>Ga0210015_1000668_pt1 | contig 35590 bp, 38 predicted proteins | sample CryGeymeta201522_FD_185471 | JGI IMG/M metagenome (GOLD analysis project Ga0210015, IMG submission 185471) | Groundwater microbial communities from Crystal Geyser aquifers in Utah, USA - Crystal Geyser metaG 2015-22 (SPAdes) (version 2) | ecosystem: Environmental > Aquatic > Deep subsurface >...
TTTCTATTCTTATCTTACCAGCTTTTTTAACAGCAATTTCCTTACATGTTGGGCAATAATAAGCCATGAAGTAAGTATAAAACAGTTGGACACCGAGGTCTAAATGATTGATTAGAGCTTAATGAAGGGCTAAAGAAGATTTACAGGTCAGGATTTGGTTACCAGTGCCATAATTCTCACAGTCACGATTTTCACACCAGTAAGTATTTTTACCTGGGGGCAATTGTTGATTAGGATCTACCGCTCCAACCGCAATTTCTCCAACTTTTCCAAGGTCTCTACCGCATTTATGGCACTTCGTAATTTTTTTCACCTCCTTATATAAATTAAGATAATTATTGACAATCACTATCGCAGGCGACCCCATCCTTGTCCGCATCCCTTGCTCCACATCCACAAACATTAAGTTGGTATTGAGCTTCGGCACAGGATGACATCTTAGAACAGGTCTTAGAGCAATCACAGGTATAATTAGTAGATGTTTGATTAAAAGGTTGGGTTTGGGTTTGAGTAGGATTAGTTGTCTGCTTGGTGGTCGGCTGCGTATTCTGAGTTGATGTGGTGGTCTGTTGCTGAGTTTGCTGCGTTTGAGTAGATTGGGCATTGCAAACATCTCCCCATAGCCCTTTTTTCTCTTCTCTGGCTTGCCTTTGGGCTTCGACAAATCTGTCTTGATATTTTACATCTGGAGGATAACTGCTTGATTGGGCATAACCTTCCCTGACAAGATATTCGTTTACCAGCGTATCACCAAGCCAAACATACCTTAAAAGTCTGCCATATTTATCAGTTTCAGAAACATCTTTTTCTAATTTAACTTCCTTGCCCGCAACCAACTCTTTGTTCTTATCGGAGGCTTCTTTACCGTAACATTGGACTGGTTTACTGGGGTGAACCGTTTCAGGGGTATCAATCCCAATATACCTAACAACCCTATCACCCTCGATTTTTATGGTATCGCCATCAATGACATTGATTACCTTTACCTTATATCTGGAAGGGTTAAAGTTCACAGAAGCTCCACCGACTGCACTCTCATTGCCAACAGCATCAACCGCTTTAATATTGATAGTGTTAATGCCTATTGCTAAGCCTGTTTTAATTTCAAACTCACCCTTGTCATTGGTTGTAGTAGCGGGCAGTTCGTTATCTTGGACAGAAGCGACAATCTTTACATTAGGTTCAGAAACACCCTTAATTGCAATTTCCTCTTCGCTGTCATCGGGTAAACTGTCTGGCAAGGCAATCTCTGGCTTAGGGGGAGGGGTTTGGTCTATCGTGATAACGATATTTTCATTCCTACATTTATCTTTTTCTTCTGAACTACACACCTCAACCGTGTAGGTGTAACTACCATCGGTTAGATCATTCAAGGCGAAGAAAAACTTCCCACTGGAGTCTGATTTGGCTGACTGAATAACCTCATTATCTTTTAGGAGATACACTGGTTTACCTGAATAAGTCTTACCAGCAACAGAAACAGAGCTTTTGTTGGTTGGATCAATTTTTCCTAAGGCAAGGGAGGGGGCAGATGGAAAGATAATAGCTAACAGGATTAAAAAAACAAATAAGTAGAACCCAGAGGCAATCAAAGCCTTCCACCACCTGCCAGATCGAAAACCAGGAACTCTCTTTATAAAAGAAAACATTTGCTGAGATTATAGCATTTTACTTGAAGAATTTGTATAATTTTGTTGAGGTATGCCGAAAAAATTATCATTACAGCCAACCAAAGGAAAACTCTTAAATAAAGTTATTAAAACCTCGCTCTTTATCTGGTTCGCTTGTATAGTTGGTGTTTTTGCAATTATCGGCTATGTAATAGGTTTTAGGAAGGAACTATTTGACAAAGCTCCCGATGTTTTTGTTTTCTCGCTTCTGGGGCTAATTCTATTAGGTTGCCTTGCTTTCTTAGTAGGAGTGATTGGTTTTACTTTTTACTGTCCAGCTTATATCCAAAAGGTCACAGAAGAAACAAAACATTTTTGTTTTTCTCGTCAAGTTATTCCTGGTTCTTACAATCTTACCCATCTACCTGCTGGCCTATATTCTCAAACCACTTGAGGTTATCAGGAAACTTAAACATACAGGTATCAAAGGACTGCTCAGAGCGTTTAGCATTAAACCCTTCTTAGCGAAATCAACTGCACTTGTTTTAGTCGGGATTGTTATCCTGCCAGTTTGGATTGGTGGCTATGCAGTAGTCGGAGTAACAATTCAAGAGGTTTTTGGCTATGGCACGGAAGCTATAACTATCTCTGGAACTGGCTCAATGTTTCCAACCTTTCCCAAAGGAGAAGGAAAAGACCCGAAGGAATTAGCAAAGCAAATTGTTGGCACTCCAGGTATGATGCGCTATCCAAACGGTTTAGTAATAGCTGGGAGAAGATTTTTCGGCTATGAAATTGGTAGAGGTGACATTGTTGTTGTCGAAAACGACAAGATCAGAGAAATGGCTAAGAATATCTATGGTGAGCCATCTGGTTGGGTTAAAAGAGTCGTCGGGCTTTCAGGAGACAGTATCGAGCTTCGAGAAGGGATTGTATATCTCAATGGCGACCCCTTAAAAGAACCGTATACCGCTCGACCACGTTCTACCTTTGGTGAAACTTTCTTAAGCGAATGCAAGAAAGTGATAGTTCCCGAAAACCACATATTTGTTATGGGTGATAATCGTAAAGGAAGTGGTGACTCAAGAGAAATTGGTTTCATTGAATTAAGCGCAGTCAATCATGTTCTGCCTCTCAAAAACCAGACAGGGGTATTAGATAAAGCCTGGAGGGACACATCAAAGGATTTAGATGAGACCTCAAAGATAAAGTTAGACAAAGAAAAATACCTGCAACTCCTTAATGAAAAGCGAAAAGAAGCAGATGCAAAAGAACTCAAATATCAGCCTAAGCTGGAGGTATCAGCCAATAAAAGAGGTGAAGTTATCATCAAGTTTGATGACTTTTCTTTCGAGGCAACCAAAAGCGGTTACACAATGGCAAGAGCTATGAGCGATGCTAATTACTCCAATATCGTTTGGGGTGAAGCACCAACACAAGGTTATTACGAAGCCGAAGAACTTATTGATAACCAATTTCAATTCCCAGAATCTAAAAAGTTCTTAACCGATAGAACTTATCAAGAAGTAGGCATTATCGAAATAGAGGGAGAAATCAATGGTTGCCCGACCCAAGTAATTGTCCAGCATTTTGCAGGCTATATGCCACCTAATTACAAACAGGAAGATATTGAGGGTTGGAAAAACAACCTTTCAAGACTCAAAGAAATCCAACCAAGTTGGGTAAGGCTTAAAGACAACGCCAACTTTTACCAGAAAAATAAGGGTGATGTTGATAGAATTAATGAGATAATTGCAATAAGGATTGCTAATATTTCAGCGATTGCAGCCAGGATGGAAGCTAATCAGTGGTTGACTGCTGCCGAACAGAATATGGTTAACCAGGATAAGCCGTTGTATGACGAGCAAGAAGCAATTGCAACGAGGTTAAATAACCAGCATTAACTATGGACAAAAATAAACAATTGCCAAAACTGCTAAGCATCTGCCAAGCAGCAGAAGTGCTTAATGTTCATATCGAGACACTGAGGCGCTGGGACAAAAGCGGCAAGTTGAAAGCAATTAAGATCAACAACCGAGGAGACAGGCGTTACGATCCAGGTGACATAGAAGCTATTTTGAAAAATAAGAAAAATGAGGAGTAAACAGATACCGCCAATCTCAAATGTTAGTTGTTCAGTTTTAGTTAAATTTGTCGCAGAGGATGACCATGTTTATCAATTCGACAACTCTTGGAATGTGACAATTGGTAACTTTCTGTTATCAAACAAAGGCAACGCTCGGCTACAAATCAGGTTTTCTTTCCAAGCTCAACTAAGATCAATTGACAAAAATGGACATTCTGTAACATTACTCCCCCACGAAGATTTAGTAGAGATACAACCATATCTGGAAAAGACTGAAATTTTGCTGGATTTGCTGTCCCTCCAAGTTGGCACACCGTTAGCAATTGAGGATGGTTCGTTTGAGTTCAATGGGGCTGGTTTTATATCATCATCTAACCCAGTTACAAATACCAACAAACTCTATGATTTTCCTGGTCTCGAAAAACGATATCAAAATCTGTTGAAGAATAAAAACCTCATAAATGCTACAAGATTTTTTAGACTGTCTCAAATTGATAAAGAATATAACGGAAAAGCAATAAAACTTTGGGCTGCCTTGGAAGCCTTATATAAGGGATACGAGAAGGGTTTGAAGCCGATATGGAATAACCTTGTAAAGACGGATCAAAGAAAACTTGAATTGGCAATCAAGTCTTTACCTATTGGTGGTAAAGAAAAGGAGCGCCTGTTAAATGCCGTGAAATATCAAACTCCGTTGTCCAAACAAGAACTTTTGTCCCAGAAAATAAAGTTGATGAATAACAGCGGAGAATATACGAGTGAAGACATGACTCAGTTGCTCAAATGGTGGTCTGGATTACGAAGTTATCCCGCTCATGGAGAACGGATTAAGAAAGATGACGAATACAAACAAAGCACAATTGAAGATCTTGAAGACACCTTAGAAACCTTGCTTAAGAGCAGCTTGGAGCCTTCTTTATATGGATACTTTATTGGACATCCTCAGGATATAGACGGAGATTTTTGGAATAAAGACGACTATACGATTAAAAAAGTCAGTAGCAGATGTTGGATTAAACCAAATCACTTTATTTTAGGAGCAACCGATCAAATTCTTAGGGATATTGGTCATCATAAAATTCGAGACAATGAGCCTTTTCTATTTGTATCGCACAATAAAGTTATTAGTCTTTCTAAGGAAGGGGTAGCCGAAATTACCAATCTTTCAGAATTGTCAAAAGAGTTTAGGGGTACAGTTCAACGAGTAAAAAGAAAACTTAATAAAACAGCAAAATTAGATTAACAAGTAACCTCTGTGTTGACCCATGTAGGGCTTTTGTGCCTGGGGTGGCATAGTTTTTCCTCTGTTTGACTTCACCAGCCTCGTTGGGGATTTGTTGCAGGAATCTGCAGTAGTTCTGGGAGGACTCCTTAACCTCCATACTTTATTGGGCTCGCCTGGAGAGTTTCCCATTCAAAGGTGTATTTCGAGCGTCAGAACCAATAAGCAATTTAACTCGACCAATGGGCAAAGTCAACTCAATCGATTTTTAGAGTTTGTCCAGATCGTTAATGTTATTGCGATAGATTATGATCTGCCCGCCGTTGGTGATGGTAATATCGATCCTCTGATAATTGGTCGATTTCTGCTTAATACACCATGTCCCATTGGCGTCTTGGTATGCGCCTTCACGCTCCTTGTCGACATCCCCGCAAACCTCATGCTCTTTGGTAACCGAGACACTTTTGTCTTCCCAGTGCATGAAGAAGTTACCAGGTTTTGTTCCCTCAAACTCGTAGGTCATCTTTGTGAGATCAATACCCAGGATGTCTTTATGCTCGGTCAGGAATCTCTCGGCGACCTGTCTCAGCTCCTCTGGTGTGCTGTAAATTCCTGAGTAGTCATACTCTGGTATTGGGTCATGCCAGCGTGTGCCGTCCTCGTTGTATCCCCACCTGCGCTCAGCTTCTCCGAACCCCAGAATATAGTTTGTCTTGGGATCAACCTCGAAACTATGGTTTTCTGCCTCATAAAACTCGATTGCTGGGCTGTGATAATCCGTCCCACTATCATCGGGCTTGCCGTTGAATTTACTGCAGATAAACTCTGGATTAAATTCTTTGCTGACTGCTGGGTAAATCCCATGCAGGAACCCCTTGATGTTAGTTACCGCTTTGGTTCTTTCTGCTTCTGGTCTGGCTGTTAAAAGGCAAAACTTTTGACGAGCCTCTTTATACTCCTGCGAATCTTTATTGGGGTTGTTGCTCATCGTAGCCAGCAACTCAGCCACTTCTTTGTCTTTGGCGCTGGATTGCAGCGATTGAACTACTTTTGATTGGCTAACCAAACGAGGAACTAAAACTATGGCAAGAATAGCAACGATAACAAGAACGAAGATAACAGGCAGAAAATTAGGTTTATTTTTATATTTCATTTTCATTTTTCACCTCCCTTCGGGCATAAATTGATAATTTAGCCTTGAGTGTTGCATATTAACTTCGCTTGGGGGAGATTGTCAAATCCAAACAAAAAGCTCCCCGCCAGCGATGGCTTGCGCCACCCATAGCCCTTTCGAGCTATGACCTTCGCAGATGCTCTGACGAGGAGCTTCTTTCTGCGAAGGTTTTCTTTGCCATGCCCCAGAAGGGTTTAGGCTTTATGCTTATATTCTATCAATTTGATGACTTTCTTTCCATTAGGCTGGATCAAAAGACCTCATTGCTCTTGACATTTATGCCCCAATTTTCTATAAATAAAGTATAGTCTAAAAGACTACACGGATTAGACTCGCCAGCAATACAGAGAAGAAGTAAAGCGCAGATTGCCACGATTCCTCAAGCAAAGGACTACGGAAAGGATTAGGAAGCGAGGACTTCCTCAACTGTTGATATTTCAAACGGATAGCATGACATAGCGTGTAACCCATAATTTAATGTGGTTACGGTATGCTCCTTACCTCATAAGGGCTCATTTAGACGAGCCCTTTTTTTGTGGGCTGAAAGGAATATCAATGAGCGACAAAACATTTAAAGTCAGAGATTTGAGGGTAAAAGAAAAATTCTGTGTAGATGACGCCTATGTTAATGGTTGGTCAAGATACCTCGACCCGTCTGCACTCGCAGTTTATGTCTCCTTGTGTAGGCATGCTGATAAAGAGCAATCAGCCTTTCCTGCCGAAACCACTATAGCTGAAGAACATGGAATTTGCGAAAAAACTGTCCGAAATAAAATTGCACTTCTCAAGGAATGGAACATTATCAGGGTGGAGCGAACTCGAAGGGAAGATGGTAAATGGCTTCGTAACACTTACTTTTTAGTCGACAAATCAGAATGGATTAAGCCAGAGGTAAAAATTACCGCTGGCTCAGCCACAGGTAAAAAATTCCAAAACCACAGGCAACAGTTACCGACTAAGGATTCCCATTCGAAGGATGCACATATTGAAAGAGAAATAAATAAAGAGAAAGGATTAACACCTCTTATTAAGAAGTATTCTTCCATCGACTCTCTGGGGGAAGTGGAATTTGCTGAGATTGCTCGAATTTATGGGGTAACCCTTCCCTTTGTAAGGAGTAAATACGATGACCTGGTTAACTACTGCGAATCAAGTGGCAAGCGCTATAAAAACTACTTCGCTGCTTTAAGGAACTTTGTCAAAAACGGAGTAATACAGATTAGAAAGGAGGTGGCATATGGAAACTCGAAAAGAGGGATCGATGCAAGTCGAATATAAAGAACAATGGGGTGTGGCTGCGGGCAAGGAGAACTTTATTTTAGACGAAAAGCAAATACAAATACTCAAACAGGCTGATTTGAAGGGACATAGGGGTATTGTCTGGTTTGAAAAGTTCGCAATTTCAATTCCTCACATCCAGTCGATTTATCTCATTAGCAGACAAATAAAAAACCAGCTAACTGCTGGAGAGGAGGAAAGAGACCAAACACCCGAAGAAAAAAAACGAGCAAGGGAAGCCATTGAGAAGGCACGAAAGGAGCTTGTTAAGAAAGGAATTTTGAAAAAATGAGAAGCCAAGTAGCAGAACTAACAACATCAAAAATGCCTGGAGAGACAGAAAGTCAATATACAGCATTTCTCTTGTTTTGTGAGGTTGGCAGTGTCTCAAAGTTGATCCAAGCCTGGCAGCAAATATGTCGGAATCCTGTAGGAGAGTTGTCGGTGATTTTCGGCTCTAAACTTGGCAACTTACCCTCGGAAAGGACAATCGAACGATGGTCAGTTAAATATCAATGGGTTGAGAGGGCAGATAGGAAGTTGGCTGAGGACTTGGAAGGGCTAAAAAAGAAGACGACACAAATTCGGCAAAAGAGAGCGTATCTGATTACTGAAGCATTTTGGAGCAAACTTCAATCCTTAAGAAAGCAAATGCAGGCAGGTGAATCAACAACCGTCCAGGAGGTCAGAATCCTTTGGGAAATGATGAGGATTGAATGGGGAGAAAGCATAAGTAAACAAGAGGTAATTCAAGGCATTAACGAGAATGAACAAATACCCCTATCTCCAGAAGAAATCGAGTTAAGCAAAAAAATCAGCGAGTTGGAAATTGAATTTAACAGAAAACGATATGAGAAGGATAATGCCGCCTAATATCAAGTCTATTTATGTAGATAAGCCAGAAAGCGCTGAGCGCCTGAAACTGGTTTATGACCGTATCTTTATGATAGCAAGACAAAATATAGTAAACAGAGCCGAACTGCAAGCAGGAAAGCAAGACCGCAAAACACCATAAATCGCCACACGAAAGCCAATCCAACGCACAGCAGAGATCACACTTGACTTACACAGACCCTCTGGGTAGTGTGTGAGTATATCAAACAATATCATTTAGCCTTATGGAAAACCAAGAATACTTAACCATAAAAGAGGCAGCCGAGAAGCTCAAACTTGCCAAAATAACTATCTATCGGATGGCAAGACGAGGGCAATTACCAGCTATAAAACTGGGCAAAGCCTGGAGAATAAGCAATATCAAACTGGTAGAGTTATTTGAAAAGCCTATGACGAAAACTTGATCATAAAAGAATCAGAGGTCTTTTGTTAACGACGCAAAGACCTCTGATAAGCAAAATAAACCTATGGAAGATTTATTGCCTAACACACAGCATACAGGGAACGGTCAAGCCAAGCAATTGCTTGTTTCAGGTTTGTATGCTCGTGTTTCAACAGGGAGGCAAGAACAGGAAGCGACGATAGAATCACAGGTAGATGAGACTAAATATAGGGTTGAAGCCGATGGTAATATCGTATCTCAAAAACATGTCTTTCTTGATAACGGCTGGACAGGCACGATGCTGGCTCGACCAGCTTTAGATGCGCTCCGTGATGCCATTAAAAGGCAGGAGATTCAAATCCTGTATGTTTATGACATTGGGCGTTTATCAAGGGATTTTACCTACCAACTTCTGCTTCTTAAAGAATTTGAAGAGCTGGGTGTAAAGGTTGTCTCTCTCCACGATATTAACCCGATAAATGAAGAACAAAGTTTTATGAGGAATGTGTTGGGGTGTTTCCACGATTACGAGAGAGTGAGGATAGCCGAGCGATTTAGAAGGGGTAAGCTATATAAAGCCAAAAACGGCATTGTGATAAGCGGTGGGGCTTTATATGGCTACAATTATGTCAGAAGAACTGAGACCACTCCAACGCATTGGGAAAGAAATGAAGAAGAAATACGAACAATAAAGCTGGTCTTTGAGTGGTTTGTTATCGAAGGGGTATCAATAAACGGTGTCATCAGGCGTTTATATGACCTGGGTATCAAGCCAAAAAAGAGAAGGAGTGACTTTTGGACGAAGGGGTCGGTAACAAGAATGCTTCGTTGTGAGACCTATTGGACTGGTATTGCTTACTACAACAAGCATGAGGCGATAGTATCTAAGACCAGAATTAAGAACGAAAAATACCGCAAGATAAAGAAAAACAGCCGTAAGTTAAGAGCTAAGGAAGACTGGTATCCCTTCAAAGTGCCGATAATTATGGAAGATAGAGTTTTATATGATAAGGCACAAGTGATCATGGAATACAACAGAAGATACGCCAGGAAAAACAGGAAGTTTGACTATCTTCTCTCGGAGGTGTTGTGGTGCGGGTGTGGCAACCGTAGGGCTGGTGACGGCTGTAACAGGCACGGACATTACTACTATCGCTGTGAGGAAAGACTACATCATTTTCCCAAAGAGCAGCGCCGTTGCCACATTGGAGGAGTAAATGCGAGGGTTTTGGATGCGATGGTTTGGAAAGAGCTAACAAACCATTTAACCGATCCAAAGTTATTAAAGAGACATGCCGAAGAATGGATTAGCGACCAGGCAAACTGCTCAGCTGATACCCAAGAGAGGGCAAAAATTCAGGAGCAAATCGACAAGCTGACAGAAGAAATCAATCGCTATGCCAAAGCCTACGGCTCAGGCGGGATGGAGTTTGACCAGTATATGGAGCTGGCAAGAACAGCTAAGCGAAAGAAAGAAGGCTACCAAAAGCAATTAGGTGAACTAACAGCCAAAGTCTCACCCGAAGTAGTGAATATCGAAGCTGACGAATTATGTAACGAGGCTAAAAAGGTTATTAAAAGTCTGGAACTCTATGACAAAAAGAACTTCATTCGCGATATAATAGAGAAAGTCATTATAAAAGAAAGGAGAGAGGTAGAAGTATTATGTCACATTCCACTACCACAACTAAGTTTAACTTCTGCCCACAAGTTGGGACATGAACCTATCAGTCGGTATCGTCGGACTCCCAAACGTAGGAAAAAGCACACTTTTTAACGCTCTGTTGAAGAAACAAGTGGCAGATGCGGCCAACTATCCATTTTGTACCATCGAACCCAACGTTGGCATTGTAGAAGTGCCAGATGAACGCCTTCCCGTCCTAGCTGAGATCGTGAAAACAGAAAAGATAGTTCCCGCAGTCGTTGAGTTCTACGATATCGCGGGAATAGTGAAGGGTGCATCGGAGGGAGAAGGTCTCGGCAATAAATTTCTTTCCCATATTCGCGAAGTTGCCGCAATAGTTCATGTCGTTCGATTGTTTGAAGATGCGAATGTCATCCATGTTTCCAACAAGGTAGATCCAAAAAGCGATATTGACACTATTGATGCGGAACTCATTCTTGCTGATCTTGAGACTCTCAATAAACAGCGGGAACCAAAAATGAATGCGAGTAAAGATGAACGAGCTGCATATGAGATTGTCCAACGAATGAAAGTGGAACTTAATAAAGGCACTTCTGCCCGCACTATTCCCCTTTCGGATGAAGAAAAAATACTAGTTCAACACCTCAATCTCCTCACTATGAAACCGATTATGTACGCATTCAATGTTTCTGAAGAACAGTTGGAAAAAAGAGAGGAAACAGAAAAACAAATTCAAAACGTCATCCTGGGGAGCGAAGCGACTCCAGGATCTAACGATTCTGGACAAGCCAGAATGACGCTCCCTTATCTTTTATTTAACGCAAAACTGGAAAATGATGTTCTTGCTTTTTCTCCTGAGGAACAAAAAGAATATTTGGACCAATTTCATCTGGAAGACACGGGATTAAACCGAATGATAAAAAAATGCTATGAAATCTTGGGGCTTATCTCATTCCTTACTGCAGGGACATTGGAAGCACGCGCATGGACTATAAAAAAGGGGGCATTGGCCCCCCAGGCTGCAGGAACAATCCACACAGATTTTGAAAAGAAATTTATAAAGGCAGATATTTGCTCCTACCCAGACTTCGTTTCTTCAAAAGGGTGGGTTGGTGCGCGCGAAATAGGAAAAGTAGTAAGTGCCGGTAGAGATTATGAAATGAAGGATGGAGATGTCGTTGAATTTAAAATCGGCGCTTAATTTTCGATATATCGATATATCGAAAATATGCCCTTGCAAACCTGATTGCAGAAAAAAATGCAAATACCACTCCCCTCCACCCATCAAGAATTCCCTTATGACGAATAAGAAGAGAAAAGAAAGTTGCCATTGGCTTGATAATAATCCAATCAATACCTTGAAGTAGCCGAAAGCTAAAAGTTGAAAGTTGAAAGCCTTTGTTTTTAGCTTTTAGCTTTAAGCTTTCAGCTTTAAGCTCTTCGACAAGGTAATCTATGTATCGTGAATTCCTCTCCAAATATCTCTGAAATGTTGGAGAATCTTTATGTATGAGAGGATTGGCCAGCCATCCCGTTTTTCCTTCCACCTCCATTAGTTCGTGAACGCTTTTGCATGGCAGAAATGCTCTGCCCTTTCTGATAAGTCGAATAACACCATCCGGATACACCCCCCCGGAGCGTAAATATCCTCCAAGGAAGTAATTAAGACGGGGGATAAAAAAAGCATTATAGCTTAAAGCTGAAGGTTGAAAGTTAAAATTATTTTGTGTGAGCTTTTGACTTTGGACTTTTAGCTTTGAGCCTTGAACTAGTTGCTGATGCCGTTCAAATAATTTTTTTTCTTTTAAATTGTCCTGATATTTTTCTATTTCATCGTCTGACATTGAAATAATTTTTTTTATCTCATTTGCAAGCTCAGGAGTCACCCGTTCGTCCGCATCAAGCTGTAAAATCCATTCACTAGCACACGCTTCAATTGCCTTTTGTTTATTGATATGGAACATGGAGATATTTTGCGTGCGAATGACGGTTGCTCCCTCGGTAAGGGCCAATGATGCCGTATTGTCTGTTGAGGAACCATCAACTACGACAACTTCATCAACCAATCCCCTACAGGATTCTATACATTCAACGATATTTGATTCTTCGTTATGGGTGGCAAGGGCGAGAGAAAGTTTTTTCATCCTCTATATTATATAATATCCTCTATGTTGAGAATCGTTCATGCGCCGCACCCCATCCTTACTAAGGAAATGAGGCTCGTAAAGAAAATTGACAGAAAAATAAAAGAATTAGTATATGATATGGAGGAAACCCTCATTGAACAGGTTGATCCACAAGGAGTAGGTCTTGCTGCCCCACAGGTGAATGTTGACCTTGCCATTTTTATCATAAAACCTACCCTTAAGTCGGAAACAGAAGTATTCATAAATCCCAAAATCTTAGAATCTAACGAGCTAACCACTAACCACCAACCACTAGCCACTAAAGATAAGGAACATATAAAACTTGAAGGCTGTCTTTCTATCCCTTGTATCTGGGGACCAGTCACCCGCAACGCAAAGATATTGCTTGAATACCAAGATTTAACGGGAGAAAAACACACGAAGTGGTTTTCTGGCTTTACATCCGTAATAATCCAACACGAGATGGATCATCTTCAGGGTGTTCTCTTTACCCAAAGGGTATTGGAACAAAAAGGAAAACTATATCAGGAAAAAGACGGCGAGTTGGAGAAGATTGAGGGGTAAGTTTACTCGCTTTTCTTGGCTTTAGCACCCTTTGCAGCCTTCTTTACACTTTTTTTAGCGACTGCTCCTTTATTCTTTTCAACTGCAACTGCTGTTTTTTCATTTGATGCAAACCGCACAAATGGCTTCTTTCCGTCTCTTATGTCTTTTTTCACTCGTTTAATGCATTTTGTACATAACTTAACTTGTTTCATCACATCCCCAATCATTATTTTTACTTTCTGAAGGTTTGGGGCAAATGCTTTTGCTGTTTTAGGAGCTCGTTTCTTCCATCGACCACCAGCTACGCCTCTGTGGTGTGTATGCTGACGACCCATTATTATCCCTTTTCCGCAGTGAAAACAAACATTTTTCATAAGATTTGAGAATTTATGATATCATAGACACTGAACAATTACAACAACTATTTGTCTGTTTTACATTGTGTCATTCCCGCGTCGTCCAAAGGGCGATTGACCTTTGGTCAAAAGGCGGGAATCTAGACGAAAATTACTATTTTAGAGTTGAAAATTCTAGACTGGATCCCTGCCTCCGCAGGGATGACGAACAACCATACTTATGATTTTTTCAGAATTAAACCCAATTGATATTATCTTTAGACTTGTTTCAATATTTATCGCTCTTTCTGTCCATGAAGCTTCTCATGCGCTTGCCGCTGATAAGCTTGGAGACCCCACTCCTCGACTTGATGGTCGTATAACGCTTAATCCCCTCGCCCATATTGACCTTTCAGGGCTCCTGTTCATGCTGTTCTTTGGGTTTGGATGGGGTAAGCCTGTGATGTTTGACCCCTACAATCTTAAGAACCCTCGAAAAGATGCCGCGCTTATCTCTCTTGCTGGCCCTGCATCTAATTTTGTTTTAGCGTTGGTACTGTCTATACTACTTAGATTGTTCAATATGTTTGATGTTTCTTTTTTATCATCTATAGGATATATAATCTTCTCTCCCCTCATCACCATCAACCTTGTTCTTGGCATTTTCAATCTTTTGCCGATTCACCCGCTGGATGGATTTAAAATTGTCGGGGGTTTGGTAAATGAAGATCAAGCGCATGATTGGTTTCAACTCCAACGCTATGGCATGATTTTTCTCCTTCTTTTTATCATTCCCCTTGGCTCAAGTTCAATGCTTGATATGGTGATGCAGCCTATTCTAAAATTCGTAATACCGCTATTTCTCCCTTCCCTTCCAGGCATGGGCGTTATATAATTACGAAATTCAAGCCCTAAATTCAAATTCAATTAAAAGCTATTTGAATTTTAATTTGGAATTTGAATTTTTTTCTGTCTGTCCTGATAGTTTAGTGGCCTGCCTACGTCGTAAGACTTCGGCGAGGTAAATAAAACAGCCCAAGTAGTTTAGTGGTAAAACGTATTCTTGGTAAGAATAAGACCGCGAGTTCGATTCTCGCCTTGGGCTCAAAGTTAGTGGGTCCGACCTTGACCGCCGTAGCCTTGGCGAAGGAGGTTTCCCACCCTTATTTTCATTATGAAACTCAACGCCCAACAGCTTCGAACAGCCTCCGAATCTGAGGCTGCTAAAGCTACTCTCAAAATGAGAAATCCCCTCTATCTTATTTTGGAGAATGTGTACGACACCTACAATATTGGGGGATTATTCCGTCTTGCCGACGGATTGAACGTAACAAAGATGTATCTGTGTGGCCAAATGGAAAAGCCGCCCCACACCCGCATAGAAAAAGCATCAATAGGCACATATAAAGTGGTTCCCTGGGCGTATTTCCCCTCGGTAGCTGAAGCGCTTGATGACATTCGTAAGTCATGTAACACACAACATATAACATGTAACATTAGTCACGATAAAAATGATACATGTTACAAGTTACATGCTACATGTACAAATCTACAAGTTATAGCCGTGGAACAGGATGAACACTCTGTTCCCTACACCCAGATTCAATTTACCTCTCCTACTGCTCTTATCGTTGGAAATGAAACATACGGAATCCTTCCCGAAACCATCAAGCTTGCAGATCGTATTGCCGAAATACCCATGTGGGGAATCAACAAAAGTCTCAACGTCATCGTCTCCGCCGCTATAGTCTCCTATGAAATGATGCATCAGCTCCATACACGCAACATGTAACTTGTAACATGTAGCATTTTGATTTCCGTCCTCAATGATTCCTCAATGATTTGTGTTACATGCTACATGTTATATGTAATATCCTATAGTTGACAAGCGATAAGTCTTATAGTATAATACTCACAATATGAAAAAACTATTTGCCGCTACCTTTCTAACTTCTGTCTTCTTTCTTCTGTCTTCTGCTCCCTCTTTTGCCCAATACGGACAATACGGCCAGCCCGCTCCAGTAGAATCTATTCTTGTCGACAAACAGGTTTCAAAGCCAATTACCAAGACAAAAGGGGGAACCACTCAATATGAATATGTAGATAATCTTACTCCTTCAGATGTTCGTTTTCAGCCTGGAATGGATATTTACTTTAAAGTGAGAGTAAAAAATACATCTTCTATTACGTTAAATAATGTAATGGTTACTGATAAAGTACCATGGTATTTGGAACCTATCGAAGGCCCTGGATCATATGATGCAACTAATCGTGCTATTTCATTTAATGCAGGCTCATTTAAGCCTGAGGAAGAAAAAATCTTTTACTTCAAGATGCAGTGGTTTGCACAAGACAAACTTCCTGCTGACCGAGGTTTGATGTGTGCAAGCAACTATGTTCGTGCCTATACTAATAATACGTCTGATGACGACACTGCCCAGGCTTGTGTTGAAAAGCAGGTGCTTGCAGTGAAAGTTGCGCCTAAGGCTGGCCCTGAGATGAATATACTGTTACTTGCTGGAGAACTTGGGATGCTTGGAGTAGGACTAAAATTGAAGAAAAAGGCAGAATAATCATTTTTATGAGGGGGTATTTTTTTGGCGTTTATATTTTACTTTTAAAGCCATTATTTCGCTTCCTTTATACTTGATTGGGCTACTAGATTCTACAAGACTCATATTTTCAATAAAATTCATATCTTCTGCAACATTCATAGGATTGCCATCAACAACATCTGTAAATCCATATTGGGCACCGCTTGCGTGGTCGAGAACTACCTTTGCAGTTACGGATTGACCAACGTCATTTGTAAAAGTAACAATTTGCATACTAAAGATCTTTGATCTGAGCGTAAATGGTTCAAATTGTTTCTCGATTTTCATAGTGAGTCCTGTATTAAGATTTCCTGGTTTCACAAATATTACTCTCATATCATTCTCCGCAGTACAGAAGTCCAAATTTTCCTCAAAATGAAGTCTTTTTACATACTCTTGTGAGCTTTGTTTACCCGTGGCATACCACCTATCTAAGTATCCCTCTAAGTCAAAGCTTGTGGCAGTCCCAAACGATGCATCCGAAGGTTTTGCAAGAGTGGAATTTACAACTCTGAGAGCGTCAGAGATGGAACTATCCGCTGTAAAGGCCATGCTACCTTTTAACATTGGCATATGAAGTCTATGGCTTTGAATATCAGAATAGAGAGTTGAGGGTAGACCTATGGTGCTGGCATACAACTCTATCATTTGCCATTTCTTTCTCCGTTCAAAATCTACTCGATCAAGTCTATCTTGCTCTTCTGTATTTATCACTTTAGCCTCATTTGTTTTTGTCTTATCCTTATTTTTTTGATATATGGCATCAAACTCCTGATCATCTATGGTGAGTATTTCTTTCGCAACTTTGCGTTTTATATACTCCTCAGCTCTTGGTATCACTATCTTTCCCATAAAATCATCATATAAAAGCGATTGCTCTATGTCAGTTGCTCGCGCTTTTTTGAGTTCATGCCATAGATCAACCATAAGTCGCAGTGTCTTTTGTGAATTTTCTTGTGTTTTTTCAAGCGCGTTCCGCATTTGCGTTTGTGACTTTTTATATATATCAATATAAATTGCTTTCTTTTGCACTTCAAGATTGCTTATGGATTCTTCCAGGTCACTCATTGTCAGGTACCAAAGATGATTTCGAGTATTTCCCTCCATCATTCGTCTTCTCCCAATAATCTGCGCCATTTTTTCCTCTGATTCTGGCATCCCCAAAGTAACTGTGCGCAAATCAGGGAATGTCCCATCGCTTTTTTCAAAGTTTACACCCAGCGCAGCACTGCCTGACGATATAAGAAAGTCTATCTGCCCTTCTGAAAGCATTTTTCTAAAATTATCGAGTTTATTTTTAAATTTTTTTGACTCTTTTTCATCTGAACTTGGCGGTTTTGGAGGGAGTAAAACAACCCTATCCTTTCCATACTGTTCCACAAATGACCTATATGTTTTTTTGACATTTTTCAATCCCCCATTATCGACAATTAATGTTGGTCGTTTCACCCCTTCTAATGTGGTTTCCGATTGTAAATCAAGCATCAACGCTTGTAACAACTCATCTTTTACGTCTTGTTCCTTTCCCTCTTCACTGTTCTTTTTCCCAATGAACAACCGTGGGAGAGGAAAGGGTTTTATTTCTTGCGAGGCGAGCAAATCAACACTTCTTTTCGTTTCAGTCTCAAGAAAATCTGCAAACGATCCTTTTTTCATTGTTTGTTTAAGGGGATCGGGCACGTATAACGTGCCAGAAAAAGCTACTATTTTATCACTATTCGCATGAATAAAACTTTCATATGTACTTGTCATATACGCTACATTGCGCTCGATAGGCTCAAATTTTTCAGCTATCGCCAAGACGGCTGCTTGTGTAGATGGTTCATACTGATTTTCTGCCAATAACTCATCAATGACAGCATCTCGCAATGTGTTCTTTCCTTTTTTTCCACTGGTAAATAATTTCCCCCTATAAGGCAACATTCTTGCAACTTTTTCTCCAATTGATTCCATAAACATCCTGTTTGTTAATCCACTATTTCGACCTGTAGATTTGGTCGGAACAAATTTCTTAAGATTGGCAAGCGTTTCCTGAAAAAATTCTCCTTCACTCTTCCCTTCTTGAAGCCCAATACTATGATAGAGTATTGAAACTCCTCTTCTGAATGAATTAGATAAGTCGTCCCTACCTCCTCGTTGTATCTGTGAAAGATGTATTTCTTGAATCGCGGATAACCCCTCTTTAGACAGACCATATACCCCTTTCTCCGGTGTAATATAGCGAATACCGCTAGGTGGGTTCCGCAAAGCGCGTGCAACTAAATAATTAACCATCCATTCAGACATACCGTCTATTGCCGCTTCAGAAGAAAGAGCAACAGAGGATGTTGATTTTTCGTAAGGAGTTTTTTTACCAAACGGTACATGTGCCTCATCCATGTAAATCCGCGGGCATTCTGCTTCAAATGCTTTTCTATCTCCCATCCAATCAAAGACAATATCTTTTTCTTCACCTACAAAAATGGATATATCCTGAGAGGATTTATTTTTATCTTGTTCATAGTACTTTTTGGATTGCTCTCTATTTGTAGATTCGATTTTTGCTTCCCAAAAATCAGCAAATTGTTTTTGTTCTGTTTCTGGTTGGACTTTTCCCGAAAGAAGCATGTCTTTCATGAGATTTTTGCTCTTTTCTTCCTTTTCAGAGTCTCCTTCTCCTTTTATACGTTGCACTTCGACCTTTTTTTCTTTAAAAGCATTTATACTATTTAAAAAGGGGATATATCCTTCAATATGACGTTTTATTTCATCCGTAAGGAGCCCTGTGGCCGAACCCACTACTACTCTTCCTTTCCCGCGGGTAAATCCATCAACCAGAGCGGCAATGGGAAGAACCGATGTGCTTTTTCCAGCTCCAGTACCCATATGAAGATGATGGCCGTTAAGCGCACGAATAACTCCCTCAATCTGTTTTGACTCTTTCTCTTCGTCATAGGCACGAGCCGATCTCCCACTCTCAAACCGTTTCCGGTTTGCTGTAAAGAGACATCCTATAAGGTCTGCTTGCACGTCCTCTTCTTTTTGCTCATTTACCAGTCCTTTGTCTTGACTTTCTTTGTATTCGGCATAAAGTTGTGAAAAAGACTTATTTGCAACATCTGTATATCTCGACCACATTGTTTTACGTTCAAAAACTTTTCGTTGCATTCGTGCCATTTTTGCTTCTTGATGTATTTGTGTCTCTGAGGGAAAGAAGGAAGACAACCTATTTAATACCGGTTGCAATGCTCCACCATAATTCTCATTCTCCATGTATACATGGTACTGTATTCTAGATGTATACATGGTACTGTATTCTAGATGTATACATGGTACTGTATTCTAGATGTATACATGGTACTGTATTCTAGCCTCAAAACCAAGTAGTGTTCCTGCTAATTTATTATAGGTAAAATTGCTATTGACATAACATGTTAGTATTGATATACTATAGGCATTAATAGATTAATTTTTCATCTATGTCAGAAACCCGAAAAACAGTACAAGTAACAAATTTTAGAGGGGGCTTAACGATATTTGATCCTAGAGTCACTACAAGGATTCCCTCACCAGGTGTTCCAGGTGTTCCAGGTGTTCAGGTTGGACCAGTTGCAAAAAGCTTGGCTTATTTAGCCACGACTGGAGCTTGTAGTATATTTAGCGGGGGAAATGCGGGCCCTTCACAGGAACAAGTACAAGCAACAGGTGCAACTCCTACACCAGGGGAAGGTAGTATCCCAGCAGTGGTAGATATGTTTGGAGTATCAGCTGATATTCCTCCTGCTCCTGATCCTGGACTTCCTTCAGCCACACCTTCAAGTACTCCTGATGCGTTGCCACCCACTATAACCTCTACCCCTGATGCTGGTGTGACATATCCTAAACTTGAAACTGGAGGAGTATCTCCTGGATTTGATGTTCTTGGTGTACCTGATACCGTATATGTGCCTGCAAGTGGCGATATGGTACCTAATAATGGCCCCGACGCGGATGGAAACGATCACACATCTAGTCTAGGTCAGCTCACAGGTGTCGCAAGCCCAGGCACCTACTACTATGATGGAAATCTCGCTGCTGCTGAACAAGAGAATCCAAGTATTGCAAATGATATTAGAAATGGTGTGTGTTCCGTACAAGGTTCAGACACTCGTAATAATTTTGGAGTAGATAACCGCCAAGTACCAATCAACGAAGGCACTTTCCTAGAAGTTGAAACAGCAGGTGGCGAGTGGACTATTCATACTCCAAATGGAGATATCAATATCGACCTTGCTGCGCAAGAAAATCATTCATGGATGCTTGTCGTAAAGGGACTTACCCAAGATGGAAGTACACCATCCGACAAGAATATATCTCTTGAATTAAACGGAAAAGACCCATTCTCAAACGCAACAATGACCGGTAAAGGAACCTTCATGAGTCAGGTAATGGTTGACCAGATTGCCCGTGCAATGCATACAGCTGAGGCAGGAGCAAACAGTAGCGGAGCAGACGGTTCAAAATCTGTAAACATGTTCTATGTTGACGCAAACACAGGAAGTTGGTCAGTATTTGAAGTCCAGTTTGATGCACAGGGAAACCCAACAGGGTATGCTCTCGTTGCTACAAACTCAAACGTCCAGTAATGCTTTAATGTGGTAGTCTTATAGATAAGACTATGTATAGGATTCGACCGCACATTATGGGCTTGGGTTTGTGTATTTTGCTTGGACTTATACTCTTTTTTTGCAACACTCCAAGTGGTACCACCTATACAGGTTGGGACAATACACATCCAGAGTATAATCTCTATAATCTCACTATCCGCTACTTGAATGGTGCTTGGGCTGCATATCAAGGAACCGGTGCACCAGCTGCACAATCTCAACTTGCGGAACTGCCACGAATACCTTTCATTTTATTGCTTTACATTTTGTTACCTGTTACATACGTTCGTTATGCTTACTTTTTCTTGCTTGTTATTCTGGGTATGTGTTTCATGTATTTTTTTCTTCATCATTTCTTCCAAAAAATACTGTGCGAAAAGGAGGTAAACCCCATATTCCCCACTGTTGGAGCACTCTTTTATACGCTCAATATCGTAAGTATTCAACAGTTTTTTATTAATTTCGAGATGTATGCGGTTTTATTCGCGTTTTATCCACTCGTTTTGCTCTCGATAGATACCTACATATCGAAACCCACCAGAAGAAATTTTCTTTTCGTCCTTTTCTCACAATTTTTGTTTATACCTGTCGGATTTGTCCCGACCGTTGCATATATAGGATTTGCCTATATGTGCATCTATACTTTTTTTTCGGCTCATGCCCTATCATCTTCATTTATTGTTGGTATAAAAAAAATGATACAAATAGCGCTTATTATTGTTGTCATCCATGTATATTGGATCATTCCCAATATTCACTATGCACTTCATGCATCATCAGCAGTCGAAAAAAGTCGTTCAAATCAACTCTTTGTTCAAGAAATTACCTATAGTGTTGTTGATGCGGGCACGTTTACTAATTTCCTAAGACACACACACTATTTGTTCACATGGAAAAACTTTGATTTTGGAACACACACGTTCGTATACATTTTTAAGGATTGGATTCAATTCTTTAATTCGGGAAATGGGTGGGAAGTGCTGTCAATTATCACTTTTTCTGTATTCATAGGTCTCATTCTCTTTATGAGGAGGTGTAATCCTGTTAAATGGGGTATCTTTATTCCCTTTTTTATTGCATTTATTTTTATTTGGAATGGTTTTTTACATCTTGAGTTCATCATGGCAGCTGTTTCCAAAATTGGGGTACTTCGGGAGGCATTACGAAATCCATTTACCAAGTTTTCAAACTATTACTCTTTTTACTATTCTATTTTTTTTATTTACTTCGTTTGGTATATATCTAGCCTTACCCGATTCATCCGCAAAGACGGTCTCAGATTCTTATCTGAATGTATAATAGTAGGATTATCAGCCATAGCTATACTCTACACTTCTTTGCCGGTATATACAGGCAACTTTCTTAACCCAAAGCTTAAAGTAACCGTTCCACAGGAATACGCTCAACTATCAAAATTCATGTCAAACAAATCTTCCTATGCACGCACCTTATTGCTTCCCTTTTTTTCTGAATCAGGGTGGGCATATTATGATTGGAGCCATCTGAAAAAAGGAAATGGCTATCAAGGGATGGATTTTCTCATGTTTACCTTAACCCAACCCCTCCTCACCCCAGATCACGCACGTTGGTCGGAATCAACGGATTCTTTTTATCATGAGCTTCGACACGCATTAAACAGTAATAGTGCAATCATGTTTAGAAATGCACTTCTTAAATATAGGGTATCCTATATCGTCCTTGACGAAAGTGCAATTAATCCCGCAAATCAATACTACGAATTCAATACCTTACGTAATCTATTGGCAAACGCCAACTTTCATCCGGTATGGAATAGTAATTTCATTCATGTGTATGAAAATACCCAAAATGAGACTTCGATTGACGAGTCATTGTTTTCAGATTCTGACGTGCAGAATGTAGAATCACAGCCTGAACGAATACGCCTTGACCAAGCATACAATCGATTTGGTAACTATTACTCAAATGCAGATGAAAATTCGTTCATTTTCCCATTTGCTGGTACTTTACGTTTAAATAACGAGTATGAATCTTTGCCAAACGGCGTGGCAATAAACAGAATCATTGAACCGGGTACATACGAATTATTTATCCCAGATGAACTTATAGACTCTCCCCGGAACTCTGTCGTCAGCGTAAGTTATTTTGAAAATAATGTGTCACTCAAGTTCCCCACGTTGCAGCTCTTATTGGATAATAAGACACTTTATGATTTTCCGAAGAGGATAGACACATCTGCCCCTATCGATTATGACTTGCGTGCAGTTGCGATTTCCATAGGTGGTAAATCGATCATTCTCAAACAAGGCGAACAAAAAACACTGAATTATAGAGATGATTCACTATCCAAACCCCTTCCTATTTATATAGGAAAACAAAACGTAGACTTAGATGAAAACGTGTTTATATATGATGAACCAACAATGATTGATTCACAATATTTTGATAACCATACGGCAACAGGAGTGATATCCTCCGAATCGCCCATGCACCTAAAACTGAAGTCTATTTTTGTACCTCAATATATAACAAATGAGTCACTTTTTAAGAGTACTCATGTTTGCGATGGCGATACGACAAACACCAATGCGTCCCTCTCCAATAATCAAGTAGTTCTTGAATCTGACAGATATGGTGTAATGTGTACGTCTGTAAAGTTTGATAAATATACGACTGACTATGATTCCATAGTATCCTTTAATCATACGAATGACGTGGGGAGGTCGATTAAGCTTTTTGTCGACTATGTGGGTCCAAATACTATACTTGAGCCATTAGCCACAAATAAACAAAACGCAAATCCACATATAAATCTATTAAGAATAAGCGATGAATCTGATGATCAAATCGTCTTTAATTTTGAAACACGTTCCTATGGATATAAGGCAAAAAATGCGATATCGAATTTGAGAGCGGATTATCTACCAATACAAGATATCAGTTCTCTCTATATTCAAAAAGTGGCTACGGATAAGGGACTACACAGATGTGAAATCTCAAATAGGAAAAGCATGTATCCGTTTTTCCATTCAGCAGAATACAATTGTACTCAAGAGAACGGATACATCGGACTTAACCAAGCATACGATATGTTTTGGATTGCTTTCGATAGTGATTTTTCACTTCTTCCCCATATAAAGATAAACAGTTGGGCTAATGGATGGATCATCCAGAAACAAAGTGGCCATATCCATGTGGTGTATTTACTTCAACCTGTTGTATATCTGTGCCTTGTTTTTGGAGGACTTTTACTGATAAAAATATATAGGAAGCATACGCCATGAAAGACTCCTTCGTCCATTTGCACATACTATTGAAGGTATACGTTGGAGTCCTTTGAGTTATATAATTTGATATTATGGAGTAATGAGGAAAAGTGTTGTTTTGTATGCTACTTTTTTTTTGATACTCTCTATTTTTTTTAGTAGGATTGTTCTTATAAATCCTACAATCCAAATCATTGGAGATGGAGGGGATAATTATGAATATTTTGGCTATATGCACCTGGCAAACCAAAATATTTCACTTTTCAAACATCCATTTTCCTATACGAATACGTTCAGATATCCAAATGGTTTCGACTTTAGCTATGGACATGATGGAACTTTTGTCGTGCTGTTAGGCGCTTTATTAAGTTTCTTTATTTCCCTTCCATTAACTTACAATCTCGTAGTGATAGGTATCCTTTGGATAAACCTTTTCGTTATTTTTATAATAATACAGAAGATACTTAAAAGACTTATACCTACTTGCCAAAACATCAATCTTATCGCATTTATAGGTGCCTTGTTAGATGGATGGTCCCCTTACGTATTTGCCCATTTAAATGGTCAGCTTAACTTAACTCTCACTGCAGGCTTCCCTTTATTTATCTATTCCCTGTTTAATGTTTACCTGCATATTAAGGATAATCGAAGGATAAAACTCACCGACTTATTGTATGTTTCTGGAAGTGTTTTTCTCATTTCGATGGCTTCAATCCAGTATGTGTTAATTACGGGTCAAGTTATTGTTGTCCTGTTCTTCATTTCTTTTTTTATATCTTCATTTAAGAAGGGGTTGAGTAATGCTATTCAAAGTTTTTTTGGCTTTATCAAGGATAATATTCGTAACCTCACGATAGCATTATTCTTTTTGGTAGTTCCTTTTCTATACTTTCATGGCGGATATATAAAAGCAATCGTATCAAAGGGGCTTATGTTATCAAAGGTCGTCGTATATAGTCCAAATGCAACAAAGCCAGCAATAACAGACATGTTCGTGCCTAATTCATATCTAGGTAGTTGGTGGACTAACCTAAATCCATCTGCTGAAACGATTGAAAAGGTTATTGGTTTCGGAATTGTTGGATGGATTATCATATTGGGATATTTTCTCTACGAGAAAAGCAGAAAATATAAAGTAATAATGACAATGTCTATAGGAGTTCTTTTTGTTGCAATCTATTTTATTAAGCCCTTTTTGGTTCCTGAGGCAGCAAGAATATGGCCATTATTGTCTTTTCCCATTATAATTCTCCTTGTTTTCCGCTTGAGCAGTCTTTCAAAACGATATTTATTGCTTATTATTATTGTACTTTTATTTGAGCGGGGTGCTTTTTATATACGAATAAGACCTCCCTTCCCCCACAATGTTGCAAATATTGTAAAGAAGCAGTCGGGGGCAGTCTTACATGTGCCTCTCGTTTCAAATCAAGGATATCATTCTGCCCTATCATATTTTTGGGGTAAACCCATTGTTGACGGGTATTTCCTTCATATCGCAGATACTCAATCTGCAAATGCTTTTTTACTCGATAAAGACATGGCTATTTTTGATTGCAATAAAAGCAGTGCGGATTTACTGAATAGATTTGAACCGAACAGTTTCATTCAAAAATTAAAGGACAATGGCATATTCACAATTGCACTTATAAAAAAGGGGCAAAATGGAGACCTCTGGCATAGTCCTGAATGTGTATATGTTCGCAGAGCATGGGATATGTTACTCCCAGGCAGAATAAAACAAAATGGTGATGAAGTAATCGAACATAAATTCACCATTGACCCTGCAGATGTTGTAAACAAACGCATATATGCGGATAAGGATGGAATATTGCGTCTTGAAAGGTTGTCGATATGGCCAAAATCAATAGATGATGTCGTTCTTTCAACGCCTGGAGGAACAATTGTGCCAGATTGGAAGGGAGCAAAAATAGTCAATAACGATCTCCTTGTTGACTATTTTCCTCGCATTTTTTTCCCTCTTCGTGAAGGACAATATATAGAACTTATCTCGACAAAATCAAGTGAAAAAACTGAAATATATCCCATGATTTACTATTATTTTGATACAAATGTAAAGCTTTCCTCAAATCATATATATAATAGTAGAAACGCTTATCCATACTACCTTAATTTACTTTGGATGGATGAGAACATGGAAGTTTACTCAGTGAAATAGTAAGAGATGAGGGATGGCTCTCTACCAACTTCCCCTGCTTGTTTGGAACAGAACTTAAAGACCGTGTATTGGTAAATAATTGGGCGAATGGATAGCAGATAAATGAAGGGCAAAAGATAGTAATCATTTTCTGGCCGCAGTATTTAGGGTATATTGGCTTTGGTTTGCTTATTTTCACGTTCGGTGGAATAGCTATGCAGAGAAAACCTTAAGTGATGGGTATTTTGTCTAATTCTGTCTTGAGCAGAGGGATATCTTTTTGCACCACATTCCAAATTTCGTCAACATCAACATCGTCGTAGTCATGTGCAACAATATCTCTCATACCCGCCATTTCCTTCCATGGGATTTGGGGAAATGCACTCACAATTTCATCTGGAACATACTTCGCTGCTTCTCCAATTATTTCAATCCACCTCGTTAAAGCCGTAAATAAAATATCATCATTTTCTAAACCTGCACGTGTAGTTGTGCGGGTTGCATTGAGTATTTTTTCAATACATTCTTTGATATGGATAATTCTTTCAAGACCTTTACGTTTCATGGGAAAATAGCAACTTGTGATGATAGTATAGATTGTTTAGCGTGATCTTTTATTCCATGAAAATTAAGGACATCTACTTTTCTCCCAAACTGCTCTTCAAGAGCGATTTTTACTCGGGCTCGATCCATAAGACTAGAGCCTTGTGGTAATTCAACAAGAATATCAATATCACTATCAGCATGCATCGTTCCTGTTATAATCGAACCAAATAAAGACGCTCTTGAAATATGATATTTCTTGATTATGGGAATAATTTGGTCTTTTGCAGTTTGGATATCCATAGACACATGATAATCTTCTCATACTGTATTTTCAACTATAAACAAGCTTCCTCTTCCTCTTCGGAGCAGAACTGACCAACCACGTTTTAGTTAATAACTGGAGTAATGGATGGGTACTGAATAGCTCAAAGCTAAAAGCTGAAAGCGCAAATAGTACAATCGTGATCATATTCTGGCCGCAGTATTTGGAGTATATTGGGTTTGGACTACTAATTTGGACTTTAGTGATTATTGGCTTTTGGAAAAAGAAAATATAACGTTGTATAGCTCTAAATATGATGTTGACAGGTATTAGTATCAGTCTTATAATGAGCGTATGAAAACTGTTAAGCGAAAAAAAATACTTGAGTATAGTGTGGTCTTCCAAGAGGAAAAAGAAGGAGGCTGCTCCGTATGGGTACCAGAATTCCCAGGATGCGCCTCACAGGGAGAAACATTTGATGAAGCTCTCCTTAATATTCGTAAAGCTATGGAGCTGTATCTTGAAGAAGTAAAAGATGAGTGTGCCCCTTCTGCATTCGGAAAACAATTTGTTGTCCCTGTTCAAATATATGCCTAAACTCCCCGTAGTCTCTGGAAAAGAATTAATGGAGATCATGTTATTTTAAAACATACAGACGGAGGAGTTGTTACTGTGCCTCTTAAAAAAGAAGTAAAAAGAGGCACTCTCAAAAAAGGGATTCTGAATCCTCTTCGTATTACCGTTGAACAATTAATTGAGATGCTTGATTAATTTATAAAACCTCCCCTTTCTTTTTGGAACTGGCCCCTCTTCGTCCCTCGACTAACTCAGGACTACGAGGGGGTTAAAGCGAATGAGGGTGACTAGCCGCAGTACCTGCCTGCCGGCAGGCAGGTTTGGAGTATATTGGGTTTGTACTTCTTATTCTCACGTTTGGAGTTGTTATACTTTGGAAACAGAAAAAGACGGCTTCTAGTTGATTTCTACAGTATAATCGCTTACAATTTCCCTATGATAGTTAATCCTTTTGAACCAGAATTAATAGATAAAATGAGCCAAGTGTTGAAAAAAAACGACGTGGTGTATGCTGGCATATTTGGCTCTTATGCTAAAAATATGCAAAAAAATGAAAGTGATATTGATCTGCTTATTGAATTTAATCCTCACAAGCGAAAAACATTATTTGATATGGTAGATATCCAATATGAGCTCCAAAATATTTTTAATAAAAAGGTTGATTTGGTGACAAAAAACAGCTTGAATAAGTATATAAAAAATGAAATTGAGAATTCTGTAAAAGTAATTTATGGATAAGGATAATGTATATTTAAAACACATTCTTGATGCGATACGTCTTATTTCTGAGTTTACTAAGGACATGAATAAACATGACTTTCGCGAGAGCGAGATTACTATTCATGCAACTGTACGACAGTTTGAGATTATTGGAGAGGCAGTAAAACATATTAGTAATAAGCTGCGGGAAGCTCATCCTGAAATCCCTTGGAGAGGCGCCACTGGAACAAGAGATAATCTTATTCACGAATATTTTAACGTTGATTTAGATCAAGTTTGGGAAACAATAGAGATTAATTTGCCTGATTTTAAGAAAAAAATAGAGAAGCTTGTTAAATAAGTCAAGACTACAGCTGGGCGAGGTAGCGGGTAAAGAGAGTGGAGTGGCTAATATTGTAATTATCTTTTGGCCGCAGTACCTGCCTTCCGGCAGGCAGGTTTGGAGTATATTGGGTTTATGCTTCTTATTTCTCACGTTCGGGGGGATTGTATTTTGGAGAAGAAAGAAGATGAAAATTATGAAATGACACGCTTCTGATACAGTACTATTCCTTCTTTTTTTACGTCAGCAAACAGTGACCACGGTTTGGTTGCTTCAAATTCTTTCTTTGTAAGCCCAAAAACATTGATATCGTGATTTTTTATTAAACCACCACGAAGTTTATAAAGTATGTCAAATCGATCTTCCGACTTTGTCTTGTAATCTGCTATTACAAGAAGATCAATATCGCTCCACTCGTTTGCTTCGCCCCGAGCAAATGACCCAAATAAGATAACCGACTCTGGATTAATAGTTTCTTTGAGCCGTTTTATGTATTGTTTTACTTCGCTTTGAATTTTGTTTGCACCCATAGATATACTTTTTGAGCCATCTGTAATAGTGGCTCAACTGAATCTTTTGTTGGATAATATTGGATACTTAAATCCGTATATCGAACACGTGTATATGACTTTGACAATTCCTCAACGGGGAGATTCCCAATTTCCTTCACATCAAGCCCTGCATCTTTTACCAACTCTTCAATCGCATGGATTTTTCGAGGAGGTTTGCTTTTTTTCTCAACAATATATCCTTTAATGATTTTTTCTACTGCTTGTTGAGCGAAAAGTACCGCTCCTCTATATCTTCTTACTTTCCACATATAATTCATATCTTCAAAGTCTTCTTTTGCCAAATCTATCCATAACTGTGCTTCCTTTTTCATATTGAGCTAATTATAGCATAGCCAAAAGAATGAATCGTAAAATTGGCCCCACTTCGCCCCTCTGGCCTTACCCTTCTTATCCTCACATTCGGGGGAATTGTGATGTGGAAAGAAAAGAATAATTTGACAAAAATTTGACATTATTAATCCACAGGGATACAATAGAAGTATGGAAAAACATGTTCACTTCAATATCGTTGTTTCTCAAGATGAAGATGGCGTTTTTGTGGCGTCTTGTCCTGCTATACCAGGATGTCATTCTCAAGGAGACACCTACGAAGAAGCTGAAAAAAATATAAAGGAAGCGATTGAATTGTGTTTAAAGGTTGCAGAGACAGACCCTGTATATAAGAATTCCATTGATTTTGGGACACCTGAGACTTCTCGGTTCTTTGGAATTTCCAATATTATGGTACGCCTTTCTCCTTCTCTATGACCAAACTCCCTGCGTTAAAAGTGCAAAAACTTATCAAAATAATACAGAAGCTTGGATTTATACATATACGACAGAGCGGAAGCCATATGTTTTTTAAACATCCAGACGGAAGAACTACTGTAATCCCTTTTCATAAAGGAAAAGACATTGGAAGGGGATTGTTGCGAACAATATTGAATGACATCCATATTTCTCCTCAAGACTTTCAAAATTATTTATAATAAACTTTATCTAAAAAATCGCACAAACAGACGATTCATCATGCTGTACACTAATAGTATGCTTCGCATTCCTCGTATTCCTAAAATTGTTTTCATCGTTGTTTCGATTGGGATTTCTTTCTTAATTTCTTCATTTTTATATTCTCATTATTTCGATGAGTCATCGGAATTTGACACTGTGGCCCTGAAAAGTGATGTTGATGCGCTGGTTACGTCAGTTACGACGTTCCATTTTGAATTGCCTCGGGTAACCCTCTTTTCACAGCGTATTGAGAGCCCAAGTCCCACTCCTGAGAAGCCGTATCCGACACCGGTCGGTAGTATGCTCCCGGGCATTCCCACTTCAACTCCTTATGTGCAGCCAACAAGACGAGTAAGTATTCTTCCCACTTATCCCTATCAACCGACTCGAATTTCAACCAAACCACCTATTAAACAACCAACGATAGCTCCCACTCAAACACCTAAACCAACGAAAAAACCAAAACCAACGCCAACGCCCTTAGCTCCTCCAGGTTATCTTCGACCTGGGGTTGGTTTAGAGGATATTTTTAAAAAGGCTGGAGAATTATCTTGTGTTCCAACTGCTTTGCTTAAAGCTTTTGTTGCTCAGGAAGCGCCTGGGGTTTTGAATTGGAGTAATGAACAAGCCCTATTTTATAATGCGTATGACTGGTGGCACAGAGTCAAGACAGTCAAACAAGTTTGTGGAGGCTATGGTTACTACACTCATACTGGTTTGGTGGCAGAAGACAGTCTATTTCCCGGGGAAAAATGCAAGGACCCATTTTCACCCGAAACTGCCAGCGATACGTACTCTAGGGTAATAGGCTCTTGCCAGATGCTTCAATCATATTGGGAAAAAGATTTTAAAAATCCAACTAAACAGAAATTAAAAGTTGGTCAGGTTGATAGACGAGTTTTGATTGACTGTCTAATCGGTTATGGCATTCATTTTAGAAAAGATACGGGGTATAGTGGTTCTTGCAATAATTGGGATATGAAATATGTTGCTAAGGCGGCCTGTGTCAATGCGGGAGGGACATGTGATAATTACTGTTATATCATCTGTAACAACTATAATAAATATGCAGGAAAAAACAACAACTGTAATTCTGTGAAAGATCTTTTCGTTCCAGGCTCTTACTGCCAATTCAAATAGGTTGTTTAAGCTTTGGGCTTTGAGCTTAGCTTTTTCCACTCCTTTGCAAGCTCTGTCTTTAATTTTTCCATTTCTTTTCCTTCATGTTTTACTTCCTTTTTAAGGATTTCCACCGTTTCATGAGCCACTTCTGAAACTTTTTCTTTATCCAACGATTCGATAGTACCTTTTGCTTCTGCAAGAGTCTTTATAAACTCTTTTTTTGCTTTTTTATACACGGCAGTTGCTTCTTCTGTTGCTTCCCCAAAGATTTCCTTTACTTTTTTTTCAAGATCGGAATCTGCAAGCAATTTTTCTAATTCCTTTATTTTTTTTGTGACCATTTTTTGATTTTCAGGCCCCGATGTGGGGGAAAAGAAAAAAGCGGTCAATCCACCAATAATAGTACCGAACAAGAGACCTAAACCGAATTTTGAGGATGGTCTTGTGTCTGACATATGTAATATAAAATTATTAACTTCTTTCAATATAGCATATGTAACATGTAACACGCAACATGTAACACAAACAAAATTCAAGATCCAAATTCAAATTCAATTCTTTGGATGATATATCGTATTTCTCCGTCATTCCTGCGAAGGCGGGAATCCAAGAAAGGTAAGTTGTATAGATTCCGTGTCGGAGCACGGAATGACAAACAATCGAGGAATATTTTTGTCAATTATCGACTGGATCCCCGCCTCCGCGGGGATGACACATGAGCTTGAATTTCTAGGTTATGGCGTTGGCGTCGGTATTGGTGTGCTCGTTGGAGTTGGGGTTGAAGTAGCCGTAGGCGTAGGGGTAACTGTTGGAGTTGGCGTTATGGTTGGAGCAATAGCACAGGAACCTATGGTATATTTACCGTAACATCCTGAGCTGTGCCATTCTCCAGTGCTACAAGTGGATCCTATTTTCTGACAAATTTTTTGACAGTCCGTTTCTCCACATACATAACTTGATAAAGTAGGGACCGCATAAGGAACTGATGTCGGCGTACTTACAATAGGCCGAGATGTGGGGACAACGCGCAAACTAGATGATTTAAGCGGCCCAAATGCGGAAGCTGAGGTTGGTGCCGCACCTTCTACTGTGGGTACTGGTGTCGCAGAAAGAACGGCTGATGGGGTTGCAAGCGGAACATCCGAACCTGCCAATTTGGTCGAAAATGTCCAGGGAACTCCCCCATTATCATATTTTGTCTCCCCTATTCGAATCTGAAAATAATAGGACGTTGCGGGAGATAATAGTGTTACCTCAACGGTGTGATTTTTTTGTTTTTGGGGCTCCGGCGCGAATAAATTTAATGAAGTTGGCGAAGATCCATATTCTATGACGCCTTGTGTTTCTTGATCAGTGGTCCACGACAGCTTCGCTGAATTGGTCGTAATCCCATTAATGATTAAGTCTCGTGGGGCTGAGTCTGATGCTTTCGTAAAAACATTCTGCACGAGAAGAAATCCTCCCACAACAACCACTACCCCGGCTGTAATGCCGATCCCTATCTTTGCTAATGCGGGACCTTTTAGTGGAGGAAACTTCATAGAAAAGAAAATTCAAATTCCAAATTAAAATTCAAGTTATTATTTTTTTGTTTTTTTAGTTGGTTTTGTTTCATGTGATTAAATTTGAATTTGGAACTTGAATTTACAGTATAAGAAATATCCTCAACAACACTCCCGCTACAATCAATATCCCTCCGATTATACCCAACCGAGGTAGTTCATCCACAATTCCTGATTGAGGGAGACTTGTAGGAGGGGTGCCAGTATTGTATATCGTGGTTGGCGCAACTCCTGAGGTTGGGGCAACTCCTCCTGTTCCAATAGTTATAATTGATGTACCATTCTGGCTACACACAATAACGTTTATTGTATCCACCGCATTTTTAATCACCTTAGACGTGTTACTTACATCAGCACGACAGTCGTATGAAATAGTTGCTGTTCCATCTTTTAATGCCTTAAAGGTGATTGTTGCCACTGCTCCCGAACCGGTTTTGTATGTGCCAGGATCAGTGACGAGTCCAGCAATATATACTTTACCGGCAGTGATATTATTGGTAACGGCCGGGAAAAAAGCGGCTGCAGAAGCGCTTTGCGCCTCAAGGAGAGTGGAGTCATAGAGAATCCACATATCAGTGGACATGATTTGATCGCTCCCCGCATCCACTACCGCATCAAGCGTGAATGTTTCATTAACATTTACGGTGACGGTCCCCTTATCAAATTTTACTGAGGCCGCCTGGACACCTCCAACGATAAACAAATAAACCAATAAACCAAACAAACAAACATATAAATTGGCGAGTAAAAAACGGAGCGTACGCATTACCTCTTATTATTCATCATTCATTAATTAATTTCAAGACGGATATCTTTTGTTTCAGGATAGGTCACCGCAGCAGCCTCATTTACGAGCTTAGAGGTTTCATTTCCCACTGGTTTGAGAGAGAAAACATAGGTTCCTTTCTTTTTCGCGATAAACGTAAGGGAAAGTATGGGTGTTTCCGAAAATCTAATCGGCTCCGTAATGGACAGATTCTTTGTTGCTGAGATGGAGAGATGATTTGTCCGTTTATACGTAAAAATACGAAATGAGTCGGCCTTATTTTGGACTGACTGATTATCAATAGCACTTGTATCATAGGACAAAACCACGTCATATCCCGCAACGGTGTCTTTACTTGAAGTTGCAAATATATCTATGGTGAATGAACTTCCCAGCTTAATACTTTGTCCCGTTTTTTCTTTAAGCGCAAGCGAGCCCTGCACTGGATATGGTATAAGCGTTGGCACAACCGAGGGAGTGATTGTGATCTGTGTCGTACTTTCTCCTCTTTGGTTTGTATTCATCCGTTGAGAAACTATATACCCTACTATACTTGCGACCAACAATATAACCGCAAGTATCAACAACATCAGACGGGTATATTTTGTATGTTTAGTATTTTCCATATTATTCCTCATCAAATTTAATGGATAACGATTGCAATATCATCGAATAATCCTGCGTGTCGATAACACCGTCAAAATTAAGGTCTCCAATCGCCCCGTTCGCTGCATCTGTTGAACCTAAATTGGTGCGGACAAATGTTGTATCGTATGCATCAATAATACCATTTTGTTTCCCTCCCGCTTCCGGCAGATCTCCTGCAAGCTGGATAATTTTTGAGAAATCAAAACCATTATCCCCTGCCTTCAGTGCGATTTTCCCATCTCCACAATGATATTCTCCTCCCTTTCCTTCAGAAGGACCCTCATCACAAATCTTCTTTGCAATATGCTTAGGGCCTTTGATATAGATGCGGTATCCGCCTCCAGGAGAAATCGATGAGAAACTTGCTTTCCCAGACCACACGCCACTATCATCAACGGTAAACTGTGCAGTTTGATATGCAGTTGATGCGCTTAACCCTCCTCCTCCAAGCTTAACTTGCATATTGATGGGTTCCGATTTTGCTGGTTTTTTAGTGACTCCCTGCAGTTTTATTTTGAGTGCAAGATTCACGGTAGTGGGGGCTGCTCCCCCTGTGGGACTCGGGCCAGATGTTGGGTTCGGGCCAGAAGTGGGATTTAGCGCCGGTTCGTTTGCCGCAAGGGATCCATAGTAGTACCCCACCTTATTGTCCCCTTCTCCCCATTCTGCTGGCTGTGTGGTTGTAACGGACGTGTTATTTACTGAGGTAAAATCGCCATTTCTGATAAGTTCCCTTCCTTTTGTGTCTTTCATTGATACGGAATCGAAATATGCCTCGGACCCTTTATCGGCACTTATGCGAACAATATAGTGTCTATCATCTCCCGTACCAGTGAGCTGGGTAGACTGGGTTTTCGTGACAAAATCGTTCGTTGATGGAAATGGAAGAGAAAATATGGTTGCATTTTTCTTGATATTATTGGCGCACGTATCAGCATTACAGATAAGTTCAATACGCACTCCTTTGTTTTTTGAAATGACCGTCTGTACTCGTGCGGTAAAAATGACCGTCTCGAAAGGAAGAACGATATCTTGATCATAATGAACGTCCGTTCCTAATATCGTCATGTCTCCGGCTTTGTTGGCCCCCGCGCAACACTTCCCTGCTGTGCCTGTGGATGTAGTACATTTTGCATCATCGTAAAACCCAGCATTCTGCCCCGCATCACACACGAATATATTATCTGTCCCTTCATATCTGCTATAGCGACAGTTTGCTAAGCCAGCTCCCGTGACGGAGAGACAGTCCAACCGCTTGCCATAATCACACTTCACTGTTACCTGATCAAAAGGACGCACCGTTGAAGGCGCTACCGATGCCTTCACAAATCCAGTACATTCGGAATTTGGTACACATTTTTTTTCTGCATTACAAATCTGTTCCGCAGTACAAGCTGGTGTGCATGTTCCGCCATCCTTATCTTTGCAACAGTTGGCTACTGTAATCGGTCGAAGGCCCGCTTCACACTTTCCATTAGTCACCTTACCTGCAGGACAGGTTGCTCCCCCTCCTCCTCCTCCTCCACCACCACCACCACCTCCACCTCCATCATCGGGACAAGTGCA
>Ga0210015_1000678_pt1 | contig 35339 bp, 33 predicted proteins | sample CryGeymeta201522_FD_185471 | JGI IMG/M metagenome (GOLD analysis project Ga0210015, IMG submission 185471) | Groundwater microbial communities from Crystal Geyser aquifers in Utah, USA - Crystal Geyser metaG 2015-22 (SPAdes) (version 2) | ecosystem: Environmental > Aquatic > Deep subsurface >...
CACTAGGGCGTCGCCCGGCGCGCGATCTGCGCTCGGCATCCGGCATGCGCCAAACCCCCTCAAGCGTTGGCCGGAATTCCTCCCATGGCACCACGGCGTCCATCGCGACCAGCGGGTCTTTCTTGGCATCCAGGCTCGCGCAGCGGTCTGAAAGATCAAAGAAACCCATCTGCGCCATCAGAAATCTCCCAGTGCCAGAACATCCTTCCAACTCTACCGCAGCGGCAGGTTCCAGGCAATTTTTAGAGGTGCCCTCAAGACGAGGATCAGCCGCGCGCTATTGAAACTGGAAACGCGCCACAGTACCTCTTCCCGAAAGTAGCTCAGCCACGTTCATGAAAAAACGCATAGATCGTCTCGGCCAGCGTGCCTGATATCCCCTGGACCGCCTTCAGATCCTTCAGGTCGGCGCGGGCGACGGCCTTGGCCGATCCGAAATGCGTCAGCAAGGCGCGTTTGCGGGAGGCGCCGACGCCGGGCAGGTCGTCGAGGGGGGTCGCGCCGACCGCCTTGGCGCGTTTGGCGCGGTGGGCGCCGATGGCAAAGCGGTGCACCTCGTCGCGCATCCGCTGGATGAAATAAAGCACCGGATCGTTGTGGCGCAGGGCCATGGGTGATTTGCCGGTGCGGTGGAATTCTTCCTTGCCAGCGTCGCGGTCGATGCCTTTGGCAACGCCCACCATGGGGATGTCGCCCACGCCCATCTCGGTCATGATGCCACGCACCGCGCTGACCTGCCCCGCGCCGCCGTCGATCAACAACAGGTCGGGCCATGCACCCGAGGTGCGTTCGGGATCTTCCTTCAGCAGGCGGGAAAAGCGGCGCGTCATCACCTCGCGCATCATGCCGAAATCGTCGCCCGGCGTCAGATCAGTGCCCTTGATGTTGAACTTGCGGTACTGCGATTTGACAAAGCCCTCGGGCCCGGCGACGATCATGCCGCCCACGGCGTTGGTGCCCTGGATGTGGCTGTTGTCATACACCTCGATCCGTTTTGGCGGGGTGGGCAGATCGAACGCCTCAGCCAGACCTTTCAGCAGGCGGGTTTGCGTCGCGCCTTCGGCCAGTTTGCGCGCCAGACTTTCGCGGGCGTTGCGCAGCGCACCGGCGACCAGTTCCTGTTTCTCGCCGCGCTGGGGCACGGCAATTTCGACCCTTGCCCCGCGCTTCTGGGTCAATGCCTCGACCATCAGATCGGCGTCTTCGATTCCATCCGACAACAGCACAAGCGGGGGCGGTTCGCGATCGGCATAGAATTGGCCGACAAACCCCTGCATCACCTCGGCCGCACCGGCACCTGCCCCGGTGCGCGGATAGTAATCGTGGTTGCCCCAGTTCTGGTTGGCACGGATGAAGAACACCTGCACACAGGCCTGTCCCTGATCCATGTGCAGCGCGATCACATCGGCCTCGGCCACGCCTTGCGGGTTGATGCCCTGACCGGCCTGCACCTGGGTCAGGGCGCGGATCCGGTCACGCAGGGCGGCGGCGCGCTCAAACTCCATGTTTTCGCTGGCGGTTTCCATGTCGCGGGCCAGTTCGGCCTGCACGTTGGTGGATTTGCCTTGCAGAAACCGTTCGGCATCGGCCACCAACGTGCGGTATTCCCCGGCGCTGACCTTGCCGACACAGGGCGCGGCACAGCGTTTGATCTGGTATTGCAGACAGGGGCGGGTGCGCGATTCAAACATTGCGTCGGTGCAGTTGCGCAGCAGAAACACCCGCTGCAACTGGGTCAGCGTGCGGTTGACCGCGCCGGCGCTGGCGAAGGGGCCATAGTAGCTGCCCTTTTCCTTCTTTGCGCCGCGGTGCTTCTTGATCTGCGGAAAGGCGTGATCGCCGGTGACCAGAATGTTCGGGAATGACTTGTCGTCGCGCAGCAGCACGTTGAATTTCGGTTTCAACTGCTTGATCAGGTTCTGCTCCAGCAGCAGCGCCTCGGTTTCGGTGCGCGTGGTCAGAAACATCATCGACGCGGTGTCGCGGATCATCCGGTCGATCCGGGGCGAATGGCCGTTCGGGTTGGCATAATTGCTGACCCGCTTTTTCAGCGCCCGCGCCTTGCCGACATACAGAACCGCCCCCCGCGAATCCAACATCCGATAGACGCCGGGCGAGTTGTCCAGCGTCTTGAGATAGCTCTGGATGCAGGCGTGGCCGGTGGGACGGCTGTCGGGTTCGGTCATTCGCATACCATCATGATTCTGGGGTTTGTCTGCAATGCCATTGCGGCACAGGCAAGCGTGAACATACCCACTGAATCTGTGGATAACTCTGAGGGCAAGTTTCGGGCATCTGCAAATTTTTGTTTGTTTTGGCGCGCTTCATGGGCTTGCTCAAAAAACAGGCAGAACTATAAGTACTTCATTCTTAAAGGAATTTTTTCTCTGTATTTGCAATGTATTGAAATAATTAAACAAAACCTAACAGATTTATGACGGGCACTGATGAAGTGTACAACTTGTTCCTGGGCAAGTCGGCCGGGGCTATTCCACCCCCACCACATCCGGGGTTTGCCACGCCAGATGCTGCCCCCCGTCAACGCACAGAAGCTGTCCGGTGATGGCCGGCGCGTCGAGGAAATAACCCAGCGCTGCGGTAATGTCCGAGGTGTTGGCGCCCCGGTGCAGGACCGTCGCGGCGCGCTGTCGGGCGAACTGTTCGTCAGATTGACGCGCGCCTTGCAGCGTTGGGCCAGGACCGATCGCATTGACCCGGACATCGGGCGCCAGCGCCTGGGCCGCCGTGCGGGTCAGCGCCCACAGACCCATCTTGGCAATCGTATAGCTGGTGAAATCCGGGGTCAGGCGGCGCACCCGCTGATCAATCATGTTCACCGCCAGCGCCTGTGCCAAAGGCTCGCCGTTCTCATCCAGCGCGGCGCGCGGGGCCTGGGTGGCCAATGCCTGAATCAGCACGAAGGGCGCGCGCAGATTGCTTTCCATATGCCTGTCCCAACTGTCGCGGGTGGCGGTGGCATAGCTGTCACGCTCGAACACCGAGGCATTGTTGATCAACACCTGTATCGGTCCGCCCAGCGCCTGCGCCGCCTCGGGCAGCACCCGCTGTACCGCCGCCTCGTCCAGCAGATCGGCCTGTACGGTAACGCCGATACGCCCGAGGGCGCATACGGCCCCTGCCACCGCCGCGGCGGCCGCCTGCGAGGTGTTGTAATGCACCGCAACATCACAGCCACGCCGGGCCAGATACAGCGCCATGGCGCGGCCCAGCCGGTGGCCCCCGCCGGTTACGAGGGCGCGTGTCATCGTCATCGCATTATCCTTGGTTCAGGAAACCACGGCGTACAGGTAGAGCCCGTAAAGCGCAGTCAAGCCCAGGCCCCAGGCCCGTGTCATCGTCCAGCGCAGAAACACAAAGGGCGCCAGCACCAGCGCGGCGGCCAGCATGACCCACAGATCGAATGTCAGAAACTGATCGTCCACAGGGATTGGCCCGATCAAAGACGCAATACCGATGATCGCCAGCAGGTTGAACATGTTCGACCCGATCACGTTGCCCATGGCGACGTCGGCCTGTCGCCGCAACGCCGCCATCACCGTGGTTGCCAGTTCTGGCAAAGACGTGCCCACCGCCACCAGGGTCAGCCCGATCACCGTTTCACTGACACCATAACGCCGGGCCAGTGTGCTGGCCCCGTCGATCAGCAGATCGGCGCCCAGCGGCAAGCCGATCAGACCCAGCACCAGAAACAGCGCGATTTTCCAGCCGGTCATCGACGGATCTGCGCCTTCGATGCCCTCGTCTTCGCTTTCCTCTTCTTTCCGGCTTTGCCGATGCGCCAGGGTTTCGCGCAGCTGATCGCCCAGCATCACCGCCAGCCCAGCCAACAGGATCAATCCGTGCCACCATGTGAGCGGACCCAGAAAGCACAGCGCAATGAACAGAACACTGACCCCAAGCATCATGGTGTAACTCTTGCGGGTGTCGCAGGTTTGCATGTTCATCGCGGCAATGATCGCCGGCAGGCCCAGCACCATCAGCACGTTGGCGGTGTTGCTGCCCACGACATTGCCCAGCGCGATTCCGGGCAGGTCGCCACGGATCGCCTGCACCGAAATCAGAAGTTCCGGTGCCGACGTGCCGAAGGCGACGATGGTCAGCGACACGATCAGCGCCGGCACGCCCAGCCGCAGCGAAAGGTTGACCGCACCGCGCACCAGCGAGTCACCTGCCAACAGCAGAATCACCAGGCCCAGCGTGGCATAGGCGAACGCCATCTCAGCCCCTTTTCTTGCCGCAGCTGCACGGCGCCTTGCCGATGCGATAGCGCCCACAATCGGTGCATTTCATCGACGACAGCCGCTTTTGCCCCGGAAACCGCAGCTTCCCGAACATGGCCAGCACGACAATGGCGATCAGAAACAGGCTGACGACCTTGATCATACGATCACAATCCGAACCGGGCAAATGCGGCACGGTCTTCCAGGGCGTTCACCGCGCCCTGACCCAGCGTGAGCCCAAAGCGCGCCAGAACCGAACGCCGCTGATCAAACACATTGAACCGCACGTCCTTGCCAAACAGCTCTTTCATTTTCGGCACAAGATGGGCGGTGCCGTCGATCAGGCCCACCTCTTGCGCGCCCGCGCCCACCCAGATTTCACCGGTGAACAGATCGCGCCCTTCGGGCAGTTTGCCCGCCCGCCGGTTTTTCACATGGGCGATGAAGGCGGCGTGGATCTGCTCCTGCAACTGTTTCAAGCGCGTCACATCCTCGGGCTTTTCCGCCTGGAACGGGTCCAACATGGATTTGGACTGGCCGGCGGTGTACACCCGGCGGGTTATGCCATGGCGCTGGATGAATTCGTCCAGGCCGAACCCCGCCGAGATCACCCCGATCGAGCCGACGATGGATGTTTCATCTGCCCAGATGTGATCGGCCGCACAGGCCAGCCAATACCCGCCCGAGGCCGCCACATCCTCGACAAAGGCGTGGACCGGCACGTTCTTTTCGACGGACAGCCGCCGGATGCGCGCCGCGATCAGCGACGATTGCACAGGGCTGCCGCCCGGCGAATTGAGGACAATCGCCACCGCCTTTGGCTTGCCCCGCGAAAACGCCTTTTCAATCAGCGCGGCAAGACCCGCGTCGTTCAACCCGCCCCGCGCGCCAGTGGCAATCACCCCTTGCAGGCGGATCACCGACACGCTGGGCGGTTTTGGCAAAAATGGGATAAATCTTTTCATACTGAAGGATGTAGAGCGTGGTCGGCCCGGCAACAAGGCCACCGCCCCCGTGGCCGGCGCAGTGTGGCCCCTGCACACCGCTGCCAGATCACTTGCGCAACCGATACCCGGTCTTGAAGATCCAGCCGATCATCAGCAGGCAAACGATGGTAAACAGCGCAATCGCCCCGATGGAATAGCCGATGGACACATCCGAAGTACCGAAGAACGACCAGCGGAACCCCGAAACAAGATAGACCACCGGGTTGAACAGGGTGATCGTCTGCCACACCGGCGGCAACATCGTGATCGAATAGAAAGACCCACCCAGAAATACCAAGGGGGTCACGATCAGCAGCGGCACCAGTTGCAACTGTTCGAAATTGCCCGCCCAGATGCCGATGATGAACCCCAACAGCGAAAACGACAGGCATGTCGTCACCAGAAATGTCAGCATCCAGACCGGGTGCAGGATGGTGATGTCGACAAAGACATAGGCCGTGCCGAGGATGACCAGCCCGATCATCAACGATTTTGTCGCCGCCGCCAGAACATAACCCGCGGTGATTTCGACAAAAGACGCGGGCGCCGACAACAATTCATAGATCGTGCCGATGAATTTCGGGAAATAGATGCCGAAACTGGCATTGCTGACCGATTGCACCAGCACCGACAGCATGATCAGCCCTGGTACGATGAACGCCCCATAACTGACACCCTCGACCGTTTCGATACGGCTGCCAATGGCGGCCCCGAACACCACGAAATACAGCGAGGTGGACAGCACCGGCGACACCACGGATTGCACCAGCGTGCGAAAGGTGCGCGACATTTCAAAGACATAAATCGCGCGGATGGCGGTCAGGTTCATCATGCGTCCTTTTGCACCAGATCGACAAAAATATCTTCCAGGCTGCTTTGCCGGGTCTGCACGTCGCGCAGGGTCAGCCCTGCCGCCGCCAGATCGGACAACAGCATGGTGATGCCCGTCCGCTTGCCCCGCGTGTCGTAGTAATAGATCAGGCTGCCATCCGGCCCGATGTCGAGGTTGTAACGCTCCAGCTCCATCGGGATGTCGCGCACCGGGGTTTGCAGATGGATCACCATCTGTTTCTTGCCCAACCGCTGCAACAGCGCGGCCTTTTCCTCGACCAACAGGATTTCACCCTTGGCGATCACGGCGATCCGGTCAGCGATCGCCTCGGCCTCTTCGATGTAATGGGTGGTCAGGATGATCGTCACACCGTCCTGGCGCAGCCGTTCGACGACGCGCCACATGTCCTTGCGCAGTTCAACATCCACCCCGGCGCTGGGTTCATCCAGAAACAGCACCCTGGGTTCGTGGCTCAGCGCCTTGGCAATCAGCACCCGGCGTTTCATCCCGCCGGACAATTCATTGATCCGGCTGTTCTTCTTGTCCCACAGCGACAGATCGCGCAGCACCTTTTCGATATGCGCCTCGTTGCGTTGAAACCCGAACAGCCCGCGCGAAAAGCGCACCGTATTGATCACCTTTTCAAACGGCTCAAGGTTGATTTCCTGTGGGACCAACCCGATCAGCCGCCGCGCGGCACGATAGCCGGTGATCACATCATGCCCGCCCACGGTGATCGTGCCGCTGGTCGCGTTGACAATACCACAAATCGCCGAGATTAGCGTGGTCTTGCCCGCCCCATTGGCCCCCAGGAGCGCCAGTATCTCGCCCTCGCGGATCGACAGGTTGACAGAGTTCAGCGCCTGAAACCCGTCGGGATAGGATTTCCGCAGGTCGCGGACGGTGACGATATCGGCCATGACGACTCTCCTTGCGGTTCGCGGCGCAGTTGACCCGCCCCGGCCCCCAAGCGCAAGAGTGGCAAAGCCTGTTGCCCCTGTCGCGCGCTGCGATAGGGTGCAAAAAAGCTGTGAAAGGCCCGCCATGCCCAATCTTGCCCTGCCCCCAGTCGCGCGCGATCTGTACGAAGCGATCCGCAACGATCCCATCATCTCGCCCCACGGCCACTGTGATCCTGCGTGGTTCGCCAGTGACGCGCCCTTTCCCGACCCGACCAGCCTGATTCTGGTTCCCGATCATTATCTTTTCCGGATGCTCTATTCCCAAGGCATCGGATTGGATCGTCTGGGCATCGGGCTGGCCCCGGCCCAGCGCGACAGCCGTGCCATCTGGCGCCTGTTCGCAGACCATTGGCATCTGTTTCTGGGCACGCCGTCGCACGCTTGGCTGACGTTCATGTTTCGTGAAACCTTTGGCCTGGACACGCCGTTTGGTCCGGCGACGGCCGATGCGATGTACGACCAGATCGATTCGGCGCTGAAGCACCCTGCCTATCGCCCACGCGCCCTTTTCCAATCCTTCGGGATCGAGGTTCTGGCCACCACCGACGCCGCCACCGACCCGCTGGACCATCACCGCGCGATCGCCGCCTCGGGTTGGGCGGGGAAGGTGATTCCCACGTTCCGCCCCGATGGCCTGTTCAACCCAGCCGACGAACGGTTTGCCGATGCGATCAGTGCGTTGGGCCAGATGCACGACATCGACAGCTTCGACAGCTTCCTGCTGGCCCTGCGGGACAGGCGCGCCGCCTTCAAGGCGATGGGCGCCACCGCAACCGACCATGCGCAAGAGGTGGTGCGCACCGCCTGGGTGCCCGAGCGGATGGAGGATTTGTACGCCAAGGCAAGGGCCGGCAGCTGCACCGCGGACGAGGCGGCACTGTTCAATGCGCATATGCTGGTCGAATCCGCCCGCATGGCCTGTGATGACGGGCTGGTGATGCAATATCACGCCGGATCACGGCGCAACACCAACGCCGCGATCCTGCGCCACTATGGGCGCGACATGGGCGCCGACATTCCGGTGGCCACCGATTGGGTGCGCGGCCTGGGGCCGCTGCTGGATCAGGTCGGCCATGTGCCGGGGTTCCAGATGATTCTGTTCACGCTGGACGAATCCACCTATGCGCGCGAGCTGGCCCCGATGGCGGGGCACTGGCCCTGCCTGCGGATCGGGCCGCCTTGGTGGTTTCACGACAGTGCGCGTGGCATCGCACGATATTTCGACCGGGTGGTCGAAACCGCCGGATACTGGAACCTGGCCGGGTTCAACGACGATACCCGCGCCTTCTGTTCGATCCCGGCGCGCCATGATGTGTGGCGACAGGGTGTCGCGCTGCACCTGGGCGAACAGGTGGAGAGGGGCGTGTTCGGTGCGGATGATGCACGCCGCGTGGCAGGCGAATTGTCCACCGGGCTGGTGCGGCGCGCCTATCGGCTGGGGAACGTGTGATGCAAAGGATCGTTCATTTTGGCACCGGCAATTTCCATCGCGCCCATCAGGCGTGGTATACTTGGGCCGCTGGCGGCTGGGCGATTTCCGGCGTATCGCTGCGCAGCCCTGCGATACGCGATTTGTTGTCGCCGCAAGGCTTTGAATATACTCTGGCCGTCAAGGATGCGGGCGGGGTGGAGTACCACAGGATCGACTGTATCGACGAGATTCTGGTCGCCTCCGAAGAGGGCGCAACGATCCTCGCGCGCCTTGCCGCCCCCGACACCCATGTGGTGACATTCACCATTACCGAAAAAGGCTATGCCTTGGGCAATGATGGCGCCCTCGATCTGACGCACCCCGCTGTGCAGGCCGACCTTGAAGGCGGGATACAAACCATTTATGGGTTTCTCGCCAGAGGGTTGGCGGCGCGGCGCGATGCCGGGGCCGGGCCGATCACCCTGATCAGTTGTGACAACCTGTCGGCCAATGGCGGAACGCTGCACCGCGCGCTGATCCGGTTCTGCGAACGGGCCGCGCCCGATCTGGTGCCTTGGCTGGCTGGGCATGTCAGCTGTCCCGACACCATGGTTGATCGGATCACCCCCGCCACAACCGACGCCCTGATCGCTGAAGTGGCACAGGCAACGGGCCGCACCGATGCCGCCCCCGTGGCCACCGAAGCCTTTACCGACTGGGTGATCGAAGACCGGTTCGTCGGGCCCCGCCCCGCGTGGGAAACCGCAGGCGCGCGTTTGGTCGAGGATGTGGCGCCTTACGAATTGCGCAAACTGCGGCTGCTGAACGGTGCCCATTCGTGGCTTGCCTATGCCGGCACGCTGGCCGGATATGACTTTGTGCATCAGGCCATCGCCGACCCCGCGCTGTTGAGCGGTGCGCGCGCGATCATGGACGAGGCGGCCGAGACGCTGCCCGACACGGTGCGCGCCGATGCGCCCGCCTATGCCAATGCTTTGATCGCACGGTTCGCCAACCCCGCGCTGCACCACAAGCTGCGCCAGATCGCGATGGATGGCAGCCAGAAATTGCCCCAGCGCCTTGCCGCGACATGGGCCGACCGGCAGGCGGCGGGCCTGCCCGCCCCCGCCATCGCGGCCGCAATCGCCGCTTGGGTGGCGTTCGTGCGCGCGGAAACAGCCGCCGGGCGGCCGCTGGACGATCCAAAGGCCGCCGCGCTGGCCGAGGCGAGCCTGGCCGGTGATCCAGTGGCGGCGGTTCTGGCGGTGGCAGGATTGCCCGCTGCCCTGGCCGACAAAATCTAGTCGTCAGAAAACAGATCGGCCTGCCCTGCCACACGCGGCATCGGCAGGCCCAGATGCGCCCAGGCCTTTTGCGCCAGCATCCGCCCGCGCGGCGTGCGCTGGATCAGCCCCTGTTGCAGCAAAAACGGCTCGATCACCTCTTCCAGCGCATCGCGGGATTCCGACAGCGCCGCCGACAGGGTTTCCACCCCCACCGGCCCACCCTGATAATTGTCGGCGATCAGCGACAGATACCGCCGGTCAGCCCCGTCCAACCCCATGTGATCGACCCCCAGCCGCCCCAGCGACGAATCGGCAATGGCGCGGGTCAGGGTGCCATCGCCTTCGACGAGGGCGAAATCGACAACCCGGCGCAACAGCCGCCCGGCAATGCGCGGTGTGCCGCGGGCGCGGCGGGCAATCTCGCGCGCACCGTCGGCCTCGGCACGGATCCCCAACAGGCGCGCGCCCCGCGTCACGATGTGGTGCAGCTCATCCACAGTGTAGAATTGCAACCGGATCGGAATGCCAAACCGGTCGCGCAACGGCGTCGTCAACAGGCCCAGCCGCGTGGTGGCCCCGACCAGGGTGAAGGGCTGCAATTCGATCCGCACGGTGCGCGCGGCGGGGCCTTCACCGATCACCAGATCCAGTTCGAAATCCTCAAGCGCGGGATACAGCACCTCTTCCACCACCGGGTTCAGGCGGTGAATCTCGTCGATGAACAGCACATCGCGCGCTTCGAGGTTGGTCAGGATCGCAGCCAGATCACCGGGCCGGGCCAGAACCGGGCCGCTGGTCATCCGGAAATTCACCCCCAGTTCGCGCGCCATGATCTGCGCCAGCGTCGTCTTGCCCAGACCGGGGGGGCCGTGAAACAGCACATGATCCATCGCCTGACCGCGCATCTTGGCGCTTTCGATAAAAACGCGCAGATTGGCGCGGGCCTCGGCCTGGCCGGTGAAATCGTCCAGTGTCTGGGGCCGCAGCGCACGGTCGGAATCTTCGGGCAGGCGATCGGCGCGCAGGGCGGGATCTGGGGTTTGCATTGCCGGTTATCCCTTGGGGGCCAAAAGGCGCAGCGCAGCGCGGATCAGCGCGGGGGTGGCGGCGGCAGGATCGGTGCCCGCCGCCTCGGCCACCGCGCCTGCCGCCTCGCCAGGAGCATAGCCAAGGTTGGTCAGCGCCGACAGCGCCTCGGACTGGGCGGCGTTGTTGGTTTGGGGTGCCGGTGCAACGGCGCGCCGGGCCACCGGTGCCTCGGTCACGTCGTCGTCCAACGCCGGTGCCACATTGGCCTTTGCACCCATCGCCATGACGGCGGGCGCTTTATCCTTCAGTTCCATCACCACCCGCTGGGCCAGCTTTGGCCCGACACCCGGCGCCGCCTTCACCGCGTTCCAGTCGCCCAGCGCAATCGCGCGGCCCACCCCATCGGGGCCCAATGCGCCCAGAATCGCCATCGACGCCTTGGCACCGATGCCCTGCACCGAGGTCAGCAGACGATGCCACTCTTTCTCGATCAGGGTTGGAAAACCGAACAGTTGCAACAGATCCTCGCGCACCAGCAGATCGGTGTACAGCGCCGCCGCCTCACCCACAGGGGGCAGGGTCATCAGTGTGCGGTCAGAGACATAAACGATATAGCCCACCCCCCGCACGTCGATCAGCACATGATCTGCGCCGCGATAATCAATCCGCCCGGCAATGCGACCGATCATCGCGCCGCACTCACCGCGCGCGCCAGTCGCCCCGCCGTCTGGGCGTGAAAGGCATGACAAATCGCAATGGCCAGGGCATCGGCGGCATGTGGGCCGGCAATCACCACGCCGGGCAGTTGCATCCGCACCATGTGATCGACCTGCACCTTGGCGGCGTGGCCCACACCCACAACTGTTTTCTTCACCGTATTCGGCGCATACTCCCCCACTGACAGCCCCGCCTGGGCCGGCACCAACAGGGCAATGGCGCGCGCCTGGCCCAGTTTCAAAGTTGCCGCGCCATCCTTGTTCACAAAGGTCTGTTCCACCGCGGCCGCATCAGGGGCATACTGGCGCACCACCGCAGTCAACTGTGCGTACAGCGCCAACAGCCGCACCGACAGCTCATCGCCCCCCTGTGACGTACATTGACCGTTCGCCACATGGCGCAGCCGTGGACCATCGACATCAATCACCCCCCACCCCAGGCTGCGCAGCCCCGGATCAATTCCCAATACCCGCATGGCCTGTCCTGCTCTTGTTGGTTTTGATGCGTCTTAGCACGAAACGCGAACACAGGCCAAGCGGCACCGCAAAACGCCGATGACGCAAGGGCAGTTGGATCAAGGGCGGCAAACCGCCGATCATCTGCAAAATGATTAAATATATTTTTACACATTTACATCCGGTTACCGAACATTGCCGTCATGCGCGCCGCGCATAGGGGCCATGCAAAGACACCCGGTTGCGTGTTTCAATTCCGCCTACTATTTGCGCAATCTGCACCGCTTCAACTCATTCTCCTAGAAAGCCGCCCCAATGACCACCCTGTACCAAAACCGCGCCTCCACCGTTGCCGGTTCTACCAACAACAGTTTTTTTGCAAATCTGATCTCGTCCGTCGCCGCATGGAACAACCAGCGCGTGACCCGCAAATCGCTGTCGCGCCTGACTGACCGTGAGCTTGACGATATCGGCCTCGTCCGTGGTGACATCAGCCGTATGTAAGTCAGACCACTCCAGCGAAAAAGGCCGCCAAGGGTTTTCCCATGGCGGCCTTTTCTCGTTTAACGGCACGGCTATTTCAGAAGCGGGCGAATATATTCCGCCAGCATCACCGTCAAGGGATCAGCCTGCATCACCCATGCGCCCGCCTGCTCCACCGCCCCCCCCTCGCCCAGCTTCGAAACCCGTTCGCCATAGGTCTGCGCACCATCCTGCACCAACATCAGGGCCTTTGCCCCGAACAGCAGGACAAATATGATGGACAACCCACGAAACGGAATGCCGGTGCCACCCCGCCGCGGCCGCACTGTAAGCAATCCATCGGGCCCGATTTCAAATTCGCCACCTCGACGCACAATTCTGTGGCGGGTGCGCAGAATTTGACGACTGCGCCTTGAAAAAGACGGGTTGGGTGAAAAAGACATAACAAGCCTCCTTGTGAAATCTCCCCCGGCCAACATTACAATTTTGCGTTGGCCATCAGGCAAATGGGTGATGATTTTATTCCAATCTTCACAAATGTAACTCAATTCCTTGATCGTTCACCATTGGATTCAAACATTCAAAGCAGCCAGGAATGGCCAAAGACCAATGTTTTTCACGCCATAGCGTCAAATCAGGAATATAAAGGAATGATAAAACTGCGCCGCTTGCGGATCAGGTCAGCAATCTGACGAAGGCAGTTGTTACGGCGTCAAGCTGCATCAGCGAGGCAGCGGCATGGTCAACGACGCTGCCTGCCTGCAATGCGGCGATACCCGCACTGTAAAAGGCTTCGCCCATCGCAAGAAGCATCATTGCCTTTGCAAGGCTCAGAACCATCAGGGCGCACAGCGCGATGGCCAGTGTCGTCTGACCGGGGCGCCGCACCCGCGCGACCGCCATTCCATCGCTGATCAAGGTCATTCCGGCGGCACCGGCAACGGTGGCGTTGTTAACGGTAATCAAACGCGCCGTCTGGGAAATCATTATTGACATGGCAGTGTCTCAATTCGCTATCGGCCCCCACCGATCCGGCCATTTATAGCCCAGAATGTGGCGGGATTAGGGCAGATGCAATGGATTGAAACCAAATTGGCGGAAAATTGGCCGCACCGCCCCGGCAATATCACTTTGCACGCGCGCAATACCGCCCTTTTTGTCGTATTGAGTCAAAAAAGGAAACAGCCAATACCGAATAGCCAAGCAACCGTGCCTTTTCCCTGCCCCATTCCCCAACCTGCACGGAATCAGCTGCGCGTCATCGTCAATGTCGCCCAGTCACCAATGTCTTCGCGGTGACGCAGGCCGAACCCGTTGGCGCTGTAAACCGACATCACCTCATCCGCCTGCTCGACCAGCAGCCCGGACAATATGATGTGACCGCCCGGCGCGACCGAATCGGCCATCGCCGGCGCGAGGTCGATCAGCGGCCCTTTCAGGATATTGGCAAAGACCAGATCAAACGGCGCCGCCGCCGCAAGTGTCGGGTGGTCAAACCCCGCCGCCTCGACACAGATCACCCGGTCGGCCAAACCGTTCACCGCCGCGTTTGCCTCGGCCACCTCGACCGCAACCGGGTCAATGTCGCTTGCCAGCACGCGCCGGGGCCAGACCGCTGCCGCCGCCATCGCCAGAACGGCCGTTCCACAGCCGACATCGGCCACGTTCATCGCCTCGACACCTTCGTCGATCAGCCGGTCCAGCGCCCGCAAACAGCCCAGGGTCGTGCCATGATGGCCAGTGCCAAAGGCCATGGCCGCCTCGATCAACAGCGGCACACCCACATCCGGCACCTTGTCGGCATCGTGGCTGCCATAGACAAAGAACCGCCCCGCGCGCACCGGCACCAGTTCGCGCCGCACCTTGGCCACCCAATCGGTTTCAGGCAGTTCGCTGACTGCGAAGGGCCGCGCACCATAGGCGGCCGCCATCAGGCTCAGCGCTACATCGTCGGGCGGTGCGGTGAAATATCCGCCAACCTCCCACAGCCCCGAGCCGTCTTCCATCTCGAACACACCCACCCCTTCAGGGGCCGGGTCCATTTCTTCCAGCATTTCAGCCAGATCGCGGGCCTTGTCACCATCGGCAAGGGTTGTCAGGGCGGTGAATGTGGTCATGTCGGCCTCCGGTCCAGGGTTCGGGTCCGCTTAGCCCCCTCACCGCAAACCGTCAATCCGGCCGCTGTCGTGGGTTTTCGACGCTTCAGACGACCAAAGCCTCGGCCTGTTGTGACCCCACGCCGAACACCCGCTTGTAGCGCGCGATCTCTGGTGCCGGCCCCATCGCCTTGTTCGGGTTGTCCGACAGCTTGACCGTCGGTCGCCCGTTGGCGCTGACCGCCTTGCAGACCAGCGAAAACGGCGCCAGCCCATCGTCCGGCACCAACCCGCGGAAATCATTGGTCAGCAAGGTGCCCCAGCCGAACGAAACCCGGACCCGGCCGTTGAACTGTGCCTGCAACTGGATGATCCGCCCGACATCCAGACCATCGGAAAAGATCACCAGCTTTTCACGCGGATCTTCGCCCCGCTCCCGCCACCACTTGATTGCGGCTTCTGCCGCCGTGGCCGGATCACCGGAATCGATCCGGATGCCGGTCCACCCGGCCAGCCAGTCGGGCGCGCCCGACAGAAACCCGGCACTGCCATAGGTATCGGGCAGGATGATCCGCAGGTTGCCGTCATGTTCCTCCTGCCAGTCGGCCAGCACATCATAGGGCGCCTGCCGCAACGCCGTGTCGTCCTGCGCCAGCGCGGAATAGACCATCGGCAATTCGTGGGCGTTGGTTCCGATCGCCTCAACCTCGCGTTTCTTGGCGATCATACAGTTGCTGGTGCCAACGAATTTATCGCCCAGCCCTTCCTGCATTGTCTGCACACACCAGTCCTGCCACAGGAAAGAATGGCGCCGTCGGGTGCCAAAATCGGCCAACCGCAGATCGGGCACATCGCGCAGCGCTTCGACCTTTTCCCACAGCTTGGTCATCGCCCGCGCATAGAGCACCTGCAATTCAAACCGCCCCATTCCCGCGAGCACCCGGCGCGACCGCAGTTCCATCAGAACTGCAAGGGCCGGGATTTCCCACAGCATCACTTCAGGCCACTTGCCCTCGAACGTCAATTCATACTGTCCATCGCGTTTTTCCAGATGATAGGGCGGCAGGCGCAGCGCCTCGAACCAATCCATGAATTCGGGCGTGAACATCTGCCGCTTGCCGTAAAAAGTGTTGCCACGCATCCATGTGTTTTCGCCCCGGCTGAGACGCAGCGACCGGATATGATCCAACTGTTCGCGCAACTCACCCTCGTCGATCAGATCGGCCAGACGGATGGATGTGGTGCGGTTGATCAGCGAAAACGTCACCCTTGTGTCGGGCTTGTTGCGAAACACCGACTGGCACATCAACAGCTTGTAGAAATCGGTGTCGATCAGGGACCGGACGATCGGATCGATCTTCCATTTGTGGTTCCAGACACGGGTGGCAATATCGACCATGGGACAAATCCTTGAACGGCACAGTCTCTTTTGAACCAGCCGGGGGGTTGGGGCAAGGGCCCGGCGTGGGGTAGGCGATCAGTGGCGGATATTGAGTATTTATACAAAGAAGAAACACCGCCTGTCGCTTCTTCTTTGCATAAATACTCATTCTTTCCATGCGAACCGAGGCGTGCCGCCCATTCGGCTTGGCAAATCCGCGACCCGGCGCTATCGGGTTGGGCAGATCAGCACGGGGGCGAAAAATGGCGGCGAAGGTTTTCATCGACGGCGAAGTCGGTACGACGGGGTTGCAGATCCGCGAACGCCTGATGGGGCGGCGCGACCTGACGCTGATCTCATTGCCCGAGGCGCGGCGCAAGGATGCGGGTGCGCGGGCCGCAGCATTGGCCGAGGCCGATGTGGCGATTCTGTGCCTGCCCGACGAGGCCGCGCGCGAAGCCGTGGCGCTGTGCGCCGATCACGACACCCGCCTGATCGACGCCAGCACCGCCCACAGAGTCGATCCCGCATGGGTGTTCGGTTTCCCGGAAATGACGGCAGGTCAGGCGGCACTGGTGGCGGCTGCATCACGGGTCAGCAACCCGGGCTGTTACTCCACCTGCGCCATCGCGCTGTTGCGCCCGCTGCGCGCGGCGGGGTTGATCGGGGCCAATCTGCCGGTGTCGATCTTCGGCATCTCGGGATATTCCGGCGGTGGCAAGGCGATGATTGCGGAATTCGAACACGGCGAAGCGGCCGGCAGTTTCATCTATGCCACCACCCAGGCGCACAAGCACCTGCCCGAGATCCGACGTTATGGCCATTTGGACGTTCTGCCGATCTTTGTACCCTCGGTCGGTCAATTCGCACAGGGCATGGTGGTGCAGATCCCGTTGCACCCGGAGCAGTTCACGGGCTTGATGACCGATCTGCACGCGGCGCTGGCAGACCATTACAGCGAAGGTTTCGTTTCCGTCCGGGCGCTGGGTGACAATCCGGCACGCGAAATGCCCCAGGCCCTGAACGGCACCAACCGGCTGGAGCTGGCGGTGCTGGGTGACGCGGCGACGGGGCGGGTGGTGCTGTCGGCGACGCTCGACAATCTGGGCAAGGGCGCCTCGGGGGCCGCGGTGCAGAACCTGAACCTGATGTTGGGGCTGCCTGCCGACAGCGGACTGGTCTAGGGCGCTGCGCCGATGAAAACGGCGCTGGTGATCGGCGGCGGGCCGGCGGGGCTGATGGCGGCGGGTGAACTGGCGCGCGCCGGGCTGGGCGTCATCCTGGCCGAACAGATGCCGACCGTGGGGCGCAAATTTCTGATGGCGGGCAAGTCCGGTCTGAACCTGACAAGGGATGAAGCCACCGATGCCCTGATCGATCACTATGGCGGCGCGGCACCGATCACCGGCGCCTTGCGCGACTTTGACGCAACCGCAGTGCAGGACTGGGCGCGCGGGCTGGGCCAGGAAATTTTCACCGGCAGCACCGGGCGGGTGTTTCCGGTGGCGATGAAGGCATCGCCGCTGTTGCGCGCGTGGCTGGCCGAGCTGCGGCAGCTTGGCGTAAACTTGCGCACCCGGTGGCGCTGGACCAGCTGGTCGAGCGGTGGATTTTCCTTTGACACGCCTGAGGGTGCACGGATGATTGCCCCCGATGTCTGCGTTCTGGCGCTGGGCGGGGCAAGCTGGGCGCGGCTGGGGTCGGATGGTGTCTGGAGCGACCTGGTTGCACGGCAGGGGGTGGCGACAGTGCCCTTTGCCGCGTCGAACGCCGGGCTTGGGGTGGACTGGTCGCCCGCCATGGCCCGAGTCTTCGGGGTTCCGGTGAAAGGCACGGCGATCCGGGCCGGGACAGTCGTGCACCGGGGCGAATTCGTGATTTCGGCGCGCGGGCTGGAAGGTGGCGGAATATATGGCCTGTCGGCAGCGGTGCGTACCGGTATACCGCTGACCCTCGACCTAATGCCCGACTGGAGCGCTGCGCGGGTCGCCGAACGGATCGCGCGACCCCGCGCCAAGGACAGCCTGAGCAATCATTTACGCAAGGCGCTGCGGCTTGATCCGGCGCGCCTGGCCCTGTTGCAAGAGTTCGCCCGCCCCCTGCCGGAAGGCCCGCACCTGGCCACGCTGATCAAGGCGCTGCCGCTGCGGCACAGCGGGCTGCGCCCGCTGGATGAGGCGATTTCCACCGTTGGAGGCGTGGGAGCGGGCGCGCTGGACGCCGCGTTGATGCTGTACGCCCATCCGGGTGTTTTCGTTGCCGGCGAAATGATCGACTGGGACGCGCCCACCGGGGGTTATCTGATTACCGGCTCTCTGGCGACGGGGCGCTGGGCGGGGCGTCATGCGGCGGCGTTCGCGCTGGCCAAGGGATGACAGCCGCAGGGCAGAGCACGCGGCATTGATCCGATCTGCCCGGCATGTCGAGAAACAGGTTTTGATCGTCGCACGACCGTGGAATACCGCTGTATACTGGAAACCTGCCCGAGATTGCCGTCATGACCCGCCTTGCCACGCTTTATGATCACCGGATAGCCACCGGCGCACTGCACGACGACCCGGTGCAGCGCGCGATATTGCCCGAATTCGAAAGACTGCGCGCCGAGCTGGCCAGGCCACTGAAGAAGAGCAAGTTATTTTCCCGCCGCCATCCCGCGCCGATCAAGGGGTTGTATCTGTGGGGCGGCGTCGGGCGGGGCAAATCCATGATGATGGATTTGTTCTTTGCATCGCTGGAAACCCCGCACAAACGCCGGGTGCATTTTCACGCCTTCATGCAAGAGGTGCACCGCGGCATGATTGCCGCCCGCAAACAGGCGGTGGATGACGCGCTGGAACCTGTGGCGAAGGATCTGATCGAGGGCGTTCGGCTGTTGTGCCTCGATGAAATGCAGATCACCGACATCACCGATGCGATGATCGTCGGGCGGTTGTTCGAAATGCTGATCAAGGCCGGCGTCGTGGTGGTGACCACATCGAACCGGCCGCCGGACGATCTGTACAAGAATGGCCTGAACCGACAGCTGTTTGTGCCGTTCATCGACTTTCTCAAGGATCATCTGGCGATCCGGGAACTGGCCGCTGCGAAGGATTACCGCCAGGATCGTCTGACCGGGGCCGAGGTGTATTTCAGCCCCGCCGACGGCGAGGCCCGGGCAGCCATGGACCGCCTTTGGAGCAATCTGGCCACCGCAGATGTGGCACCCCTGACCCTGAACGTGCAGGGGCGTCAGGTCGAGTTGCCGCAATTCTCTGGCGGGGTGGCGCGCGCGACGTTTTGGGATTTGTGCGGCAAGCCTCTGGGCGCGGCGGATTACCTGGCGGTGGCGGCGGCGGTGCGGATCCTGTTGCTGGATGGCATCCCGCGCCTGAGCAGCGACAATTACAACGAGGCCAAGCGGTTCGTCACGCTGGTCGATGCGCTGTACGAGGCACGGGTGCTGCTTATCTGTTCCGCCGCCGATGCGCCAGAACGGCTGTATCTGGAAGGTGCGGGATCGTTCGAGTTCGAGCGCACCGCATCGCGCCTGCGCGAGATGCAAAGCGCGGATTGGGGCGCCTGACCACTTGGCCGGGCACATGTGGCGGGCGTGCGCCTCCGGCGGGAGTATTTTTACAAAGAAGAAACACCGGCGGGGGGTCAGCCGTTTTCGCGCAGGATGCGCCCGGCAAGATAGAGCGAGCCGCAGATCAGGATCCGTGCCTTGGGGGACCGGCTGGTGATCCTGCGGATCGCCTCTGCGGGGTTGGCGGCAGTGATGGCGCGGATCTGCGCGGCGACGGCGGCGGCGCAGGTGGTGTCGGCAGGCAGCGTGTTGGCCTCGTCTGGGATGTCAACGGCGTACAGGTGGGTGACGTGAGGCGCCAACGGGCGCAGGAAACCGGCGATGTCCTTGGTGTTCAGCATACCGCAGATCAGGTGGGTTTCTGCCTGTGGCATCGCCGCGAGGGTCGCGGCCAGGGCAGCGCCCGCCGCCGGGTTGTGACCACCATCAAGCCAAAGTTCGGCGCCACCCGCCAGATCGACCAGCGGCCCGGATTTCAGGCGTTGCATCCGGGCGGGCCAATGGGCGCGGGTCACCGCCGCCTCGCAGGCGGCACTGTCGCAGCCGAGCTGGCGCAAGGCGGCCAGGGCGGTGCCGGCATTGTCAAACTGGTGTGGGCCCGGCAGCTTGGGGGCGGGCAGGTCCAGCAGGCCGGTATCGTCCGTGAAGATCAGACGACCGGCTTCGCGGGTGACGTGCCAGTGTTGGCCATGGGTGATCAGCGGCGCAGACAGCCGGGCCGCGCGGGCTTCGATCACCTCTAGCGCGGCGGCCTCCTGCCGCGCGACGATGCAGGGCACGGCGCGTTTGAGGATACCGCCCTTTTCCCCCGCGATTTCCGGCAGGGTGTCGCCCAGATACTGCTGATGGTCGATGGATACGGGGGTGATCACCGTCAGCAGCGGTTTTTCGACCACATTTGTCGCGTCCAGTCGCCCGCCCAGGCCCACTTCAAGCAGGGTGTAATCGGCGGGGGTGCGCGCAAATGCCAACAAGGCGGCGCAGGTGGTGATTTCGAAATAGGTGATCGGCGCGGCGTCATTGACCGCGTGGCATTCGTCCAGCACAGCGGTCAGGTGATCTTCGGAAATCAGCGTACCCGCAAGGCGGATGCGTTCGTGAAACCGCGCCAGATGCGGCGAGGTATAGGCATGAACCCGGTGCCCCGCCTGTTCCAGCCCGGCGCGGATCATTGCCTGGGTGCTGCCCTTGCCATTGGTGCCGGCGATGTGGATCACCGGCGGCAGATCACGTTCGGGATGGCCGAGACGGGCCAGAAGCCGCCACATCCGATCCAGCGTCAGGTCGATGATCTTGGGGTGCAGCGCCATCATACGCGCAAGGATGGCGTCGGAACCTGGTGTCATGGCTGTGCCCTCAGGGGGTGGTGGTTTCGATCTCGGGCACGGCTTCGATGGGAACCGGTTCGGGGGCAGGCAGATCGCCCTTGACCGCCGGGGCCAGGCCCAGCAGCAGTCGGGTGATCGTGATCAGCTCACCGCGCATCTGGCCCCGAGGCGTTACCCGGTCCAGCATCCCGTGATCCAGCAGGTATTCGGCGCGCTGGAACCCTTCGGGCAGCTTTTCGCGGATCGTCTGTTCGATCACCCGCGGGCCTGCGAAACAGATCAGCGCGTTCGGCTCGGCGATGTGCACATCGCCCAACATGGCATAGCTTGCGGTGACGCCGCCGGTGGTGGGATGGGTCAGCACGACGATATAGGGCAGGCCCGCCTCTTTCAGCATTTCGACCGCCACGGTGGTGCGCGGCATCTGCATCAACGACAGAATGCCTTCCTGCATCCGTGCGCCGCCCGCGGCGGAAAACAGGATCAGCGGGCGGTTCAGATCCACTGCGCGTTGAGCAGCGGCGATGATTGCGTTGCCGACATACATTCCCATGGACCCGGCCATGAAGCTGAAATCCTGACAGGCGGCGACAATCGGGGTGCGGCCGATTTCACCCTCGGCAACCAGCATCGCCTCTTTCTCGCCTGTTTCCTTCTGGGCCGCTTTCAAGCGGTCGGGATATTTCTTCTGATCGCGGAATTGCAGCGGATCGGCCAGCGGAACAGGCACCGCCACCTCAGAGAAAATACCGCCATCGAACAATGCCGTGAACCGGGCACGCGGGCTGATCGGCATGTGGTGATCGCAGGACGAGCAGACGTTAAGGTTGTCCGAAAGTTCGCGGTGGAAAAGCATGGTGCCGCATTCCGGGCATTTGGTCCACAGGTTCTCGGGCACCTCGCGCCGCGAGAACAGCGAGTTGATCTTGGGGCGGACATAGTTCGAGATCCAGTTCATCGGTGGCACCTTTTCACGCGTGCCGATGACATAAGCCGCACCCGGCCGGATTGCAATCAGGCCAGGCAGGCGTGGTTCTTCAACAACGCCTTCGGCGAGAGTATTTGGTGCAAGAAGATGTCAGGCCCGATTGCGCCGCAGCAACCGGCGCAGCAGCGCCCAGGCGATCAGCAGCAGCGCCAGATCGCCAAACATCAGCAGGCGCGCCACGTCTGTATTGTCCGCGCCATAGGGCGTCTGCATCAGCGACAGGCCGGTGATCGTTCCCTTGGTCGAGATGAAAAGGATTGCCACGGCGTTGTTGGCAAAGTGAAACCCCCAGGCCGCGCCCAGACTGCCGGTGCGCGCCGTCAGATCGCCCGCCGCAAGGCCGAACAGCGCCGCTGCCGCGACCACGATCCACACATTGCCACCGGCCGTGCCCGGATCGAAATGCACCGCACCAAAGGCAAGGGCAGGCAGGATCAGCCAGACCACCGGGCTGCGGAACCGCGCGGCCAACTGCTGCATCAGATAGCCACGAAAAGCCATTTCTTCGGCCATCGTCTGAATCGCCACACCCAGCAGAGCCAGCGGCAGCAGTTTTGCCCAGCGCCAGGGATCAAGGTTGGGGTCCGGCGTGAACTGGGTGCGCCACAAAAGATAGCCAACCCCGTAAACCGCCAGAACCACCGCCGCCGCCACGGCGAAATCGCGCCTGACCTGCCCGCGCGGCCCGAACAGCGACGCCGCACGCCGCCGGTGCAACAGCCGCACGGCCAGCACCGCACCCAGCGCCATGCCCACGAAGCTGAACAGCAGGGTCAGCGTGGCGCGTGGGGTGTCGGGTTGTTGCAGGCCGCGCGCCACCGCCAGCGCGGTCTCGCCGCCGCGCAGCAGCCAGGCGAAGCCCAGAGGCGCCAAGGTGAACAGCATCGCACAGGCCGCGATCAGCACCACCCCCAGCACCAGTCGCCAGACTTGTGGCGCCACGCGGGCCGAAAAGATGAACCTGTCAAAGGGTGTCTTGCGCATCGGCCTGCCTGATTTCCCCGGCACGCTATCGGGTGCGCGCAGGCAGAGCAATCAGTCTTGTGAAAAACCGCCCGCTCGCCTATTCCAAACGGCAACAGATGCTTAGGGAGGCCGCCATGCGATCAGGCAAAACCGACAAATCCAAACTGCCCAGCCGCCATGTAACCGAGGGCCCGTCACGCGCGCCGCACCGGTCGTATTACTATGCCATGGGGCTGGACGAGGCGCAGATCAACCAGCCGTTCGTGGGTGTCGCCACCTGCTGGAACGAAGCGGCACCTTGCAACATTTCCCTCAGCCGTCAGGCCCAGGCGGTGAAGCTGGGGGTCATGGCGGCCGGCGGCACGCCACGCGAATTCACCACGATCACCGTCACCGATGGCATCGCCATGGGGCACGAGGGAATGCGCAGTTCACTGGCCAGCCGCGAGGCGATTGCCGATACCGTGGAACTGACGATGCGCGGCCATTGCTATGACGCCATCGTCGGGCTGGCCGGGTGCGACAAATCCCTGCCGGGGATGATGATGGCGATGATCCGGCTGAACACGCCCTCTGTTTTTCTGTATGGCGGGTCGATCCTGCCGGGCAAGGTGCCCGCCGGCGCCGATGTGCCCGCCGATTTCGCCAGCCGCGATCTGACCGTGCAGGACATGTTCGAGGCGGTGGGACGGCACCAGAACGGCACCCTGTCCGAGGCCGCGCTGACCATCCTCGAACGCGTCGCCTGCCCCAGCGCGGGCGCCTGTGGCGGCCAATTCACTGCCAACACCATGGCCTGTGTGAGTGAGGCGATCGGCCTGGCGCTGTTCAACTCGTCGGGTGCCCCCGCGCCCTATGAGTCGCGCGATCAATATGCCCAGGCCAGCGGTCAGGCAGTGATGAACCTGATCGAAAAGAACATCCGCGCCCGCGATATCGTGACGCGGCAATCACTGGAAAATGCCGCCCGTGTGGTGGCGGCAACAGGCGGATCGACCAATGCCGGGCTGCACTTGCCGGCCATGGCGCATGAGGCGGGAATCGACTTCTTTCTCGAAGATGTTTGTGAAATTTTCAAGGACACGCCCTATTTTGTCGATCTGAAGCCGGGCGGCGCCTATGTGGCCAAGGATCTGTACGATGCCGGCGGCCTGCCGGTGGTGATGAAGGAACTGCGCAAGGCCGGCCTGATCCACGAGGATTGCATGACCGCTTCGGGCCGCAGCATCGGCGAAGAGCTGGACCTGATCACCCGCGAGGCCGACGGAAAGGTGATCCACGCGATCAGCAACCCGATCAGCCAGACCGGCGGCGTCGTGGGTCTGAAGGGCAATCTGGCCCCCGAAGGCGCCATCGTGAAGGTTGCGGGCATGAGCGCCGGAGAACAGGTGTTCAGCGGCCCCGCCCGAGTCTTCGAATGCGAGGAAGACGCATTTGCCGCCGTGCAGGCGCGCACCTACAAGGAAGGCGAGGTCATCGTGATCCGCAACGAGGGCCCCGCGGGCGGGCCGGGGATGCGCGAAATGTTGTCCACCACCGCCGCGCTGTCGGGGCAGGGCATGGGCAAGAAGGTGGCGTTGATCACAGATGGCAGGTTCTCGGGCGCGACGCGGGGGTTCTGCGTCGGCCATGTCGGGCCAGAGGCGGCGCTGGGCGGGCCGATTGCCCTGGTCAGGACCGGCGACATCATCACCCTGAACGCCCGCACTGGCGAATTGTCCTTCGATGTGTCGGACGAGGAGATCGAAAAACGACGCGGCGAATGGAACGGCCCGAGCGAAACCCTGTATGGCAGCGGCGCATTGTGGAAATACGCCCAGTTGGTCGGCCCAACCTTCAAGGGCGCCGTGACCCATCCGGGCGCCGAGGCCGAGCGCCACGTTTACATGGATCTGTAACCGAAACCGCGGGGCAATTCCTTGCCGCGCGGCAACCTTGGCCCGGTGTGAACGGGCAAGGGTGACAGAAAGGGCACGATGAACAACCGGCTGATCCTCAAGCTTGGCCATATGTTCGACACCCGCGTGGTGCGGCGTTGGTCGCGGCTGGCCGATGAGGCGGCAACGCTGGATCTGGCCAACCTGCGCCGCCTGCGCGACAAGGCAGACGCCCTGCGTCGGCGGGTCGAACGGATTTTACACGCCGCCGACGGCCGCCTGGCCCTGCCCCACATCGGCAGTACCGCGATCCAGAAACCTTTGGGCACCGACTGGGCCTATCGGCCCGAGCCGTGGCGCGGGGCCTTGCCCCTGCCGGGGCAGGTGGCCGTGGAAAGCCGCACGCAGATCGGGCGCGAAACGACAATTTTTCACGATTGCAGAATATCCGAGCTGACCTATCGCCAGCTGCGCAACCTGCGCGAAGAGGATCTGGCGCCCTTCGGACTGCGGCTGGATGTGTTCCGGTTTGACGGATCGTTCCTGTCGCTGGTCATCGACCTGCCCCCCGACGCAGCACTTGGGCTGGAAAAGCGCCATATCATCCAGCTGGACACGATCCTGGAGATCGAGAAACCGTTGGAGATTTTTGCCCGCCTGAACGTGCGTCATGGGCCGAACACCGAACAAATCGTGCGCGAACTACCGCTGCGGGCGGATGCGCAGAGGGTGGAATTTGATCTGGCCTATACCCGGTTGAATGAAAAGCGGGTCGAAAAGATCTGGCTGGACCTGATCTTTGAGGGCGCAGAGATGAATCAGATCACCCTGCGCGACCTGACGTTGACCCGCCGCCCCCGCGCCGAAGTGTAACTGCCCCGGATTTCCCTGATGCCTGACCTGAACCTGACCGCGACGCGCATTGTCCGAGGCACCTGGGAAGGGGTCGTCAGCCGTGACACGGGCGATGGGGCTGCGCCGCAGATTGCCGTCACCCATCTGGGCCAGCCGCTGAGCGGGATCACAGCGACCGCCGATCCCATGCATCCCGGCCAATGGCATGTGCGCATGCCGATCCCCGCCGCCGCGCTGTCGGACGGGGTGCAGACCTTTCTGATTCTCGACACGGCGAGCGATCAACAGATCGGCGCCTTTTCCATCGCGATGGGCGACCTGTTGGAGGGCGATATTCGAGCCGAGGTAGAACTGTTGCGGGCAGAGCTGGACATGCTGAAGCGAGCGTTCCGGCGGCATTGCGTGGAAACGGCCTGATGCGCGCCTTTGGCAAGTGGGCTCAGGGGGCGCTGCCCCCTCGCCGCTGCGCGGCTCACCCCCGAGGTATTTCAGGCAAGAAAGAGCAATGACGCGGCGTTCGGGTTGGCGCAGACCGCGATATGGGCGCATGGGACATGGGACATGGGAGGCATGGCATGAGCAATTATCCACATCTTCTGGCACCGCTCGACCTGGGGCATCTGGTGTTGCCCAACCGGGTGCTGATGGGATCCATGCACACCGGATTGGAAGAAACCCGCGACTGGAACCGCGTGGCCGCGTTTTATGCCGCGCGGGCGCGGGGTGGCGTGGCGTTGATGGTGACGGGAGGCATGGCACCAAACCGCGAAGGGGGCGTTTTTCCGGGGGCGGCGGGGCTGTATTCGGACGCTGACATTGCCAACCACCGGGGGGTGACCGCGCGGGTGCATGAGGCAGGCGGGCGGATTGCGATGCAGATCCTGCATGCCGGGCGCTATGCCTATTCGCCCGAATGCGTGGCGCCGTCAGCGGTAAAATCGCCGATTTCGCCGTTTGCGCCGAAAGAGCTGGACGCGGCGGGGATCGAAAAGCAGATCGCCGATATGGTGACGGCTGCGTCGCGCGCGCGCGAGGCGGGCTATGACGGGGTCGAGGTGATGGGCAGCGAGGGGTATTTCCTGAATCAGTTTCTGGTCACCCACACCAACAAGCGGACCGACGATTGGGGCGGACCGTTTGAAAACCGGATGCGTCTGCCTGTCGAAGTGGTGCGGCGGGTGCGTGCGGCGGTGGGCGACGATTTCATCGTGATTTATCGTCTGAGCATGATTGACCTTGTTCCCGAAGGCCAGACCTGGGGCGAGGTGGTGCGCCTGGCCCGTGCGATCGAGGCGGCCGGGGCCAGCATTCTGAACACCGGCATCGGTTGGCACGAGGCGCGGGTGCCAACCATCGCCACATCGGTGCCGCGGGCGGCATTTTCCTGGGTGACGCAAAAGCTGATGGGTGCGGTATCGATCCCGATCATCACCAGCAACCGGATCAACACCCCCGAGGTGGCCGAGGCGGTTCTGGCGACGGGTTGCGCCGATATGGTCAGTATGGCGCGGCCGTTCCTGGCCGACCCCGATTTCGTGGCCAAGGCGGCAGCGGGGCGGGCGCGCACGATTGCGCCTTGCATCGCCTGCAATCAGGCCTGTCTGGACCACACCTTCAGCGGCAAGCTGTCGTCATGTCTGGTGAACCCGCAGGCCTGTCACGAGACCGAGTTGGTGGTTGCGCCCGCCGCAAGGCCCCGCCGGATTGCCGTGGTGGGGGCCGGGCCTGCGGGCCTGTCGGCGGCAATCACGGTGGCGCAGCGCGGCCATGCGGTGACATTGTTCGACAGGGCCGAGCGGATCGGCGGACAGTTGAACATGGCCCGGATCATCCCCGGAAAGGAAGAATTTCACGGCCTGGTGGACTGGTACGAAACCATGGTGGCGGAAACCGGCATCACGTTGCGCCTCGGGGTCGAGGCGACGGTGGATGCCTTGGCCGGGTTCGACGACGTGATCGTCGCCACCGGCGTGTTGCCGCGCGATCCGGGCATTCAAGGGCAGGATGGGGCGAATGTTGTAAGCTATGTCGACGTTTTGCGGGACGGAGCCCCCGTAGGCCGACGGGTGGTGATCGTGGGGGCGGGTGGCATCGGATTTGACGTCGCCGAGTATCTGGCCCAGGCCGGGGACAGCCCCACACTGCATCTCGACGATTGGCTGGCCGAATGGGGCATCGGCGACCCGGCCGAGGTGCGCGGCGGGTTGCGCCCCGAGGGCCCCCGCCCCGAGGCACCGGCACGGCAGGTGACGCTGGTCCAGCGCAAGGCGGAAAAGCTGGGCAAGCGGCTGGGCAAGACGACAGGCTGGATTCACCGCGCGGCCTTGCAGATGAAGGGCGTGCAGATGATCGGCGGGGTGAATTACGAATGGATTGACGGTGACGGCCTGCATGTCAGCTTTGGCGCAGCGCGCGAGCGGCCCCAGGTGATCGCCTGTGACACGGTGGTCTTGTGCGCCGGACAGGTGCCCGAACGGTCGCTGGCCGACCGGCTGTTGGCGCGGGGCATCGCCTGTCACGTCATCGGCGGCGCCGATGTGGCGGGCGAGTTGGACGCCAAGCGCGCCATTGACCAGGGCACGCGGCTGGCGGCGACATTGTAGGCGGGCGCGCCGGCTCAGCCCTGCGGTTTTGTCTGTGTCGTGCTGCGCCCACGCTCTCGCAGCCAGATGACAAGCCCGGACACCACGATGATTAGCGCACCGACAAGGGTGAAGGCATCAGGCACGTCGCCGAACACCAGATAGCCGGTCACCATCAGGTACAGCATGAAGGAATAGGTATAGGGCATCAGCGTGCTGGAGCTGGCAAATCCGTGCGCCCGCGTCAACAGTTCGTGGCCCACCCAGGCCAGCGGCCCCAGCCCCAGCATCAACGCCCAGTCGAGCGCCGTCGTCGGGTTGGTCCAGGTCACCGCCGCAAGCGGCAGCATGGCAATGGTGCCGGTCAGCCCGATGTAAAGCTGCATGGTTTCAATCGGCACTACGCCCGACAGTTTGCGGGTGAGGATCGAATACATCGCCATGGCAAAGGCATTGTACAGCGGCAGAAGCGCCCACCAGGTGAATTCCTGACCGAACGGGCGGATCACCACAAGCACCCCGGCAAAGCCCAGAAAGATTGCCCCCCAGCGCCAGGCGCCCACCCTTTCGCCCAGCAGCGGCATCGACAGGGCACAGACGATGACCGGCGCCGAGAACATGATCGCCGAGGTCACCGTCAGCGGCAGGTATTTCAGCACGATGAAATTCGACACCGTTGACGACAACAGGAAGGCTGACCGCAACAGCAACAGCCCCAGACGATCCGAGCGGAAACTGTCGCGGTCCAGCCCGCCACGCAGCAGCCCAACCAATGAAATGGCAAAAGCCCCTGCATAGCGGATGAACGCCAGTTGCAGCGCATGAACCCCCGCCAGCACCAGCCACTTGACCGAAGTGTCGACAAGGGCAAACCCCAGATAGGCGACCAGCATCAGGACGATGCCCAGTTCAGCGCGATCCTGGTTGGCGCGGGCGGTGGCGCGGCTCATCTGTCAGCGGAATTTCTCGGCGTAGAAATCCACCATCTCAGGGACCAGCTTGTCACCCCACCCGGCCTCAACCGCCAGGCCCAACCCGGTGCGCGCCGATGTGGACATGATCGATTCAACCCCGGCCTCACTGGCCATTCGGGCGTAATACCCCACATCCTTGTTGGCATTGACCACGGCAAAGGCCAGTTTTTGCGAATCGCCGTCGATGGCATAGGCTTTGACAAAATCCATCATTCCCGAATGCAACGGCCCTGCCGCCATCACATCATAGACCGACTGGCGCGGCACGCCCATCTTGTCGGCGATGGCGAACGCCTCGGCCATCGCATTGGCGGTGGTCATGGCAAAGAAGTTGTTGATCAGCTTGATCGTATGGCCCGACCCCAGCGGCCCGAGGTGAAACACGTTTTCGCCCAACTGGTCGAGCACCGGGCGCACGGTATCGAACGCCGCCTTGTCGCCTGCGCCCATGATGTTCAGCTTGCCCTCATAGGCATGCGACGGGGTGCGCCCCAGCGGCGCGTCAAGAAGCGTGGCCCGCGCCGCCGCCACCTTTTCGCCCAGCATCACGGTGGATGCCGGCAAGGATGTGCCGAAATCTATCACCACGGTGCCGGGTTTCAGACCGGCAATCACGCCGTCCTGGCCCAGCATCCGCGATTCGACCTGATCCGACGTGCCCATGCACAGCATCACGATATCGCTGGCCGCCGCCAGATCGCGCGCCGTCGCTGCCTCGGTCGCGCCGTTTGCAACCGCCTTGTCGATGCGATGACGGGTCGTGTTGCCCATCACGGTCAGGCTGTGGCCCATATCCTGCAACCGTTGCACCATCGCCGCGCCCATCAGGCCGAGGCCGATAAATCCGATATTGCTCATGCCGGTTCTCCCATTTTTCCAGTATCAGGGCCGCATCGCGGCGGCCCGGTTCATCGCTGCACTTTGCGCCGGCGCCTGCCGTACAGACCGCCACCGGCACCTCAGCCCGGAATGGCCAGGCGGCACATTTCCGGGTGATCCACCCATCGTCACACTGCGCACCAAACCGGCCGCATCGGATGACGGCAAACGTCATTTGACCGTTTCAAAGGCCCGCGCCTTCAACGTTTTCTGCACTTCGTAGATGGTGAAATTCTCGGCGGGCAAAGGGGCGGGAATGCGGGCCCCTATGCTGTGTACCCGAGGTTCCAATGTGGGCTCACCGCACAACAGACGGGTGTTGTATTCTTCGATCCCGTGCCATTTGGTCAGCGATCCCATGATCGGAAAGGCATCGCCCGCCATCATCTCATAAAACAGCAGCCGGCGGTCGCGGTCTGATCGGTTCACCGCCGAACCGTGCACGATGCGGCCATGATGGATGCTGATCGACCCGGCGGGCCCTGTCAGTGGCACGGCATCCTTCATATCGAACCCGCAGGCGGCCAGATCCATCGCCCCGGCAAACACACCATCGACATGATGGTCATAAATCGGGTGCAGATGGCTGCCCGGAAACACCATGAGCGGGCCGTTCACCAGTTCCATGTCGTCGAGGATCACCGCAATCGCCATTACATCGTCGTTGGTATGGGGGTAAAAGGCGAAATCCTGGTGCCATTCCACCGCCGCACCAAACCCGGCGGATTTCATGTTCAACTTGGTGGTGTGCAGCCGCAGGGACGGGCCGATCAGATCACGCGCCGGGGCCAGCACCAGATCGGAATACATCAGATCGCGCATCACCGCGTTGTGGGTGTGGGGCAGTTTGATCCGCCGCACCCGGGGGGTTTGCGGCGTATGGGTGTCTTCCAGATCAATCTGGTCTGTGCTGGCGGTCAGGCTGCGCGACTGGTCGACATAACCGGCGATTTCGGCGCGCAGCCGGTCGATGAGCGCCGCAGGAATCCGGTTTTCCAGCACCAGATAACCGTTTTCGGCGTAGAATGCGATTTGTTCGGGGCTCAGGGTTTCGGGCATCGCACGTCTCCTTCAGTCGGGTTTGAGGGCGTTCAGCAGCGGCAGAATTTCGTCCTGAGGCACGGTCAGGCCGGTATAGGCCTCGAAGGTGCGCACCGCCATGGCGCGGAACAGATCGAACCCCGTGAGACAGGTCAGCCCCGCAGCGTCGGCCGCGCCCAGAAATGCGGTGCGCGTGGGGGTGTAAACGGCATCAAACGCCCAGGTTTGCGGGCCAAGCGCCGACAGGGCAAAGGCACTGCCCGGATATTCAACCATGCCCAGCGGCGTCGCGTTGACCAATCCATCGGCGGCGGCAATCGCGGCGGGCGCCTCGTCCTGAGGCAGGGCACGCGCGCCGCTGCTGGCGGCAAGGGCGGTGGCGCGGGCGGGATCGGTGTCGCAGATCGCCAGATCGCGCGCACCCAGTTCGATCAGCGCGGGGGCCAAAGCCTGGGCCACGCCGCCGGCCCCCATCATCACCACCCGCCCCGGTTTCCGTTCAAGGGTGGTGAAAGCCGCAAGAAACCCGGTGTAATCGGTATTGTATCCCGAAAGCCGTGGCGCAAACACCAGCGTGTTGCAGGCCCCCAGATGCGCCACCTGCGCGACCATCGCGTTGGCCGCATAGCGCCGCGCGTCGGTCTTGAATGGATGGGTGATGGTCATGCCCGACCAGCCGTCGGCGCGGGCCAGATTCACGGTGTCGTCGAAATCGAACCCGGCGATATGGGCGGTGTCAAACAGCGTGAAATCCAGCGCCCAACCGGCGTGATCGCACATGATCTGCAAGGCCGATGGCAGGCGGGTGCGGCTGATATGTTCGCCGATCAACCCGGCGCGCAGGGTGGTCATCTGGCCAACCTGCCGCCGCAGTGCCGCGTCAGGTGCTGTCCGGGGATAATCTCGACAACGCTCACATCACCGCCCCGATCTGCCAGGGCACGAATTCGTAATCGCCCAGGCCCTGCGCCTCGGATTTGGATTTCTCGCCCGACGCGACGCGCAGGATCATTTCGTAAATCTCGCGGCCTTTCTGCTCCAGGCTGACCCCGCCGGTCAGCATTTCACCGGCGTTCACATCCATGTCTTCCGTCATGCGACGGTACATTTCGGTGTTTGTGGCCACCTTGATCGTCGGCGCGGGTTTGCTGCCAAAGGCCGAACCGCGCCCGGTGGTGAACACCACCATCTGACAGCCTCCGGCGATCTGACCCGTGACCGAGGCGGGGTCATAGCCCGGCGAATCCATGAAAGTGAAACCCTTGGCCGTCACCGGTTCGGCGTATTTGTAAACGCCGGTCAGGGGCGACGTGCCACCCTTTGCCGCCGCGCCCAGGGATTTTTCAAGGATGGTCGTCAAGCCGCCCTTCTTGTTGCCGGGGCTTGGGTTGTTGTCCATGCTGCCCTTGTTGCGGTGGGTGTAATCCTTCCACCACTCGATCAGCCCGACAAGACGTTCGCCCGTCGCCCGATCCACCGCGCGGCGGGTCAGCAGGTGTTCGGCGCCATAGATTTCAGGCGTTTCGGCCAGAACGCCGGTGCCGCCTTGGGCGACCAACAGATCACAGGCGTATCCAAGGGCAGGGTTGGCGGTGATCCCGCTCCACGCGTCGGACCCGCCACATTGCAGCGCCACCTTCAACTCGGACGCCGGACATGTCTCGCGCACGCATTCATTGGCCAGTGGCAGCATGGCGCGCACCTTTTCGATACCCATTTCAACCGTCTTGCGCAGCCCGGCCACCCCCTGGATGTTCATCGCGGCAAACAGCGGCCCCTGCTTCAGACCCCATGCCTCCAACAGCCAGTCGATCTGGTTCATCTCACAACCCAGACCCACCATGATGACCCCGGCGTGGTTCGGATGGCTGGCATAGCCCCACATCACCCGTTGCAGCGCCTCGAACCCCTCTCCGTCGCCCGCCATGCCACAGCCGGTGCCATGCACAAAGGCGACCACACCATCGACATTGGGATAGGCGGCCAGTTCTTCGGGGCCAAAGGCGTCGGCGATGCGGCGCGCGGCTGTAGCGGAACAATTCACGCTTGTGACGATGGCGATATAGTTGCGCGTGCCCACCTTGCCGTTGGCGCGGCGGTATCCCATGAACGTGTCGCCCGTCGCCGGAACCAAGGGCCGCATGTCGGTGCCGAATTCATAGGCCACGTCGGTGTTGCGGAATTCGGTGTTATGGGTGTGCACATGGGCGCCGGGCGCGATGTCTTCCGAGGCCAGACCGATGAACTGGGCATATTTGCGGATCTGTTCGCCCTTGGCGATGGCTCGGGTGGCGATCTTGTGCCCCGACGGGATCAGCCCCGCCGTCGCGATTCCCTCAACCGGGTGCCCTGCGGGCAGGCTGCGGGTGGCCGTCACAACATTGTCGTCGGCATCAAGGCGGATATAGTCTGTCATGTCGGATCTTTCCGTAGGGTTGGATTTACCCACTTATGCACAAAAGGGGGCGTCGCTTTTCCAGCGGTGAATGTCGATATGGGGTGCCTCGGCCAGACGGCTGCGCGCCTCTTGCCACATCTGTTGCCAGATTCGCCAATCTTGCAAGGTCGATTCCGGCGCGTTGCGTGACCGGGCAACAAACGCCGGGAAATGGCTGCGCCCGGTCGGCTGGCCAGTGCGGTTAAAGCGCAGATCGAACGACCAGCGGATGCCCTGCGTGGTGTTGGGCAACGAAGCATGGGCCAGCAAAGGATGCAGAATCACGATCCCACCGGCGCGCACCGGCAACGGTTGCACCTTGTCCGCGTCGATGAACCCGTCGGCAATCGCCGTCTGGGTTTTCGGGCAATGCGGCAAGATTTCCTGTGGCCCGTCAAACGGCACGACCTGAAGGCACCCGTTTTCAACCGTGGCATTGGTGACGGCGATCCAGACTGTCACCATGTCGGTTTGGTCCGCCTCGGCCAGGGCCACCGCACGATCCTGATGCCAGTCGGTGCGCGTGATATGGGCGCGCACCTCGCCAGTGCGCAGATCCTCCGCCGGTGGCTTTATGCGAACGTGCTGAATCGGGTTTGAGGTGATTTCAGGCCCGATCAGCTGTTCTACGATGTCCAGCAGCGGCGCGGCGCGCAGCATGTCGAACACCGCAGGGCCGAAATGCATCGGCGTATCGGCGGCAATCCGATCACCGGGCAGCGAGATGTCCATCGGTTGAAACCAGTCACAGCCGGCGCGATAGGCCGCGACAAGCCTGTCCTCGAACCCCAGCACGGCGGGAACGCGCCCTTCGGCCAGCCAACCGTCATACAGCCGGTCAAGAACGGCCGCATACTCGGCCCGAACCGCCGCCATGATGTCAGCCGGTAAAACATCCTGAACCACCAGAAACCCGTCGCGCCGATAGTCGGAAATCTGTTGTTGGGTCAGCATGATGGCACCTTATGGCAAAAGAATTGACACGATGGGCGGATAGATCAAAAGCACCGACAACGCACACAGCTGAACCGCTATGAAGGGCAGGAAGCCTTTGAATATGTCGGTCAGCGAAATATGCGCCGGCGCCACGGATTTCAGATAGAACGCGGCCGGGCCGAACGGCGGTGACAGGAAAGACACCTGCATGTTCATACAGAACACCACGCCGAACCATATTGCCACATGCCGCGGGTTCAGTTCCCCGAACAAGCCGATCTCGTCGATCGGCAGGCGCAGTACGATGGGCAGAAACACCGGAATGATCAAAAGAACGATCCCCACCCAATCCATGAACGCGCCCATGAACAGGAAGATCAGCATCATCACCAGAATGATCCCCATGGTGGGCAGATCGGCCCCCACCACCATATCGGCCACATAAACCGGCCCTCCGGCGATGGTATAGGCCCCGGCCAGGGCCGCCGCGCCGATGGTGACCCAGATGATCGTGCCGGTGGATTTCAGTGTGCGCATCAGCGAATCCCACACGAGGTCAAAGCTGGCCTCGCCGCGGAACATGGCGATGATCAGAACCGCCACAGCCCCCATGCCCGCCGCCTCGGTGATGCCGGTGATCCCGCCATAGATGCTGCCCAGGACGACACCGATCACCACGATCGGCGCGACAAGACCCTTGCCCAGAGACCAGGCCCGCGCCGACCGGGCCCGCCCGAAGACAAGGTAAATCAGCACAAGTGAAACCGCCACAAGGCCGCCGAAGATCGGCAGGAACGCAGCGGTGCCAAAGGCGATGTCATCACCCGTGTTGCTGGCGTTCTGGCCTGTCAGTTCGAGAAAAACCACCCGCAGGAACAAAAAGGACGAAAACGCCGCCACGAGGATCGACAGGAACGCCACGAACAGGCCAGCCTTTTCGGCACCTTGAGGTTCACCCAGTTTTGGCTCGGGCAGAGGGGCATCTTCGGGGTGCATCTGGGTGCGGATGATGATGTAGATGATGATGAAACA
>Ga0210015_1000682_pt1 | contig 35241 bp, 34 predicted proteins | sample CryGeymeta201522_FD_185471 | JGI IMG/M metagenome (GOLD analysis project Ga0210015, IMG submission 185471) | Groundwater microbial communities from Crystal Geyser aquifers in Utah, USA - Crystal Geyser metaG 2015-22 (SPAdes) (version 2) | ecosystem: Environmental > Aquatic > Deep subsurface >...
TAGCGCTTCTGTTTTGCCATCTTCTCGTCGGTCCTTCATTAACAAGCCAGAGCCTATCAACTGGTCCGAAATTCCGCGACCACCTCTCACCTTGCGCCGGTGCGAGAAGGTGGTGGTGCGCGCCTCGGCCAGCGTGACCGGATCGCCTTCCTCGTCGGCCGAGGCGGGATAGGCATCGACCTCGTCGAGGAAGATATAGCGCGCGGGCATGGAGCGCAGGCCGGTGGCGCTGTTCGCGCCGGTCAGCACCAGGATGCCGCCGGGGAATTCCTTCGACAACATCGAATTGCCCGCATCGCGCGAGCGGGCCGGATTGACCCGTTCGCGCAGCGCCGGGCTCTCGGCGATCAGCGGATCGAGCCGCCCGCGCGAGGTCCGCTTGGCCATCTCCACCGTCGGCATCACCGCGAGCATCGGCCCCGGCGCGTGGTGGATCACAAAGCCGATCCAGTTGTTGCCCGCCTCGGTCGCCCCGACCTGCGCGGCCTTCATGAAGCTGATCCGCTGCGCCGGGTGGCGGGGTGCCAGGGCATCCATGATCTCGCGCAGGTACGGCGTGCGCGAGGTGCGGTACTGCCCCGGCTCGGCGCTGGCCCGAGAGGAGAGCTTGCGGTGCTGATCCGCCCATTCCGACACGGTCAGGTCCGGATCGGGGCGCATCCCCCGGTGCCAGGCCCGCAGCAAGTCCTCGGCCCCGTCGAAGCCGAGATCGAGGTCGTCCGTCAGATCGGTGTCGGCAGTGTCGTCCCTATCCGAGGCTGACCCGGAGGTCGGCGAGGGCGTCGAGTTGCGCTCTGACATGGGTTTCCAGCACCCTCTGCAGGATCGCCGCCTCGATCATCACCGGTGTGCCGGACTGCCTTTCCACCTCCGCTGCCACTTCTGCCGCCATCAGCGCCGCCACCCTGCTGGGCCAGGTCACCCAGACATCCCGTTCCTGCCGCGCGAGGCGGAACACCAGCGTCTCCGCCCGGGCCCGGTCGATCAGCGTGCCCTTCTTCTTCTGGATCGCCAGCTGACGTTCCTGCGCCTGATAGACGGTAAGCGCCGTGCGGGCCTTGAGGTAGGACGAGCTGTCGGCCGGACCAGAAAAGCCACTGTCGCCGCCGGTGCTGCGCCGCTGCTGATCCGGATCGGTCATCTCTGCCCGGCGCACGTCCGAGCCCGCCGCGTTGATCGACCCGTCGCCATAGACCACCAGCCGACTGGCCTTGCGCGCCTTCTGGATCGCCCCGCGCGAGAGGCCGGAATGGGCGGAATACTCGCGCTCCGACATACCTTCCATCGCGTCGCGCACTCCGGTCAAAGCAATGATATTGCCCGCAATTACGTTGATCGGGTCCGGCCGCAGAGCGACGCTGATTACACGAAAGCGATGCAACTCACCGCGGAGACCGCACCATGACCAGACTCGCCGACACCCAGTCCCTCATCCTCAGCGCCGGAGCCCAGCGCCCCGACAACATCGCCATGCCCCTGCCAAAAGGGTTGCATGGTGCCGCCGCGAAGAAGGTCGTCACCATGATGGTCGGCCGCGGCTGGCTCGAGGAGGTCGAAGCCAACCTGCGCCGGGGCGAGCCGCTCTGGCGCGAAACCGGCGATGGCCACGGCACCACGCTGGTGGTCACCGACACCGGGCTGCTGGCAATCGGGATCGAGCCGGTGGTGGTGAAAACTGTGGTTGCGATCCGCGAACAAGCGGCCAAAGCCGCGACCCTGAAGCCACCGACCCAGCGCACCGGGACCAAGCAGGCGCAGATCATCGCCATGCTTCAGCGCCCCGAGGGCGCTACCGTCGCCGAGATGGTTACGGCTACGGGGTGGTTGGCTCACACTGTCAGGGGCCCGATCTCGGGCGCGCTGAAAAAGAAGCTTGGCCTCTCCGTCGCCACTGAGAAGGTCGAGGGCAGGGGAACAGGAGCTATGGTTGAATTTGGGTGACGCGCATCATCAGCGGGGCCCGCGCGGCGTCATCAGGACCATCGCGAAACTCCTGCGACGGCGAAGTGCCATCGAGCCGATGATCGGGCACATGAAAACCGACGGCCGCCTGACCAGATGCCCGCTCAAGAAGACGACCGGAGACGCCCTCTTCGCGGTGCTGTGCGGCTGTGGTCACAACATCCGCATGATCCTGCGCCACCTGAGGATCTTTTGTGCCAGTTCATCTGGCTGATCACGCTGATCCGAAAGATCACGCGTGGTGCAGGGCGCCATCAGGAACTCCAAATCGCCGGATGAGATCGTTGTTCAGCGTAAACTGCAAAGGCCGGTCGGATTGCCGCAGATCGCTGGACCTTTCGACGAATTTGGTGCAAATCTGTCACACATTTGCACTTTGGGAGGCAGACCATGCCCGAACCGACCCTGGATCGCCTGATTGACACTGCCCGGGGGGCCGCGCCCTGTGATCGGGTTTTGCGCGGTGGGCGGGTGTTCTGCGTTGTTACCGGGGCGCTGATCGATGGCGATGTCGCGATCACCGGAGACCGGATTGTGGGCATCGGGGCCGATTATGAAGCCGCCGAGGTTGTGGATGTGGCCGGGCTGACGCTGGTGCCGGGGTTCATCGACACGCATCTGCACATCGAAAGCAGTCTGGTCACGCCATTCGAGTTCGACCGCTGTGTCGGTCCGCGCGGGGTGACCACGGCAATCTGTGACCCGCACGAAATTGCCAATGTGCTGGGGGTGCCGGGCATCCGCTATTTCCTGGAGGCGGCGCTGGAAACGGTGATGGACATCAGGGTGATGCTGTCGTCCTGCGTGCCTTCGACCAACATGGAGACATCGGGCGCGGCGATTTGCGCCGCCGATCTGGTGGCGCTGCGCGATCACCCGGCGGCGCTGGGGCTGGCCGAATTCATGAATTATCCCGGTGTGATCCACCGTGATCCGGGTTGTATGGACAAGTTGCGGGCGTTTCGCGGCGGCCATATCGACGGCCATGCACCGCAACTTTCGGGGCGCGACCTGAACGCCTATGTCGCCGCCGGAATCCGCACCGAACATGAGGCGACCAGCGAAGGCGAGGCGCGCGAAAAGCTGCAAAAGGGGCTGCGGGTGCTGATCCGCGAAGGATCGGTTTCAAAGGACCTGCACGCGCTGTTGCCGGTGCTGAACGACGCGACCAGCGCCTATTGCTGTTTCTGCACCGATGACCGCAATCCGTTGGACATCGGCGAACAGGGGCATCTGGATTACATGATCCGCACGGCGATTGCCGCGGGTGTGTCGCCCCTAGCGGCCTACCGCGCGGCATCCTTGTCTGCGGCCGAGGCGTTTGGCCTGAAGGATCGCGGCCAGATTGCGCCGGGCAAGCGGGCCGACATCGTGGCGTTGCGCACCCTGGCCGATTGCGATGCGCAACTGGTGCTGTGCGGCGGTGTGGTGATGGATGACGCCGCCTTTGCGGCGCGCCGGGTGCTGCCGCCCATCGGGCGCAACTCGGTCAAGGCGCCGGTGGTGGCTGCGGCCCAGTTTCGCACCGTCAGCAACCGGGCCGACACCGATGTGATCGGGATCATCCCCGGCAAGATCATCACCGCGCACCTGCACATCGACATTCCCGTGGTGAATGGTGATAAACGGCCCGACCCGGCGCGCGATCTGGCGCGCATCACCGTGATCGAGCGGCACGGCAAAAACGGCAATATCGCCAACGGTTTCGTGCGCGGGTTTGGGATACAGGCGGGGGCGATCGGTTCGACCGTGTGCCACGACCATCACAATATCGCGGTGGTGGGAACCGATTACAACGACATGGCGCTGGCCGCCCGGCGGCTGGGCGAGATCGAGGGCGGCTTTGTGGTGGTGCGCGATGGCGTGGTGCTGGCCGAACTGGCGCTGCCCATGGCGGGGCTGATGAGCCTGGAAAGCTTCGAGCATGTGCGTGACAGGCTGGTTGCGCTGCGCGCCGCTGCCGTGTCGCTGGGGGTGGTGCTGGACGAGCCTTTCCTGCAACTGGCCTTTGTTGCGCTGCCGGTCATCCCGGCGCTGAAGATCACCGACCGGGGCATGGTCGATGTGATCAAATTCGAGATCATCGGTTAGGCTGATCCAAAGGAGGGGCCTTGCGGCCCCACGACATGTTTTGTCTGGCGCCGCTTGCGGGCGTTACGGCGCCGGATCCGGCCGCGCGCCCATGGCCAGCGACAGGTCGCGCGCCGCCGCCTTGACCCGGGCGGCGATGGATTGCAGGCTGGCCACGTCCATCCGGCTGGTCGGGCCCGAGACCGAGATACCGGCCACGGTTTCGCCCAGTGCGTTGGTGACCGGGGCGGCGATGCAGCGCATCCCGATGTTCTTTTCCTCGGCATCCACGGCATAGCCGCGCTGCGCGATCAGCGCGAGGTTGTCGCGCAGGGCGTCTGGCGCGGTAATGGTGTGGGGCGTGAACTGATGCAGCGTGGTGCGGGCAAGGTGCCGGTTCAGCCTGTCTGCGGGCCATTGCGCCAGCAAAGCCTTGCCAACGCCCGAGGCGTGGAGCGGCGACAGTGAACCGGGCGGAAAAAAGGCCCTGATCGTCGCATGGGTTTCGACCTGAGACACGAACAGCACCTGATCGCCCCGTTCCACCCCGAGGTTGGCGGTTTCGCCCGTCGCCTCCATCAGCTGCCGCAGAAACGGGCGGGCCACATCGACAAGCGCGGTGCGGCGCAGGAAGGATGCGCCGATCAGGAAAGCGCCCGAGCCGATGTGCCAGGTCTGCGCTGCGTCATCCAGATCGACCATGCCGCGATTTTGCAGGGTGATCAGCACCCGGTACAGTGTCGCGGGCGATTCGCCCATCGCCTGGGCCAGCGCCGACAGGGTGGACGATTGCAGGGCGGCCAGGGTTTCCAGAACCTGCACGGCACGATCAAGGGATTTGATCGTGTTCTGGTCGGTCTGGTCGTTGAAGGCGCGGGGGCGGCCCCGGGCGCGTTTTTCGGGCGGCATGGTAGGTTTTCTTTCAATTATGATAAAGCATTTCGGCAGATGAAAAATGCAAAGCCATGATTTGGCAAGGCTTTTCACATTTTTCGAAAAACGAAAAACGTTTTCAAAAAAATTGCAAGGTGTGGGTGCGGCGGTTACGACGGGCACAGCAGTCTTGAGGAGGATGCGATGAGCTTTCAGAATCCGGTTTTTATCCCTGGTCCCACCAATATTCCCGAGGTGGTGCGCAAGGCCTGCGACATGCCGACGGTTGATCACCGCTCGCCCATCTTCGGGCGCATCCTGCACCCGGTGCGCGAGAATGTGCGCAAGGTTCTGAAATCCGACAGTGCGTCGGTCTATATCTTCCCGTCCACGGGCACCGGCGGTTGGGAAACCGCGATCACCAACACCCTGTCGCCCGGCGACAAGGTGCTGATCGCCCGCAATGGCATGTTCAGTCACAAATGGATCGACATGTGCCAAAGGTTCGGTCTGGATGTGCATGTCGTTGAAACGCCTTGGGGCGTGGGCATTCCCGCAGCAAAGTTCGAGGAAATCCTGACAGAAGACAGCGGCAGGGCGATCAGGGCGGTTCTGGCGACCCACAATGAAACCGCCACCGGCGTCGTTTCCGACATCGCCGCCGTGCGTGCGGCCATGGATGCCGCCAATCACCCGGCGCTGTTGCTGGTGGACGGGGTCAGTTCAATCGGGTCGATGGATTTCCGGATGGACGACTGGGGCGTCGATGTCGCCGTCACGGGGTCGCAAAAGGGGTTCATGCTGCCTGCCGGTCTGGCCATTGTCGGATTTTCCGAAAAGGCGCGGGGGTGCATTGCGACCGCGAAACTGCCGCGCACGTTCTTTGACATCCGCGACATGGACAAGGGCTATGCCAACAACGCCTATCCCTATACGCCCGCTGTCGGGCTGATGAACGGGCTGTTGACCAGTTCAGACATGCTGTTGGACGAAGGGTTGGACAATGTATTCGCCCGCCATCGCCGCATCGCCACCGGCGTGCGCGCGGCGGTCGATGCCTGGGGCATGGCGTTGTGCGCCGCGTCGCCCGAGGTGCAGTCAGATACCGTCAGCGCCATCCTGACACCGCCGGGTTTTGACGCGAACCGGATCGTGTCACACGCCGCGACAGCATATGACATGGCGTTTGGCGTGGGTCTGGGCGAGGTTGCCGGCAAGCTGTTTCGCATCGGCCATCTGGGCAGCCTGACCGATGCCATGATGCTCAGCGGGATCGCCACGGCGGAAATGGTCATGGTCGATCTGGGGCTGGACATCACCTTGGGCAGTGGCGTGGCTGCGGCACAGAAAACATTCCTGTTGGGCAAACCCAGGACAACGAAGGCGGCTGCGTGATGACGGATCTGAACGAAATGATTATCCCCACTTTTGACGATGTGATCGCGGCGCATGAACGCATCCGCCCGTATATCCACCGCACCCCGGTTCTGACCTCGAGCTATCTGAACGAGCTGACGGGCGCCGAGTTGTTCTTCAAGTGCGAGAATTTCCAGAAGGCCGGCGCGTTCAAGGTGCGCGGTGCGTCCAACGCGGTGTTCGGGCTGAGCGATGAGCAGGCCAGGAACGGCGTCGCCACCCATTCCAGCGGCAATCACGCGCTGTCGCTGTCCTATGCCGCCGGACGGCGGGGCATCCCCTGCCATGTGGTGATGCCGCGCACGGCACCCCAGGCGAAAAAGGACGCGGTGCGCGGATATGGTGGCATCATCACCGAATGCGACCCGTCCACATCCAGCCGCGAAGAGGTGTTCGCGAAGGTTCACGCCGAAACCGGTGCCGATTTCGTGCACCCCTATAACGACCCCAGGGTCATTGCCGGGCAGGGCACCTGTTCGCGCGAATTGATGGAGCAGACCGATGGTCTGGATGCTGTGGTGGCCCCGATCGGAGGTGGTGGTATGGTTTCTGGGACGTGCCTCACGCTGTCCACCATCGCGCCGTCCGTACGGATATATGCCGCGGAACCTGAACAGGCCGACGATGCCGCACGGTCCTTCCGCGCCGGGCACATCATCGCCGATGACGCGCCGGAAACGATTGCCGACGGGTTGAAGGTGCCGTTGAAAGAGCTGACATGGCATTTCGTGAAGAACCACGTGACCGATGTGCTGACCGCCAGCGAGGACGAGATCGTCGCGGCGATGATGCTGACATGGCAGCGCATGAAGATCGTGATGGAGCCCAGCTGTGCGCCACCCCTGGCGGTGATCCTGAAGAACCCCGAGGTGTTCCGGGGCAAGCGGGTGGGCGTGATCATCACCGGCGGCAATGTTGACCTGAAGAAACTGCCCTGGATGAAGGGCTGAGGAGGAACTGTCATGAAAGACGTGAATTTCGACGATTACGAAGTCGGCTTCGACATCCCCGCCGCCATCGGCATGGACGAGGCAGATATCCAGACGCCCTGTCTGGTGCTGGACCTCGACGCGCTGGAACGCAACATCACGAAAATGGGCGATTTCGCCAAATCCCACGGGATGCGCCACCGGGTGCATGGCAAGATGCACAAATCGGTGGATGTGGCGCTGTTGCAGGAGCGGCTGGGCGGATCGGTCGGCGTGTGCTGTCAGAAGGTGAGCGAGGCCGAGGTGTTCGCCCGCGGCGGCATCAAGGACGTGCTGGTGTCCAATCAGGTGACGCAGCCGGAAAAGATCGACCGTCTGGCGCGGATGCCGAAACTGGGTGCGCGCACCATCTGCTGTGTCGATGACATGGACAACATTCCCAACCTGTCGGCAGCGGCGGTCAAGCACGGCACGCAGATCGAATGTCTGGTGGAAATCGACTGTGGCGCCGGGCGTTGCGGTGTGACGACCACGCCACAGGTTGTGGAACTGGCAAAGGCCATCGACGCCGCGCCGGGGCTGAAATTCGCCGGGCTTCAGGCCTATCAGGGCGCGATGCAGCACCTGGACAGCTATGAAGCCCGCAAGGAAAAGACCGACATCGCCATCGCCATGGTGCGCGACGCGGTGGAGACGCTGAAGGCCGAAGGGCTGAAGTGCGACATCGTCGGCGGCGGCGGCACCGGATCGTATTATTTCGAGTCAAACTCGGGTGTGTTCAACGAGTTGCAGTGCGGTTCTTACGCTTTCATGGATGCCGACTATGGCCGCATCCTGGACAAGGACGGCAACCGCATTGATCGCGGCGAATGGGAAAACGCGCTGTTCATCCTGACCAGCGTGATGAGCCATGCCAAGGCCGACAAGGCCATCGTCGATGCCGGGTTGAAGGCCCAGTCGGTGGACAGCGGGCTGCCGGTGATCTTTGGCCGCGATGACGTGAAATACGTCAAATGCTCGGACGAACACGGCGTGGTGATCGACCCCGAGGGCGCGTTGAAGGTCAACGACAAACTGCGCCTTGTGCCCGGCCATTGCGACCCGACCTGCAATGTCCATGACTGGTACGTCGGTGTGCGCAACGGCCAGGTTGAAACGCTGTGGCCCGTTTCGGCCCGTGGGAAAGCCTTCTGAGGTCGCTCCGAAGGATGAGTATTTTTTGCAAGAAGAAGCTGGGGGCGGCGCTCTGCCCCCTTTTGATTGGACGGGGGAAACGTGATGTGGATTGTGCCGGAAGCCGTGATTGGCGGTCTGATGACGCCAGAGGCCAGTTTCGAGGCGGTCGAGGCGGTGTTTGCCGCCATGGCCACCGGGCGCGCCTATAACTTTCCGGTGATCCGCGAGGCGATCGGCCATGCTGACGCGCTGTACGGGTTCAAGTCCGGGTTCGACCGCGACTCGCTGGCGCTGGGGTTGAAATCGGGCGGGTACTGGCCCGGCAACATGGCGCGTGGGCTGACCAACCATCAATCCACCGTGGTGCTGTTCGATGCCGACACCGGGCGGGTTTCGGCGCTGGTCGGGGGCAATCTGTTGACCGCATTGCGCACCGCGGCGGCCAGCGCGGTGTCGATCAAGCATCTGGCGCGCAGCGATGCAAGGGTGCTGGGCATGATCGGGGCGGGGCATCAATCGGTGTTCCAGATGCGTGCGGCGGTGGCGCAGCGCGGGTTCGAGAAGGTGATCGGCTGGAACTACCACCCCGAGATGCTGAGCCGTCTGGCCGACTGTGCCGCCGAACTGGGCCTGCCGTTCGAGGCGGTGGATCTGGACCGGCTGGGCGCCGAGGCGGATGTGATCATTTCCATCACGTCGAGCTTTGATCCGATCCTGATGGAGGCTCAGGTGACCCCCGGCACGCATCTGGCCTGCATGGGCACCGACACCAAGGGCAAGCAGGAGGTCGAGGCGATGCTGCTGGCCCGGGCCAGCGTGTTCACCGATGAGGTGGCGCAGGCGGTCAGCATCGGTGAGGCACAACATGCCGTGGCGGCGGGGCTGATCGGGGCGGAGGACATCACCCAGATCGGCGCTGTCATCAACGGCACCCATGCCGGGCGGCGCAATGCCGACGAGATCACATTGTTCGATGGAACCGGCGTGGGGTTGCAGGATCTGGCCGTGGCGGCACGGGCGGTCGATCTGGCGCGTGAAAGAGGCGTGGCGATCGAGGTGGATTTCTAAAGCGCCCGGCACCAGGCGGATCACGAAACCCGAGTTGACTTGCCGGCCTCCGAAGGACCAATAGGAGTGGGCAACAGGGGGCAAGCCATGCGCATTGCAATCAACGGGTTCGGGCGGATCGGACGCAGCATTCTGCGCGCCTTGTGCACCACGCGGCGAGATACGGCCATCGAGGTTGTGGCGATCAATGACATCGCCGCACCCGACCTTTGTGCCTATCTCTTTGAATATGACAGCGTGTTCGGCCCGTTTCCCGGCGTTGTTGGCGTTACCGACGGCGCGCTTGTCGTGGATGGGCGGCACATCGCCCTGCATCGCGCTGCGGATCTGGCTGCGCTGGACCTTTCGGGTGTCGATATAGTGCTGGAATGTACCGGCAGGGCCGACAGCCGTTCGGTGGCCGAGCGGGGCCTTTTGGCCGGGGCGCGGCGGGTGCTGATCTCGGGGCCGTCGGCGGCGGCGGATCTGACAGTGGTGCTGGGCGCGAATGAGGCGGCGTTGGGCGATCAGGCGATCGTGTCGAACGCATCCTGCACCACCAATGCGCTGGCCCCGATGCTGGCGGTGCTGGACCGGGCCTTTGGGGTGGAACAGGGCCATATGACGACGATCCACTGCTACACGGGCAGCCAGCCGATGATCGACGCACCTCGCGGTGACTTCGCGCGCAGCCGGGCTGGTGCGCTTTCGCTGGTGCCAACCACGACCAGCGCGACGGGGCTGATCGACGTGGTGCTGCCGCATCTTGCGGGGCGGCTGACCGGCGCGGCGGTGCGGGTGCCGGTGGCCAGCGTATCGGCGGTGGATCTGGTGGTGCGGCTGGCCGGTGCGCCCGATCATGGCGCGGTGGCCGCCGCGCTGCGCGGGGCGGTGGGCGATCTGATCGGCTGGACGGACCGCCCTTTGGTATCAAGCGATCTGCGGGCGCGGGCGGAATCGATTGTGATTGCGGGGCCTGAACTGATGGTGCAGCCCGGCGGCATGGCGCGGATATTTGGCTGGTACGACAACGAGTGGGGGTTTTCCAACCGGATGATCGACGTGGCCATGCGGTTGGCTTGACCGGGTGCCTGGTGTGTTGTCTTGCCACACAGCGGTGGTGGAGAAGACAAATCGGACTGCCCCTTTGGCGATTGTCCTGATATGAACCCGCCATGGTCACAGTGTCAGCGAAAATCCGCGAATCGTCTGCATCCTTGGTGCCTGAAGCCGAATTGATCGCCTGCCCGCAATGCGATGCGCTGTATCACGCGGTGCCACCGCGCCCGGGCGAGAGGGCCTTGTGCACGCGCTGTCACACCGTGCTGATCCAGCCGCGCAAGGGGGCCGGACTGCGGGTGATCGCGCTGGCGGTTTCGGTGATGATCCTGATGCTGGGCGCGACGTTCTTTCCGTTTCTTCAGGTGCGGGTAGCGGGTCTGCACAACGCCAGCTCGGTGTTTGATGCCGCGCTGGCCTTTGTCGATGGGCCGATGGTGGCACTGTCGGTGGCGGTCGCGGCGCTGATTGTGCTGATCCCGGTGCTGCGTGCCTTTCTGGTGGTTTATGTTCTCGCCCCTGTGGTGTTCGACCGGTCACCCTGGCCGGGTGCCATCGCGGCGTTCCGCCTGTCGGAAACTCTGAAACCCTGGTCGATGGCGGAAATTTTCGTGATCGGGGTTGCGGTTGCGCTGGTCAAGATCTCTGATCTGGCGCGGGTTGATTACGGCCCGGCGTTCTGGATGTTCGCGGCCCTTGTCGTGGTGATCACGATCCAGGACGGTTATATGTGCCGCTGGTCGATCTGGAAATCATTGGACAAGGAAGCCCGCAAGTGAGCGATCAGCCGGTCGTCACCGCCCGGTCGCGTGGCCTTGTGGCGTGCACCCGCTGCACCCGCGTTTGGCCGATGGGGCAGGACTTCTGTTCGCGCTGCGGCAGCGCCTTGGTGTCACGCCACACCCGCAGCCTGCAACGGGTCTGGGCGTGGTGGGCGATGGGGCTGATCTGTTATGTGCCGGCGAACATCTATCCGATGCTGCGCACCCGGACGCTGTTCATGACCGATGAAAGCACGATCATCGGCGGTGCTGTCGAAATTGCCCGGCACGGCAGTTTCGGGGTTGCAGCGATCATCCTGATTGCTTCGGTGCTGATCCCCGTGGGTAAATTCATCGCCATCGCCTATCTTGCGCTCAGCCTGCGGCGAAAAGTATCGATGTCGTCCCATGCGCGGCACAAATTGTATGAAGTCGTCGAATTCATCGGCCGCTGGTCGATGATCGACGTGTTCGTGGTGGCCATTCTGAGTTCGTTGGTGCAGCTTAGCGCGGTTGCCTCGATCAATCCCGGCCCTGCCGCCATCACCTTTGCGCTTTCGGTCATCTTCACGATGCTGGCCGCGCTCAGCTTTGACCCCAGAATGATCTGGGACAATCCAGAAGAAAGCCATCCGTGACTCAGACCGAAGACCCGATTCCGACGCCCGATATAACCCCCGCCCGCAAATCCCTGCGCCAGCGTCTTTCGCTGGTCTGGCTGGTGCCGCTGGGGGCGCTGATTGTTTCCCTCTGGGTGGTTGCCACTGCCTATAACGACCGTGGCCCGCTGATCGAGATCGCCTTCCCCAACGCCTCGGGTGTCAAGGTGGGCGAAACCGATGTGCGCTATCGGGATGTGACGGTGGGCGTGGTCGAATCCCTGCGGTTTTCCGATGCCCTGGCCGAGGTTCTGGTGGGTGTGCGGCTGGACAAATCCGTGGCGCCCTATGTGGACGAGGATGCCCAGTTCTGGGTGGTGCGCCCCGAGGTGACGGCCCAGGGTGTGTCGGGCCTGGATACGGTTTTGTCGGGCGTTTACATCGAAGGCACCTGGAATACCACGATAGACGCCCCCGCCAGCCGGTTCACCGGCCTGCCCAAGGCACCGCTCGTGCCATCGGGGCAACAGGGATTGGTCATTACCCTGCGATCCGGCAATGTCTCTGGGCTGAGCGAGGGCACACCGATCCTGTATCGCGGCATCACGGTGGGCCAGGTGGCCAATCTGCGGCTGACTGACGATGGGTTGTCGGTGATCGCAGATGCCTTCATCCGCGCGCCCGAGGACCGGCTGATCACCACCGCAACGCGGTTTTGGGACACCTCGGGGTTCACCTTTTCCTTTGGGGCGCAGGGGGCACAGCTGAACGTGTCATCGCTGGCCTCGCTGGTGTCGGGGGGCGTGGCGTTCGACACCATCGTGTCGGGCGGTGCGGCTGTTGACGCGGGGCAGGCGTTTCAGCTGTTCGATGACGAAGAAACAGCACGCAACAGTGTGTTTTCGGGGGGCGACGCCGGGCCGACGCTGGATCTGGCGGTGATCTTTGAAGGGTCGGTCAGCGGCCTGTCCTCGGGCGCGGCAGTCGAATTCCAAGGCATCAACGTGGGCAGCGTCACCGCCATCACCGGTCTGGTGGACGAGGCGCGATTCAACGACCGCGCGGTGCGCCTGTTGGCCACGCTTTCGCTGCAACTGGTCAAGATGGGCCTGTCGGCGCAGGCGACCCCGGACGAAGCGCTGGCCTTTCTGGATGAGGCCGTGGCGCGCGGGCTGCGGGCACAGTTGCAGAACGCCTCGATCCTGACCGGGGGGCTGAAGGTGGCGCTTTTGGTGCCTGATTCCATCGGTCCGCAATTGCCCGCCACGATTGACCGCAACGGCGAACCCTATCCGATCCTGCCGTCGATTCCGGCCAATCTGTCGGATTTCTCGGACACCGCCGAAGGTGTTTTCAACCGGATCAACGAATTGCCCATCGAAGAATTGCTGGGGGCGGCGATCAACGTCATGGACAGCGTGAACCGGCTGTTGAACGACGACGGCACCACCGGCACCCCGGCCGAGGTTTTGGGCCTGATCGCCGATCTGCGTGCGCTGGTCGGATCACAGCCGGTGCAGGCGCTGCCCGATCAGGCGGCCGAGGTGATGGCGGGCCTTCAGGCCGGCGTTGCTTCGTTCGAGGCGCTTCTGGCGTCGGTCAATGACGCGGATACCGCCGAACGGCTGGTTGCGGCGCTTCAGGCGGCCGAGGATGCGGCCAATGCAGTGACGCTGGCGGTGGCCGATGTCGATGACCTGATCGTTGATCTGCAAGCCGTGTCGCGCAGCGCCGATACCCTGATGACCACCGCCAACGCCTTGCCGCTGGATGCCTTGCTGGCCCGGGCGACCACTCTTCTGACCAGCGCCGACACCCTGTTGCGCGATCCCGCCACTCAGGCCCTGCCGGAAGAGCTGCGCACGACCGTGGCCGAGGCGCGCGGCATCCTTGGCGATCTGCGCGCCAGCGGCGTGGTGGATCAGGTCAGCGCGACGCTGACCGGCACGCAAACCGCCATCGCCCAGGTGCAGGCCGCGCTTCTGCCGGTGATCGAGTCGGCCAACACGTCATTGACCGGCGTTCCCGCGTTGCTTGCCGAGCTGGAAACGCTGGCCAACAGCGCGACTGCGCTGATTACCAGCGCCAACGCCCTGCCTCTGGACCAACTGGTATCGCAGGCCAGCGCGGTGATTGTCAGCGCCAATGCGCTGCTTGACGATCCGGCGACGCGGGGCTTGCCGGGGCAGTTGGGTGCCGCCGTCGATGCGGCGCGTGGCACGCTGGACGATCTGCGCGCCAGCGGGGTGATCGCAACAGCCGATGCCACCCTGGCCCAGGCCCGCGACGCTGTAAGCCGGATCACCGATGCGCTGATGCCGGTGCTGCAATCGGCGCAATCGGCGGTGAACAGCCTGGACGCCGCCGCAACCGATCTGCCGCGTCTGACCGCCCGTGCCGATGCCATCGCCGCCCAGATCGAAACGCTGGTGGCGCAGGCGGCGGAGATTCCCTTGGAACAGCTGGCGGCGCGGGCCATGGCGCTGATCGACAGCGCCAACACCCTGATTTCGTCCACCGATACCCAAGCCGTGCCCGCCGCCCTGTCTGCGGCTTTGGCGCAGATTGAAGGGGTGCTGGCCGACATGCGCAGCGGTGGTCTGATCGGCAATGCCAACGCCACCCTCGTCGCAACCGAGCAAGCCGCCACGGCCATTGCAAGGGCCAGTGCCGATTTTCCCGGCCTCGTCACCCGGTTGAATCAGCTTCTGGCCGAGGCCGAATCGGTGGTGGGCGGTTATGATGCCAACGGTCAGTTGGGCAGCGAGGCGAAATCGGCCCTGCGCGACATCCGCGATGCCGCAAAATCCGTCAATTCCCTGGCGCGCACCATCGAGCGCAGCCCAAATTCCCTGTTGTTTGGACGTTGATATGAAGTTTTTGCCGCTTGTCCTTTTTCTGACCCTTGCCGCCTGCACCAGCGCACCGACGCTGCGCTATGCCGTCCCGGCCACCACGGGCGACGACAGGATCGGCGTCAATGTTCGGTCGGTTGAGGTGCGCCAGGTCGATCTGCCACTTTATGCCGATCTGGAAACCATCGCGATCGAATCCCCCGATGGCGAGGTTTTGACCGATGAAAACCTTCTGTGGGCCGACAATCCAGCCCGTGCTGTGACCCAGGGGCTGGCCGATGCGCTGTCGTCTCTGACGCGGGCGCAGGTGGCCGCCGAACCCTGGCCGCTGAGCGATCGGCCCGAGGCCCGGATCGAGGTGCGGTTTTCCCGCGCGCTGGCCCAAGCCGATGGCAATTATCGCATGGCGGGGCAATATTTCGTTGCCTCGCTGTCGGGCGAGCGGCGCGAGATTGCCCGCCGATTCGATATTGCGGTGCCCTATGCGGCAGGCAACGCGCAGGCGATTGCCGCCGCTCAGGGGCTGGCGATCATTGAACTTGCGCGCAACATCGCACGGGACGGGTTGTGACATGCGACCGGGGAGCGCGATGGGGGCCATGCGCCCCCGCCATTCGGGCAGGGGGCGCATGGGCGATGCGGGCGAAACCTCCGGGGTTTCCACCCGGTTTTACCCGCGCCCGTGTCGTCATTCCGACCGGGCCGATACCCGGGTCTTCCGGGCAAGAGTGTGATAGTGCGGTTATCCCTAATGTTGCCTTAACGGCCCGACGAAAGTTTCAGCTTTCAAGCCAGATCGTCACCGGGCCGTCATTGACCAAGGCCACCTGCATGTCGGCGCCGAACCGGCCGGTGGCCAGGGCAACGCCATGCCCCTGTATCGCTGCGGCAAAACGGTGGTACAGGGCTTCGCCCGCGCCCGGTGGGGCGGCGGCGGAAAAGCCCGGCCTGTTGCCGCGCGATACGTCCGCCGCCAAGGTGAACTGCGACACGATCAGCGCTGCCCCGCCGACATCCAGCAGTGACCGGTTCATCTTGGCGTCGTCGTCCTTGAAGATCCGCAGCTTGACGATTTTCGCGGCCAGCCTGTCGGCTGTTTCTTCGCTGTCGCCCTGCATCGCGCAGACCAGAATCAACAACCCTGGCCCGATTTCCCCCAGAACTGCCCCCGAAACGCTGACCCGCGCTTCCGAGACCCGTTGCAACAGGGCCCTCACAATTCGTCACGCTGCGGTGGGTTGGCGCCGGCGCGGCTGACGGTGATGGCGGCGGCGCGCACGCCAAGGCTGAGCGCGGCGCGCAGCAGATCGTCGTTCAGCGCGCGCAAGGCCGACTTGGTCAGCACCCCGGCGCCTTGCAGCGCTGCCAGCACCCCGGCGTTGAAGGTGTCGCCCGCGCCAACGGTATCAACCACTGTCACCTTTTGCGACGGCACGAACACCGTGTCCGACCGGGTGTATCCCGTGGCGCCCTTGGCCCCTTCGGTGATGCAGACCAGTGACGGCCCCTTGTCCAGCAGCCCGCGCGCCAGCGCGGCCAGATCGCCCGCCCCGGCAAGCCAGCGCAGATCGTCATCCGACAGCTTTACAATGTCCGCCACTGCGAGCATCCGGTCGATCCGCGCGCGATAGGCCGGTTCATCGGTGATGAAGGAGGGCCGGATGTTCGGGTCGATCATGATCACCCGCTGGGCCGATTCGCGCCGGGCCAGTGCTTCGTAAGTGGCGCCACAAGGATCAACGACCAGACTGATGCCGCCGAAGAACAGCGCCGCTTCACCGTGCAGGTCGGGCAGATCGGCGGGCGACAGCATCCGTCCGGCGGTGTTTTCGTCATAGAAGGCATAGCTGGCGTGGCCGTCCTTCAGCGTCACAAAGGCCAGGGTGGTGGGCCGCGATGACCGGTGCGCCGGGCCGCTGTCAACCCCCGAGGCGGCCAGACCTTTGACCAGCATCTGGCCGAACAAATCATCCGAGAGGCCGGAAAAGAACCCGGTCGCCACCCCCAGCCGCCCGAGGGCAATCGCGGTGTTGAACACCGCACCGCCCGGATAGGGTGCAAAGGCCGGTTCGCCCGCCGCACTCTGACATGGCAGCATGTCGATCAACGCCTCACCGCAACACAGAATCATTTTGGCCTCCTTCTTGTGAACTGCCCGGCTGTTATCGCTAACGCGGCGGCCGCGCCAGCGGGCCATCACTGGTTCTGGGCATAGACATAGCCGACAGCCGCCGCCACGATCGCCCCCAGAACGACGGCGATGGCGATCTTGATCGCGGACCAGGGCCGTTCGCCCTGCACCCGCCCGGTCTGGCCGTTGACCACAAAACGATAGGTCTTGCCGTTGTATTTGTATGCCGCCAGCCAGACCGGCAGCAGGATATGTTTGAACGTCACGTCGGAAATCCGGGTCTGTATGTCATGCACTCTCTGGCGATCACCGCCGATGTCAAACCGCACGTCGCGTTCGATGATCGCGTCCATGTGGCCGCGTGCCTCGGTAAACCCGTCCTCAAGCGGCACCTGATAGCCTTCGGCGCGGAACCCGGCCAGGAATTCGGGCGCATAGGGCACCAGCGCCGACAGATCCCATGGCTGCAAGGCATCGGTAAACCGCTTGGGCAAGGATCGTGAGGCCAGCACCAGCACATCGTCAAAGAACCGTGCCACCCGTCCCGAAGCGGGGTTCCAGCGCACCTTTTGCACTTGCACCGTCTGCCGCTTGCCATCGCGCATCACGGTTTGGGTTTCGTAATACACCGTGCCACGTTCGCCTTGATAGCTGCTTTTGGTGTCGGCGTCGAAGGTCCAGTAGGGCACATAGATGCCCTGCATCCGCCGCCCCTTGCGGGCATAATCCTGCAACCCGTTGGGCGCAAACCACAACCGGCCCAGCCAGGTGTTCATCGCGTCGCGCGCCTGATCCTCGATCAGGGCAAAGGGCAGAACGGCGCGCGGTTTGATCTGGCGGTGTTCTCCGGTTCCGGTGACCACGGGTGTGGCGCAGAATGGGCATTCGGTGGCGTGGGTGTCGGTGCCCAGTTCCACCTCGGCACCGCAATTCGGGCAGCGGGTGACGCGGGTCGTCTCGATCTCGGCCTCGGGCAGGCGGGCCTCGAGGGCGGCGCGGAAATCCAGTTCGCGGATCGGTGACTGGGCAGGGTGTGTGGCGGCGATGGGTTGTTTGTTGCCGCAGTGATCGCAGACCAGCAGGCCCTGTTTGGGGTCAAAGCGCATGTCCGACCCACAGGCATCGCAGGGAAATCGGTGTTCGGCCGTGCCCATCTCACAGTATCCTTTAGAAGGTGCGGGTCAGGGTCAGCCACAGCGCCCCGCTGCGCAGCGCCGCGACAGTCCCGTGCAGGGTGATGATGGCACCGCGCCGATCCATGAAGAAACCTCCGGGTTTGGCCAACCCTAGCCGTTGCGCAGGCCGGTGCAACATCCCGGCGTCACCACCGGGGCGATCTGCGCCCACGGTGTCTTTGCCGGCTCCGGCCCGGATCAAACGCCGGGCGGCGGCGGAGGTGGCAGCACGGTGAAAAGCTGTGCCAGTTCCGCCACATCCTCGGCCCGCTTCCAGCCATCCTGGCCCTGGGTCCAGACATGTGTGTCGCGCGTCAGGTTGCCGTCGCTTGCCATGCGGCCCAGCGAGGCTTTGGAAAACGGCCCTTTGGTTCCGCCATTTTCGGCGATGTGCCAGACATGTTCCACCGGCGGCGGTGGCGGTGGCGCTGCGGGGCGGGCACCCCAAGGGCCGACCTGTGCCATTTGCCCCGCCATGGCCATGCCCAGACCCGCCCCCATGCCGGTCGCCATCGCCGATCCTGCGGCACCGCCCGCCGCGCCCAGCGCTTCGGCTGCCTGGAATTGGGTATAGCGATTCAGATCGCCCACGACGCCCATCGAGGTGCGCTTGTCCAGCGCCGCCTCGACTGCGGCGGGCAGGCTGATGTTCTCGACATACAGTTCCGGGATTTCCAGGCCATAGCCGGTGATCGTGCCGCTGATCTTCTCGGCCACCAGCCTGCCCAGATCGGCGGTGTTGCCGGCCATGTCCAGCACCGCAATGCCCGAAGTGGCCAGAACGCGGCTGAATTCCTGCACGATGATGTTTCGGATCTGCGAACTGATCTCGTCCATGGTGAATTCACCGTCTGTGCCGACGATTTCAGCCATGAACCGCGCCGGATCACCGACCCGGACGGTATAGGTGCCGAAGGCGCGCACGCGGGTCGGGCCGAATTCGGGATCGCGCAGGATGATCGGGTTCTTGGTGCCCCATTTCAGGTCGGAAAACCGCGTGGTGTTGACGAAATAGATTTCCGACTTGAACGGGCTTTTGAACCCGTGGTCCCAGTGCTGAAGGCTGGTCATGACCGGCATGTTGTTGGTTTCCAACATGTACAATCCGGGGGTGAACACATCGGCCAACTGCCCCTCGTGCACGAACACGGCGGCCTGGCCTTCGCGCACCGTCAGCTTGGCACCATATTTGATCTCGTGACCCTGCCGCTCGAACCGCCACACCATGGTGTCGCGGGTGTCATCGGTCCAGTGGATGACGTCGATGAACTGGCCAGAGAGAAAATCGAAAAATGCCATTGCGGTCCCCAGCGTTTTATCCACCCTCATAGAACCACGGATCGCTCTGGTGGCCAAGGGGCATGGTCAGGGGGGGCATGGTCAGGATGCCGATCGGTCGATGGTCCGCCCGTGGCCCTGCGTCAACTGTCCCCGCCCAACAGCTCGGCGGCAATGATTTCGGCCACGCGCCGCGCCTCGGCCTCGCGCATACCGGGGCGCATCCGGCGATCATAGAGCATTTTCAGCAACAGTTCGTCATGGGTGGTCAATAGCGCGAATTCCTCGTCATCGTTGAAGATCGACGGACGCGCGGCGGGGCTGTCGTTGGACAGGCCCAACCCTTGGGTGATTTCCTCATGGATGCAGGACAGGCGCAAGAGATCGGGGTGTTCGGCGCGGATCACCGCCACCGCACGGGTATAAGTGCCGGTATCGGCACCATCCAGCGCGAAGACCAGGCAATAGGACGACCGGGGCATCTCGGTGACGGTGCGCACGGCCAGATCGCTGATTCCGGGCACCATGGCGCGCAGCCGGGGGGCCAGGGCGCGACGCTCGGCCTCGCTCACGATAAGCACGTTGTAATTTCCGTCCGTTGTCACCTGCCGGATCGGCAAACCGGTGATTCGCGACACGCGCGCACCAAAGGCGACGATCGCGTTGCGGTCGCGCAGTTGCGTGGTTTCCGGCACGCTGGCGCCGAATTCGACCTGCATACGCACCGGTTGTTCCCAGCGGTGCAGGCGGCTTGCCGTGGGCCGGGCCACAAGGGTATTGGCGACGGTGGCGTATTCTTCATACAATGCGATGCGCACAAAATTCTCGACCAACTGACGCCGCCCGAACGGTGTGTCAGAACCACCACCATCACGCCGCAACAGCCCCTGTGCCAACAAGCTGTCCTGCACTCTTTGGTAATAGCCTGACAGTTCGCGGCTTTCCGGGCCTGGATCAACCCTTGGTTTCGGCAGGGGTGGTGTGGCTTGCACGGTTGGCGGCACGGATCGTGGGGCCGGGCGCGGCGGCGGCTCGGGAGGGAGGGACGTTTCACAGCCCGCGACCCCCAACAGCGCCGCAATCGCCCCGGCGATGGCCCAGCCCCTGTGCATGATCTCAGCCCGGAATTGCTGTGGCGGCAGTATCGCCTGTGCCTGAAGTGCGGGCCTTGGCCGAAGACAGGGCTGCCTTCAGTTCCGCCTCCATGGTGCGCAGGTCGGCCTCGGCGGCGGCGCGTTTCGTCTTGCCCTCGTCCGCGATTTGCAGGGATTCCTGAATCGTTGCGATCAGTTCCGCATTTGCGGTCTTGACCGCTTCGATGTCGAACACCCCACGCTCCATCTCGGTGCGGACGATGCGGTTGCTCTCGCGCAGGTTCTTGGCGTTGCTGGTCAACAGTTCGTTGGTCAGGTCGTTTGCTTCGCGCACCGCCCCGGCGGCTTCGCGTGACCGCTGGATCGTCACTGCCTGGGCCAGTTGGGTTTCCCACAACGGCACGGTGTTCATCAGGGTGCTGTTGATCTTGGTGACCAGGGATTTGTCGTTTTCCTGCACCAAACGGATGCTGGGCAGCGATTGCATGGTGACCTGACGGGTCAGCTTCAAATCGTGTACCCGGCGTTCCAGATCATCGCGCGCGGCGCGCAGATCGCGCAATTCCTGCGCCTTCATCACGCCTGCCTGTTCCGGGGCGGCATCCACCTCGGCCTGTTTGTCGGGAATGTCCGTGGCGTCCAGACGTTTGATCTTTTCTTCGCCGGCCGCGATGTACAGCGCCAGCTCATCATAGAAGTCCAACGTCCTGTCATACAGGATGTCGAGGGATTTAATGTCTTTGAGCAACTTGTGCTCATGGGTCAGCAAGGTGTCGGTGATGCTGTCGATCTGTTCCTGTACATCCTCGAATCGGGCGGCGAATTTCGCCATCGGCGCCAGTTGCCCGGTCAGCCTTTCCCACCATGACCGTTGGCGCCGCACGTCCAGTTCAGACACCGAAAATCCGCGGATCGTCGTCACGATCTGGCGCAGCGAATCGCCCGCCGGGCCGACATCCTTGTTGCGCACATCGGCCAGCATTGCCTGGCTGATCACCTGCAATTCCGCCTGGGCGCCTGACCCGAAAGAGACGATGGAATTGCTGTCGGACATGTTGATTTCGGCGATCCGTCGTTCGATCTCGGCGGCGACGGGGGCCTCGGCCATTTCGAACGCGACAAGATCGCGGGCCGGTTCGTGCAACACGACGGCGGTCACTTCGTTCACCTCGGTCTGGGCGCTGACGGCCTTTTGGGCAACGGTATTGGGCATGTCACGGAACCTCCGGGTTCAAAAAAATTGGGTCAGGGCCTGGGCGCCAGTCCATCGCGCGCCAGACGGTCGCGCAGAACCTCGATTTCGACGTCCAGATCACTTCGGTCTTCCAACAGAAGTTTGGCCGTGCGTCGGGCAAACCCCTGTTCCAGATCGTCCAGCAGGGCCATGTAATCGGCGCGCACCTTGGCGTCGCGGGTGCGGGCGTAAATATCGGCAAACTTGGCCGTCGCATCCCGCGCGCCCATCAGATAGACCCCGAGAAACCGGCGTGCGCTGGTCAGGTCGCGCGGATCTTCCTCGACAGTGCGGCACAGATCGCGGGCGGTGGCGATGAACCGGTCGACCCGGGATTCGGCGGCGCGGTCACCGGAATGTCGAATCGCATCGTGCATGGCGGTCAAATAGGCCTCGGCCTCGTCCACCACCCGCGCCACGCGGTGCGCCTGAAACCGGTCCACGCCGGCCACGCCTTTGTCGCGCAGCGGATCAGGCCCGAAGGCCATCAGATGCAGCCCGGCCCCCAGCACCGCGAAGATGCCCGACGTGACCGGCCCACCGCCCATATATCCGGCCAGCGCCAATCCCAGCCCGGTCAGGCCGGCGGCAAAGATCTTGCGCGGGATCGCCGGACGTTTGGCCACCTTGCGCGCGTCATAAGCCTCATGCGCGCGCTCGCCCTCGCGGGTCAGCCATGCGGCAAGCATCAAAGTGCCAAAGGCAACCAGGTTCAGCGCCAGACCGGCCGGTTCCTTGAAAAAAGCGGTCAGCAAAAGGGGAAATGGCGCAATGAACAGGGCATTGCTCAGCGCCCCGGCGCGGGCCGGCACCTTGCCCACCCATTGCGGCTTTTCGCCGGTGCCGCCCTTGGGGCTGTGCTGGCCACCAAAGCGTTCGGCCATCTCAGGCGCCCCCCCACAGCGAAACATATACGATCAGCGCCAGCAATAAAACGCCTGAAATCCGCTGCATCGTCCCATGCTCCTTGTCCAGCTGCATCAGCCGGTCGCGCCCCACGCCCGCAACCCGGCGCACTGCGGTGGCGAAACCAAAGGCAAGCCCGACCACAACCGCCATCAACACAACCGCAACCACAAATCTGGCCATCTTCCGGCCCCCTCGCCCGTTGCGCCCAGCCTAAGCCATCGCGCGCGCCCTGCCCAGAGCCGTTACATACCAAGCAGCCAGGCCCGACAGCTTATCCTCAGCTTATCCTAATCAAGGCACGGGACCGCCTGATACCAAGGGGTCACTTGCGCGATTTGTTCCCGGCAATCGGCGCGGGCCGTCCTCCCGGCGCGGGTTTGCGCGCCCGTGTGGGTTTCAGACGCGGGGCACTGTCAAGGCCCAGCTGGTCGCGCAGGATCCGGCCCTTGATCTCTTCCACCGCCCCCGCCGCCAGATCGTTCAGCCGGAACGGGCCATAGCTGACGCGGATCAGCCGCCCCACCTTCAACCCCACTGTTTCCAGCGCGCGGCGAATTTCGCGGTTCTTGCCTTCGCGCAGACCAACAGTCAGCCAGGCATTTGCCCCCTGCTGTCGGTCGAGGGTGATCTCCATGCCTTGAAACCGCTCGCCTTCCACGGTGACGCCCTTGCGCAACATGTCCAGATCGCTGTCCTTGGGCGTGCCGTTCACCCGCACCCGATATTTCCGCAGCCAGCCGGTGCTGGGCAGTTCCAGTCGTCGTTTGATCGCGCCGTCATTGGTCAGCAGCAACAACCCCTCCGAGTTGATGTCAAGCCGCCCCACCGACATGACGCGCGGCATGTCATCGGGCAGAGCGTCAAACACCGTGGGCCGCCCCTTTTCATCCCGCGCGCTGGTCACCAGACCGACCGGTTTGTGATACAACCACAACCGCGCCGGTTCAGCCGCCGCAACCGGCTTGCCGTCCACGGTGATAAGATCGGAAGGTTTGACGTTCAGAGCGGGCGACGAGATGTGTTTGCCGTTCACGCTGACCCGGCCTTCCTCAATCATGCGCTCGGCGTCACGGCGGCTGGCAATCCCGGCGCGGGCCAGAACCTTGGCGATCCGGTCGCCGGGGGGGGAGGGGGGTGTTTCCATGGTGCAGTGTTACTGCGATGGCGTGCCGGTGGAAAGTGCCGCAGGCATCGAAAGTTTTGCATCCCGCTTGCCCCGGTGTCGCGCCCTTGCCAAAGGTGTGCCATGGTTTTTCGTTCCTATATGTCCCTGGCGCTGGATCAGGCCCGCGCTGCCGCGGCGCGGGGCGAGGTGCCGGTGGGCGCGGTGGTGATCGGGCCGGATGGCGCGGTGTTGGCCGTGGCGGGCAACCGCACGCGCGAATTGCGCGATCCCACGGCCCATGCCGAGATGCTGGCGATTCGGGGGGCCTGTCAGGTGCTGGACAGTGAACGGCTGTTGGGGTGTGATCTGTATGTCACGTTGGAACCGTGCCCCGCCTGTGCGGCCTTCATCGCTGCGGCGCGGATTGCGCGGCTGTATTATGGCGCTGCCGATCCAAAGTCGGGCGGTGTGGCGCAGGGGCCGCGCATCTTTACCCATCCGCAATCGCACCATGTGCCCGAGGTTTATGACGGGATCGCAGCCCCGGCTTGCGAAGCGCTGCTGCGCGATTTTTTTGCAAGGTTGCGCTAGGCGCGGTTTTGCCGGTCGCGGGTTACCTGCGCGCCCTCGGGCGTGTTGCTGTGACAGTCGGGCGCAGGCGTTGTGTAATGGTAAGGCCCTTGCCCACCACAAGAATCCCCAATCAGAGGCCGCTGAAAAATCGTAGAACAGTGATTACTATCGCCAACTTACTTGACGGTTCCAGTTCACAAAACCGTCTGCGGCGTCGGCCCAAGCGAAAAGGAAGCATTCCGTTTCTTGACGCAGCGTCTTTTCTTCGAGCCGCGTATCCGCGCTCACCAAGTAGAATTCAAACCCGGCGAGGCCCGTTGCCTTGGCCGCCTCGGCGATAGGCAGGGTGCGGCGCCGGTGCATCGGGGGCTGTGCCGTCGTGCATCGACCTGAACCATCCAATATCGTGTCGGATTTTACCGCGTACGGATCGGCCCGTCTCGCCAAACCGTAGCCCGCGCTGCGGCCAGTATATCTCCGCGTATATGCCCGGTGTGGTCGGAAGCGAATTGACCGCCCAGCCCGCGCGCGGTTTGAAATCCGTGAAAAGAGAGATGCATTGGAATACTGTCATGATGAATGCCTAACGGCACACTCGGACCAAAGTTTGGCATTGGCGCATTGGTGGGAATGGAGCGGGCGGCGGGAATCGAACCCGCGTCTTCTGCTTGGAAGGCAGAGGTCTTACCATTACACAACGCCCGCGACAGCCTGTGTTTAGCCCCAGCGGCAAAGATGTGCAAGTGAGTGACGTCATACTGCCGCCCAAAGTCTGTGCGATGCAGCCTCGAAACAGGAGGCGACACATGGCAAGAAAGAAGCACGTCGAGTGCCCAACAGGAACAGGAACACTTGGTCTCTTGCGACCGCATGGTCCAACCTTGATCAAGAAGCCGGATTGCACCGCAAGCGGTAAGGACATGTGCGCACAAGCCGAGCTGGATTTCGTCAAGCGAAACCGGGACTCCCCCGTGGCGCGACCAACTGCTTGAGGGCGCGACGGGGGTGTTCGGCGAAGCGGCGAAAGCCGATCCTGAACCGGTGATCGACGTGAAAACCCTGCATACGAAGATCGGAGAGCTGACGCTGGAGAACGATTTTTGTCCGCCGCGCTCGGCAAGGCGGGTCTGCTGCCGAGCGCAAGAAAAGAAGATGATCGATCCCGCAGCGAAGCTGAGCGTCAGCCGCCAGGCGATTATGCTGGGGAGCCGTCTCTTACACGCCGCGCCCGGTGTCGAACGCCGATCTGAAGCTGATGCACCGGGTCGACAAGCTGCCCATGGAGTTTCCCTTCGCGGGCAGCCGGATGTTGCGGGGCCTGCTGGTTCAGGATGGCGTCAAGGTCGGGCGGCTACATGTTGCCACGCTGATGAAGCGCATGGGGATTGAGGCGCTTTACCGCAAGCCGAACACCTCGAAACCGAACCTACATGCCGATGGCTGAGGGTTCATCTGTCTGGCGGCCGTGCTGGACTGGGACACCCGGCGGGTGCTGGCATGGTGGGTGTCGATCACGCTGGAGGCCGACTTCTGCATCGAAGCCGTCGAGGAGGTCGATTTGCGGGCATACGCCAGCGTCTCGGAAGCCCGCGCCTCGATCGGGCGGTACTTGGGCTTCTACAACAGCCGCCGCCCACATTCATCGCTTGGCGGAAAGACCCCCGATCAGGCCTACTTCAACGCGCTGGTGCCGGTTCCGGTGGCAGCGTCATCAAGGCGGCAACCCACTTACGAAATGCCCGGAACCTGTTCAAATCAACCGAACCGCCTCTTTGAGTTGGCGCTACTACTGATCGAATCCAGTGTTACGAATCAAACAGATTCCCGTCCAAAGTGAGCTGTGCCTGAATTTGTGTGGTTCTTCAGAGGCCACGAAAACACGATTTTCACAGGTCTGTGCACCGCTTACGGTCAAACTGGCAGCGACCATCGTCGAAAAGACCGCATCGTCATTACGCTGCCAGCATGCCTCATGCCAGCGCCAGAAACTGATCCGGCTGCTATTTGGCGCTCGACTGCCACCACGGCCCACCTGACGCGGAACAACACCCCCGCCCCCACACCGCACCGTCAATCAACAACCCCGGACCATGTCACCGCCCTATGTCAAAATTCGGGTGCAGACCAGCAATCGGCGCGCCAAAACAAAGCGACCGACCGTCGGATGACAAAATCGAATTCCAGGGCTTTGTTAATTATTGGCGCTTAAGATTTCAGTTTTTCATTCCGTCCCAGAACGTTTTGACTTTCTTGAAAAATCCCGAACTTTCAGGATTATTCTCCTCTGACAGTTTTTCAAACTCCCGCAGAAGATCCTTCTGCCGCGAAGTCAAGTTGACCGGCGTTTCGATGGCCAGCTCAATATACATGTCACCAAAGCCACCGCCGCGCAGCATTGGCATTCCCTTGCCACGCAGGCGCATCTGCTTGCCGGACTGGCTGCCGGCGGGCACCTTTACGCGGCTTCGGCCACCGTCGATGTTGGGCACCTCGATGTCGCCCCCCAGCGCTGCCGCGACGATGGACACAGGGACATGGCAGAACAAATGCTGGCTCTCACGTTGGAACAGCGCATGGTCAGCCACTTCGATGAAGATATAGAGATCGCCTGCGGGTCCGCCGCGAAGGCCCGCTTCGCCCTCGCCGGACAGGCGGATGCGCGTGCCTGTTTCCACGCCCGCCGGAATGTTCACGGACAAGGCGCGGTCTTTCTGCACCCGGCCCTGACCGCCACAGGCGGTGCAGGGGTTCTTGATCGTTTGCCCCGCGCCAGAGCATGTGGGGCAAGTACGTTCAACAGTGAAAAAGCCTTGTTGGGCGCGCACCTTTCCCATACCCGAACAGGTCGGGCAAACGCTGGGTTCTGCACCGCCTTCGGCGCCGGTGCCGTTGCAGGTGGAACAGGCCAGCGCCGTGGGAACCGTGATGGTCTTTTGCAGGCCGTTATATGCCTCTTCGAGGGTAACCCGCAGATTATAGCGCAGATCGCTGCCGCGGGTGGCGCGTTGACCCCCGCGCCCACCACGCCCACCCATCATGTCGCCGAACAGATCGTCGAACACATCGGAAAAGGCGCTGGCGAAATCGCCCTGTCCACCGGCGCCAAACCCGCCCGGCCGCTGACCACGCCCTGCGCCACCGATGCCACCGTCAAAGGCGGCATGACCGTAACGGTCATACGCGGCCTTTTTTTCGGGGTCTTTCAGAACGTCATAGGCTTCGTTCGCTTCCTTGAACTGGGCCTCGGCGTTGGGATTGTCAGAGTTGCGGTCGGGATGCAGTTCCTTTGCCTTCTGGCGGAAACCGCGTTTTATTTCCTCGGCCGACGCCCCCTTGGCCACACCCAGCGTTTCATAATAGTCGCGTTTTGCCATCAGGTCTCATCCTTTGGGAACGCATGAACCGGCCCGACATGGCCGAGCCGGTTCACAGTCATTCCGGGCCGCAGTTACGAGGCGCGCTTGTCGTCGCCCAGATCCTCGAAATCGGCGTCGACAATATCGTCATCCACGCTGCTGGGACCATCGCGATCATCGTCGTCGGTCTCATTGCCGGCTTTCGCCTGCTCGGCCTTGTAAATGGCCTCGCCCAGCTTCATCGCCGCCTCGGTCACATTCTGGATGCCGCCCTTGATCTTGCCTGCATCTTCCGATTCAAGCTGTTCGTTCAGGTTGGCAATGGCCAGTTCGATGGCTTCGATCGTGGTCGGGTCAACCTTGTCCTTATGCTCTTCCATGGCCTTTTCGGTCGAATGGATCAGCGATTCAGCCTGGTTTTTGGCCTCGACCAGTTCGCGGCGTTTCTTGTCACCCTCGGCATTTTCTTCGGCGTCGCGCACCATCTTTTCGATATCCGCATCCGACAACCCGCCCGAAGCCTGAATGGTGATCTTCTGCTCCTTGCCGGTGCCTTTGTCCTTGGCGCCGACCGACACGATGCCGTTGGCGTCGATGTCGAACGTCACCTCGATCTGCGGCATTCCGCGCGGGGCAGGGGGGATGCTTTCCAGATTGAACTGGCCGAGGATCTTGTTGTCAGCGGCCATTTCGCGTTCGCCTTGGAACACCCGGATTGTGACGGCGTTCTGGTTGTCTTCGGCGGTGCTGAAAATCTGCGACTTTTTCGTCGGGATCGTGGTGTTGCGGTCGATCAGCCGGGTGAACACGCCGCCAAGGGTTTCGATGCCCAAAGACAGCGGCGTCACGTCCAACAGCACGACATCTTTCACGTCGCCTTGCAGAACACCGGCCTGGATCGCGGCACCCAGTGCCACAACCTCATCTGGGTTCACACCCTTGTGGGGTTCCTTGCCGAAGAATTTGGTCACTTCTTCCAAAACCTTGGGCATCCGGGTCATGCCGCCGACCATCACGATCTCGTCGATGTCGCCCACGGTCAGGCCCGCATCCTTAAGCGCGGCCTGGCACGGTTTGATCGAGGCCTTGATCAGATCCCCCACCAGCGATTCCAGCTTGGCACGGGTCAGTTTCAGCACAAGGTGCAGAGGCTGGCCGCCTTTCGGGTCCATGCTGATGAATGGCTGGTTGATCTCGGTCTGGTTGGACGAGGACAGTTCGATCTTGGCCTTTTCGGCAGCTTCCTTGAGCCGCTGCAACGCCATCTTGTCCCTGGTCAGGTCAACGCCATTGTCCTTCTTGAACTGGTCGGCCAGGTAATTGACGATGCGCATGTCAAAGTCTTCACCGCCGAGGAACGTATCGCCGTTGGTGGATTTCACCTCGAACAGGCCATCGTCGATTTCCAGAATGGTCACGTCGAAGGTGCCGCCGCCCAGATCATAGACCGCGATCGTCTTGGTCTCTTTCTTGTCCAGACCATAGGCCAGCGCGGCTGCGGTCGGTTCGTTGATGATCCGCAGCACTTCAAGCCCGGCGATCTTGCCGGCGTCCTTGGTGGCCTGACGCTGGGCGTCATTGAAATAGGCGGGCACGGTGATGACGGCTTGCGTCACTTCTTCGCCCAGATACGATTCGGCGGTTTCCTTCATCTTTTGCAGGATGAAAGCCGAAATCTGGCTGGGCGAGTATTTCTCGCCGCGCACTTCAACCCAGGCATCGCCGTTGCCGCCGTTGATGACGGAATAGGGCAGGTTCTTCTTGTCCTTGGCCAGATCCACGTCATCGACGCGGCGACCGATCAGACGCTTGACGGCAAAAATGGTGTTTTCGGCGTTCGTGACCGCCTGCCGCTTGGCGGGTTGGCCGACGAGGCGTTCGTCGTCGGTGAAGGCGACGATCGACGGGGTTGTGCGGGCCCCTTCGGCGTTTTCGATCACGCGCGGTTGGCTGCCATCCATGATGGCGACGCAGCTGTTGGTGGTTCCCAGGTCAATTCCGATGACTTTGGCCATGCTCATGGTCCTCTTCTCAGGCGATATATATGCAGGGCAACCCGCGGTGCGGCATTTCCCCGGCGATCCCAATTAAAATGCCGGGAACAAAGCCCCCGGCTGGGCGTCTCGGGGTATATAAGGGGCTGATATGGGGCCTGCAAGCGGCGCGAACCACGGAATCTTTGCTGTGCGGTCCGGGTTGATGGCCGGCTACGATCCCCCGCACGGTGGTGTCGAACGTGTGGCGCAGATCATCATTGGGCAACACCTGTCCGGCGCGGCCTCGTGGCGGGCCTGTGTTGGGCCTGTGTTGGGGGTTGAACGATCATCGCCGGGCGCCCCAACTCATCGAGGCATGGTTGCGTGTGTAAAACTCGCCCATCAGCCCCACCATCAACAGCGCCAACGCAACATAAAGTGGATAGTCGGTGCTGGAATTGTGCGGCGAATAGTTGATGAAGGCAAAGCCCCGCGCCTGATCAATCGTGTGGAACAAGGGGTTCCAGTCGAAAAACGGCAACATCGTCGCGGGCAGTTTGTTGGCAACGAACATCTTGCCTGACGCGATCATGTTGGCCCGGGTATAGACCATGGCCAGGATGTTCACGATCGAAGGCGCCCATGGCTTCAGCGCCAAAAAGATCATGCCGACCGCAAACCCCGAAAACCACGACAGCAACACCATGGCAAAGGCCCCGGTGGGATCGGCGATGTGGATCGGCCCCCAGATCACATGATAAAAATACAACACGATACCCATCGACAACACCTGAATATAGAGCGACCCCAGAGCGGCCGAGGCGATGGCAATGGCGGTGGTCATCGGCGCGTGTTTCATCATTGCGCTGGCCGGCCCTTCCGACCCCAGAACAGCAGTCACGGTGCGGGTATGAACCATGTACAGGAAGATCCCCGACATGATGTAGACCATGAAATCGCCGCGAATGGCGCTGCCGCGCATCCCAAGAACCGTGAACAGCAAAAAGAACGCAGCAACGAAGATGACCGTTTGCAGGATGTTCATCAGGATCGACATCAAGGCGTTGGAATGCGTCTTGCGGATGCTGCGCACCGTGTTGTGATAGATCAGCTCCAGAATGCTGGTGGCGCTGCTGAACGTGTCGCGGGTCTGACGCTGAAACATCTGGGTTAGCCTGCCGGTTCATGGCCCGAGGGCGCGAAGGGATATTGCTGCACGGATTTCTTGCCGATCCCTGCACACCATAGCATAAGGTCCGTACGGATGAGAAACACTTGCCATGTGAATTTGGCGACAATTAGACTAGGCAGGACATACGCCCATGGATTTTGACACCCTCACCCAGGTCATGCGGCGGCTTTCGCTTCAGGCGGGGGACCGGATCATGGAAATTTACGATGGCCCGGATTTTGAAGTAAAGACAAAATCCGACGCCAGCCCGGTGACCGAGGCGGACGAAGCCGCCGATGCGATCATCTCGGCCGGTCTGCGCGCGGCCTTCCCCGATGTTGCGTTGGTGACCGAGGAACAGGCCGCATCTCACACGGTGCAGGCCACCACATTTCTGATCGTCGATCCGCTGGACGGCACAAAGGAATTCGTGCAGCGGCGCGGCGATTTCACCGTCAACATCGCCTATGTGGTGGATGGGGCGCCGATCCGCGGTGTGGTCTATGCGCCGGCCAAGGGGCGGCTGTTCTATACCACGGCCACGGGTCGGTCGGTGGAAGAGACCGGTCCTTTTGCCAAGGATACGCCGGGCGACACGACGCAGATCGCGGTGTCACAGCCCGACAACCAGGCCCTGATGGTGGTGGCCAGCAAATCGCACCGCGATCAGGCCACCGATGACTACATTTCAAAATATGTCGTGGCCGACATGAAAAGCGCAGGTTCGTCCTTGAAATTCTGTCTGGTGGCGACGGGCGAGGCCGATCTGTACCCCCGCCTGGGTCGGACGATGGAATGGGACACGGCGGCGGGCCATGCCGTGCTGCACGGGGCGGGTGGCCATGTCGTGCGGTTCGACGATCACACGCCGCTGACCTATGGCAAACCGGGTTTCGCCAATCCGTTCTTTATTGCCTATGCCCCGGCGGTCGAGCTGAAGCGCGACTGAGCCGTCGTGTCCGACACGCCGATTGTGATCAGGTTGCGCGACAGATGATCGTGAATCCGCCGACGCACCAGAGGTTCGTCGCGGTCCAGCGCGGCCGCGACGATGTCGGCATGTTCCTGCAAATTGCCGGAAAAATAGCCAAAGTTGTTTTCTCTGGTCACCATCTGTTGACGGAACTGGTCGTAGATCTGCGCAAATGTCTGGCGCAGCAAAGCCGAATCGCAGGCTGACATCAGGGTGTCGTGAAACTCCCACTCGGCGGCGCACCAAAGATCGACCATGGGGGCGATCTCTCCCTGATCTGCGATGTGGGATTCGATGTGCCACAGTTTGTGATGGGCGGCGGTCAGGCGCGCCTCCCATTCCAGCCCGCCATTGCGGATCGAATGGGTTGCTCCTTCCTGTTCCAGCAGGATGCGGAACCGGGTCAGATCATGTTGGCGTCGGGCCGACGCAGCGCAGGCGCGAAACCCGCGCTGATCTTCGAATGTCACCAATCCAACGGCGGACAGGCGCAGAAGAACCTCGCGCAAGGTATTGATCGAACACCCATAATCCCCGATCAAAACAGCCGGCTTCAACTTTTGACCGGGCGGAAATACCGCCGTGACCAGTTTGTGTCGCATACTTTCGTAAATGGCCGGTGTATCGATCTTGGCTGCCATGGGTCAGGTTCGCCTCTTGTCACGCAAGAGTATAAAATCGAATAACAAATGAAATTTCAATATTTTTATATTTCTGGAATTTTCTTGTCGGTGCGGGGCTGAATTGCTAACCTGACAAGATGACGCACCGAAAGAGGGCCATGCGGGCCACGCTGGTGCCCAAATGTCTGGGAGGACAGAATGAATTTCACCAAGAAAGCCGTTGCTTCGCTGGCGGCCACCACGCTTCTTGCGACCGGTTCGGTCGCGGTTGCGCAAACCACGAATCTGCGGATTCAGACCCACTACAACTCGGAACAGGTGTCGGGCCAGCTGGCGCAGGAATTCTTTGACAAGATCGAAACCATGTCGAATGGCGAGATCAACATCGAACCGTTCTTCGCCTCATCCGTGGTGAAAACCGTGGAAACCTTCGATGCTGCTGCCACCGGTATTCTGGATTGTGACATGACCGGCGGGGCCTATCAGACCGGCAAGAACAGCGCGTTCCAGTTCGTCGGTGACATCATGGGCGGCTATTCCACGCCCTACCAACAGCTGAGCTGGCTGTACTTCGGTGGCGGTCTCGAAGCAGCGCAAGAGCTGTACAACAAGTTCGACATGCAGCTGATCGGCTGGTGGGTCTATGGTCAGGAAAGCCTGGCCTCGAAAAAGCCGATTACCGGCATCGCCGATCTGAAAAACTGGAAATTCCGGTCGCCTCCGGGCATGGAAACCAAGATCTTTGAGAAACTCGGCGCATCACCCATCGTGATGGATTTCACCGAAGTGTTCACCGCGCTGGAAACCGGCATCATCGACGCCACCGATTACTCGGGTCTGGCCAACAACAAATCGATCGGCCTGTACGATCTGGTGAAGTACAGCAACTTCCCCGGCTTCCACTCGATGCCGTCCGATCACCTGGCCTGCAACAAGAACGTCTGGGATGCGATGCCGGAACACCACCGCGCGATCATCTCGACCGCAATGGAAAGCCTGGCCTTGCGCACGGCGTTGACCTTTGAAAAGGCGAATGCCGAAGCCGCCGCCGAACTGCGTCAGCAGGGTGTCACCCTCAGCGCGTGGAGCGAAGAAGACCTGGCCACTTTCCGCGCCGCTGCGCAGTCCACCTGGCCTGAGTTTGCGGATACGCCCGAAGCCAAGGCTCTGGTCGAATCGCATCTCGCCTATCTGTCGCAACTGGGTCTTGTTGCGAACAACTGATCGCGCTTCACGGTTTGGCGGGCCCCTGACAGCAGGGGCCCGCCGCATCTCTTTTTCGGTCAGGTGCAGGAATACAAAGCCATGGAACAGAAATCTGGCAGCCTGATTGAATGGCTGGCACCGACGGGATTCATCCTGACCTTTGGTTGGGTGATCTGGCACATGCCGGCCTTCATTCTTGTATTTGGCGGCCAGAATGATCAGCTTGCAGCACTTCTGGGCCGCGTCGACGTGGCGCCAGACATGCCGATCGTTTTGGGCAATTACATCGACATTCTTGATCTTCTGGCCGCTATCGGCGCGGTTATTCTGCTGATTGTCGGAATGATGACGCTGCGCCTTGCGCCGATGGAATACAAATCGGGTGGTATGTTCGACAGGCTGGCGGTGTTCATCGGCCGGGTCACGATGATGCTGGTCATCATGTTGACCTGCGTCATGATTTTTGAGGTGATCGCACGCTATGTGTTTGAAAGGCCGACCCTTTGGGCGAATGAACTGTCGCTATGGCTGGCCGGTTTCGTTTTTCTGACAGCCGGGTTGTACGCGATGCAGCAGCGCAGCCATATCCGCATCTTCCTGTTGTACGATGTGCTGCCCCGGCCGCTGCAACATGCCTGCGATGTGGTGTCCGTGGCGCTGATCGTGGCGTTTGCGTTTTTCCTGATCTATGGCGGCTATGGCGAGGCGTTTCAGAAATTTGCGCGCTGGGAAACATTCGGCACCGCCTTTGATCCGCCCATTCCGGCGACATTGAAACCACTGGTGCTGTTCATCGTGGCGATGGTCGCGGTGCAGGCCGTGCTCAACCTTATTGCCGACTGGAACCTTGCGCCGGTGAAGCACACCGCCGCCGATGACATCGACCAGGACGAACTTGAACGTCTGAAACGCGCCGTGGGCGCCGACGGCGTGGGTGATCTGGATGTCACCCGGGGCGCCATCCAAAGCAAGACGGGACAGAACTGAGATGGATATCGGAACAATCTCGCTGGTTCTGCTGCTGGGCCTGATGGTGCTGTTGGCGATCGGAATGCCCCTTGGCATGGCCAGTGCTTTCATGGCGGTCGTCGTGCTGGTAATGAAATTCGAACCCACGCTGCTGTTGCAGCCATGGACGTTTGGCGACGGCATCCTGACCGGGCGGCCCGGGTCGGGGCCGCTGAACATCCTGGCGCAAAAGATATACGGGCTGTTAACGGATTACGTTCTCATATCCATCCCGCTGTTCATCTTCATGGCCGCCCTGCTGGAGCGCAGCGGCATCGCCAAGGACATGTATTCCTCGCTCAGCATCTGGCTGTCGCGCACGAGGGGCGGCATTGCCATCGTCACGTCGATCATGGCCGTCATCATGGCCGCAATGAGCGGAATCATCGGCGGCGAGGTCGTTTTGTTGGGCCTGATTGCCCTGCCGCAGATGCTGCGCCTTGGGTATAACCAGAACCTTGCCATCGGCACGATCTGTGCGTCGGGGTGTCTGGGGACGATGATTCCGCCATCCATCGTTCTGATCATCTATGGTCTGATCACCGAAACCAGCATTAAGGCGCTGTTCACCGCGTCATTCCTGCCCGGTTTCATGCTGGCCTGTTTCATCATCATCTACATCATCATCCGCACCCAGATGCACCCCGAAGATGCCCCTCTGCCCGAGCCAAAACCGGGTGAA
>Ga0210015_1000691_pt1 | contig 35008 bp, 35 predicted proteins | sample CryGeymeta201522_FD_185471 | JGI IMG/M metagenome (GOLD analysis project Ga0210015, IMG submission 185471) | Groundwater microbial communities from Crystal Geyser aquifers in Utah, USA - Crystal Geyser metaG 2015-22 (SPAdes) (version 2) | ecosystem: Environmental > Aquatic > Deep subsurface >...
ATTTCTCACGAGGAACCAAGCTCGTCGGCAGCTATCGCCCGAACCCGTTCGGTCTGTGCGATATGGCCGGGAATGTGTGGGAGTGGTGCAGTTCGCTGTACAAGGAGTACCCTTACCGGTCGAATGATGGACGGGAGAACCCCAACGATTCCGGCGCCCGTGTGCTGCGCGGTGGCTCGTGTTTCCTCATTACCGTCTTCCTCCGCGCCGCCTACCGCAACAACCACTTCCCGTCGAACTGCCACTACATCATCGGGTTCCGGTGTGTCGTGCCTGCAGGGGTCCCCTGAGGTTTGGTGTTTTGGGGATTTGGACTTTGGGGGTCTGGGGGCGAAGCCCCCAGTCGCTACAAATGGTCCTGAGCGCGCGGGAGAGGGAGCGGAGTTCCCGATCTTGGGGACCTGCCGCGATCATCGTCGCTGCCGCTCCAGCCACGCGTCCGCTCCGGCTTGCCCGGTCCGCCGGCCGGCTCAGCCTGCCGTGCGCCCACCGGAATCCCAGCTCGCGCCACGAGCGGCCGGACACCTCATGGCAAAGAGCGGCATACCCAGGGCAGTGAGTACAGGGGCGACCCCAAACCCGGAGGCGGTGCCGGTGGGCGCTCCAGAGCGCCGGCCCGCTACACCGGGCGGGCCACTTCACGCTCCTCGGCCCGCTGGTGGACGCGGATTCGTCCGGGTTCGACGATCCAAAGGGCACCCTCTACGTCCCCGGTCAGGATCTCGGTAAGAGCCGTGGTCAGCGTGGCCCGGATCATCGGCAACAAGGGCTTCGGCGGCCGAAGGACGATGATCCCCGCCGTCGGCTCGGGCGGGAACTGGAACGGGTTCGCGAAGTCCAGATCGAGGGTGACGAACGTTCGGCGCTCCTGCCGGCAGCGGCTGTACAGCTCCCGGTCGGAGGCTCCCGACAGGGTTTCGTCTCGAACGGTCTCAACGTCGTGCCCGCCGGCCACCAGCAGAGGAGCCAGTCGGACGTCGAGGTTTTCGTCGAGCTTGAACCTCACGCCATCCGCTCCACGGGAACCGGCAGCACGCGCTCCCGCGTCATCTCCGCAGCATAGCCGAGGCAGGCGCGGAGGTCTTCTCTGGTGAGCTGCGGGTAGGCTTCAAGCAGTTCCTGTTCGGCGACGCCTTCAGCGAGGTTGTCGACAACGAGCGACACCCAGATTCGCGTCCCCCGGACCACCGGCTTCCCGAAGCAGACGTTGGGGTCGATCTTGATGCGTTCGGCGATCTGTTCTCGTGTCATGGCAACAGGGATGATACCCCGTGGTCCAAGCGCGTCAAGCGTCGGTCCGGCCCGCTACACCGGTCGAGCCACTTCACGCACCGGATCGAACTCCATCGTCCGCCCCGTCCGGTACGCGGTAACGCCCATGTGCAGCGCCGCCATGACTTGGCAGCCGAGCAGTTCGTTGCTCCTGGGTTTCTCGCGCGTGCGGACGCAGCGGAGGAAGTCCTGCCAATGCTCGTCGAGCGAGGCGCCGCGGGTGCGGGTGATTTCCTCCCGCTTGCCGTTGGGATTGGTGGCTTGCTGCGGCTCGATGACTGCGCCCGGGTCCTGGAAGAACATGGTGGCGTTCTTCCCGCGGATCATCGTCGGGATCGGGGTGTCGTTGGAGACCGAACCGACCAGCATTACTGACGGCCCTTCGGGGTACTCGATCATCAGTGTGATGATGTCCGGCACTTCGCGCCCGTCGTGCCACTGGTACAGGCCGCCCGACGCAGTTGCCCGGTGCGGAAAGCCAAGTTCCATCGTTCGCACCAGCGGGGTCAGGATGTGCGGGAAGAAGTCGGTGGCGACGCCGCCGGAGTAGTCCCAGAACGACCGGAACGCGAAGAACCGGCCGGGCTCCCAGGGGCGCTTCGGCGCAGGACCGAGCCAAGTATCCCAGTCGAGGTTCTCGCCGGGTTTGGCGAGGCCGTCATTGCTGAGCGGCGAGTAGACGCCCAAGGGGCCGTTCCGCAAGTCACTGGCCTGCGCCTGGAGCAGCCCGCCAAGTGCGCCTTCCTTGATCCGCGCGGCGGCGAGTTCCCAGATGTCATCGGACATCCCTTGTGTGCCGACTTGCAGCACGCGGCCGTTCCGCTTGACCGCCTTGACGATCTCCTTGGCCTGCCCCAAGTCCTTCCAGTACGTCATCGGCTTCTCGCAGTAGACGTCTTTTCCGGCGTCCAACGCGTCACAGGCAATACGCGCATGCCAATGGTCGGGCGTCGCAATGGAGACGGCCTCTATCTGCGGTGAAGCCAGCAGTTCCTTGTACTTCGCGTAGGGGCGGCTGCCCGTGAGCTTGGCGGCGGCTTCCAGCCTCGGCTGGTACACGTCGCACACGGCTGCGATTTCGACGGGCTCGCCGGCGGCCTTCAGACGCAGCATCGTTTGGAGGTGCGCATTGCCCATCCCGCCGCAGCCGATGGTGCCCACGCGGATCGGCTTGGCGTCCGGCTCAGCGGCAGCAACCCCGGCCGCCACTGCCGCCGCACCGGCGGCCGAGAGCTTGAGGAAGTCGCGTCGGTCGAGGGAGTCGGTTTGCATGGTTCGTTCTCCTCTGGGAAACGTGTGGTTGGTGGGGAGCGCCGCACTACTACGCCAACGGCGGCCGATTGCCTGCACACCACCCAAAACAGCCGGTTCGTCCGGCCGAACACAGGGCTCCGGTCCGGGCGGCGTTGGCGTGTCCCCGTGCCAGCCTCGGGCCCAATGGCAATAGACACGGTGCCAGGCAGTGCCTTGGACATGGGTTGACGTTCCTACATCGCTAATGTAGAATTGCACTGCATTCTTACATGAGAGATGTAGAAACGAAAAATGGACGAGAGCCACATCAGCCGCCTCCTTACCCTCCCAGACCGCTCGTTCTTCCTCTTCGGCCCGCGTGGCGTTGGGAAGAGCACTTGGCTACGGCGCGTCCTTCCGGAGGTCCCGCGGATCGACTTGCTCGACTCCTCTCTCTACCTCGAGCTGTCCCGAGAGCCCAGCCGTCTGGAGGCGCTTGCCGGCAATCTGCCGGAGCAGTCGCTGGTCGTCGTCGATGAGATCCAGAAGGTCCCGGAGTTGCTCAACGAGGTGCACCGGCTGATGGAGGCGCGACGCTGGCGATTCGCCCTGTGCGGGTCCTCGGCGCGGAAGCTGCGATGGGGTGGCATCAATCTGCTGGGAGGCCGAGCCGTCACTCGGCATCTGGAGGGCTTCTCGTGGGCAGAGCTGCAGGGGAGCTTTGACCTGGGCGTCGCGACCCAGTGGGGCTCGCTGCCGCTGGTTCATTTGGACCCGCGCAACGCCGCAGATATCCTCAACGCTTATGTGAGCACCTACCTCAAGGAAGAGATCCGGGAGGAGGGCATCGTCCGAAGCTTGCCGCCGTTCTTGCGCTTCCTTCAGATCGCCGGCTTGCTCAATGGTCAGCTCGTGAACGGACAGAACATCGCGACCGAGGCCGGCGTTCCCCGCAGTACAGTGGACACGTATTTCTCGATCCTGGAGGACACCCTCCTCGGCCACTTCCTTCCCGCCTACCGCCCACGGCTGAAGGTTCGGGAGCAGACCCGGCCGAAGTTCTTTTGGTTCGATTGCGGGGTCGCCAGGGCAGCGGCCGGGTTGCTGTTCGACCCGGTCGATCGCGTGTGGCAGGGGTACGCGCTTGAGACGCTCATTTATCATGAGCTGAGAGTCCACAACCACACTCAAGCGAAGAACCGCTCTCTCTGCTTTTACCGGACGGCTGACGGCGCAGAGATCGACTTCATCATCGAGACGAGGAAACGCCAAGCCGAAGCCAGAGCGCACGTCGTGTGCCTCGAGGTGAAGTCGGCGCAGAAGTGGAACCGCCAGTGGGAGCGCACGATGCGGTCGGTCAGCGAAGACGGCCGCCTTCACGTGGACAGGATGATCGGCGTGTACAACGGCCCGCGGGCGTATCACTTCGAGGGGGTGGACGTGCTCCCGGTGGCGGACTTCCTGACGGCGCTCCATGCCGGCGAGGTCTTCTGATCCCGGCAATGCCGAGGCCGGCGCTCTATCCTCGGGGATCGGCGCCCCCACAAAGCGGACGGGCGGCGGCGTTGGGGCTCGCCCTCAGTCGGCGGCTGCTCTCAGCGCCCGCTCGATGGACTCCGCCGCCTCCAAGTCCTTGTCGCGCGACTTCAGCAACAGCTCAGCGATCTGCTTGCGGACGGCGGGATCAGCCAGCTTGGGCAGCTTGTCCCCCGGCCACTGGCCGCCGCCTACGCGGTTCACTTCCCACATCATGTCGTGTTCGGCCCGGAAGCAGGCGGCGGCGGCTTGCAGGTCGGTTGCTGCCTTGGGGAACAGCTCGGCGGCGCGGATGAGGAAGAGCGCTCCGTAGTGGCGGCGCGTTGCCAAGTCCCAGACCATCGGGTCGAGGAGCTCGTTGCGGCGCTTGGCGGTCGCGGGGTCGTCGGCAGAAAGCGACGGGTCGTCCAGCGACTTCGCCCAGGCGTCGAAGGTTGCCGGGCCCGCGTGGTGGTGGCCACTCTCGCGGACGCGCAGCAGCCAGGCTCCTTGGCGGAGCGCTTCGCGGTACACGCCTTGCTCCGCCGGTCGCGCGTGCTTGCCGGTCAGCAGAACGACGGCCCCGGCCTTCGGGAACCAGTCGCTTACCGTTAGTTTCTTCTCCGGCTCGAAGCAGATGCCGTCGTCGTCTCCGCCCTCGACATCCCAGCCGATCAAAGCGTCGCCGCCCTGGGCGTAGCCAGTGAGCAGGAACATGCGGCCGGGTTCGCGGCAAAGGGGTCACATCTTTAATTCAAAGTATTGACAAGGCGGCCGGAGAGGTTATGCTCGGCGGCTGGCGATCAACCAAGACGGCGAAGACGAGGGGAAGCAGCGATGGCCCGGCCGTTGCGAGTGGAGTATGCGGGAGCTTACTATCACGTCACCGGGAGGGGTGTGGCTCGACAGGAGATCTTCTACGGGGACGCGGATCGGCAGGAGTTCCTGGAGACAGTGGCGGAGACGCACGAGCGCTTTGGGCTGGTGTTCCACGGGTACTGTCTGATGCGCAATCACCTGGAAGTGGAGACGCCGGCGGGGGAATTGAGCCGGCCGCTGCAGTGGCTCAATCACAAGTACGCAAGCTACGTGAACCGGACCCAGGAGCGCGTAGGGCATTTGTTTCAGGGACGGTTCAAGAGCGCGGTTGTCGAAGCGTCGGGGCATCTGCGCGAGTTGACGAGGTACATTCACCTGAATCCGGTGCGGGCGGGGGTCGTGAGTCATCCCGGTGACTACCGGTGGTCGAGCTACCGAGCGTACCTGGGTGTCTGCAAGCGGCCGTCGTGGCTGACGGTTGACAAGACGCTGAAGCGGTTCGGCGCCACGCGAAAGGAGCAGCGCAGCCGGTACCGCGAGTTCGTTGAGCAGCCGGAGGAAGTGGTACAAGACCCGCTGCGGGAACTGGCGTTTGGCGCGGTGTTGGGGACGCGCGACTTCGTGGACTGGGTGCGTGTGAGTTTCTGGAACGTGGACACGAACGCGGAAGTCGCGCAGTTGACCAAAGCGCGCCCGCAGGTTAGCCTGGCAGCAGTGTGCGCCAGCTACGGCTGCGAGGAAGAGGTGCTGCGCCAAAAGCGTAAACACGCCAACCACGCCCGTGACGTGGCGGTGTACCTCGCTCGTCGCCACGGCCGCCACCGGCTGACCGAATTAGGTGAGTGGTTCGGTGGCGTGAGCACGCCGGCAGTGAGTTTGACCTGTCAGCGGGTTGAGAAGAAACTGCTCCAGGACCGGCAACTGCGCCGCCGTGTTGCAGACTTGGATCACCAACTTGCGTCCAGCTTCGCGTAAAGTTAGAACAAAAGATGTGACCCCCAATCAAGCAGAAAGCCACATTGCTCGCATACTGACGCACCTTCCTTCGTTCTGTATGAGTATACAGCAGGCGCACAAGTGACGGAAACACTGCAAAACGGGGCAAATGCTGCGCAATCCGAGTCCGGGGAGTTTGCATCCGGAGCTGCAGCAACGAGTCGCGGGGAGCAGGGCGTTAGTCAGAGACTCCTTGTCTTCCAGTGTTTCCTGCGTAGCGAGGTAGAGTAGACGCGCACGGCGGCGCGTGGAATCTGCAAAGGAGGGTCTCCTTCGGCCGAGATCTTGCAGGGACTGCAAGGTGTTATGACTCGAGACCAAGGAGAGCCGAGAGCATGGTAGTTCAGGCAGTCGCAAGCGTCAAGCCGGAGCAACGGCCGCTGTTCCATCTCGTGGATGAGGATGAGCGGATCCTGGCGGCGGACCCGGACGCCGAGTGGTATCGCCTTCTGCAGCATGTCCCGTGGCGGGAGTACCGTGCGTTGGCGGCTCTGTACTACGAGGCCTTGGCGCGGTTCAATGAGGAGGCGGAGACGCGCCGAGAGGAACGACGGGAGGCGGCGGGCGAGCCGGTGTCGAAGTGGGCGGCGTCGTTGTTGTTCTGCTTTGAGCGCCCCACAATGGGCAACGAGTCGCCACCGTTGCTGACGGAGTCGGGCTTGTGGGAACAGGCGCAGCAGGCCGAGGGGAGGCGGAATCTGGAGACGGCGACGATCCACCCGGAACGGACGCTGGTCCATGACACTACGCACTCCCCGGCCTACTCCTCCTTCCAAACGGTGGTCTGGATCGAGGAGAACGGCAAGGAACACCGCAAGTCCCAGTCGAAGGTGACCAAGTCGTGCACCTGCGCGGACAAGCAGAGCTGCGCGCATGACTGGGAGCTCTGCGACGACGGCGCCGGAACCGTGGTCAAGAGCAGCGGTCGGATGTACTGGGCGCACAAAGCCAGCGTGCTGGCGTTGCCGGAACAGGGCGTGCCCCTTGATGCCGTGGCGATGACGGATGCGGCCAGCTATGACTCTCAGTCGGTGCTCGCGCACTTGGAGCGCCTCCAGACCCAGCAACGGGAGTTCCTGGAAGCGGCGGAGTTCCTGCTGGATGACCGTGCAGCCGATGATCCTGCCTTGCGCGCGCAGGTGTTCGAGGACTTCGACCTGACGCTGCGAACCCCGCTCAATCCCCGCTCCCGGAAGCCGCAAACCGAGGACTTGCCTCGCGGCATGGCGAAGCTCACGCCGTACGGTGAACTCGTGTGTCAAGCAGAACTCTCCCTGGACTCCCTGGGCGTTCGCTGGGAGGATAACGTCTTCCTCTACGGACCGCCCAAGGCGGACGACAACAGTATTGCCTGCTTGACCTGTCCGCACAAACAGACCTGCTGCCCACGCGCCAAGCACGGCCGGCGGGTCACCCTCCCTTTTGACGCGCTGCCTCCTCTCGACGCCTACGATCCCCCCCTGGCCAAGCGCTTCCGCGCGATGATGACCCACCGTCCTGCCGTCGAGCGCGTCATCAAGCGTCTCAAGTGCGACTTCAGCGACCCTCACCTCGCCAAGCGAGGCAACGCCGCCTTCCAGGCTCGACTCAACCAGACGAGGATCGCCTTCCACCTGCTCTTGCGAACGTGACCCCGCGCCCCCTCGGCGCAGCACGGCCTCCTCTTCGCGACGTTTCGGCTCCCGCACAGGGAGAAGTGGGCCCGGGGTTGCGTTTCCACCCCCACGCGCTCAGGCATTGCCCCTTCCACCACCGACCTCGACGCCGTTCCTATCCCTCTGTCTCGTTTCGCCCGCACCTTGACGCGGAAAGTCGTTTATGTCTAAACTATTTCCGTCGCTACAAATGAGTTTATGCGCAGGCTGAATAGCCAAGGTCTCGCTGCCAAGGACACCGCACCCGGGGAGCCGCAGCCAGAAGGCACGGCCCGGCGGTCGCTCCGCGGAGTCCTGTTCCAGGGACCGGTGAGCGCCGGCGGCGAACTCATCGAAGCCGTGCTCGCCGTCACCGCCCCCATGCCAGCCTCCTGCGCCTCAACCGAGTCTTCCAGTTCGCGACGCGGCTGCCGAAGCCGGTCGGCGGCCCGGCGTGGCTGAAGACTGAGCGGACGGTGGAGCATCAGGCGTCGAGCATCGCGCTGTTCGTGGGGAGCGTGAAGATGGAAGTGGAGGAGTAGCTGTCAACGATGTCCGCCGTGGGCGTGGGCGCTCCGCACTGCGCGCTTCGAGTTCCGTATTGTCAGAGGAATCGCCCCTGTCCGCGCTTCGCTTGAACACCCCAACGGATGAAAACGCGCTCGCGGGACGTCCGAACTTGTTCGGGGGCTGGGTGCGCGGAGTACCCCAACGAGTTGGGACGTCCTGAAAGCGTTTTCGAAGGAGTTGAGGGAATGCCCACCAACAGAAGAAGGCATCGCAAGGTGTGCGTTGCTGCGCTGGTGCCGCTGGCTGCCAGCCTCGCTGGCGCCGAGTCTCAGCCACCGTCGTCCCGGGGCCCGGTGGCCCAAGTCACTGGTCAGGCCTTGACCGCGAACGGGAAGGCCGCCGGGAGTCGGCTCTACAGCGTCATCGACGTGCGGGAGACCACAGGGAATCGCGGCCCACAACGGGAGTTCGCGAGCGCATCAGGTCAGACCGACCCACACGGCAGGTTCTCCTTCGAAGTGCCCTCGGGCGGCTTGCACCGACTGACGGTTTGGGTGGCGAAGGGCGGCTGGGCCAGGAGAGAGACACCCATAGCCGGGGACACGAACTTGGGCGCTCTTCGACTTGACCCCGGCGTCACAGTCAGTGGCGTTGTGGTGAACGTGCTTACGGGCGAGCCCGTTCCTTCGGTCAAAGTCAGGGTCACCACGCCCCCAGGCCCCCTGCAAGTCCCCGTGGGCGAGCTGGCTTCCTTGCTGGTGGCGGGGCAGCGCATCTCCGACGAGTCCGGGCGGTTCCGGCTGAACCTGCCGGAGGGCGATCACACTTTCGGCGTCGTCGGTGGTGAGTGGATCCTCGATACGGACGTACCCCTTCACTGTCGAAAGGGAGATGCGCTCAACGACCTGCACGTGTCGGTGACTCCTGCGCCGGTCGTACGCGGGCTGGTTCGAGGGGCCGATGGCGTCGCCCCGGTGGCAGGCACACCTGTCCGTCTGGACTTCACTATGTCGTCCGGCTGTCGTCAATGGCGAGCAGACACTTGCGTGGCTGAGGTTCAGGCCGACGGTAGCTTCGTGGCGCGAACGCGAGCGCTCGGCGCCGCGCAGGTGTGGGCGTTCGTGGCGGGGCATGGCAACAGCGCGGGCCAGCCCGTATTGCTGGCGCCCGGCGGCACCGCTGAACTCAGCCTGGAGGTCGGGCGTCGACCGTTCGCCTGGGACTTCGCGACGGGCATCGGTCCTGTGACGCTCTTCTCAGAGTCCTACCCGGTTGAGGTGGAGTTGCAGGCACGAACCGGCCGCAAAGACGACCGCTGTCTCCGCGTCGCCTGCCGGCCTGATCAGGCGGCGCCGAATGGTCTCGCCTTGGGACCGACTCCGTTCTGGCTCGGCGAGGACTGGATTCTTGCCTTGGACTACCGTGTGCCACCCAGTGTGCCGGTCAACGTCTATGTCACCTCCGGACGACTCGGTCTCTGGTACGAGATTGGCTTCGCCGCGCCGCGGGAGGATGCACCTGTTCCCGTCCTCGGGCGCATTGCCGACGTAGTGTGCGATGCAGAGTGGCACCGGGCGCAGTTTCACCTGTCCGCCAGTCTGCGGAAGAACGAGACCCTTTGGACCCAGATCCAGGAAAGTGGGTGCTTTCTGGCACTGGCGAGTCCGCGCAGAGAGGACGCTCCGAGCGCCGCCCTGCCAGCGCGGGAGTGGACGTTCTGGCTGGATAACCTGTACGTCGGGCCACCATAGAGCTTGGTCTCGGCCGGCGTCTTCACTTCCGCAACCGCGAATCTCATGTTGGCATTGATTGCATCCGGGAGGAGAAGAATGGTCTGTTTCAGAACTGCAAGAACCGCGAAGTTGCCCCTTGCCGCTGGCGTTCTGCTGGCGATGATGTGCATGGGCGAGGCACGCGCCCAGCCCCCTTGCTGGTGCGCCCAGGACTGTCCACACGAGGAATGTTTGGCTCAGCCATGCAATATGGAAGCGTGCGCGTGTGCGGCAGGCTGCCAATGCGGGGCGCCCCAGGGGTGCCCCGCCGTGAATCCCCTGTGCAGCGGCAGTGTGCCTTTCTGCCCTTGCGAGGCAGGTGGTTGCCCCAAGCAGGATCCGAACTCAGACTGTGGGAAGAACATCTGCTCGAACGGTCCTCCGCCCTGTGGTGGGTTTTCGGAACTCATCAGTTGTGTATGCAACGGCGAGGACTGCCTGGGGACCTGCGACGCATGGTGGTGTGTGAAAGGTACCCCTCCGGATCCCTACGTCCCGTGCGACGGACCGCTCGTCTGTGGGGACACCGGTTGCGAGGAGGACCCTTGCGGGTGCGGCGATCTCTGCCCGTGGGGTACTGTGGGCGGCTATTTCGACTGCTACATCAGCGCTGGATGCTGCCTGGGGCAGTGCCAATGCACCGGATGCCCCATGTCGGCCACCTGTGGAGGCGAACGCAACTGCTACGAAGACGGCTGCGGTTCCGACCCCTGGGTGTGTCAGTGTCCGCCCAAGTGCGCGGCCAACGGAAACTGGGAATGCGGTGGGGAGCCCGGGGCGTGCGAGCAAGGAGGTAGCGGAGAAGGAATGGCGCTGATGCTGCGCTGCGCCGATCTTTGCGATGGACAGTGCGACGGAAGCTGCTGCCCGCAACCGAGCGAATGCACGGCTGCGGACTGCTGGTAGCAACTCGGTGCGCGGCGAAGCTGAGCTTCCCCCCATTGTTTGGGCCACTTACCGGTCAGGATAAGCTACTGGTGGTTAGTGATTCTCCTTTCTTTAGCGGGGTCCTTTTCCTGGGTCTCTTTGGTATCAGGTCCCGTGTCGTGGCTGGCGAAGTAGACCGTGGCGGGGGTCTGCCGATCCAGCGCTGCGTGGCGCCGTTCGGCGTCGTAGAAGTGGAAGTAGCTGTCGAGACGGGCGTGGACTTCGCGACCGTCAGCGTAGTCCCGCAGGTAGATCTCTTCGTACTTCACGGTCCGCCACAGCCGTTCGACGAAGACGTTGTCCAAGGCGCGGCCGTGGCATCGACGGCTGATGCCCTACGTCAAGAACGACCAGGTGCTGCTCTGCCCCAGCGACCGGCGGCCGGGCATCATGACGTCGTACGCCTACAACCACACGACCGGCGGGAAGCTCATCGACCAGATCGGCGAGGACCCGGCGCACATGGTCGCGTTCGTGGACTCGAACATGGGGTATACTCGCGAAGGTTAGGAATACACCGAAGCTATTGCACAAGTTCGACGCCTCTGCGTGCACAGCAGTGTGTTGGGTGCTCACCACACGCCCACGGGTGAAGTTCTGCGAACTTCCACTTCGGTGTATTCCTAACCTTCGCGAGTATAGTCGCGCTGGAACACCTCACCGCAGTTGAAGAACGTCGCCGAGAAACGGAACTGGTCTGCCGCCAGCCGTTCCGCCGAACCGACGGCAACGACACCCACGCCCATTCTCTCCGCCGCCTGTCCTGAGCCAGCGCCCACCACAAACAGCAGCAAACAGGTCGCCAAGAACGAGAAGGCGCCCGGCGGGTGGTCTTCTAAGTGAACCGGCGCTTGCGCGCGAGAACCGCCGGTGTTGTTGTGGAGGGTTGGGCGCCGGTCTATCATGGTGAGGTCCTGTTGGTCGTGTTCGGTTGCTGTCAGCCCGCTGGCAGGACGACGTTCCGCTGGAAGAGGACGCCCGCGGGCGTGTGCGTGAACGTGCCCACCAGCACGCGACCGGTGCCATCGTCGCTGCCGGCGAGATCGAGACGCTCGGGGGTGCCGAACTGGTCGTAGAGACCGGCGCGGAGGTACACGTGCTCCGGGGCGTCGCGCGGGATCTCGAAGGGGCCGAACTGGACGACGGTGAGTTCGTCTGGTCGCCACGTGGAGGTGTTCACCCGCCGGCTCGACGGCAACAGCCGCAGCGCGATGGCGGGGTCGAGGTCCTCGCCCTTCGGCGCCAACTCAAAGTGCAGGAATGCCGACAGGTCAGTCTCGAAACGCTCACCGCAGTTGAGGTATGCGAGCTTCACCACGAACCGGCGCGCGTCGGTTCGCTCACACACGGCGGTGACGATCACTCGGTGCGTCTTCGTCGCAGGCAAGATCGCAGGGAATGCTCGGCGGAACTGGAGGGAACTGTCTCGGTCGCCTGCGGTCAGCGTGCCCAGGAGGGTCGGCGCGTCGCCGACCAGGCCGCCACGGACCTCGAGGTTCGTGGGGACTCCCTCGCTGAGGGAGAACGGGCCGAAGGAGAGGACCTCGACGTGGTCCGGCGCCCACTCACTGCACTTCACGGGCAGGTTCACAGTCCTCGGTCCCGGCGCGGGCGACTCGAAGGGGTGTCCGGGTGCGTCCGGTCGGCCGAACTCCAGCCTCGCCTGACCGTCTGTGTCGAACTGACGCCCTGGGTTCAGCAAGATCAGCTTGAGTGCGATGGTGCGAGGCGAGACCTCGTCGCAAACCAACAGCGAGAGGCCGCCCGGCGCGACAGGCGCCTGCGCCTCCGCCGTGGCGAGGCGGAGAACGGAGGTCAGCAATAGCAGGGCAAGGATCCAGATCTCCAGCCAACGTTTGGGAAGGTCCATCTGAAGTCGACTCCGGAGCGGCGGCGTGCCGGGCATTCTAACGCGGGGAGCCGCAATCGGCAAACCGGCGTCCGAGGTTCGCAAGCCCATTGCGTCCACCGGCGCCAATGGGCACAATCCGGCTGGGAGGGCGCCATGGAACCCGGACCCAGCGACAGGCGCGTTCGCGGAACGCGAGAGGTAGCAACCGAAGCAAGTACGGCGGGCACTGCGGTCGGCAGACCGAACAGGCGCCCTGCCCGGGTCGGGAAGGCCGCATGAGCAGACCCATTGGCAAGACGCTCCAGTCGCGCATCCTGAACCCGGCGATTGGCCTCCTGCTTCTCGCAATTCCTTTCTGCGGCGCAGCGCCGCCTCCCGCACCTGTCGAGTTCCGCGGCGCGTGGGTGCATTACCAGGACTACGTCTCCGCTGCTGCGGTGTCCCGGACTGTCGCCAAGGCGAAGCGCCTTGGGCTGAATGCCCTGCTGCCGCTGGCGAACCACCCGGACAACCTGATGTTCAGAAGCACTTTGCAGCCCCTGAACAAGAAGGTGCAGAAGGGCTTCGACCCGCTGCTGGAACTGGCCAAGGCAGCCCACGCTGAAGGGATCGAGGTCCATCCGTACTTCCTCACCCTCAACGGGAAGCTCAACGGGGTCGGCACGAAGCTCGCCAAGTTCCGGATGCTGGACCGGGCGGGGAAGACCTCCTCAGACTGGCTCTGTCCCACGCATCCTGAGGTTCGCCAGTACTTCGTGCAACTGGTGACCGACTGCCTCTACGCCGGTGTGGACGGGGTGCAATTGGACTACATTCGCTATCCCGACGATGCCCGGTTCTGCTATTGCGCGGCGTGCAGGGCTGCATTCAAGGCGGAGTCGGGCATGGACCCGATTGCGTTTGCGCCGCAGAGCCGGCCGACCCTCGCACAGCTCCAGGACTGTCGCGACCGCCCCGGGTACCGTGAGTGGAGTGCCTGGCGGCGGCAACAGGTGACTCAGTTGGCGAAGGAACTCAGCGACGCCGTCCGGGCCAAGCGACCGGGCACCAAGGTGTCGGCGGCGGCCGGAACGCAAGAAGTTGATCAGTTCCACGTGTTCCGGGACGGTGCGGCCTGGCTGCGGGCAGGACTGGTGGACTTCCTGTGTCCGATGATGTACGTAGTGGACGAAGAAGCGTTCCGCACCCGCGCCGCGGCAGAGCTGCTGGCCCTGCGCCCGCAGGAGTATGGCAGTCTGTTCTCCGGCCTGCCGGCGTACAAGCTGAGGGGCTCCCCCCAGCGATTGGTGGAGCATGTCGCCTCGGCGCGCGAGTTCGGGTTCGGCGGTGTGTGCCTGTTCCCGCTGGAGTACCTTGACGAGAGCGCCGTCCGGGCGCTGAGCGACGGGCCGTTCCAGGAGCCGGCTGTGCTGCCGTGGCGGGCGGCCGCCGCCAGCCGGCCGGTTGCCCCGCAACGAACGCCGGAAGACTTCTGTCGGCTCGGACTGGTCTACAAACAGACCGGCGACCTGGAGCGGGCGAAGCTCTCATTCTACGCCGCGCTGGCGCTCGACCCCAAGCACGCCGACTCGCTCCATAGACTGGCGTGGACACTGGCCGCGATGCAGCCGGCAGGGGCTGCCGCCCCTTGTTTCGAGCGATTCCTCGCAGTCGAGCCCGAAGGCGTCCGGGCGGACGAGGCGCGAGCGGCACTGGAACGGCTGCGCCAGCCGGCCGGCGCTCCGACGAATCCGCAGTGAGCACCGGCTCCGGTCACGCGTCGATCTTGTCGTCGGGCAGGTAGGGCGTCTTGAGGAAGACGATCTTGCAGTCTGCGTCGCCGTCGTTGAGCAGGTCGTGGATCTCCGGTGGCTCGCACCGAAAGGCATCTCCAGCTTCGGCGGCATGGGCGACGCCGTCGACGACGATCTTGCCGCTGCCCTCGACGAAGTAGAACGTCTCCTCGACCTCGCGGTGACCGTGTCCACCCATCTGCTGACCGGGCTTGAGCAGGAGGACGCCCCAATCCAGCTTCGGGCCGCGCAGCATGTACTTGACGCCCCAGTCGCCGCCACGGTACTTGCCGTCTTTCTCGCTGACTTTCTGCATGGGCTGCCTCCGGGGGAAGGTGGGACGAGGGGACTTGGGGACAGGGAGACTTGCGGACAACGGGGGAAGGGCAACTGCGGGCGGAGACCGAGGGCGACCTCGGTACGTGGCGGCTACGCCTCGCCTTCTCCTGTCAGCCACTCCGCCTCGCAGCGGGTGTACTCCAGGATCTCGCCTGGAGCGAAGAAGAGACCGAGTTCTCGCTGGGCACTCTCGGGGCTGTCGGAGCCGTGGATCAGGTTCTTTTGGTTGCTCAGGGCGAAGTCGCCGCGGATGGTGCCGGGAAGCGCTTGGGCGGGGCTGGTGGCGCCCATCAGGTCGCGCACGCGCTGAATGGCGTTGAAGCCGCGCACAGCCATGACTACGACAGGACCGGAGGTGACGAAGCGGAGCAGGGGCTCGTAGAAGTGCTTGCCCTTGTGGTCGCGGTAGTGCTCTTCCACAAGTGCTTGCGGAAGCTGCATGAGCTTCAGGCCAACGAGAGTCAGTCCTTTCGCCTCGAGTCGGGAGAGAACCTCGCCGACGAGCCGACGCTGGACGGCGTCGGGCTTGAGCATGACGAAGGTGGTTTCGGGCATGGGAGAGGGCTCCTATTCACCTCCCTCGTAGCGTAGCCGCTTGTGGGCGTCTGCAGTGCCAACTCAGTAACGCCCACAAGGGGCTACGCTACAGGGAGGGCGGTGCTGTGCTCAGAACGGCGCCAGCATCTGCAGCGACCCACGGGCCAGGTCGATGAAGGGCTGCGGGTAGACGCCGATCAGGATCGTGGCGGCTGCCGTCAGAACCGTCACGAGGCGGAGGGTGCCCGGCTCCGGCAGCGGCTCTTCGACGCCGGCTGCTTTGGCGAAGAACATCAGCCGGACCACGTTGAAGTAGTAGTACACGGAGATGACGCTGTTGGCGATGCCGACCAGGGCCAGCCACAGCAGTCCCGAGTGAATCGCTGCTCCGAAGATCATGAACTTGGCCACGAAGCCGGACATCGGCGGTAGCCCTGCCAGCGACAGGGCGAAAACCAGGAATGCCAGGCACGCAACCGGCGCCCGGCGGAACAGACCCGAGTAGTCGGCAATCTCGTCCGACTCGATCGCGTTCGAGACGGTGATAACGACCGCGAAGGCGCCCAGGTTCATGAACAGGTAGGTCAGGAGGTAGAGCAGCACCCCGGGAATCCGCCACTCCTCCGGCCCCGTGGCGGCGACGCCGACGAGCATGTAGCCAACCTGGGCGATGGTCGAGTAGCCCAGCATCCGCTTGATGTTGGTCTGCACCAGCGCGACTACGTTGCCGATGGTCATGGTCGCCGTCGCGATGACGGCAATGACCAGGCTCCACTCCACTTCCTGCGGTCCAAAGAACACGTGGAACACCCGGATCAGCACGGCCATGCCGGCGGCCTTCGGGCCGACCGACAACAGCGCTGCCACCGGTGTGGGCGCGCCTTCGAACACGTCGGGGCACCACATGTGGAACGGTGCCGCGGCGATCTTGAACCCAAAGCCGGCCAGCATCAGACCGACGCCCAGCACGACGATCGGGGCAGTCCCGTTTCCCGCTTGCACCTTCTGGGCGATCTCGCCAATGTGCGTGCTGCCGGAGAACCCGTATATCAGCGACATGCCGTATAGCATGGTGGCAGAGCTGACCGCACCCAGCAGGAAGTACTTGATGCCCGCTTCGGCGCTCTGCGGCGTGCGGCGGAGGTAGCCTGCCAGTACGTAGCTGGAGATCGAGGTGAACTCGATGGCAAGGTAGAGCAGAATCAGGTCGGTGCTGGACACCATCAGCGTCATGCCCAGCGTGCCAAATACGATGAATGCGTAGAACTCGCCAACCCCGGTGCGAACGTGCTTGTGCACAAAGTGGAGCGAGAGCAGGACGGTCAGCCCGGCAGCGGCGATGACGAGGAGCTTGAAGTAGCCGGCGAAGGGATCGAAGGTGACCGTCTGGGCCGCCCAACGAGGCAGCACGCTCGCGTGGACCGACCCGCCTTGCGGGCCCAACGACCAGACGGCAGTGGCGCAGGCCGCCAACTCAAACGCCAGGAATAGGCCCAGAAAGGCGAGCCAGCCGAGCCAGTTCTTGCGCTCGCGGCTGGTGAAGGTGTCGAGCACGATCAGCCCCACGCCCAAGAGGGCGAGGACGATTTCGGGCATCAAGTAGAAGACGGTTCCGCCCAAGGGAAATGGCTCCGGTGAGTGAGATGGGTCGGCCGGGTTGGACCGATAGGACCTCCGGGGCCTATCCGCCCATCAGCTTCAGCACGTTCTGCATCGCGATGTTGATCGGGCCCAACACAAAGGCCGGGTAGACGCCGATGAAGAGCGTCAGCGCCATCAGGGGCACCAGGCAGAAGATCTCGGCTCCGTTCATGTCGGTCAGGTCGACATACCGCTCGTTGAACGGGCCGAACAGCATTCGCTGGATCATCCACAGGAAGTACGCCGCGCACAGGACGACGCCGAGCACGGAAATGCACGTCAGCAGCTTGAAGATGGCGAAACTGCCGAGTAGGCAGAAGAACTCACCGACGAAGCCGGCCAGCCCTGGCAAACCCAGCGAAGCCAGGCACATATAGATGAGCACGCCGGAATACACGGGCACCTTCGAGCCCAGCCCGCCGAACTTGTCGAGGTCGCGGTGGTGGACCCGCTCATAGATGATGCCCACCAGAAAGAACAGGGCGCCGGTGATGAGCCCGTGGTTGATCATCTGGAGCGTGGCGCCGTTGAGCGCCGTCACCTGGGCGCGCTGGAGAATCTCCGAGCCTCCGCCCGTACTGGCTGCGGCGGCCCCCACGGCTAACACCACGAAGCCCATGTGACCAATCGATGAGTATGCGACCAGCTTCTTCAGGTCAGTCTGCGCCATGGCGACCAGCGAGCCGTACACGATGCCGATGACGCCGATCACCGCCACAATGTAGGCCCCCTCGTGAGCCGCCTCCGGCAGCATGGGCAGACAGACGCGAATGAGACCGTAGGTTCCCATCTTCAGCAGGATGCCTGCCAGGATGACGCTGCCGGCGGTGGGCGCCTCAACGTGCGCGTCGGGCAACCACGTGTGGAAGGGGAACGCCGGGATCTTGATCGCGAACGCGAGGTACAGCCCCCAGAAGCACAACGACTGGCGGAGCAGGTTCCCCGCGAAGGGGTGCGCCCGGGTGAGCTCGACCATGTCCAGCGTATGTGGCTGGACGTTGAAGTACATCGCCAACATCGCCAGGAGCATCAAAACGCTGCCGGTCAGCGTGTACAGGAAGAACTTGATGGCAGCGTACTCGCGCCGGGGCCCGCCCCAGATGCCGATGAGGAAGTACATCGGCACCAGGCTGAGCTCCCAGAAGAAGTAGAACAGGAAGAAGTCCAGCGCGCAGAAGACGCCCATCATGCCCATCTCGAGCAGCAGGAAGAAGGCGAAGTACTCTTTGACCCGGACCTTGATGATCCAGGAGTAGATCACCGACAGCAAGGTGAGCAGCCCGGTGAGCACAATCAGCGGCATGCTCAGCCCGTCGGTGCCCATGTGGTAGCTGACGCCGATGGCCGGGATCCACTTCCGGACCTCCTGGAACTGGTACACACCGAGGGCGGCGCCGCTCTTGTCGAACGCCCAGAAGAGGTAGGCACAGACCATGAAGATCAGCAGCGAGAAGGCTGTCGCCACAATCTTGAGGGCCCGTTCCTGGGTCTTTGGCATACACAGGATGACCACGCACCCCAGCAGGGGCAGAAACGTGATCAGTGTCAGTATGTAGTTATCCATCGTCGCGTCCTTGGCGATCTATGGTGTTGGGGGTCAGCCCAACCGGGTGACCGTGCCCGAAGAGGGCTTGGCGGTCGGTGACGCCCACGAGGGGCTGCGCTACGAATTGTCGGAGGTGACGCCCACGAGGGGCTACGCTACGAATTGTCGGAGCGGCTGTCATCCGCTCATCATTCGGATCACAACTACAACCATGGCCCCGGCAAACACTACCAGCATGTAGGTCTGCGCCAGACCGTTCTGGGTCAGCTTCAGCAGGTTCCCGGAGGCGCGGGTGACGATGCCAATCAGGTTGACGATCCCGTCGACCACCCATTTGTCCAGGAAGGCGCTGATTCGGGAGACGACAATGCCGAAGAGGCCGACGAAGTTGACGGTGCCATCGACGGCCTTCTGGTCGAAGCGGTAGCAGCAACGGGTCAGTCGGAGCAGCGGCTGGATGATCAGGAAGTCATAGAGCTCGTCGAAGTACCACTTGTTCTGCAGGAACGCCCACAGCGGGCCGAGCTTGGCTTCGAGGGGGTCTTCCTGGCCGGCTTTCAGGGGGGTGACACCATACAGGTTCCGCGCGAGCAGGATGCCGGCCGCCGCAATCACGATGGAGAGGAGCATCACGACGTAGTTGGCTGGCAGGCGGTGCTCGCCGTAGTGCACGTAGTGGTGGAACACATTCGCCCATGGCGTGCCGAGGAGTCCCAGCCCGATGGCGCCGACTGCGAGGATTCGCAGCGGCCAGATCATGGTCCAGGGGCTCTCGTGCGGATGGCAGTCCTTGGCGCGTAGCTCTCCGTGGAACACCATGAACATCTGGCGACCCATGTAGAAGGCAGTCAGGAAGGCGGCCGCGGCGCCCAGGAACCAGACGCCCTTGTTCTGCGCGAAGGCATCGGCCAGGATCTCGTCCTTGCTCCAGAAGCCGGCCAGTGGCGGAATCCCCGACAACGCCAACATGCCGGCCCAGTAGGTCCAGCAGGTGACCGGCATGTACTTCGCCAGCCCACCCATCTGGCGCATGTCCTGTGGGTCGAAGGGCTCGCCGTGAGCAGCCTCGTGGTCGGCACCAGGATGCCCGGCGTGGTGTCCGTGCTCCATTCCGTGGATGACAGAGCCGGACCCCAGGAAGAGCAGCGCCTTGAAGACGGCGTGGGTCATGAGGTGGAACACGCCGGCGGTGAAGCCCAGGCAGCCGAGCCCCAGCATCATGAAGCCGAGCTGGCTGATGGTCGAATAGGCCAGGACGCGTTTGATGTCGTTCTGGGCCACGGCGATGGTGGCTGCCATGAAGGCGGTGATGGCGCCAATCCAGGCGACGACCTGCAAGGCGACGCCAATCTCGTGGCCGCCAGTCGTGAACAGGGGATAGGAGCGGGCCACCAGGTAGACGCCGGCGGCGACCATCGTGGCGGCGTGGATCAGTGCGCTGACCGGCGTCGGGCCTTCCATGGCGTCGGGCAGCCAGACATGCAGCGGAAACTGGGCCGACTTGCCGACGGCGCCGAAGAAGATCAGCAGCGCAGCGAGGGTGAAGACGAAGTGGTCGGTCTGTGGCTGGGTGACCAGGTACGGACTGTGCAAGAGTGCCTTCAGCGTCGCAAACGAGAAGGGGAGCTGGTGGACTTGCTCGCCGTGGCCGTGGGCGCCCGCCTGCGCGGCCGCGAAGATGCCCTGGAACATGATCGTCTTCGTCTTGGCGAAGAGCAGGAAGATGCCCAACGCCAAGCCGCAGTCGCCGGTGCGGGTGACGAGGAACGCCTTCTTGGCCGCCTTCGCTGCCGAGGGCTTCTCGAACCAGAACCCGATCAGCAGGTAGGAGCAGAGCCCGACGCCTTCCCACCCCGCGTAGAGCACCAGGTAGTTGTTCGCCAGCACCAGCATCAGCATCGCGCAGCAGAACAACTGCAGGTAGGCGAAGAACCGGGTGAACCGCGGGTCCTTCTCCATGTAGCCGACGGAGTAGAGGTGGATCAACCACCCGATGAGGGTGACGACCAGCAGCATCACGCAGGTGAGTGTGTCGATCTGGTAGCCGATCTCCAGCGGCGACTGCGCGAGCCTTGCCCAGAACATGTTGTGGACATATGGCTCGAAGTGCTCCGGATTGTGAGGGTGCGCGCCGAAGGTAGCCAGCGCGCACAGCACCGACAGGACCGCCGAGCAACCGAGCATGGTCAAGGCGATGACGGCAGCCTTGACGCCCAGGTTCTTCTTCCCGGTCAGGATAATGACGCTGAACCCCGCAAAGGGGAACAGCGGAATCAGCCATGCGTTGTGGAGTGCAAAGTCCATATGCCAGCTCGTGGCCGCGGGCTACATTACCACTTGAGCAGGTTCACTTCGTCGAAGTTGATCTTGTTCAGGTTCCGGTACATCGAGATCACGAGCGCCAACCCGACGGCTGCCTCCGCAGCGGCGACGGTGATGACGAAGATGGTGAACACCTGGCCGTGGAGCTGGTCCGGCGCGCAGAAGCGAGAGAAGGCGACCATGTTGATGTTCACCGCGTTGAGCATCAACTCGATGGACATCAGCACCCCGATGGCATTGCGACGGGCGGCGACGCCGTACAGACCGATGCCGAACAGGATCGCCGAGAGCACTAGGTAGTGGTTGAGTCCGATCGCTTCCACGGGCTACTCGTCTTCCTTCTCTTTGGCCAACAGCAACGCACCGACCATTGCCATTAGCAGGACAATGGACGCCACCTCGAACGGCAGCACGTAGCGAGTCACCAGAAGCTGCCCGAGGAAGGCGGTGGAGTCCTTCACCGGCGCGACGGTCGAAGTGGCGAACCTGGCGCCAGCCATGAGCTTCAGAAGAAACACGACGAACAGCAGGGCGATTGCTCCGGCAACCGGGGACTGCTTGTTCGTCTGCTTCATGTCCTGGCCGGTGACTCCGCGGGTCAGCATGATGGCGAACAGGACCAACACCGCAATGGCGCCGACGTAGATCATCACCTGCACCCCGGCGAGGAACTCGGCGTGCAGCATGACGAAGATGCCGGCGATGCCGAAGAAGCCCAGCGCCAGGAACAACGCGCAGTGGAAGATGTTCCGCAGCGTGACGACCATCAGCGCCGCGAAGACGATCATCGCGGCGTCGGTGTAGAAGGCGAGTTGTTGGAGGGTCTCGCTCATTGGTTGGCGATCAGACGACGACGGCAAAGAACGCTACGGCGATGAGATAGAAAAGACCGACCGGGATCAGCCCTTTCCACGCGAACTCCATCAACTGGTCCACCCGGACCCGCGGGTAGGTAGCGCGAATCCACATGAACACGAAGACGAGGAATCCTGACTTGCCGAGGAACCACAGCAACGACCACCAGCCGCCGTCCAAGAAGTGGGGAAACGGTGAGTGCCAGCCCCCGAGGAACAGCGTGGTCGTGATGGCGCACAGAGTGAATGTGTTGGCGAACTCGGCCATGAAGAACAGCCCGAACTTCATGCCGCTGTACTCGGTGTTGTATCCTGCGACCAGCTCAGATTCGGCTTCGGGCAGGTCGAAGGGCACCTGATTGGTCTCCGCCAGGGCGGCCGTGATCATAAGCAGGAAGCCGAGCAAGCCCAGCCCCCACGGCTGCAGGAAGTGCCAGTGCCAGAAGCCTCCGGTCTGAGCCTTGACAATGGACTGCATGCTCAGCGAGCCGGCCAGGATCACCGGCCCCATGAACGCCAGCGCCATCGGCACTTCGTAGCTCACCAACTGCGCGGCGCCGCGGAGCGCGCCCAGCAGCGAGTACTTGTTCTCCGACGCCCACCCCGCCATGATGATCCCAATGACTGCCATGGAGGAGATGGCGGCGATGTAGAGGATGCCGATGTTCAGGTCCTTGGCGATGAACCGGCTGCCTTCCCCGAAGGGGATCACCACGTAGACCATGTATGCCGGCACAAATACGACCAGCGGAGCGATGACGAATACCCACTTGTCGGCGCGATCGGGGATTACGTCTTCTTTGGCCAGCAGTTTCAGCGCATCGGCCGGCGTCTGGAAGATGCCTTGCGGGCCGTGCATCATCGGGCCCAGGCGAATCTGCATGAAGCCGAAGATCTTCCGCAGCAACCAGATCAGGACCAGCACCACGCCCATCATGAACCCGAAGATAACCAGCGCTGCCATGAGCGCGACGAACCACGCGCTCACCCAGCCGGGCAAGTGGAGCAGATTCACAAGGTAGTTGGCGATTGTGGTCACGGCAGGTTGGGTCAGTCAGTCACTACGCGCACGAGCAGGTTACCGGTCGACTTCCCCCATCACGACATCCGTCGTCCCCAGGATCGCGATCATGTCCGCGACTTTCCAGCCGGGGAGCAACTCAGGGAGAATCGACAGGTTCTGGAAGGAGGGACCCCGGATCTTCAGGCGAGAGGGCTTTTCCGAGCCATCGCTCACCAGGTACAGGCCAAGCTCGCCACGCGGCGTCTCGATGGCGTGGTAGGTCTCGCCGGCGGGCGGCTTGATGGTCCGTGGTGTCTTTGCCATGATCTCGCCGTCGGGGATCCGGTTGAGGCATTCGCGGATGATCTTCAGGCTCTCGCGCATTTCCTCAAATCGGCAAAGGTAGCGATCCAGGCAATCACCGCGCGTGCCGACCGGGATGTCGTAGCAGTCTTTCAGTTGCTCGTACACCGAGAACGGCTGCTCTTTGCGCAGGTCCCACTTGTAGCCGGTGCAGCGGAGCATCGGCCCGGACAGACCGTAACTGAGCGCGAGGTCGATGTCGTAGTTGCCGATATTGCGGAGCCGCAGCAGGAAGATCTCGTTGCCGTTCAGCAACGTCTCGATCTCCTCCAGGCTTCCGGGCAGGTAGTCGAGGAACTTCTCGACGCCCTCCAGCCACCCCTCCGGCGCGTCGCCCGACACGCCGCCGATGCGCATGTACGAGTAGGTCAGCCGAGCGCCGCAGATTGCCTCGAACAACTCCAGGATCATCTCGCGGTCACGGAAGCAGTAGAGGAAGGGCGTCCACGCGCCGAGGTCGTTGCCCATGCAGCCGACGAACACCAGGTGGCTCGCAATGCGGTTCAGCTCGCAGACGATGACCCGGAGGTACTCCGCGCGTTCGGGCGCCTCCAGCTCCATGAGCTTCTCGACCGTCTCGACGTAGACCATGTTGTTGGTCATCGCCGAGAGGTAGTCCCACCGGTCCGTCATCGGCAGGTAGTTCTGGTACGTGCGAAGCTCCGCCAGCTTCTCGAACGACCGGTGCAGGAAGCCCAGGTCTGGCTTGGCGCTCACCACGAACTCGCCGTCCAGCTCGCAGATCAGCCGCAGCACGCCGTGCGTGCTGGGATGCTGCGGGCCCAGGTTGATCTCGAGGGCCTCGGTGCGCAGACCGCGCCCGACTGCCTCGTGGCTGCGGATGCCGGCGGCTACGGTTGTGGCGGGGGACTCAGTCACGGCGGTAGTCGTAGTCTTTCCGGAGCGGATGCCCTTCCCAGTCCTCGGGGAGGAGAATGCGTCGCAGGTCGGGATGCCCCTCGAAGACGATGCCCAGCAAGTCGTAGGTTTCGCGCTCCAGCCAGTTGGCTGTCTTCCAGAGCGGACACAGAGACGGCACGCTGGGAGCGTCGCGGTCCAGCTTCACTTTCAGGACGAGTTCCTCTTTGGTCGCCATGTTCATCAGGTTGTAGGCGACCTCAAGCTGCGTGCCGCGATCGATCCCGGTAAGGCAACGCAGGTGGTTGTAGCCGGAGTCTTCCTTCAGCGCGCGGCAGAGCCCCAGCAGCTCTCCGGGGGCTACAACCGCGGCGCAATATCCCTTGACCGCCTCGAAGCCAACCAAGCGCTCCCCAAAGCGTTCCTTCAGCGGGGCTTCCAGCGGGTGAGGCGGCGGGGGAGCAGCCTCCTCGTCCTTGCGCTTCCGGGCGGGTCTGGCGGCGCGTTCCGGCCGGGCGGCCTTCGCTGGCGCTTCGCCCTCGGTCTCAGGGCCGTTGCCCGCCTCCGGCTGCTCGCCGGGTTCGGCGTCCGTCGTGGGTGTGTCCGCATCGCTCACTCTGCTACCAACCGCTCTCCGTCAGTGATCAGCCCTTTGGACTTCAGGCGCACTTGGCGGCCGGGCTCGGCAACCACCTCGCCCAGTTTCCACGCTTCGTGTCCGTTCTCCCGGATCACACGCAATGCTTTGTCCAAGTCGGCGCTCTCGACGATGACCGTAAGCCCGACGCCCATGTTGAAGGTGACGTACATCTCCTCGTCGCCGATGCCTGCCGCTTGCTGGATCAGCCCGAAGACCTTCGGTGGCTCGGGAAGCCAGTCAAGGCTCAGGCTGAACTGGCTCTGATAGCGCCGCATGTTGAGCACGCCGCCGCCGGTCACGTGCGCCATCGCTTTGACGTCGACATCGGAGTGAAGGAGCGCCAGGGCCGGCCTCACGTAGAGCCGGGTCGGCTCCAGCAGCTCCTCGCCCACGGATCTCCCCAGCTCGGCGACGCGCTCGTCCGGCCTTAGTCCGGCACGGTCGAAGAGCGCCTTGCGTGCCAGGGACAGCCCGTTGCTGTGGATGCCGCTGCTGGCCAAGCCGAGGACGGCATCGCCGGGCGAGACCTCCGCCCCCAGCAGCACCTTGTCCAAGTCGACCGTCCCGAGCGCCGTGCCCACCAAGTCGAACCCGTGCCCTTCGCGGACCCCGGCGATCATCTCGCGGAGTTGGGCCGTCTCGCCGCCGGGGATGGTCACGCCGGACTCCGCGCAGGCGGCGTAGAGCCCTTTGCCGAGCTGCTCAAGCAACTCGGGGTCGAGCGTCTGCACGGCGATGTAGTTGAGGAAGGCGATGGGTTCTGCGCCGACGCAGACGAGGTCGTTTACGTTCATCGCGACGCAGTCGATGCCGATGGTGTCGTACTTCTCCAGCATCTCGGCAACGAGAATCTTCGTGCCGACACCGTCGCCGCAGACTGCCAGCCCTTTGCCGCCACCCAGGTCGAGCACGTTGGCGAAGTGCCCGAGACCCAGGAGCGGCTTTCCGATTCCTTGCCGTAGCGCGAAGCTCTGCTTGACCCAGCCCAGCAGCCCCCGCATGGCTTCGGATTCGCCATCGACGATGACGCCGGAATCGGCGTAGGTGAGAGGTTGTCCCATGGGAAGCACCACCGCTTCAGGAGGCGTCGGAGCGGAAGACCAACTGCTCCCACTTCAGGATGCCCTTCCGCCAGGCATACAGCAGCCCGATGGCCAGGATCACCAGAAAGACCAGCATCTCGTTGAAAGCGAACAGCGAGAGTCCGGGCAACTCCGGCACGCGCGCCTTCAACTGCCGCAGCACGACCGCCCAGGGGATCACGAAGACAACCTCGACATCGAACAGCACGAACAGCAGCGCAAACAGGTAGTAGATGACGCGGAACTGCACCCAGGCGGTCGTCTCCGGGATCTCGCCGCACTCATAGGTCAGCGGCTTGTCGCCGTCGGCCCCCCGGCGCGGCTGCAGCAGCCAGGAGAACGCCAGGATCACTAAGACGATCCCGATCCCGAGAACCGTGAACAGAGCTACGTAGGAATAGTCGCTTGGCAAGTCAGCTCCCTCATCCGACAGTTGAAGGGTGGCGCCAGCTTCAGGCGCGCGGATAGCGGCAGACTGCGCGCCGGGTGGAGCGCTTGGCCGCTGGGGTGAGCGAAGGCGATTATAGGCAATCGAAAGGGGCAAGTCAAGCAACGCAGCCGCGCCCGCCCCGCGGTCGGAGCGCGGCCCCCTTGAGCAAACTCATCGACACCTCCCGACTCCGCAGGAACGCCCGACTAACACGTTCCCTCCGGGCGCATCACACCGTTGTTTGGAGCAATTGGGGGGGGAGCACTCTCCCCGGCGCAAGGGCAAGCAGGCAGACGTGGCGCCTCACCCGCACCTCCACTGGAACCGCTTATGTTCCTGCTATACCTGGCACCCCCAACGGACGGAGGCCCTGCCACAGGACGCCCGAACTTGTTCGGGATCCCTTCGCCAGGGGCGTCCCCGAACAAGTTCGGGCGTCCTGTGCACGATGTCGGCCGGGAATGCGCCGCCTCGCAGTCTGGACGACCCGGCCGTTCAATCTGCAATCTGCACCCGCAAATCTGCACTCTCACAGGAGACCATCGCGCACCTCGTTACGGGAATGGTCGTCGCAGCCCTGTTGGGCAAGAAAGACCGGCAACGACGGTCGCCCCTTCTCAGCGCCACCGGCCCCGTCAAGACCGAGCACGTGTTGCCGGGCCGTGTCCGGTTTCAGCTCGACGCCCTGGTAGCAGATGTCGCCGCCGAGGAGCTGGTTGAGGCGCGCCTGGCGCAGGTGACCGGCGTCCGGACCGTCGCGGCGAGCGTGGCAACCGGGAGCGTCCTCATTCACCACGACCCGGACACGATTCAGCCGGAACTACTGTGCGTCGCGCTCGTTCGCCTGCTCGGCCTCGAGAAGGAACTGGAGCTAACGCCGCAACCCGTGATCGCGAGGGAGTTACGGGACATGGCGCAGGCGCTGAACCGGGCGGTCTACGAACAGACCGGCGGTCTCATTGACCTCTGGACCGCCCTCCCGGTCTTGTTAGCCGTGCTTGGCGGACGCCAGTTGCTGCGCGAGGGGATTGCCTCGCTGCCCACCGGGTTCGCCCTGGTGTGGTGGGCGTACACCGCGTTGCTCCGCGAGGGGAGTCCGTAGCACCCATGAGCCTCTTGGATTTGGTTCCATCGCAAGGGCTGAAGCCGCGCGTCGTCCACAGCCTGCCGGGACGGTTACGGGTTCAGCTCCCGCTGCTGCGCCACGTGCCCGCGAAGTCGGAGGCGGTTGCCGACTGGCTTCCCCGGCTGCTGCGGGCGCCCGACGGGATTGCGTCTGTTGAATTCAGCAGCGTCAGCGGGAGCCTGCTGTACGCCTACGACGGCGCCGTCCTGACCGAGCAGGAAGTCTTGGCATGGGTTCACGCAGTCGCTCGCACGATCGTGCGCTACCAGGAACACCTTGCTGGGCTCAAGCCCGAGGACGTGCCGCAGATAGGAGACCGGCTGGAGCCGGCGCTGCGGAAGGCGCTCCGCCCGAAGGCCGTACTCGACGAGGAGACGCTGGACTTAGCCGATGTTTGGGAGGAATAGACAAACGCCGCTCCTGGCCTGCCGGATCCTGCACAGCCTCCACGGCAGGATCCGGATCGGCTGTCGGGCGCTGCATCACCTGCACGACCAGGCCGAAGAACTCGCCGAACGGCTGGTCGAGCGGCCGGGCCTCCAGTCTGCCCGCGTCTCCACGACCACCGGCAATGTGGTGCTCTACTTCGATCCCGCGCTGACCTCGTGTCACCAAACGCTCGAAGTTGTGGAGGGCATGGTCGGCCAATACGCTCGGGAGGCCTACATGGGGGAGCGGCTGCAACTGACGCAGGTTACCGTGCAGGAGCGGCGGCTGCAGGAAGAGTCTGTCTTGGAGCTGGTCACGCGTGTGGCCGCTACCGGAGTGGGGCTGCTGTTCTCGGCGCTAAAGGCCCGCGGCGCGCCGCCGCCTGCCACTTTCCTGCGGCGCTTCACAACGGTTCCCGCCCTGACCACGCTGTCGCTGGCGGGATCCATTGTCAAGAGCGGGCTCGGGTCTCTCGCGCGCACGAAGCGCCCGAACGCGGATACGCTCAGCGCCACGGCGATTCTCACCAGCCTGCTGGCCGGTCGCGATTTGTCAGCGCTGACCATCATCTGGTTGGCGGACATCGCCGAGCTGCTGACCGCCTACACCATGGAGCGCACGCGCAATGCGATCCGCGACATGCTGGCGGTGGGTGGGGAGTTCGTGTGGCGCCTGGGCGACGACGCCACTGAGACGAAGGTGGCGCTGAACGACCTACGGGTGGGCGACCGCGTGCTGGCCAACACCGGCGAGAAGAGCAGCGTCGACGGCGCCGTCGAGTCGGGCGAAGCGGCCGTCGATCAGGCCTCGATCACTGGCGAATTCCTGCCCATGCGCAAGGTGGCCGGCGAGCCGGTGTTCGCCGGCACCGTGGTGAAGAGCGGCGGGCTCATCATCCGCGCGCAACGGGTGGGCGACCAGACTGCCGTGGCGCGCATCATCCACTTGGTCGAGGAGGCGACGCACCGCAAGGCCGACATCCAGGCATTCGCCGATCGCTTCTCTGCCCAGTTCATCCCCGTCAACTTCGCGCTGGCCGTCGTGGTGTATGCCGTGACGCGAAGCTCGAGCCGGGCGCTGAACATGCTGATCATCGACTACTCCTGCGGCGTGCGGCTGTCAACGGCCACGGCCTTCTCGGCGGCCATCTGCGCCGCAGCGCGCAACGGGCTGCTGGTCAAGGGCGGCAACTACTTGGAGCTGTTGGCGGAAGCCGACACGCTGATTCTCGACAAGACCGGCACGCTCACCGAAGGCCGGCCGCACGTGGCGAGCCTCGTGGCAATCGACGGTGCCGACCCCCGCGACGTGGTCGAAGCCGCCGCCGCCGCAGAAGAAACCTCGACCCACCCAATGGCTCTGGCCGTCCTCGACAAGGTGCGCCGCGAGGGCTGGCTGATCCCTCAGCATGCCGACACCCGGATCCACGTGGCACGTGGCGTCGAGACCCGAGTGGGCCGCAGCCAGGTCCGCGTCGGCAGTCGCGTGTTCATGGAGGAGACCGGGATCGACCTCGCGCTCGCCCGCGACGAGGTCTCCCGCCTTGTTCGCCGAGGCGAGAACATCGTCTATGTCGCCCGAGGGAAGAAGCTCCTCGGCTTGCTGGGCATCCAGGATGCGCTGCGGGAGAACATGAAGAAGGCACTCAATCGCCTCCGACAGAGCGGGATCGACGACAGCATCCTGCTTACCGGCGACGTGGAGCAACATGCCGAGATCGTCGCCAGTCGCATGGCGATGGACCGGTACGAGGCGGAAGTGCTCCCGGAAGGCAAGGCCGATACGGTGTTGCAGCTTCAGGCCAAGGGCGTCCGCGTCGTGTGATGGTGGGCGATGGCATCAACGACGCGCCCGCGCTCGCCTACGCCGACGTCGGCATCGCCCTGGGGGGCAACCGGACCGACATCGCCCTCGAAGCCGCCGACGTGGCGCTCCAGGGCGACGACCCGTTGATGATCCCCGGCGTCATTCGGCTGGCGCAGCGGACCCTGGCAACCGTGCGCCAGAACTTCGCCGTTGCCGTCGGCGTCAACACCGGCGGACTGGTGCTGGCCTCCATGGGCGTGCTGCCAGTGTTTTGGGCGGCGGTGCTGCACAACCCGTGTACCGTCGCAGTGGTGCTCAATTCGGGGCGACTGCTGTTCCACGACATAGAGAGGAGTCGCTGACAGGTCGCCCCCTCGCAGGACACTCCTCGCGGCAACCTGATCGACGAGATCCGGCGGGTCTCCCAACTGCACGGCGAAGTGCTCGAAGGCCTCGGCGAGCTCCGGCACGGCATCCCCCTGCACATTCGGTGAGGCGGGAGCCACCCTCCGGTGAGAACGCGCGGCCGACCTTCGCAATCTGCAATCCGCAACCCCAAATCCGCAATCCCGGAGGAGACCCCCATGAACCTCACCTCCAACCACCTGACCGGCTTCGCGGCGGGGGTCGGCGCAGCAGCGCTCGGCTTCTATCTCTACAAGAAGAACCAGCGGCAGGTCGACGAGTTCCTGCGCAGTCAGGGGCTCAACCTCCCTGGGTGTGGCGCCCATGATCCGGGGTCGCTAACGCTTGAAGAACTGGTCGCGGAGAAGGAGCGACTGGAAGACCTGATTGCGGAACGCGAGATGGCAGTGTCCGAGCCTGAGGCGCAAGCAGCTTGAGCTTGCCGAGGTGAGCCGACGCGCGCCGCCGAGGGACCTCGACCCTCGCGCGACCGTCAGATCGTCAGCATCTTGAGCGACATCAGTAGGATCAAGACCGCCCCGACGGTCTCCAGGCGCTTGCCGAGAACGGCAGACAACCGGTCGCCCAGCCACAACCCAAGCAGGGTCATCACACAAGCCACCACGCCGATGATCCCGGCGGATTGCAGGCACCGCGCCCCGGCGATGCCAAGCCCTACCCCCACGCCGAGGGCGTCCAGGCTTGTCGCCACGGACAGCCCCACCAGGGACCAGCCCCGCGTCAGGTCGCGGGTTGAGCGCGCTTCGTGTGGTTGGAACGACCCGTGCATCATCTTGGCGCCAATGGCGAAGAGGATCGCGAACGCGATCCAGTGATCGCACCGGGATGCAATGCCGGCCACCCTCGCCCCCAACACCCAGCCCAACAGCGGCATGAGGAACTGAAAGAGCCCGAAGTGGTAGCTCAGCCGGAAAGTCTGTCGAGGCGTGACGCCCCCAAACCCGACGCCCAACGCCACGGAGAACGCGTCCGCGCCAAGCCCCACGGCGACCAGTAGTGATTCAATCAGGCCCATGATGCCGGTCTACTGCTCCTGCGGCACGAAGTGCAACCATGTCGCCGCGGCCCGGGCGGGAGGCCGCACTGCGACTCCTGCAAGAGTGCATCCCGGACGCCCCAACTTGTTGGGGTACTGCTCGCGCTCAGCTCCCGCACAAGTTCGGGCGTCCAGTGGCCGCGTTTCCAGGCAACGTGGTGCCCGACCAACGGGCGGGCACGAAGAGGCGGACACCGGCGTAGGGGCGGCGCCTGCGTGCCCGCCCGGCCTGAGCAAGGGCAGACACACCGGTCTGCCCCGATGCTGCCGGGCGTCTTCGTCTGCTGAGGATGTTCGAGCGAGGCCGGCGGCGCGCTACCCAAGGGTCACGTCCAAATAGAGCATCACCAGGATGCCCACCATGGTGCCGAACGTTGCCAGCCGCTCGTGACCTTGGCGGTGGCTCTCGGGGACGATCTCGTCGCTGACAACGTAGAGCATCGCCCCGGCTGCGAAACCCATGGCGTAGGGGAGAATAGGCGCCATGGAGGTGACTGCCCAGGCACCCAAGACCGCCAGCGGCACCTCGACCAGTCCCGAGCGAATGCCCACCACGCTGGCGTAGAAACGCTTCCCGAACCCGGCGCTCAGGGAGGAGACCGCGACGGCGAAGCCCTCGGGGATGTTCTGGAACCCGATCGCCATCATCAGGACGAAGGCTTCCTTCAGATTCCCGGAGCCGAAGCCGACGCCCACGGCCAGCCCCTCCGGCATGTTGTGCAGCGTGATGGCGATGATGAGTAGCCATACTGCCCGGATACGGGTTTGCTGCGGTCCTTCTTCCCCCATGATGAAGTGCATGTGTGGGATGAAGTGGTCCGTCAGGTCCAGCATGACGGCGCCGAGAACCGCGCCGATGAGCACGGGGCCGATGCCGCCCAGCTCGATGCCCGGGAGCATGAGACTGGTGAAGCTGGCGGTGATCATCACCCCGGCGGCAAAGCCCAGGCTGGCGTCCAGGAACTTCTGGGGAACCTTCGGGAAGAGCAACACGGTCAGCGCCCCCAGCGTGTTGAACCCCGCGATGACCAACCCGCCGATCAGCCCCTGAACCAGCGGATTGGTACCGACATGGGCAATGAACCACGTCTGAAGAGCTTCCATTCAGCTCAACCTCCACGTTGGTGACTGGCGGTCGCCGCGCTACCGGTATGGGTCGGGCGTCCTCACCCGTTCCGGATCCGTTCCACCGCCTCCCATAGCGCCGCGGCGATGTACTCGTTTTCCTCCTCGGTCATCAGCGGGTGGAGCGACACGCCGAAGAGGCGCTTGGCAGTCTCGACGGACACGGGGAGCGTGTCTTCCTGGCCGGCGGTGTGGCGCTGGATGAACGGACTGCCTTCCCACACGGGCGGGTTGCAGACCATGGTGCCGATGCCGTAGTCGTCGAGGAGCAACTGCATGAGCTGGTCGCGCTTCTCGCCGGCCCACTCCTTTGGCACCGTGCAAGTGAACAGGTAGAACGTGTGGTCGCACTCCGGCGGCTCGTACGGCAGCGTCAGCTCGGGGATGCCCTGTAGCAGGTCGAGGCGCTCGCGAGCGCGCCGAGCGCGCAGACCGAGCATCTCGTCCAGGCGGCGAAGCTGCACGCTGCCGACGGCTGCCTGCACCTTGGTCAGCTTGTAGCTCGAACCCCACGTGTCCGACTCGCCGCCCCATTGGCGCAATCCGCGCAGGCGGCGCGCTGCCTCGGGGTCGTCGGTGGTCACCATGCCGCCCTCGCCGAGGGTGGTCATGAGCTTCATCGTGTGGAAGCTGAAGACATTCATCCAGCCCTGCTTGCCGATCTTCCCGCCTTTGTAGCCGCCGCCGCACGCCCGCGCCGCGTCGCCGATGACCTTGAGCGGGCCGTGCTTGGGGTGCGGGTGTTTCTCGGCAATCTCCAGCAGGTCGTCCATCGGCGCCGACAGGCCGTTCATGTGCACCGGGAAGATCGCCCGCGTCCGCGGCGTGAGGCGGCGCTCGACATCCGCCGGATCGCAGTTGAAGGTGCGCGGGTCGATCTCGCAGTAGACCAGCTTGCCGCCTTGCCCCAACACCGCCAGCGGGGAAGCCCTGAAGTTGATGGCCGGGCAGATCACTTCGTCGCCCGGCGCTAAGTCCAGGCATGCCATGGCCATGTCCAGCCCGACGCTGGCCGTGCTGAGGGAGACGGCGAACTCGGTGCCGCAATACTCGGCAAAGGCGCGCTCGAATTCGAGGATCTCGTCGACCATGAAACCGAAGCCGATCCGCCAATCCATGGAGTCGCGGATCGCCTTGACGGCCGCCTCGATCTCCGCCTCCGTGTACCACGCTCCCAACTGCGGCTCGCCGCCGAAGGGGCGTTCCGGCTTGCCGAGTTCCCGGGCCGCTTTGCGTTGCCTCTCTGTCACGTTCCGGTTCCTTTTCGTAACGCGCGGTTGACGACCGGGGCGCCGTGCGCTATCGTTGCGCGTATCTTAGCCGTGGGATCGTGCGAATGCAACCAGACAAGACCAACTTCAAGCCCGTCTGCGCCTCGTTGCGGGAGCTTGCAGGAGCCGACTACGTGGAAGCCGTGTGCCAGGCGAGGGCCGCCGTTTCCGGGGAAGACCTCGGCGCGCTGCGACAGCTTGCCGCCGAGAGGGTGGACTTCTTCCCGGAGGCGTTCCAGGCGCGCCTGCTCGAGCTGCTGCCGCAAACCGGGCAGAGCGTCTGTCCGCCCCTGGCGGCTTCCGCCGCCGGGGCGACCACCGGGCCCTTTGCCGCCGCCACGCAGGTGAGACGCGCCCCGCTGACCGGGCTCGGCTACTACCGCGTCGGCGAAGACGGCCGGCTGTACCTGATCTCGAAGAGCGAGCACTACCACGTCCCGCTGGGTCACAGCTTCCCCGGCTACCGGCTGCTCGACCACGCCCGCCGATTGGGGCTCCCCAACGCCACCCACAATAACACCCGCGGACACCTCACCCGGCTGCTGGAGCAGGAGCTGATCCGCACTGCCAACGGCCTCCCCGCGGGCGACCCCGCCGCAGTCCGGCAGGTCGTCGCCTCCACGGAGCCGCACGTCCTCAATCGGGTGCTCAACCTGCAGACGGGCAGCCTGGCCGCCGAAGCCGCGCTGAAGATGATCCTCGCCAGGTTCTACCGGGCCGGCGCCGCCGCCCCCGCGCCGCCGGACGCCGGCCGGACGCCGGTGCTCGTGGTGGTGGGCGACGAAGACGGCGAACTGGAAGGCAACTACCACGGCACCACGCTGCTCACCCAGACCCTCCGCGGCATGTGGCCAGAGCTGCTGGCGAAGCTGGAACAACAGGGGTTGCTCCTCGTCCGGGCCGTGCGACCCAACTCGCTGGAAGACGTGCAGGCGGTCTTCGACCGGTACGACACCGGCCAGCACAAAGTCGCCGGCTTCTTCCACGAGATCGTGATGATGAACTACGGCGCCCGGCTGCTGACCAAGGAGTTCCTCGCGCGGGTGTACGCGCTCTGCCACCAACGCGACGTGCCCACCGTGGTCGACGAGATCCAGTCGTGCGCGTGGTACCCCCAGGTCTACCAGTTCCGCGAGTACGGTCTGCAGCCCGACTTCGTCGCCGTGGGGAAGGGCCTGCCCGGCGGCGAGTACGCCGCCTCAAAGGTGTTGTTCACCGCCGCCTACGACAACCTCCCCCAGTTCGGCGCCCTGGTGACCAACGGTCAAGAAGAACTGGCCTCCCTCGCCTACCTGATCACGCTGAGATGGGTGGAAGCCAACGCCGCCGCAACCCGCGCCGTCGGCGAGTACTACGAACACCGCCTCCGCGACCTCGCCGCCCGGCACGCCGACATCCTCGAGGCAGTCGACGGCAGCCGCCACCTCTGCGCCCTCCGGTTCCACGACCTGACAGCAGCAAAGTGCTTCGCCAGCACCCTCAACGCCCGCGGTCTCGACCTCAGCGTCCAGACCTACAAACCCACTTGTCCGCCGGCGGCGCTGACAAAGCTGCCGCTGATTGCGGGGGATGAGGTGGTGGAGCTGGTGGTGGGGCGGATGGAGGAGGCGCTGTGGGGGAGGGGTGCGGCAGCGAGTGCATCGGTGTGACCGGCAGGCGCTACCCGCGTCCAGCAATAGCGGGCTGACAATCGCCCGGCGGTTCCCTGCCCTGGGCAGCACTCAGCGGGCTCGTGCTGGGCGCACAACGTCAGAGCTCAGCCGCCGCTGAAGGCGGTCGGCTGGAGCGACGTGTTGGGCGTGCTTGATTTGGCGATCATGCTGGTCTGTTTCGCACGCCGCACACGATGGCGACTGCCGTTGACCCAAGAGC
>Ga0210015_1000694_pt1 | contig 34974 bp, 41 predicted proteins | sample CryGeymeta201522_FD_185471 | JGI IMG/M metagenome (GOLD analysis project Ga0210015, IMG submission 185471) | Groundwater microbial communities from Crystal Geyser aquifers in Utah, USA - Crystal Geyser metaG 2015-22 (SPAdes) (version 2) | ecosystem: Environmental > Aquatic > Deep subsurface >...
TCTTACTGCTTGTATGCATAAGTTGCTCATCATGCTGAATGTAATGCTTAAACATAACTCTTATTGGTCTTGTAATTATGCCATCTTTAATAATACCTGTATCCCTGATGCCAAGACAGTTGCTTGACGGGAGAGGGCTAGGGTGAGGGTGAAATTCCCCCTCCCTCTATCTTCCTCCCGCCATATTTGCCCGGGAGTATCAGCAACGAGATTGCGGAGCCTGTTCCGAGTAAAACGAGGAATCTTGTTCCTCGCAATGACAGAAAGAGAGCATGTGCCACTAGTCATATGTAAAGAGCAGGCTTGATTTAGCTTTTAGGGACAATGTGGTAAAATCTTCATTGATTAGCTATGCCAGTTTACGAATACCGTTGTAATTCTTGCCACCGTAAGGTTAGTTTATATCACCCCAAGTTTTCTTCAGATGCCCCTGGTTGCCCTCACTGCGGGGGTGAGCTTAAGCGAATATTTTCCACTTTCGCTATGCATAAGACCTACAAGGATGTTTATGACGATATACTTTCTGACCAGAACTTGACTGAGGGGATGATGCGAAATGACCCCCGAGCTTTAATTGAGTGGAACAAGCGAATGACTGGTGGTGAGGAGCCTCCCCCTGATTATGAGGAGATAACGGAAAGGATGGAGAGGGGGGAGTGGCCTGTTGAGCAAATCGAGCAAAAGAGAAGAGATGTAATGGACTTGCCCGAGCCACTAAAGAAAGGAGAGGATTAAGAAGGAGGCAAGGTGCCAATCTATGAGTTTATCTGCCATAATTGCCATAAAAAGACCAGCGTTCTGGTAAGGAGCGTCTCAGAGTCTGTTACCCCCGCCTGTCACTTTTGTGGCAGTGCTAGTTTATCCCGTACCGTATCGAGCTTCGCTTATCACAAGTCACTACAAACTGTATTGGAGGAGAGTGGCGAGCCGTCATCGCATCCCAGCGATGATTATTACAAAGACCCTCGCAATATCGGTCGCTGGGCGGAGAAAAAGTTCCAGGAAATGGGTGAAGAGATGCCTTCCCAGCTTAAGGAGGAAATACAGGCAGCCCGAGAAGGTGTGATGCCTGAGCCGCTGAAGGATTTGCAGAATGCCTCACCAACCGCTTCGTATAGTTGATGCCAACCTTAACCGCTCTGCTGAAGGGTTGCGCGTTCTGGAAGATGTTGCCCGCTTCGTTCTAAATGACGCCGCATTGAGCCAGCAGTTAAGGACTATCCGTCACAATCTGGCCGATGCCGGCAGGTCACTGGGCATAATTCTTCTGGAGGAAAGGGACTCGGAACACGATGTCGGCATTAGCAAAGAAATTGCCACTGTAACCCCCCCATCTGCCGTCGCGAGCCCCTCGTCTGCCGCCGTGAGTCCCCTATCTGCCGTTGCGAGTTCCCCCTCTGTCATTGCGAGCCGAAGGCGAAGCAATCTCAACAAGCAGTCCTACCCCGATTTAATTAGCCTGGTTGAAGCCAATGCTAACAGGGTGGAGGAGTCGCTGCGGGTGTTGGAGGAACTGGCCAGGTTAGCAGGGTTAAGCTCCAGGCTGGATGCGGTGAAATTTGAACAGGCGAGGTTCAGCCTTTATTCGGTGGAAAAAGCGATGGTGGCTAAGCTAACACGGCAGGATAAGGTAAAACAGTTGACCGGGCTTTATGTCATTCTGGACAGGCAGGCTCTGGCTGGCAGGGACGAACTGGAGGTAGCTGGCGAGATTGTTCAAGGAGGGGCCAGGGTTATCCAGCTCCGGGATAAACAGAGCTACAAGGGGGAATTGCTGCCTATTGCCCAAGGGATTAAGGAGTTATGTGCAAAGTCAGGCGTTTTATTCATCGTCAACGATTATCTTGATTTAGCACTGGCAGTTGATGCTGATGGTCTCCATCTGGGGCAGAAAGATTTGCCGGTTCATATTGCCCGGAGAGAATTGCCCATCGATAAAATAATCGGCAGCTCGGTTACCACGGTATCACGGGCGATCGAGATGAGGGATGAAGAGGCGGATTATATTGCTGTAGGTTCGATGTTCCCCACGAGAGGCAAGGAAGGGGCGGTGGTTGTTGGGCTGGATATGCTCCAGCAGGTCAAAAAGGCAATATCGTCTCCACTGGTGGCTATCGGCGGCATTGATGAAAGTAATGTTGGCGAGGTAATCGCTGCTGGTGCTGATTGTGTCGCTGTGATTAACGCCGTGTTAGGCAAACCGGATGTCCGCAAAGCCACCAGACAACTGGTCAGCCAGATAAAGAGAGCAAAAAGAAAATGTCAGGGTTATCAGACGAGTTAGAAGCTATTGCCGCAGAGATTCGCTCCTACTTCACCGCTGAGGATGAAGCCCGGGAGAAGGCTTTGCGCCTCTGCCGCCAGATAATTCGCAATAGTGCCAATGCCATAAGGGCTGTTCATCGTCAGGAGCAGGATAAGGCAAGACAAATTCTTGACTCAACTTACAAATTGGTTCAGGAAATAAATGATAGCCTCAGTGACCATCCCGTTTTGCTCTATTCAGGATTCGTTCATGATGCTAAAAAGGAGTTTGCCGAAGGGAGCATCACCTTCGCTTTAATTGCCGGGGGCAAGCTTCCTAAACCTGAGACAGTAGGCGTTGATTACGCTGCCTATCTCAACGGACTTGGTGAGGCGGTGGGTGAATTGAGGCGCTATGTATTGGATAGCATGAGGAGAGATGATTTCTCCCGCTGCGAGGAATTGCTAAACGCTATGGATGACGTTTATGGCACATTGATGACCATGGATTTCACCGAAATCATCACCCATGGCTTAAGACGAACTACAGATGCCATCCGGGGTATTATCGAGAGGACTCGCGGTGATGTGACTATGGCTTTGCGGCAAAAGGAGCTGGAAGCAAAGCTGGGTAAACAGTAACTGGTTATTAATCAAGGGAGGTAGTTATGAAAGAGTCGAAAAACTCGTGGGATGCTATATTACAGAAGGCGTTCGAGTCTGCCCGCAAATACGAGATGAAGTGTACCGGGTGTGCCCAGACTACCATTGCGGGCATCTTCGATGCCTTAGACATTGAAAATGATGATGTGTTCCGAAGCGCAAGTGGGCTTGCGGATGGGTTGGGCTTAACCGGCGATGGTTCGTGCGGTGCCCTTGTTGGCGGTGCCATGGCGATTAGTTACCTATTTGGCCGGGAAAAGAAGGACTTTCCTGATATGTTTAAACCCATGAGGTCATATATGATGGTTAAGAAACTTCATGACAGATTTGTGGAACAATATGGGTCATGCCGGTGCTATGATATCCAGGAGCACCTTATGGGCAGAACCTTTAATCTATATGACCCGTCAGTGCTGGAAAAAGCCGCTGAGGCTAAGATGTATGCACATTGTTCCAAGGTTGCTGGTACCGCTGCCAGGCTGGCTGCCGAGATAATACTGTACGAAAGGAACCGCCAAAAAGGCGAAAAATAATAAGGAGGTAACTATGGCACAAGATGTATGGAAGGCAAAAGAGGAGCAATTGGATAGGTATTTAAGGCTGGACACATTTCCTTTAGGTGTAAAGTTCCTGAAAAAGGGAGATGCATTTCCTGAGAAGACCACGACGCCCTCAAGCATGGGAATAAAGATTGCCCTGTGTCAGGCAACAAATCTTGCCCGGAGATGGAAATGGTCTATGGGGATTGAAAAAGGTGACATAAATTGTATTCCGGCTCTTGTTGGCTTTGGCTGGAGACAGCCTGAAAACATAGATGTAATGCTAGTTTTCCTTATGAGCATGGGTTATTTTGAGACAAAAGAAGCTGCTCTAAAAACCATGGAGAAAATGCCCACAATGGAGCCCGGGCGATTTGAACGGCTCTATATTTCCCCCCTTTCAAGGATGAAACTCGACCCGGATGTGGTGGTCATATATGGCAATCCGGCACAGATGATGAGGCTCGCCCAGGGCTATATCTATAAAAGAGGTGGTGTTGTTACCTCTGAGACAAACCTGGGGTTCACCTGTGCAAACGAGATGATATGGCCATTGAAAGAAGGGAAAGCCTGTTTTATTCATCCCGGCAGGGGTGAAAGGGTGCTCGGGCTTACCCAGGACCACGAGATGGCATTTTCTTTGCCCGCATCTCAGTTGGATGACTTAATAGTAGGTCTTGAGGCAACGCATAAAGGAGGCTCACGCTACCCTGTTCAGAGCTACCTGTTATTTCAACCCATGCAGATCCCCCAGTTCCAGGAGCTTGAAAAACACCTGAAGCCCTGAATGTATGGAGCAGGGTTCAAAGAAGCTAATTAACCTGCATTTCCCATATCAAACTGGGTGTATAGGCATCTTGCTATGGTAAAATAGCTACAAATTTCTTCTTGGCTCTATCGAATCGCCATCAACCAAATTACTGACTACTTCAGGAAAGGCAAGCACGAGATGTTTTCGTTGGAAGAAATCCCTGATTCAATCACTCCGTCTAATCCCCCGATTGATGAAGTTATTGAAGCTGAGGAGGAATTAAGAAGACACGAAGATTTCCTGCTTCTTCATGAAAACATATCTAAATTACCCATTAAGTATCAGGATGTAATTACCCTGAGGTTCTTTGAAAACAAACAAATCAAGGAGATAGGGGAAATTTTAGGGAAATGGGAAGGGACTATAAAATCCTTGCTTCATTGAGGCTTGAAAAAATTAAAGAAATTAATGGAATAAAATGCAACCTTTTTAAGGCCGGAGCGTTATAGTAGTTAGAGGCAATAAATGAAGGAAGAGGAATTAATCATTAAAAGAAGGAGGTTCCAATGAAAGGATTTGCGACTGTGGCTGTGATATCAATACTGATGGTCTCTTTGATAGCTGGCTGTGGTGGGGTATGTGGTGGGGTAGAGGTCTACACTGACTCCGAGCAGGTGATAAACACCACCGTTAACCAGGAGTTTATTATCGCTTTGGACTCAAACCCTACTACCGGTTATGGCTGGGAGGCAAGTTACGACGAGAATATGCTTAGCCTGGAAAAAGAGGAATATAGTCCAAATATAGTCCAGACGAAAAGGAACCGGGGCTGGTTGGTGCCGGTGGGACTCAGTATTACCATTTCAAGGCGCTAAAGGTGGGTGGAACCGAGATAACTGTTACCTATAAACGCTCCTGGGAAACGGAATATGCCGAGCAGAAGGTATTTACCGTTGATATAAAATGATGCTTTAAGAGATTGTTTAGCAACCTATCCCTGACCCCCTTCCCTTAGCAAGGGAAGGGGGAGTGTAGGTAAGAGAGGGGGATAAAGGGGGTGAGGTTAGTAAACACTCTCCTTTAAGTCGTTTGGGCATGGACTAATAGCTGACATACAGACGCTTGTTTTATTACCTGATTGCCCAAAAATAGCGATCTGTGACACACCACTGCATTATTTAAAACGCTCGTTCGCACGCGTCGTCTCCTCGTGCAATTTTGCCGTGGCAAGTATCAAAGCGACAAATTCCGTCCCGTGATAATTCATTGCAGTCCTGAGGTTAGAAAAGAAAAATCCTCCCTGGGTGGGAGGTCTATAATGGCAGGTTATGAAAGATGATCGGTTGTCATTCGACCAGCTGGACTCTTGAAAGGTAGGCATGAATAGCTATGAAAAGATACGCAAGAGGGCGTAGATAAGTAAGTTAATCTGCTGGATTAGATTCTTGTCCTAAAGTTCCCAGACGCTAATCAGTTGCTGGTAATCAATAAGTCCACTTTCGGCTACGTTTTCGATCTCAATTCCAGCCTCAACAGCTGCTGCTACCGGGTTCAGCCCACCCAGTTGCACGACACCAATCCGATTCAGACCCACGGGAATCTGACAAAGTGGCTCGCTAGTATTGCCTACGGCGTAAACCCCATGGATGCCAGCCTCCTTGAGCAAGGCAATCTTCTCCTCCAAGATTCCCCTCGCTGGTGCTGGTATTGTACGGAAGACACCTAGTATCTTACCGTTGCCTGTCTTCGCAGCCTCGCTAACAGTAGTCATCCTGGCACGAATAAATTGCTCGGAGGGATCGAGAGAGGTACCAGCATAATCGACTATGGCCACAAAGCGCCTTGGCTTTGAATTCCTAGCTTCAAGCAGGCCCCCGAATCTATAGTCTGTAGGGACACCAGCCTTCAGGAGTACCCCATTTATAACCACGCTACAAACAGTAGCCAAGCCAATTTTCCCACTGGGGATAACCACGGAACCAAGTTTTTCCCCCTCAGACGCTGTGGCCACCAACTCACTAACACAGATTCCTGCCTTGAAAGCATCCTTCATAGCTGATAGTGCTGCGGTGAGCTTCTCCTTGTCAATAAGAGAGGTATTTATGGATAGCTGGCCAGTTCTTTTTTGAGGGTCGAAAGTGGTCTGGAAGGCTAACATCTCGAGCTTCTCGCGTATGAAACCGAGTTGTTCTGGGGCAAGTGCTTCCCTAACCTCCTCGAGTCCAGCCCTAGTGATCATTCTGCCATCCTGACCTACTGGCTGGGTATAACCACGCTCGTCCGCTATCCGAAGATGATATCTAACTGCTCTTTCACTTAAAAAAATACCGCGGCGCTCAAGTTCCCGAGCAATTGTAATTGACCCCACAGGTTCCAAAGATTCACTCAAGATCTTTAGAATAGATACTATCTTTCTTTCTGTCTCAGAGCCAGCACCCTGAACCACACGAGTCTCCTTTAACTTCTAACATAGCCGATAGTCATTATAGCACCTCCACCCCAGAAGCTGAATACCATTGAGCATAGCCACAGATGGCTAGTTCAGGGAACGTAAGAAGGTCAGCACCTAGAGACTTGCCTTCAACAATCGCTTGCAGAATCCTCTGTGTGTTACCTCTAAAATCGCCAACCGTAGTGTTGATCTGCACCATGCCAATGCGCAGTCGATGCATGCTCATTCTCCAAACCTACTGCTCGGATTTTAAAGAATTGGCAGGTATCTATCAAGCTCATAGTCAGTAACATGGATGCGATAGCGGTCCCATTCGATCTTCTTATTGTTAATAAAAGCATTAAAGACATGGTCACCAAGGGCCTCTCGCACCAGCTTGCTTTTTTCGGCGAGTTGAATCGCCTCCAAGAGGCTGCCTGGCAACTGGCCTATGCCCCGTTTTTTTCTTTCCTCGTCTGTCATATGATAGACATTTTCTTCTACCGGCGGTGGTGGTTCCAATCCCTCCTCAAGTCCTGCTAGTCCGGCAGCCAGCATCACGCTGAAACAAAGGTAAGGGTTACACGCTGGGTCAGGAGAGCGAAGCTCAAATCTTGTCTCCTTCTCCTTCCCAACCTTATATACTGGGAGACGGATGAGGTCAGAGCGGTTACGCTGTGCCCAGGAAATATAAACCGGCGCCTCCCAACCTGGCACCAACCGCTTGTAAGAGTTGACCCACTGACTGGTAACCGCGGTAATTTCAGGGGCGTATTTTAGTAGTCCAGCAGCAAAGCTCAAGCCAACTTTGGAAAGATAGTACCTACCCTTCGGGTCAAAAAAGGCGTTGGCATCACCCTTAAATAATGACTGGTGGACATGCATGCCGCTACCATTAATTCCAAAAACAGGTTTGGGCATAAAAGTAGCATAAACCTCATGCTTCAGCGCTATTTCCTTGACTACCAAGCGATAAGTCATCACATTATCGGCCATCGTCAGGGCATCGGTGTAATGCATATCTATCTCATGCTGACTGGTAGCGACTTCGTGATGGGATTTATCAATGGCGACGCCCATCTCCTCTAGAGCAAGAATCGTATCCCTTCGCAGGTCAGTGGCGGCATCGTGAGGGTCCATGTCAAAATATCCACCAACATCCAGAGGCTCGGTTCCTTTGTTATCCTTGAAATAGAAGTATTCCAGCTCCGGACCAACATAGTAGGTATAACCCATATCTGCAGCCTTTTTGAGGTTCTTTTTCAGCACATATCTCGGGTCGCCCTCGAAAGGCTCTCTACTTGGGGTGAAGATATCACAGAACATTCTGGCTTCCGCCGCATGTTCCTTAGGTCTCCAGGGAAGGAGCTTGAACGTAGACGGGTCGGGCATGGCTATCATGTCGCTCTCATCAATACGGACAAACCCTTCAATTGATGAACCATCGAATCCTACCCCTTCCTCTAGGGCCTCCTCTAACTCCTCTACCGGTATAGCAAAGCTTTTTAGGAAACCCAGTATGTCAGTGAACCACAACCTCACGAACCTTACATCGTGCTCTCTTGCCATCTCGATGGCGTGTTCCTTGCTTTCCTCGAAGTTTCTCTTTTGCATACTTTCCCTCCTTTTTCTTTTGTAATCTATATAACGTTTTCATGTTTTGCTATTTCTCTACGACCTTCATTTCTTCTCAGATTGCATTGTCGCCCTCCTCGCCAGTTCTGACACGCACTGCATTCTCGACCGGGAGGACAAATATCTTGCCATCTCCCATCTCACCAGTCCTAGCAGCACTGGTGATAGCATTCAGTGTTCTGGCCACATCTTCGTCAAGCACGACAAGCTCGACCTTAAGCTTGGGCAAAAAATCCACTTTATATTCTCCAACGCGCCATTGTAAAATGAGACCTCCTTCCCGGCCATGACCGCTGACCTCGCTTACGGTTATGCCGTAGTAACCGCTATTTTGAAGAGCGGCTCTCACCGCATCCAGCTTTTCCTCTCGGATAATCGCTTCTATCTTCTTCACCGCAACATTCCTCCGTAGGCCCTTTCACCATGTTGTGAAATATCCAGCCCTACCGTTTCTTCTGTGGCATTCACCCTTAGCCCCATGGTAACATCAACTATCTTTCCCAGCACCCAGGTAGCGGCAAAGGCAAAGACCCAGACTACTGCCACGCCAAGGAGTTGCTTTCCAAGCTGCATGGCGTTACCGAAAATCAGCCCATTAGCACCAGCCGCGTTAACCGCAACACTGGCAAAAAGGCCGGTGGCCAGAGCACCCCAGGTGCCACCAATACCATGACACGCCCAGACATCCAAAGACTCATCAACCCCCATCTTCCTCGCTCTGAGGAGCATAGCATAGTAGCAGGCCACGGCTGCCCCAATACCTATCGGTATTCCCATCACTGGTGATACAAAACCGGCGGCGGGAGTAATTGCTACCAGACCGACAACGGCTCCGGTAGCCGCCCCCAGAAGGGAGGGACGGCGGTGAATCCAGCTAAGGAGCATCCAGGTGAAAGCAGCGGTGGCAGCGGCGGTATTAGTGGCGACAAAGGCGCTTGCGGCCAAGCCACCAGAGGTGAGAGCACTACCAGCATTGAAACCGAACCAACCGAACCAGAGCAGTGCCGCACCAAGCACCACCATGGGGATATTATTTGGCTCCATTGGCTCTTTCTCTCGATAGCCCCGTCGCGGGCCCAATAACCAGGCTAGAGCTAAAGCGGAGGCACCAGCATTTATGTGAACTACGGTGCCGCCGGCAAAGTCTAGAACACCCAATCTGGCCAGCCACCCACCGGAACCCCATACCCAGTGTGCGACCGGGCAATAGACGATAGTCAACCACAAAGTAGAAAAGACAATGAAAGCACTAAACTTCATTCGCTCAACGACCGCCCCGGTAACCAAGGCTACAGTGATAATGGCAAACATTGCTTCAAATGCCATGAAAGCTAGGTGAGGAACAGTCGTAGCATAGACAGATGAAGGTTCCTGGCCCACCGTTCTGAGACCGATGAAGTCAAGTCCACCAATAATACCCCCTTTATCGGGGCCAAAGCTCAAACTGTAGCCATAGAGTACCCATAGTAAGCTAACCAGACCCAGTATCGCAAAGCTCATCATCATGGTGGAAAGGAGGTTCTTTCGCCTGACCATACCGCCATAAAACAGAGCTACTCCTGGCGTCATTAGCATGACCAGTGCTGACGAAACCAAGAGCCAGGCAGTATCAGCAGCATTGATTGACATCCCTGAGCACCCCCTTAATAGGCATAGAGCCTGCCATAAGGTCGAAGCCAACGGGGAAAAAGCTTGATAACTTTATGTTCAAGTATTTTCTTGGTGTCATAGCCAAAATGAGAAGCAAACTCGCCAACGAATTTTTGAAGAATCTGGTAGTCCTTCTCTTCTAGCCCGGCAACACCCACTTCCTTGCCCAGTTGATAACTTTCAACGCTTCCCCTGAGGTAGATAACGCCGCCATGCATTCCGGTGCCAATAAAGTTCACTTTGTGGTGTTGTCCCTCATTTAGATTCAGACCCAATAGAATAAGAATACCGCCGGCCATGTACTCACCGAGGAAATCCTGGGCAGTGCCGCCGATGACCAGCACCGGTTTCTTCTCGTCATATTCCTTCATGTGAATGCCAGCACGGTAGCCGACATCGTCTCGGACAAAGATTTTACCCCCTCGGGCTGACAAACCTATGATGTCGCCAGCATGACCGTGAATTACTATCTCACCTTCGTTCATGGTGTTCCCGCAGCCATCCTGAGCATTGCCGCGCACAATAATCCTTGGCCCGTCCATGAATGCCCCAAGGTCATTGCCGGGTGTGCCAAAGATTTCGATTTCCACCGGTGTATTCAGGTCCGTGCCAATATACCTCTGACCATAAACGTTATAAAGCTCAATCCGGTGAGCACCTTTTTTGACCGCATCCCTAAGTCTGGCATTGAGCTCCTGATAGAAGATGCCACTGGCATCGATCTTCACTGACGAATTAGCCTGCCCTTTCATATTAGTTGCCCACCATCCTTACTCCGAGGATTTCGAGTTCTGTGTCAGTCAACCCAATACCTCTCAAGTGGAGGCGATTTCCCCGCAGACTCTCAATTGCGTTTACACCGAGACCGCCAAGTATATCCTTAAGCTCCAGGCTCCAACCGCGAAGGAGATTAGCCAATCGCCTTGCACCAATGTCGGGGTTAACCCGCTTGGTCAGGAAAAGGTCAGTGGTGCAGATGCCCCAGGCACACTTACCGGTATGGCATTGCTGACACACGGTGCAGCCCAGGGCAATGAGAGCCGCCGTTCCAATGTAAACCGCATCGGCACCAAGGGCGATCGCCTTTGCCACATCACCGCTATTTCTTATCCCCCCTGAAACGACAATCGAAGCCTGGTTACGGATTTTTTCTTGTCTTAAGCGGGTATCGACCGAGGCCAGAGCCATCTCAATGGGAATGCCCACGTTGTCACGGATTATTTTGGGTGCCGCTCCAGTAGCCCCCCGTAGCCCGTCGAGAACTATGATGTCGGCTCCTGCCCGCACCATACCGCTGGCGATAGCTGCCGAGTTGTGGACGGCAGCTATCTTCACTGCCACTGGCTTGGTATAGTCTGTTGCCTCTTTAAGGGCATAAACAAGTTGAGCCAAGTCCTCAATGGAGTAAATATCGTGCTGCGGTGCTGGGGACAGGGCGTCCGTTCCCAGGGGAATCATTCGGGTCATAGATACCTCAGCGCTTACTTTTTCTCCGGGAAGATGCCCGCCAATGCCAGGCTTAGCCCCTTGACCAATCTTAATCTCAATTACGCGGGCGGCATCAAGATAATCAGGATGGACCCCAAAACGCCCTGATGCTACTTGGACGACAGTATTATTGCCATACTTATATAGCTTGGGGTGGAGCCCGCCTTCCCCGGTATTCCAGAGGGTTCCCATTTCAGTCGCTGCCCGAGCTAGAGATTCGTGCACATTGAGGCTTACTGCCCCATAGGACATGGCAGCAAACATGACCGGAACTTCAAGTTTCACCTGCGGCGCTAGCTCCGTTTTCAGATTGATGTTATCCCCATCAAGCTCAACCTGGTCAGGTTTTCGCCCCAGATAAGTGGTAAGCTCCATAGGCTCGCGCAGCGGGTCAATAGATGGGTTAGTTACCTGGCTGGCATTAAGAACCAGATGGTCCCAGTAGATGCGTTGACTCTTATCGTCGCCCATTCCGGTGAGGAGCACACCACCGCTTTCAGCTTGCTTGATTATGTCTTCAATAACTTCGGGACGCCAGTTATAGTTCTCACGGTAGTCCAGCGGGTTTTTTCTAATAGTCAAGGCTTGGGTCGGGCAAAAAACAACACAACGATGGCAGCCAACACAGTTCTCTTCCCGACTTCTTACCTCATCATCCTCAGCATCATAGTAATGAGCGTCAAAGGTGCACTGGTTGACACACACCTGGCACTGGATGCACCGCTCCGGGTCTCGTTCTATTAAGAATTTGGCTGGAAGATAGGTCTTCACTAACTTTTTCTCCTATAGTCGGATTGGTATTCCTTTTTGGGCTAAATATCTCTTTGTCTCGGCAATGGAATAGGTGCCATAATGAAAAATACTGGCTGCCAGAACCGCATCCGCCTTACCGCTAACTAGAGCTTGATAAAGGTCCTCCAGAGTGCCTGCACCACCACTGGCAATGACTGGCACGGTTACCGCCTCGGAGACAGCACGGGTTAGTTCAATGTCATAACCCGCCCGATGACCATCAGCATCAATACTGGTAAGCAGTAATTCCCCAGCCCCCAATGCTACTACCTGCCTCGCCCAAACGAGAGCATCAATCGCGGTTGGTCTTTGACCACTATAGCTATAGACCTCCCATCGTGGTTCCTTACTGCTCTCTACCCTCTTGGCGTCTATAGAGACCACGATGCATTGACTGCCAAATTTATCAGCCCCTTCTCTAATCAGGGGCGGCTTGAGCACGGCGGCAGTGTTTATCGACACCTTGTCTGCTCCTGCCATCAAAATGCGCCGGATATCACTGATACTGCGCAGCCCGCCACCCACAGTTAGGGGTATAAACACCTCTTTGGAGATACGCTCAATGATATCAACCATGGTGTCACGCTCCTCAGGAGTCGCAGTTATGTCCAGAAAGACCAGTTCGTCGGCACCCTCCTTATAGTAGAAGCTAGCTAGCTCTACCGGGTCACCAGCGTCGCGCAACTCCACAAAGCTTTTCCCCTTTACTACCCGTCCATTTTTCACATCAAGACAGGGAATAATCCGTTTAGTTAACATCCGGTATCCCCTCCCTAGCAGCAACCATCTCCTTTGGTTGGAGTGGCCTACCGAGTCTTCCCACGATAGGCTCGCCTCCCATTGGAATCCATGCCCTATCCAGGTCAGGACAAATCAGACGAATAGCCGACTCCTCAGACGAAAGATATAGCATGTCGCCCTTTATCCCAGCAGTAAGCGGGCGCAGTCTGATGCGGTCGGTAAGCCCGATCATCTCGCCATGATGGGCAATAATTACTGTGAACGGTCCATTTAAGAGCAAGCTGCTATATACCTGACGAAGGGTTCGTAATAGCTTCTGCTCCTCAAGAGGTCGGCGCTCAATATCAGTCCAGAAGGGAGGTGCCAGGATACGAGCCACAATCTCAATAGGTAGACCGTGCTTTCGCATAAGCAGGTCAATAGCGTAAGCCACTACTTCGGTGTCGGTCTGCATAGTGCAGTAGTAGCCGAACTGCTCTAGATAACGCTGATTTATTCCGTAGGACGAAATCTCGCCGTTGTGAACTACGGTCCAGTCTAGAATGCAAAATGGGTGAGCCCCACCCCACCATCCCGGCGTATTGGTTGGGAATCTGCCATGAGCTGTCCACAGGTAACCTTCATAATGCTCCAGGCAGAAGTAGTCAGCTACATCCTCAGGATAGCCCACACCTTTGAACACACCCATATCCTTGCCACTGGAAAAGACAAAGGCATCTTCAAGCTTGGTATTCACCTCCATCACCCTGTCCACCACATAGTCGTCCGCTGATTGCTCTGCAGGCTTATGCTGACCTATCTCAAGAAAGTAGCGCCATATTAGTGGCGGCTTCACAATCCTTGGCGTCGGTCGCGTTGGTATCTCTTCGTCATAAACAAGGTCAAACTTGTCCTTAAGGAACGCCTCGGTCTTCCGTTGTCCCTCTCGGCTGAGATACATTATGTGGAAGGCGTAGAGGTCAGCATATTTGGGGTACAATCCGTAGATAGCAAATCCTCCACCCAAGCCATTGCCGCGAACATGCATATTGGCAATAGCCCTAATGACACCTTCCCCGGGGAACCTTCTTCCCGAGGTATCCATTACTCCAAATAGGGAGCAGGCATTTATCATCTTGTCGTCATTGTAAGGGTTATTTGTTCGGTTAATCTCTTTCATCTTGTATCTCCCGGAACAAAATCTACTCTCCTAAGACCAATTCCTCGGGCTCCTCACGGAGGATTGTCGGAGGAAGAAAACCCGAGTTTGGCATTCCTAACCGCGCTCGCCACATTTCTTCGGGCAGAGAGGCCAGACTAAAATCTTCAGCAACTAGGGCTTGCTTGAAACGTTCAACCTCTACCCGGTCTTTCATCAAACTGAAGACGACGCCCGATTTCTCAATGTCACCAGCAAAGACCATGCCAACTACGAGTCCGTCTTTCAGCACGACCTTCTTATACATATGGTCATACCTATTGCTGATTACCTCATAACTGTCATCAGGCGGGTTGACCATTCCGGCAGAGGCAACAGCTAGGCCGAAGTATTTCAGCGAATTCAACGCCGTGCCACCGAAATATTCAGTGGGGACGCCAGCCATATTGAATCCAGCGACTCTTCCTTCCATATAAGCGTTAGGCCAGATGGGAGTCAGCCGATTCTCGCCATAAATAAAGTCATGAGCCTCAACCACATCACCGCAGGCGAAGACTTCGGGGTTAGATGTAGCCATGCGGTGGTCAACGACAATGCCGCGATTGACTTTTATCCCGGTACCAATCGCAAGGTCAAGGCGCGGCCGGACGCCGATAGCCACTATTACCAGTTCACAGGGTATCGGCCGGGTGTCATCGAGGTTGACACCGGTGACTTCGCCGGGTAAATAGCTGCCGATCTTGCCTACCGTATGTCCAGTTATTATTTCAACGCCAGCCTCCGTTAGAGTTTTCTCCTCTAGAGTCGATCCCTCTTCATCAAGAATAGTGTTCAAAATCCGTTCTTTCATCTCGACAATGGTAGCTTCAATCCCTCGCTTTACGAGTGCTTCGGTCACACCCACGCCAATTAATCCGCCGCCAATGACAATAGCCCTCACCTTTATCCCGTAGTGACTCAGAAACTCGTCGATCGCCTTAGCGTCGTCGAGTTTAGTAAAGGTAAAGACTCCTTTCAACCCGATACCCTCTATCTCGGGAACAATAGGTAAGCCGCCGGTAGCTAGTAGTAGCCTTTCCCATCTGATTTTCTCTCCCGACTCTAGCTCAACAATATGCTTATCAATATCAAGGTGCTGTGCCTTCTTATCCAGGAAAGTGCGGATATTGTTCTTCTCATAGAAGTCAGCCGGTCGAAATAACATCTTCTCCAAAGGACACCTTTTGGCTAGGTACTCTGAGATAAGCGGCCGTGAATAGGCAGGGTAGGGTTCGTCGGAGATTATGGTGATTTCTCCTGCTTTATCCATCTCACGTATGGCTTCAGCAGCCGCAATGCCCCCGGCTGAGTTACCAATAATCAGGTATTTTGCTTTCACTACACTCTTTGCCATTCTGTCTATACCCTATCCCTTTGTGGTTTTAACTTCGCTCCATAGCGAGTTTTATGAAATTGCCGTACATTCTTAAGCCAAGTTCTCCGCTCTTTTCTGGGTGAAACTGGGTTGCTATCACATTGCCCCTCGCTATCACACTGCATAATCGAATGCCATATTCGGTCTCACCAGCTGCTAGCGATTTATCATCTGGCTCGACATAATAGCTGTGGACGAAGTAGAAGTTCGCTTCGTCCGGTATGCCATCAAATATCGGGTGCGAGCCTATCTGCTTTACCTGATTCCACCCCATGTGAGGGATTTTCAGCCCTGCAGGAAGCTTTCTTACTTGCCCGGGAATGACCCCAAGACACTCGTGCCAGCCGCCTTCCTCAGTGCCAGCAAATAGAATCTGTAAGCCGATACAAACGCCCAAAAAAGGGCGACCATCACCAATAAACTGACAAATCGGGGTGACCATACCCAGCGTCTTAAGATTTTTCATAGTCTCAGCCGCGGCACCAACACCAGGTAGAATAACCGCTCGGGCATTAAGCAAATCTCTCGGGCGGCTCGTTACCTTTGGCTGGCAGCCTAGCCTCGTGAGAGCATTAGCCACACTACGCAGATTGCCCGCACCATAGTCAATTATTACGATCACTTCGCCTCAACCCTGCTCGCTTCTGGTTCCAACGGAGAATTTACTGCCGATTCCTCAGGAAGCTCGTCAAACTCTTCAGGCGTGTACTCACGCATTTCCCCGCTGGCTGAAGCCGCCTCATCTACCCGTTCCACCGTGAGCTTGAATGGCACCGGGCCCATGAAACTACAGCTTTTAGCCTGTACCGCGTCCCGTATTATGTTGGCCATCCGTTCAGCTTCCACCCTGGGGAAACAGTGGCTAACGGCAGGTGGAACCTCCAGTGTCACTACAAACAGTTGTCTTTCCATGTTTCTACCTCCTTCCCTGAGCTAATTTTAATTAATTGTTGCATGATTAACGGTGTCATCTTGGGCCTCTGCGTATACCAGTGCCTCGTTAGGACAGTTCGTGACGCATACTGGCACGTCCCTTCCTTCGCATAAGTCGCATTTAACAATCTTTCCCAGGTCTGTTTCCTGCCTTATAGCACCAAATGGACAAGCTAATATGCAGGTCCAGCAGCCGATGCACTTGTCCATATCCACACTGACGATGCCGCTGTCAGGGTCCCTCCAGAGGGCTCCAGTAAGGCATGCATACACGCAGACAGGGTCAGCACAATGGTGACATTGCACCGGAAAGCAAACAGGCTTCCTCTCTTCGACCCACAAAGATGGTAATGGTTCGGGCGATTCCCTCTTGAACGCCTTCACCAAGTCCTTTGATCGCGAGTGAGCCACTTGACAATATACCTCACAGAGGTGACAGCCGATGCAAACCTGCTCGTTGATGTAAATCCTCTTCATCTGTTAGAACCTTTCATTAGCGGTACACGGTAACCATCTACCGTCTACCATATCCTACCACATTATATTTACTATGTCAATAGCCCATCCCCAGAAATTTCACAGGTTTGACCGGCAAAAGTTGTTAACTTGGGGCTCCCTCTAGTTTGGCCGATATCGAATGGGTTACCCGTCACCGCATAGAAGACTGTTTCCTAGCACTTCGTGCAACAGACGCTTGTTTTATTACCTGATTGCCCAAAAATAGCGGATTGTTCAATTTGGCAAATACGCTATAATTAAACCTGTGAGCTACATTGCATCCTGGAGTGGTGGTAAGGACAGTTGCTTCGCCGTGCATGAGGCAATGGATAAAGGATACGAGATTTCTCACCTGGTGAACTTCATCTCCCGGGAGTTCCATAGAGTAAGTTTTCATGGCACAGAAGCCAGGCTGATTCAACTGCAAAGTCAGGCTATTGGAATCCCTCTTCTACAGAGGGAAACTACCCGGGATGGGTATGAGCAAGAGTTCAAGGAGGCAGTGCGAAGTCTAATTCCTGGCGGTGTAGAGGGGATGGTTTTTGGGGACATATATCTTCAAGAGCACAAGGACTGGGTAGAAAGGGTTTGCGGTGATTTGGGTATTCAGGCGATTGAACCACTCTGGGGTAGGAGTACAGAAGAGATATTGTCTAGCTTTATCGATGACGGGTTTGAAGCAGTTATCGTCAGTGCTAAATCTGATCTAATCGATGAATGTTGGATTGGTGGACGAGTAGATAAGGCATTCATGGAGTACTTAAAGAAGAGAGGCATTGACATCTGTGGAGAAAACGGTGAATATCACACCCTGGTGACCGGCGGTCCTATCTTTAATAGACGAATACAACTGATTGAGAGCAGGACTATCAGCCGGGATAATTACTGGTTCCTGGATACCACCAGGTATGAGCTTAGTTGTTGAGTTGAGTAACAATAGGGCGATTTGTGCTCTTGAGGAATAGTCATGTCGCTAACGAAATTCATCAGGGATGTACAGAAGAGGCATGAAGCAATTCCAACTCCTGGTGCCATAGTCTACAATGCGACGGCAGCAAGGGTTCTTCGCAAGCCGGAAACAAAGATAGCTAATGACATAGTTGAAAAGATGGGAAGTGGGACTATTCTTGATTTAGGTTCGGGAACAGGCTATTTATCAATAGAGATTGCAAAGAGGACACCAGGCCTGCAGGTTTATGGCATCGACTTGAGCCGGCAAATGGTCAAGATTGCCAGACGTCATGCAAGAGGTATCGAAAATGCTCGATTTGAGTTTGGCAATGCTGCTGACCTTCCTTTCGAGGATGATTCAATAGACTTTATCGTTAGTACCGGCTCTTTACATCATTGGAAGACACCAGCCAGGGTATTTGGTGAATGTTATCGTGTTCTAAAAATTGGTAAGGAAGCCTGGATATATGACGGGTGTCCCGATGCCTTTAAAGACCAGGCTGATAGAAATAGAATGAGAAGGGAATATGGTTTTTTGGTTTACCGAATTGGAACTAAAGTCGCTGGACTTCATGGTTTTGCCCGGGAAGAGTACGAGAGCGAAATTAAAGATATTTTAGACCAAACAGAATTCAAAGATAGTTATCAGATGGAGCTAACAGACATTTGGATGAAGATTACACTCAAGAAGCACAGGTGAACAAGTCTGGTCTTTCTCAACTGCTTCGTTGCTCGTCTTGTTCAACCGGGCAACAATTGTCTATTTTGCCTGGCTAGCTCTGCTGAGATTCTTCTTGCTAGTGAAGAGGCAAAGCTGGGCAAATACTAAGTATTTATACTTGTTAGGTGTATAATAGTTTTGACAGCTACCGTAGTAGCTTGATAGGATTTTAGAGGCTGGAGCAGGTTAGGTGAACTGAGGGTTCATATATATCATTGCTATCCTGCATCAGTTCAAGGGGAGGTAGTTAAATGCGGCAATTGAAGATTATTGTGGAAAAACATACTGATGGCTATGTGGCTTATCCCTTGGGGCTTAAAGGAGTTGTGGTTGGACAGGGAGATACTTATGAAGAAGCTCTTTCAGATGTGAAGTCGGCCATTCGCTTTCACATTGAGACTTTTGGAGACGAGGTTCTCAATGTTGAGCCCCCGGTTCTTGAGGCATTCATTGCCGAAGCCGGGGTCTAGGTTTGATGAGGAAGTTTCCTGTTGATGCTCCAAAGGAGAGAGTGGTCAAGGCATTGCAAAATCTTGGTTTCAATGTTGTGCGTGAAAAGGAGCATATTTCTATGTTGCGGGAGAATCCCAATGGGAGCAAAACTCCTTTGACCATGCCTAATCATCGGAAGATAAAGGCTTCCACGCTAAGAACGATTTGCACTCAAGCGGGTATTCCCAAGAATGACTTCTTAGAAGCGTATAAGAAAACGTAGGTGTGACAACGGCGGCTAACATGGGTTTCACGGCAAAAGCAATTAGAAGCTAAGAGAATAGCGAGTATTTACTCTTTTATACCAAATTTCGGCAAGCAGCGATAAAGCTCCCCAGGCCTGAACAATCTGACGTTTTGTTCCCGGAATAGTGGACTAGAATAACATTCGTCCCTCAGGCTGCTGGCAGATTACTGGTGCTATAATCAATGTGTTATATTTGTGGTCGACTTATTTCCATGTTGTTACGGAGAAGCCGAAGTCAAGCAAAAAAGACAGAGGCTGTTTAAAAATGTAGTTGCCCAATTCATTGGGCGATAGTGCCTGATAAATCAGGCAACTACAAAAATTTGGGGGTGAAGACTCTCCAAAATGCCCAAAATCGAACGGGAAAACAAAATTAAACAGCCTAAGACGAGAAGGGAGGTGATGTATCATGCCATTGAAAACCGCTGCAGAGTACATCGAGAGTCTGCGTAAGCTGAAACTGGACCTCTATCTACTTGGTGAAAAGGTGGAGAATTGGGTTGATAATCCTATTATCAGGCCATCAATCAACGCTGTGGCGATGACCTACAAGCTTGCTCACGAGCCCAGGAACAAGGAGTTGGCAACCACGGGCTCGGTGCTTACCGGAAAGAAGGTAAACAGATTTAACTCTCTCTTCAAGAGCACCGGTGATATGGTCAGTAAGGTAAGATTACAGAGGGAGTTGGGACAAAGGACAGGCTGTTGTTTCCAGAGGTGTGTTGGTCTTGACGCCATCAATGCTGTTTTTAGCACCACCTACGAAATCGACCAGGCGCACGGAACCAAGTATCACCACAGGTTTAGAGAGTGGCTGGAGTATGTTCAACAGAATGACCTCTGTGTCCAGGGTGCCATGACCGATGTCAAGGGCGACCGGGCGGTGGCTCCAAGCAAACAGGCTGACCCGGACATGTTTGTGCATGTGGTAGAGCGAAGGAGCGATGGCATCATCATAAGGGGGGCAAAGGCAAGTCAAACGGGAACCACAAATTCACATGAAATGCTCATTATGCCGACCCTGAGAATGCGGGACGGCGATGAGGACTATTCCCTGAGCTGTGCTATACCAACAGACACTGAAGGCGTACACCTCATCTATGGAAGACAGTCCTGCGATACGCGCAAGCTCGAGGATGGTGACATCGATGTCGGTAACTACAGCTTCGGCGGACAGGAGACACTGACTATCCTGGACAACGTCTTTGTCCCGTGGGACAGGGTTTTCATGTGCGGGGAGATCGAATTTGCCATTATGATGGTGGAGAGATTCGCCGCTTATCACCGGCAGAGCTACGGCGGTTGTAAGCCGGGCATAGCTGATGTGCTTATTGGAGCGGCGGCCTCAATGGCTGATTACAACGGGACACGCAGAGCCCCTCACATCAGGGAGAAGCTTGGGGAGATGATTCACCTCGCTGAAACGATACATGCCTGCGGATTAGCTTGCGCCTACGAGGGGTGGCAGACTATGTCTGGCAACTACCAGTCCAACATCCTTTTAGCCAATGTATGTAAGCATAATGTGACGCGGTTTCCCTACGAGCTTTGCCGGCTTGCCGAGGACATAGCCGGCGGTATTCTGGTAACGCTGCCCTCCGAAAAAGACTTCAGGCACCCTGTGATGGGCAAATATATCGATAAATACCTGAAGGGCATACCTGATGTACCTACAGAGCACCGAATCCGCATGTTGACGCTCATCCACTCCATGACTTTTGGCCAGATAGCTCCCAGTTATCGCACAGAGTCGCTGCATGGAGCCGGCTCGCCTCAGGCACAGAAAATTATGATTGAGCGCGAGACGGATATGGACCTCAAGCAGAGGCTCGCCCGCAGGTTGGCTGGCATCGACAAAAGGGAAGACGTGACTGCTTAGTTTCCATATGAACAAACATATCATAGAGAAATTCATCTTGCTCTGGAAAAAGTATTTTGACGGTGCGGAACTTCCGGTTATTTTCTATTATACCAACGAAGAAGGACATGCCAGGCTGGTCGAGCCCGATTCGGTGCCCGGGTGCGTGATTGGGATATTATCGGAGGTCAGGAAGGGGAGGTCTTTGTGTTTTAATGTGGACTCAGTCGGCTGTCCTGGGGGCAAACGATACCTTGGCTTTACAGAAGGGATTATGCCAGACTTTGAATACTTCCTCTCCTACGGAATCCCTGGTAAGTTGACCGGTGAGCGCTATTGCAAATCTCCGGAACTGGTCAAGGAAATAATGAAACGCTCGCCTACGTTCAAAGCACCGGGACGCTTCATAATATTTAAAAGATGGGACAAGCTTGAGGAGTCAGACGACCCGGAAGTTGTTATCTTCTTTGCGGAGCCCGATGTTCTCTCCGGGCTTTTTACTCTGGCGCGTTTTGATGAAACTGAGCAAAATGCAGTATTCACCCCCTTTGGCTCGGGCTGTTCCACAATTGTCCAGTACCCGTATCTTGAAAGAGATTCTGCCCGCCCCAGAGGAGTCATCGGAATGTTCGACCCTTCAGCGCGTCCTTTTGTTCCCAACAATGTACTCACATTCTCAGTACCTATGAACAAGTTTGTCAGGATGATCTCTATCATGGAGGAGAGTTTTCTCATCACAGATTCATGGCGCAGGATACAGAAAAGGCTGAAATAGGCCGGAACGGAAGTCCATTTTACCTGGCCAGCTCTGCTGAGCTTTTTCTTGCTCGTGAATAGGCAAAGCCGGGCAAATACTCTTAAGAATAAATTTCGGCAAGCAGCGATAAAATCCCCCAAGCCTGAACAAAATGGTGGTTTGTTGGGTCACGACGCCTGGCAGGGACCATACTCAGGGAACGTGTCTCGAGAGTCCCTGCTGGGGAAGAGTAGTGAAAACCATAAGCGGAAGCCCTGGTAAGCTCTGAGTTATCTGTAGCGTCTGCTTTAGCCCGTTGATACCACCTATCTGCGGTGCTATAGGGAAGTGCAAAATGTTATGTTAAGACGATGGCTAAAAACGGAAATCTGAAATCCTATTGACAAGAATTAACACCCTTTGTAAAGTTCGTGATACAATAAGATTGTTAAAGGTGGAGGTGAAAATGGCAAGAGCAGGAGGTTACATTGTTGTTGATGTTGTGGTTACGAAAGAAGGTAACCAATATAGCTCTTGGTGCCCGAAGTTAGATATTGCTAGTTGTGGCGATGACCCTGAAGAGGCTGTTGAAAATCTCAGTGATGCTGTCGAACTTTATCTAAATACTTTAGAAGAACAGGGCGAGCGTGCGCGAATTCTTAAGACAAGAGGTGTTCAGATTCTACATGATGATAACCCGGTAATTCCTACTTCATTTGTTACACAGTATCGACAAAAAATATCGACCCCAGCATGAAATGGCTCTGCCAAGTAGCCAGGAAGCAATTACAGCTTTAACCAAGGATGGTTTTCGACCCAAAGGAAAATCTAAACGTGGAAGCCATCAAGTTTTTGCAAAGAAACTACCCAACGAAACGAGAAATGTTGTAGTGCCCTTAGGCAAGAAAGAAATTCCTCGAGGAACGCTGGGGAGCATGGTCCGACAAGCGGGACCAGAAGCAAGACATCTAATTGGCCTTTTGAAGTAGCTTCTTTATCATCTATTAATAATGCTTTAGATAACCTTACTTGCCCCTAAAGAGCTTGAAAAACACCTGAAGCCTTGGAGGTTTTTTGATCGCAATCAGAACGGTTGCCTACTGTACAGTTGTCTTCGCGCTGTTCAAAATAGTATTCCGGCGATAGGCAGAGTTAGGTTGGTGAATGAGCTATGGTATAGTAGTATGTATCGATACAATATATGGCTGATGAAACAGAGGACTGTTACCAGAGAAGGTTAAGCAGCCGTATTAAACAGGCATCATACTCGCCTTAGCTGCTCACAAAAATAATCGGGGCAGCTGAGGTTCTAAGCAGGTTATGACAGGTAACAAGGAATCTGGGCGATGCTTTTTATTCCCGGAACACTGATTGCCATATTGACATTTCCAGGTGTCATAATCCATGAGGCAGGACACAGACTTTTCTGCAGCCTCGCCGGTGTTCGTGTCTATAAGACCTGCTATTTTAGACTGGGCAATCCTGCTGGGTATGTTATTCACGGCCCGGTACAGAGTTATGGGGCTGGTTTTCTAATCTGCGTGGCTCCGTTTATCGTTAACACGGCTGTCGCACTCCTCATATTTTCCATTGCGTCAAATGTTTCCTCCACTGCCGTCGCTTTCCCATTGTACTGGTTGGGTATATCCATAGGGATGCATGCATTCCCCAGCAGTGGAGATGCCGATAGCTTGTGGCGTTACTCGAAGGCAGCTTGGAGGCACAATCCTCTGGCCGTTCTGGGCTTCCCGATTGTTATCTTAATAAAGATAGCTGCCGTGCTCAGTATTATCTGGTTTGACCTGTTCTATGCTATTGCTTTGCTGCTTCCCTTTGTGGTAACAATATAACGAAGTGTTTAACCGACTGATATTGACCCTTGTAATGATGGGGGATAGGATATAGGCAAATTTGAATATTTGATTGGCAAATCATTGTTGTGAAGAAGCCGCAAAGCAATTATGCCTTTATTGACAGCCAAAATCTTAACCTTTCGATCCGTGATCAAGGCTGGGTTTTAGACTTTAGAAAATTCAGGCAATATCTTCACGGCAAATATGGCGCAACCAAAGCCTTTCTTTTTATCGGCTATGTTTATGAAAATCAAGGCCTATATACCAACTTACAGAAGGCTGGGTATATTTTAGTTTTCAAGCCGACGCTCAAGTTACCAAGTGGAAAGGCCAAGGGGAATGTTGACGCTGAGTTGGTTCTTCACGCCATGATCGAATATCAAAACTATGACAAAGCCCTTATTGTCACCGGAGACGGCGATTTCTATTGTCTGCTGGACTATCTTGCAAAGAATGATAAACTGTTAAAACTAATGATCCCGAACAAGAATAGTTTCTCCTCATTATTTAGAAAAATGATGCCGCATATTGTATTTATGAATAATCTTAGAAGCAGACTCGAGTATCATAAAGGTAGTGAGCAATAAAAAAAGAGGCATTGCCGTGGGATAAAGCCCACAGATTGGCCTCTCATCGTGATTCTAGTATAAGAATAGCAAACATATTTATTGTTGTCAATAGGCCGATTTAAATGGTACGATTGGTGCCACTTTAACTTCCTTCTTCGTCATTGCGAACGGAGAAATCCCTGTGCGGCATCAGATTGCTTCGGCACTAACGTGCCTCGCAATGACAGGGGGGCATACCTCGCAATGATAGGAGGGGGCGTCCCTCACAACGACAGAAGGTCATTGCCAGCCTTTTTTTATTGTCATTGCGAGCGAAGCGAAGCAATCTCGTCAACTTCCCCTTAGCAAAGCACAATCGCTGTGCCGCTCATGGTGATATAGCGCGTTTAGAAGACTCAGAAGGAGGTGCAGACATTACAACCGTCCAGATTTATGATGCCAAGCAGAACAGGGTGGTGACCGTAGAGAAAATTGAGAAGTCGGATGCGGAATGGAAGAAGCTGCTGACCAAGAAGCAGTATGAAATCACGACCAGGAAGGGAACGGAATTTCCGGGCACCTGCCCCTTTGACAAAGTCCATGAACCAGGTATCTTCCAGTGTGTACGCTGCGGCACCGACCTTTTTCGCAGTTCCACCAAGTTCGAATCGAGGACGGGCTGGCCTAGTTATTATGAGCCAATCTCACGGTTGAACGTGGTGGAGCAGCCTGACAGGAGTCTGGGAATGGTGCGGACGGAAGTGCTCTGCGCCCGGTGTGGCTCCCACCTTGGCCATGTGTTTGATGATGGCCCGCCACCGACCGGCAAACGCTATTGTATGAATGGCCTTGCGCTTAAATTCGTACCCGAGGGCAAACTGTGAACCGGGCAGTCTCATTGGAAGCTGCTACCCTGGCTGGCGGTTGTTTCTGGTGTCTTGAGGCGGTGTTCCGGGAAGTTGACGGCGTCGAGAATGTGGTCTCCGGCTACACGGGCGGCACCACCATCAATCCGACCTACGAGCAGGTCTGCACTGGCAAGACTGGCCACGCTGAGGCAGTCCAGGTGAGCTTCAATCCTTCCAAGATCTCGTATCGGGAAATCCTGGAGATTTTCTTCTCTGTTCATGACCCAACGACACTGAACCGGCAGGGTCCGGATGTGGGCACGTCGTACCGTTCGGCTATTTTCTACCACAACGAGCGGCAAAAAGCCGTTGTCGAGGAACTCATCGGAGAGCTCAATAAAGCTCACCTGGGGAAGAAACCCATCGTCACGCAGATTGTCCCGCTGGATACATTCTATCCTGCAGAAGACTACCACCGGGAATACTTCTCTCAACATCCCGAACAGGCTTACTGCCAGACGGTGATTTCGCCCAAGGTCAATAAGTTCCGCAAGAAGTGGACAGCGCGGCTTAAAGATTGTTAACCAGCGAATGGGAGGTGTAAAATGAATGCAATACCTGGCGTAGAATAGCCAGGATGTGCGTATGGCTCATCGGCTTGTTGTGCCGGAGCCAAATATAGGAGGGTGTTTAAAAATGTAGTTGCCCAATTTATTGGGCAAATGCGCCTGATGAATCAGGCAACTACAGAAATTTGAAAGTGAAAATCCTAAGCACTAAATACGAAATACTAAACAATGTAAAAGAGCAGTCAGCAGTCAGCGGTTAGCTAACGACTGATGGCTGCTAAATTCAGTTTTGGTATTTGAATTTGGAATTTAGAATTTGTTTAGAGTTTAGAAATTAGGATTTAGAATTTAAGGTTGTTAAAATGCTTAAAAACGAACGCAAAATCAAAATTAAACAGCCTTTATAGAAATTGGAGGTAAGTGTGGTGAAATACCGCCATATTATTTTACTGGGAATTCTTCTACTGGGAGCGATACTGATATCAGGATGTAACGCAGAGCAGAATGCGGCACAAGCGAAGAATGGCGACATTGTCCAGGTGGATTATACCGGAACACTGGAAAACGGCACCGTATTTGATACATCGGTGGGACGTGAACCTTTGAATTTTACTTTGGGTGAAGGTCAAATGATTCCCAAGTTTGAACAAGCTGTCCTGGGGATGAAAATCGGGGAATCGAAAACCTTTACCATTCCCGCGGATGAGGCCTACGGCCAATACAGTGATGACCTGGTACGGGTAATAGATCGAGAGGAACTTACGAATATCCCGAATCCAGAGGTTGGTCAGCAGTTGTATGGGTCTCAAACAGATGGTACAACAATCACAGGCACTATAACCAATGTCACTGACACGACGGTAACAGTAGATTTTAACCCCCCTCTTGCGGGGAAAAACCTGACCTTTGAAATTGAGCTTGTGAGCATACAATAAATTACCTTTCATGACGCCTCCCATTTTCAATGTGCGGCGGTATGGAGTAATGCTTTTCACCTCTTCATGTTTGGCTTCCTCTGGGCTTAGAACGAGTTAAGGCTGGGCGCTAGCTCACGCTTGAAGTGGGCAGCGATGATTTGTCTGCTTTTCAGAAGAGGATTTAGCCCTTTCATGAATGGCAGAGTTAACAAACTGACGGAATGTTCGACCAGGCAACCAACCAACATCTTGTGTCCCCGAACTCTTAGAGTGTCCGGTTTGAGTGCATCAGCCGATGCGTGGTATGTTGTTTTGCCATGCAAAGGCATAGAACAAGTATCTCCTTGGCATAATATGGTGCTATAATTTATCCAAATGCCAAAAGAATACCAAACCATTGTGCTGGCAGCCCTGCTCCATGATATCGGGAAGCTTATCCAGCGTGGCAAATTTCTGCATCTCGACAAAGGGCAACATCCAAAGTTTTCTGCCGATTTCATAAAGATAAACACGGGGGTGTTCGCTCAAATAGCCGATATGACACTGCTGGAAGAGCTGGTCTTGAGGCATCATGAGGATGAACGGCACTTCCCGCCAGAGCTTCTAGTACAGGGCATCAAAGATGAACATACTAGGATGCTCGCTAGCTTGGTGAGCAAAGCAGATAATCTGTCTTCCTCAGAGAGAGGCAAAAGCAATGAACAATGGCAGGATTACAAGACGACGCCCTTAGCCTCAGTCTTGGAAAGGCTAGGGCAGGAGGTTGTTGAAGAAGCGGACGAGGTTATTCTGGGAAGATATCATCCGCAACAACTACAGGATGTAGGTTCATTACAAAGCATATTTCCTGATAGATTTGAACATTACTCGTCTGGAGAGCTTGATAAGCTCATTTCGGGTCCTGGTTCTTTTGGTGACTCTTTCAAAGATATGTTTCGTTCTGACAGAAGCCAGTTGAATCTGGCTGACTTCGACTCTGTGTTAGCCCACTTGCTTAACATTCTTCACCGGTATTGTTGGTCTATTCCGAGTAATACTCAAGAGCTTATTCCGGATGTTTCCCTATTCGACCACCTAAAGACAACAGCCACAATAGCCAGTTGCCTGTATGTTTACCACAAAGAGACTGATACGTTGACTGAAATAGAGCTTCACCGTGATGATATCCGGCGGTTTTGTCTTGTTGCTGGAGACATCTCAGGTATTCAGAGTTACATCTTTGATATTGCCAGTATCGGAGTCGGTGGAGGGGTAGCGAGACGCTTGAGGGCACGCTCTCTTTATGTGCAGCTATGCTCGGAGATTGCCGCTCACCGTTTACTTCATTCCCTGAAATTACCACTAGCCCTTCATGTGATTATGAGCTCAGGTGGACGATTCTATCTGCTCCTTCCCAACCTGTCCCGAACCAAAGAAGCTGTAGAGGAGATGCAGAGATTTGCCGATGAATGGTTTCTAAGCAAACTGAATGGAGAACTATCGCTAAACCTGGCTTCAGTGGAGTTTGACGATTCCGGCTTTCGGGCTGCCAAAGAGAAAGGTGGAGGTTTTGGGACGGTGCTAAATGAATCTGCCAAGGCCCTAAATGAACGAAAACAAAAACCATATGGTCAGACGATATTAGAGGATAATTCATGGCAGGAGTCTTTTTTCGTGCTTCCCGTTAATTATGAAGGCCAGGCGCCCTGTCGTTCTTGTAAGAAGTTCCCTCAATGGAAAGATGAGCTATGTGAGCATTGCTGGCTTGACCGTAGTATTGGAGCAAGAATGCCTCAAGCTAATTACGTTGCTTTTTGCGATTCACAGAATAGCGGGGACATTCCTATCCTTGGCTACTCTGCATCCGTAATGGATTCACCCCCGAATATCAAACAAGCTCATCCTTACTTGACTTTCAAACTTAATGACCCAGACCTCACCTTGTTAGCCAATCAGACGGCCGGTGGGAAATATCTGGCCAATTTCGTTGCTTTACCAGATAGTTGTCTCCTATGTTCGGAGGAAACCCCCACTATAGCATCTTTTGAATGCCTGGCGAATCGAGCACAGGGCAGGAAATTGCTGGGCTTCCTCAAGGCCGATGTAGACAATTTGGGGCAACTCTTCATCCTGGGATTAAAAAGAAAAGAATACTCTGTGGACACGATTTCCAGGGTGACCACCCTCAGTCGTATGCTTGACTTGTTCTTCACCGGCTGGGTAGAACACTTAGCGAGGGAAGAGAAGAACCTATATATGGTGTACTCAGGTGGTGATGACCTCTTCGTAGTCGGTCCTTGGGATAAACTACTGCTTTTTGCCGGTCAGCTAAGAAAAGATTTTTCCTGTTTCACCAATAATACAAGGATAACCATGTCCGCCGGCATTGTTATCACCAAGCCCAATTATCCTGTAGCCAGGGCTGCCAGTGATGCCAATGATGCTCTGGAACACTCCAAAAGTAATAAGAGGGACAAGACTCAGAAAGACAGCATTACTGTTCTGGGAAGAACTCTCACATGGCAAGAATGGGAACCAGTGTGCCAACTCTGGTTACAACTACGCAAGTCGCTGGGGCAAGTTTCCTCCGCCTTTCTGTACCGGTTGCTGGCACTTTCCGACATGTGGCAGGCTTACAAAAAGGGGAATACAATGGGCTTACGTTTCTATCCTCTTCTGGCCTATAGCATAGCCCGGAATCTTGATGCTAAGAAGTCTCCAGACTTCTACCAGTGGATTGAAGGGTTGCTTAACCCGCGCCCCGGCGATAAGGAGCAGCAACTTGCCCTGGATAATCTGGGCTTAGTTACCACATTACTTATTTACAGTAAAGAGGAGGTTTAGCATGAGGTATAGAGGTGATACTGGATTTCAGCGCGGGGCAAGACAGCCACCCCAGCTACCAAGAGGTTACTTGCAAAATGGCTACTTCGATTCCCAAGGCAATCTGTGGCCCGAAATAATTCAGCAGTGGCCTGATGAAATAGCCCAAACCTTCAGAGATGGCCGTCTTACCACTACCCAATTACGGCGTTTCTTTAATAGAGCTCGTGCCTTGGAAAAGGAACTGAAAACGAAGACCTTCGAACGGCTGAAGGAGGATGTGGCGACCCTTAAGCCTATTGCTGCAGCCAGTGTAGGCAGAAAAACAGCCCCTGACATATTCAAACAATTCATAGATAGAAATGTCGATCTGGTACTCCGTTCATCCGATTCCGATGCTTTGGTCAGAGGATTTCTGACGCATTTCCAAAGCGTAGTTGCTTACCTTAAATATTACGAGGAAAAAAGGAGGTGAAACATGACTCAAACGCTTAAGCTCAAAAAATACATCACAATTCAAGGCAAGCTTATCTGCAAAACCGGCCTGCGTATCGGGGGTTCAAAGGAAGAGTTAGAAATAGGGGGGCTAGACAATCCCATAATTCGGGACCCTGTTGACGAGCTTCCCTATATCCCTGGTTCCTCAATCAAGGGAAAGCTGCGGTCACTGCTGGAATATAAATACAATCGAGTGGCACCCAACGGGAATCCCTGTGGTTGTGGCAAGCCACTAGATGAATGTCCTGTGTGTACCATTTTCGGACCACACATGAAGCCGACACATGATCTAGGTCCATCACGACTCATCGTTCGTGACTGCTTACTATCTGAGGAATCAAGGGCAAATCTGGCCAGGCTGGAGAAGCAAGGTCTCGGATACTCTGAACTGAAGACTGAGAACATTATTGATCGCCGCACAGGCACAGCAAGGGCAGGTGGGCTACGCACAATGGAAAGAGTTCCCAAAGGAACAGAGTTTAACTTGAATATCTCTGTGCGTGTCTTTGAACAGGACGACGAAGCCAAAATGGTTGGCTATGTCAAAGAAGCCTTGGAATTATTGCAAAAGGACTATTTGGGAGGCTCAGGAACTAGAGGCTACGGTTGGGTGGAAGTGCAGTATGAAGTGGTACCGGATTAAATTTAAGGCAAAGTCCTGGCTTTCCTCAGATTGGCAGGCGGATACCATCTGGGGGCACCTGTGCTGGGAGATGAAGCATCTCTACGGTGAGCAAAAGCTTGTTGATTTCAGCGCCTCCTATAACACGCAACAGCCACCATTACTCGTCTCCAACGGATTTCCTGATGATTTGCTGCCTCGCCCCATCTTGCCCCAGGTACCACTAGATTCAAAAGCAGAATTGGCTCAGCAAAAAGAGCAATTGAAGAGACAGAAAGATGCTAAGAAGGTAACTTACCTTAATCACGAAGAGTTCGACAGGGTGCTCAGGGGAGGAATCATCTATCCTTCTTCAAAAGCAGAAGTCAGGCGAAGAGTCACTCTCAAGAATCAAATCAACCGCATTACAAATACTACCAGCGCTGGGGAAGGTACTTTATACAGCTTCGAAGAATATCACTGCGACGCCATCACCATCTATACCAAGATAGCTGATGGGTTCAAAGATACGGCGCAGGAACTCTTTAAGCACCTGACGAAAGCAGGCTATGGCAAGCGAAAATCAGTAGGCTATGGCTGGCTGGAGATGCTTGATTTTGAGCCTTTCTCAGGCTTTGCTTCTCCAGCGGATGCCAACGCATTCGTGAGCTTGTCTAACTTCGTTCCCGCTGAAGGTGATCCGGTACAGGGCTACTGGAAGGTGCTTATCAAGTACGGGAAACTAGGTGAAGAATATGCCAGCTCAGCCAATCCCTTCAAGAAACCTCTTCTGATGTTCGCTGCTGGCTCAGTCTTCCGCGACTTTCCGGTCCATGATTATTATGGGAGGCTAGTTGCTGGATTGAGTCCTTCGCATCAAGAGGCTGTTCAATACGGCTTTGCTCTGCCGGTGCCTATGAAGCTTGCCGGAGAATGACATGAAGATTCTGGTAGCAACCGTGGGCGGAAGTCCGCAATCCATCATTACCTCCATCACTCAAAGTAAACCGGATAGAATTTATTTCCTTTGCTCACAACAAAGCAAAAGAGAGCTTGATGGTATATGTAATAAAGCAAAAGTAGCAGACATGCCTTATGAGAGTGAAATCATCAATGGCATAGATGACCTTAATGAATGTTATGCTTGCGGACTTAAGCTACTTGATAGCCTTAGAAATGAATTCCCCGATGCCGAGATAATCGCTGATTACACCGGCGGCACCAAATCCATGGGCGCTGGTCTGGCTGCGGCAGCGCTGGATGTGAAGGGAATAAGGCTTGGTTTGGTGACTGGTTCTCGCTTCGATCTGAAACAGGTTACCGATGGCACACAGAGTTTGCGCACCAGCCAAGCCGTAGGTATCCAACTGGAGCGGCGGCTACAAACCATCTCTAATTGCTTCAAGACTTTTGACTACCCCACAGCCATAAGCTGGCTGGAGGAAACCTTGCAGCTCCCAGATGTCGACTCCGAGAAAACAGTCATGCTCCAGAGGTGGCTTACCCTGGCCAGAGCCTTAGACAACTGGGATAAGTTTGACCATACTTCAGCCTGGAATCTTCTCCATAATTATAGAGCCAGATATACTAAGTTAGTCATGTTCCTTGAAGTAGTAGTCTGGAGTCGTAAGAAACTGGATCCAGATTTCGCGAAGCAGGAATTGCCAAGGTTATCGGCATCACCAAAAGGACATGGTTACGAAGTGATAGAAGACCTGTTCCTTAATGCTCAGCGGTGTGCTGCTCAGCATAGATTCGACGATGCCGTAGCCAGGCTTTATCGAGCATTGGAGCTACTGGCTCAAGCCCGCCTCAGACTTGGATATAGTATTGATACTGGGGATCTTTCTTTGAAGCTATTGCCTCAGGAGCTACAAGGAGAATATCGCAAATTGGCTGATTCAAAAGGCAAAATTAAGCTGCCACTCACTCCAGCTTTTGACCTCTTAGCAAAGCTAACTGATTTCTATACCGAACCACTTGGCACCCTGTACAAGCAATATCGAGGCCAATTGAGGGATTTCCTCTCAATTCGCAACCAATCGCTTTTGGCCCACGGATTGACTCCTGTCCAGTCCGAAGATTACGACAAGGCAAATTCATTTTTCGTTTCCCTCATAGATGGGGCATTTGAAGCGCTGAATTTGAAGCCTTATGCTCTCAGGACTCAATTCCCTACTGGTCCAGAAGGAGATGGCTCATGCCACATGTCGTAGAACTAAGACTCCTCTCCCTGGATAATAACCCCTTGCCAACCACATTAGGGTACAACTCTTACGCCTTGTTTCTCAACATTCTGAGGAACTCTTGTCCAGAATTTGCTTCAGAGTTACACGAAACAGATGGCCCGAAGCCATTTACCACTGCCACCATTCTGCCTGGTTATCAAAAAAAGATGAGCTCAATTCCCGAAACCCAGAGGCAGCTCCTTCTGCGTCTTACTTTTCTCACCGATGAAGTATTCGCACAGTTCCTGAAATCCGCTCTGGAATGGGACAACAGGGAGCTCCAGCTAGGTTCTGCCCGGTTCAAGGTAGAGCAGGTTCACCTGGTTGATATGGATAAGCCACAGAAGAATTTCTGTAGTTATGAAGAGTTACTGTCTGCGGCTACGTTAGAACACAATATAGCTTTGCATTTTCTCAGCCCAACCGCCTTCCGCTCTGAAGGCAAAAGAAACGTGCTTTTCCCTGAGCCAGAGCTGGTTTTTGGTAGCCTCCTTAATCGCTGGAATGCTTTCTCCCCTGCCAAATTGAGCACCGAGTTGCAGCAATGCTTTAGTTCGCAAATTCTTTTGGCTCGCTATAAATTGGAGACTGGAATGCTCAATTTCGGCAATTATCAAGAGACCGGTTTTACCGGACGAAGTAGCTTTATTCTGGATGATAAACTCTCAGAACAACAATCGAGGGCAATCAATGCCTTGGCTGATTTTGCCCTTTATGGCGGGGTGGGCGCTAAAACTACCATGGGAATGGGGCAAACTCGGAGACTCTGAACAATGCCGGTACTTTATCTCACGGAACAAGGCTCCACTCTGAGGAAAGACGGTAACCGTCTAATAGTAAGCAAAGATGGTCAAGTGCTCCAGGAATTTCCCACTATAAAGGTAGAGCAGGTAATCGTCTTTGGTAATGTAAATCTCACCACTCCTGTCATTCATTACCTGTTTCACGAGGGCATAGATTGCGTTTTCTGTTCCAGCTATGGAAGATATCATGGGCGTCTCTTTTCTACTGAGTCTAAGTTTGGTTTGCTCCGTCAAATTCAGCTTCAGGCTGCAGCCGAACCTGCCATCAGATTAAGCATAACCAGAGAGATAGCTCGAGGAAAGCTTTTGAATCAACGCACTCTCCTCCTTCGTCACCTCAGGGAAACGGGGCGAATTGAGCTTAAGTCCGCTGCGGAAGGCATCCAACAATGCCTGGATAATCTGGACAAGTCTAACGAGGTTGCAATTCTTCGGGGCTTAGAAGGATATGCCAGCAATCTTTACTATGGTGCCTTCAAAGAGCTTCTCAAACAGGATATGGGTTTTGTAAGCCGGGCAAGACGACCTCCCACCGACCCGGTAAACTCACTTCTCAGTTTTGGCTATACCCTCTTGGTTTATGGAGTACAAGCCGCAGTTCATATCGTGGGGCTTGACCCCTTTATAGGCTTCTTTCATGCCACAAAGTATTCCCGCCCTAGCTTAGTGTTAGACCTTATGGAGGAATTTAGAGCCATCGTTGTAGATTCAGTGGTACTCCGTGCCATCAATACTCACGCTATCACAATAAAGGATTTTGAGCCACCTCAGGAATCCAGAAGAGGTGTTTTTCTCACCCAAGAGGGAATAAAGAAATTCATCCATCATTATGAAGAAAGGGTGCAAACCGAAGTAACTCACCCACTGGACAAAGTCAAAGTTAGTTACCGACGCTGTTTTGAATTACAGGCAAGGCACCTGGAGAGAACCATTTTGGGTAAAGAGCCAAGATATCAACCTTTCTTAATCAAATAGTATGCTGGTAGTTGTTTGCTACGATATCCCTGACGATAAGCGAAGAAATAAAGCAAGCAATATTCTTAAAGGCTTCGGCACAAGAGTACAAAGAAGCGTATTTGAGTGCGATATAACATCGATTCAGTTCGATAAACTAAAGGAAAACCTGAAAAGGGTAATAGAAGAAGGGGATGGGTTACGTTACTACATTCTTTGTTCCAACTGCATTGAAAAGATAGAAGTTGTGCAAGGGATGCCTGTAACTAAGACTCAGCTTTACTTTGCAGTGTGAGGATTCTCGGAATACAGAATTGTTTGAAACAAGCCGCTTTCGCGGATATAATAGAAAGTGAGCCAGCGGCCCTCGGGAAACAAAGCTACACCTGAACGCAAGGGGGAAAAGAGAACTAATCCTCGAAAGGGGATTG
>Ga0210015_1000705_pt1 | contig 34684 bp, 34 predicted proteins | sample CryGeymeta201522_FD_185471 | JGI IMG/M metagenome (GOLD analysis project Ga0210015, IMG submission 185471) | Groundwater microbial communities from Crystal Geyser aquifers in Utah, USA - Crystal Geyser metaG 2015-22 (SPAdes) (version 2) | ecosystem: Environmental > Aquatic > Deep subsurface >...
TCAGCCATGCGGCTGAGTTGAAGAGTAATAAAAACTGCTAAAACAGTGACAATAATGGCGTAAATAGCCAAAGAAATCAAGCCTGAGCCAAAACCAAGTTTACTTTTAAGATAATCATTAATAAAAGTCCGAATAAGCTCATTCCAGGCTAAAGCAGCCACCAAGCCAAAGGCAGTTGTGGCTAACTTGAGCATTTGTTGAATAATTGCCAATTGATATTTTCTTATTTCTTTTTTAGTTTTTTTAATGGCTTCCATCTTGATATTTTCCGCAAAAAATTCAATAATTAATTAATGTATTTTCCTAAGTTTACCATCAACAATGAAATTCTAGCCAATATTGGTTTAATTGAGGCTGCTAGAGAGGTAGTAGAAAACGCTCCTTTAATCCCTCTTTACGAAGCTCGCTTTGTCAATGATGCTATCTTGCGAACAGTTCATCACGGCACCCATTTAGAAGGTAATTACTTAACTCTAAATGAGGTTAGAAAAACCATTGAGGGGGAAACCATTGTCGCTCGGGGAAGAGATATTCAGGAGGTTATCAACTACCGTAATGTTTTGACTTATATTGAACAACAAGAAAAAGAGCGTTCGGGAAAGAAAAAGTATGATGAAAGTCTTTTAAAAAAAATTCATCAGTTAACTTGCCAGCGGATTTTAGCTGAAGAAGAACTAGGACAATATCGAAAAGCTCAAGTTATTCTTAAGAACAGTTTTACCGGAGAGGTGAGTTTTCGTCCACCCGCAGCTTTGGAAGTCCCTTTTTTAATGGAGGATTTTTTTGAATGGCTTAACAGCAGTGAGGCTCTAAAAATTCATCCGATTTTACGAGCCGGAATTACTCATTATTATTTGGTGGCCGTTCATCCTTTTGTGGAGGGGAATGGGCGGACGGCCAGAGCCTTTGCCACTTTGATTTTGTTCATGGAAAATTATGATATTAAGAAAATCTTTTCCCTTGAGGAGTATTTTGATAAGGATGCCCCAGCTTATTTTCAGGCTTTGTTTGATGTTTCTAATCAGAGTCAGGAAATCTCGGAAAGAGATTTAACCCCTTGGTTGACCTATTTTACTCAAGCCATGGCGGTGGAGTTAACCCGGATCAAAGAAAAGATTAAAAGACTTTCCACCGACTTGAAAATCAAAAATAAAATTGGCGGCCAAATTCCTTTAAATGAAAGACAAATCAAACTGATGGAATATTTACAGACTAACGGCTCCATTACCACGCCCGAAGCCCGGAAAATATTATCAGAATACTCAGATGATACCTTAGTCCGTGACTTTAATTATTTGGCTAAAAAAGGTATTCTTAAGAAAGAAGGCAAAACAAAGGCTGCTCGTTACGTTTTAAAGTAAGAACCTGCCCTTGGCAGAACCTTGTTTCTTAAAGATTCGAAATGAAACCAAACGATCCACAATTTTTATATATGATTTTGATTTTGCCAACCCTGTTTGGTTTGACTTTGGTTGGCGAAGGCCTAAATAAAATCCTCAAAGATGAAAAAGCTGGTTGGGTTTCCATAACTTTCGGCTTGTTATTCATTATGGTTGTTATCTTTGCTTATTATTTTTTCTCCCAGAATTTGATTTGAAAAATGAATTTTAAGATTTTTGCTGATTATCTTTCGCAATTAGAAGCGACTGCCTCACGAAACAAAATTACCGAAATTTTGGCTGATTTATTAAAGAAAGTTTCAAATGAAGAAGTTGATAAGATTTGTTATCTTTCGCTAGGTCAATTAGCCCCTTTTTACGCAGGCTTGGAATTTAACTTGGCTGAAAAGCTGATGGTGCGGATAATCAGCCGGGCTTTTAATTTTTCTGAAGAAAGAGTAAAGCAGGAATACAAAAAGATTGGTGATTTGGGTGAAGTGGGAAGGAAATTTAAAGTTAAAGGTCCGGAAAAGAAAATGAGCGTTTTAGATGTTTACCAAAAACTTTATGAAATCGCCAAGGAAAGCGGCCATGGTTCGGTGGAAAGAAAGATTGCCCAAATGGCAAATTTGCTAATTGATGCCGATGCTTTAAGCTGTAAATACATTATTCGGATTCCTTTAGGAAAATTAAGATTAGGTTTTTCGGAATTGACCATATTGGATGCTTTGTCTTGGTTAATCACTGGTGATAAATCTAAACGCAAGGAAATTGAGGAGGCTTTTAGTGTTCGAGCTGACGTGGGGCAGATTGCCAAAATTATTAAAAAGAAGGGTGTTGGAGGTTTAAGGGCAGTCAAAATCCAATTTGGGGTGCCGATTATACCGGCTTTGTGTCAGCGCTTGCCGAATGCCGAGGAAATCATTAAAAAAATGGGTCAAGTAGCGGTTGAACCAAAATATGACGGGACCCGTCTCCAAATTCATTGGACCAAAGACAAGGCTGATTTTTTTACGCGTAATTTGGAGGACGTAACCCACATGTTTCCCGATTTAATTAAAGCGCTCAGTAAGGAAGTTAAAGCCAAAGAAGTTATTTTTGATGGTGAAGCGATTGGTTTTAATCCTAAAACAGGTAAATTTTTACCCTTTCAAGAAACGATTAAAAGAAAAAGAAAATATGAAGTGATTAATAAAGCCAAAGAAATTCCTTTGAAATATTTTGCTTTTGATATTTTATATAAGGATGGAAAGGATTTATTAAACACACCCTTTAATCAGAGAAGGGAAATTTTAGAAAAAACCATTCTTCTTCGCTCACGAGTGATAATTCTTTCTCCACAAATAGTGACCAATAATGCTTCAGAGTTGAAAAAATATCATGATGAGCAAAAAAGCAAGGGTTTGGAGGGAATAGTGGCGAAAAAATGGGAAGTTGCTTATGACCCCGGCCGAAGAGGCTATACTTGGGTGAAACTTAAACAAGAGAAAGGTAAAAAAGGCGGTGGGTTATCAGATACCTTAGATTGTGTGGTCATGGGTTATTATCAAGGGAAAGGGAAAAGAACTAATTTCGGTATCGGGGCTTTTTTGGTGGGGATTAGACAATCAGCGACTTCCGAACAGATTTTAACGATCTCTAAAATCGGCACCGGTTTGACCGATGAACAATGGCGGGAGATGAGAAAAAGAATTAATAAGGTTGCCATTAAAGGAAAGCCCAAAGTTTATCTAGTTGATAAAAATCTTGTGCCTGATGTTTGGTGCACTCCTAAAATTATGGTTGAGATTGAAGCGGATAATATTACCAAATCACCAATTCATAGCGCTCAATATGCACTTCGTTTCCCCAGGTTGGTCAGATTCCGTGATGATAAATCACCCAGACAAGCAACGACTTTAAAAGAGGCGGTAAAAATTTTTCGTCTTCAAGGTTAAAGTTTGTTACAATTAATTTGTGTTGGAAGAAAAATTTAATCCGCATGGTTTATCTTCATCTCAAGCTACTGAACGCCTGGCTAAATTTGGCCTCAATGAGCTTAAAAAACACCAGGAATATTCCTCGTTAAGGATTTTTTTCAACCAATTTGAATCTCCTTTAATCTATATTTTGGTTTTTGCAGGAATAGTAACTTTTTTCCTCCGTGATTTTACAGACACAATTGTTATTTTTGCCGCGGTGTTTTTAAATACTGCCCTAGGTTTTTATCAAGAACAAAAATCGCAAAAATCAATGGCAGCTTTAAGATCCTTAATTACGTCTTTAGCTAAAGTTGTTCGTGATAATCAGACGCAGACAATTGAGGCAAAAAATTTAGTCCCCGGAGATTTGGTTGTTTTGACTATTGGGGCACGGATTCCTGCGGACGGTTTACTAGTGGAAGCCACCGATTTGACAATAAATGAGGCTATTTTAACTGGCGAATCAGTACCGGTAGCCAAAAAACCAGGCTCCTTTTTAGGCATTAGTGAATCAGCTGCTGATAAACAACAGCAAATGGTTTTTATGGGGACAACAGTAGTTACCGGCATTGCCAAAATGATTGTTACTAAAACAGGGATGGAAACTAAAATTGGTCAAATTGGTCATAGTTTAATAGAAATAAAAGATGAAAAGACACCACTTCAGATTGAAATAACTAAATTAGCCAAAGTTTTGGCTTCAATAGTAGGTGTTATAACTCTTTCTATTTTTCTTTTCGGAAGATTTTTAGGCTATCAGTTTTTAGAGATGTTTACGACGAGTGTGGCCGTAGCTGTAGCGGCAATTCCCGAAGGTCTACCGATAAGCTTTACGGTTATTTTAGCCTTAGGCATGCAGAGAATTTTAAAGAGAAAGGCAGTGGTCCGTAGGCTTTTAGCTGCAGAAACCTTAGGTTCGGTGAGCACGATTTGTGTCGACAAGACAGGAACTTTGACTGAAGGCCAAATGAGGGTTGTTCAGGCTTTAGCTAATAAAGAAGAAAAAAGACTCATTGAAGCTGCGGTTCTTTGCAATGACATGAGAGACCCTTTAGAGTTGGCGATGATGGATTGGGCAAAAGAAAAGCTAAAAGCTAAATTTCAAAAATTAAGAAAGGAATATGAAAAATTAGATGAGATTCCCTTTAATCCCTCTTATAAATATATTGCCACTCTGTACCAAGAGAAAAAAAGTGGAGAAAAACTTTTATTCTTTTCCGGAGCTCCGGAAATAATTCTAAAAAGGTCAAAATTTAAATCTTCGAAAGAAAAAGAAGAACTCTTAAAAAAATTCAAAGAATATGGTCGACAAGGCTATCGCTTAGTCGGTTTTGCCTATAAAAAATTAAAACCTCATGCAACAGAAATTAAAAAGGAAGCTCTTAAGGGTTTTTGCTGGTTGGGGATTTTAATTTATGAAGATCCCATTAGAATGGGAGTCAAGAAAGCTCTTAAAGAATGCCAGCAAGCTGGAATTGAAGTGAAAGTTATTACCGGTGATTATTTGGAAACAGCGTTGACGATTATTGGTAAGTTGGGAATTAAAAATCACCAAAAGATTTTGGAAGGTAGTCAATTAGAGAAAATGAGTGATGATGAATTGAGAAAAACAGTCTCAGAAGTGGTCCTTTTTGCCAGAACAACTCCAAAGCAAAAATTAAAGATTGTTAAGGCTTTAAAATACAATCAGGAAGTGGTAGCTATGATGGGAGATGGTGTTAATGATGCCTTGGCTTTAAAGCAGGCTGATGTTGGAATAGTAGTTAACCAGGCCTCAGATGTCGCTAAAGAAACAGCCGATATGGTTTTGTTGGATTCTAATTTTGCGACTATTGTTCATGCCATTGAAGAGGGAAGAAATATTTTTGAAAATATCAGAAAAATAGTTCTTTATCTTTTGAGCAATTCGTTTACCGAAATTATTTTAATCGGTGGTTCAATTCTCTTAGGTTTGCCTTTGCTTTTGACTGCAGCACAGATTCTCTGGATTAATTTAATTGAAGATACTTTTCCGGCCATCGGTTTGGCTTTTGAACCTTGGGAAAAAGAATTAATGATGATTTCACCTCGGCCAAAAGCAACAGCCATTTTATCTTTACCGATGAAATTTTTAATTTTTGTGGTAGGAATTTTTCTTAATTTCTTCCTTTTGTTTCTTTTTTGGGCTTTAAACAAAGGCTTCTTTCATTTATCTTCACCCCAAACGGTGATGTTTGTGGCCCTAGGGATTAATTTTCTTTTTGTCCCCTTTGCTTGTCGTTCATTACGAAAGCCAATTTTTAAATTTAATCCCTTTAGCAATAAGATTTTAAATCTGACTCTAATTATTGGCTTTATTCTTTTAATTTCAGCTGTTTATTTACCTCCTCTTCAGTTAGTTTTGAAGACACATCCTCTGGGGATAAATGAGTGGCTTTTTCTTTTAGGCTTAGGCTTTTTTAGTTTTCTTTTAATTGAGTTAGCTAAATGGGCTTTTATTCTTAAGAAAAGAAATTTATAATAAAAAAATGCTGCTTTACTTTATTTTAATTTTTCTTCTTTCTTTTATTTTGATTAAAGCGACTGATATTTTAATTGTCAATTTTGAGGCTCTTTCAGTCAAAACCAAAATAAGAAAATTTGCTTTAACCGGTTTAATTTTAGGATTGGCTACCAGCTTACCGGAGTTTTTTGTCGGCTTGAGTTCAGCTCTTGAAGATAAATCAATTCTTTCTTTAGGCAATATTATGGGAGCCAACATTGCTAATTTGTCTTTAGTGGTGGGTGGGGCTGCTTTAATTGGTGGCGCTTTGAAGGTGGAAGGTATTTTTCTTAAGAAAGATGTTTTTTATGCGTTTTTGGCCGCTACCGCCCCGATGATTTTGTTAACAGATAAAGTATTGTCGCGGATTGATGGTTTGATTTTGTTGACTCTTTATGTGTTTTACCAGATTATTATTTTTAGTGAGGAAAAACACCTTCAAGAATTTAAAAAAACCCAGGAGATGGGAGTAATTCATCGTTTGATAAGAAAAATGAATCATTTGGAAACAAAAAAAGAAATTGGCTGGATTTTATTAAGTATTGTTATTCTTCTGTTTTCAGCCGATTTTCTAGTTAGGGCGGCAGTGAAATTGGCAGTGATCCTTAATTTACCTTTAATTTTAATTGGTCTTTTGATTGTTTCAGTTGGGACAACCCTACCAGAATTGGTTTTTGGTATCAAAGCCAGCAAGGATAAACAATCGAGTATGGTTTTTGGTAATCTTTCTGGTTCCATTGCGGCTAATGCAACACTCATCATTGGGGTGGTTGCCTTAATTTCTCCAATTCGCATTCAGGCTTTTGCCAGTTATCTTTTGGCCACTATGGTTTTTTTGATTATTTTTGGCCTTTTTTACTTCTTTATTCGAACGAAACATCGTTTGGACCGTTGGGAAGGACTGACTTTGTTTTTGGTTTATTTAATTTTTGTCATCATCCAATTTCGTAGTTTGTAAATTATGGAAGTCATTGCTGATCTCCACCTTCATAGTAAATACTCTCGAGCGGTTTCGCAAAATATGATTATTCCTCAAATTAGCCTTTGGGCTGCCAAAAAAGGTATTGGTTTGGTGGGCACAGCTGATTTTACCCATCCTTTATGGTTTAGAGAGTTAAAAGAAAATCTTAAAGAGGTAGGTGAAGGAGTTTATCGCGCCAAGAATCCTCCTGAGGGACGACTTAATCCTTTATTTTTATTAACCACCGAAATCTCTTCGATTTATACCCAGGAAGGTCGTTCCCATCGGATTCATAATTTAATTTTAGCCCCCAATCTTAATATTGTTGAAGAAATCAACAATAAACTCCGCTCTCGCGGGGTTAATCTAATGTCCGATGGCCGGCCGATTAGCGGTTTAAGTACCCCACAGATTTGTGAAATAGTTTTTTCAGTTTCCAATGATTGTTTAGTTATCCCGGCCCATATTTGGACTCCCTGGTATTCACTTTACGGTTCTAATTCCGGCTTTGATTCTATAAAGGAATGTTTTGGTGAGTTTGCTGATCAGATTAAGGCTATTGAAACGGGTTTATCTTCTGACCCGGCCATGAATTGGCGAATTACGGAGTTGGATAAAAGAAGTATTCTTAGTTTTTCCGATGCTCATTCTACGCCAAAATTAGGCAGGGAAGCCACCGTTTTTGAAGTGGAAGATGTTAAAAAGCTTAAATATGAAGATATCAGGCAGGCAATCATTAATAATAAAATTGCCTATACGATTGAGTTTTATCCAGAAGAAGGCAAATACCATTGGACTGGGCATCGGCTTTGTCAAGTTAAACAATCGCCGGAGCAGACAGCTAAATTGGGGACTATTTGCCCTGTTTGTGGTCGAAAATTAACTGTCGGCGTTATGCATCGGGTTGAAGAATTAGCCTCCAGGCCTGATGATTATCGCCCAGAAAATCGACCTCCTTATTTTATGATTGTTCCTTTATTAGAAATTTTAGCAGAAGTCATGGAAAGTAGCGTTAGCAGTCAGGTCGTGATTGGTCGTTACGAACAGATGTTAGAGAAGTTTGGTTCTGAATTTGAGGTTTTATTAAAGACACCGGTGGAATTTATTGCCCAAAGTTTTGGCGAGAAAACCGCCGACGCGGTCAACAAAGTTAGAAAAGGCCAGATTTTCGTTGACCCAGGTTATGACGGCGTTTTTGGGACGGTTAAAATCTGGTCAAGCTCTGACGAGGAGGAAAAAAAAGGGGAAAAAGAGCAAATGAGTCTCTTTTGAATCTTGACAAGACTTTAAGTGGATGAGTATCTTAATATTAAGAGTAATAATTTTTTTTGAAAGGGGGTGAAAAATGACGGGTTTACCAAAAAATACAGCCGCTGCCTTATCTTATGTTTTAGGTTGGTTGACAGGGATTGTTTTTCTTTTGATTGAGAAAGATCCTTTTGTTCGTTTCCATGCCGCTCAATCAATTGTCGTTTTTGGTATTTTGACGGTTATCGTTTTAATTCCTGGTATTGGTTGGGTGATTGCCCCTTTAGCTTGGATTGTTGGTTTTGTTTTATGGTTGGTTTTAATCTTTAAGGCTTATCAGGGAGAAGAATTTAAATTGCCTTGGGTCAGCGGTGTGGCCAAAAAACTTTTAGGCAAGGTTAAGTAATTTAAGACAGGATTTGTTATACTAAAAGGATGATTTTCCCCAATCGTTTTGAGGCTGGTAAAAAATTAGCTAGCAAGCTTTTAACTACTTTAGATTTGACTCCTAATTCTTCTTTAGTTGTTTTGGCGATTCCCCGAGGTGGGGTGATTATCGGTTCTCAATTATCTTCAGTTTTGAAATGTCCTCTAGAGGTGATAATGACTAAAAAAATCGGTGCGCCAGGGAATCCGGAGTTGGCGATTGGGGCGGTTGGGCCAATTGGCGAGCCAGTCATTGATGAGACTTTGGCAGCTCGTCTTGGTGCTGATGAAAATTATCTAAAATCTAAAATCTTAAATCTAAAATCTGAATTGGCTAATCGTTTTAGAGAGTATCGTGGAGACAAACCAACCCTTGATTTGAAAAATAAAGTGGTGGTTATTACTGATGACGGTGTGGCCACCGGATCAACAATGAAAGCGGCGATTGAAATTATCAGGCAGGAAAGCCCGCAAAAGATTATTGTCGCCGTGCCGGTGATTGCCAAAGATACCTTAAAGGAGATTGAGAATTTGGCTGATGAGGTAATTTATCTAAAAGCCCCAGATTTATTTTTTGCCGTTGGCCAGTTTTATCAAGATTTTAAACAAGTTACGGATGAGGAGGTAAAAGAGCTTCTAAAATGAAACTTATTATTGGGTTGGGGAATCCTGGAGAAAAATACCAAAACTCTCGTCATAATTTAGGTTTTATGGTTTTGGATGAATTTGCCAGGAAGATTCTTCCTCTGACAAAAACTAAATGGGGGACAAGTCAAAAAGCCAATTCGCAATTCATAATTTTTAATTCACAATTTATTTCGAGTCTTCGAGAAACAAACTCATTTATCTTAGTTAAACCGCAGACAATGATGAATGCTTCTGGTTTTGCGGTGGCGAAAATGTCGAATTTTTACAAGGTTAAACCAGAGGATATTTGGGTGGTTCATGATGATGTTGATTTACCCTTGGGGAAAATCAAAATTAGATTGGGTGGAGCTGCGGCTGGCCATCATGGAGTGGAATCAATTATCCAACAATTAGGAACCGATAAGTTTGTTCGTTTTCGTTTAGGCATTGGCCATCCGGGGAAAGGGAATGATAAACTGGTGGAAAGATATGTTTTGCAGGGATTCGCTTTCCATGAGGCAGGTGGAGCAAGGCAAGCGGTTAAGAAGGTGATTCAGGCGCTAAAGAAGGCTTTAAAAGATGGTTTGGTTAAAACCATGAGTGAATTTAACTAATGAAAAAGCAATTTTTTTCCCTAGCTTTGGTTTCTACCTTTCGACGTTTGGCTTTTGGTTTGTTAACTTTGTTTTCGCCCGTTTATATTTTTCGGCTGATTCTTAACCTTTCTTCCATAGAGGTGACGATTAGGATGGGGATTATCGGTGTTTTGGTTTATGCATTGTTTTTTTATTTAATTAAGATTTTAACTTTTCCTTTAGCTGAGAATCTGGCTTTTAAGGTTGGTTTTAAAAATGTTATCGCCCTTTCTTTTATTCCTTTTTTTCTTTTTATCACCTTCTTAATTTTGTCTGAAAGACAATTACTTTTTTTGGTTTTAACGGCTTTTTTCGGTGGTTTACAGGCTGGTCTTTTTTGGTTTGCCTATCACGGCATGTTTGTCAAGGCCGTGGATGAGCATTCTTTTGGCTTTCATGAAGGTGTTTGCCAAGGATTGGGAATCTTAACCTTGTTAGTGGCTCCGATTTTAGGGAGTTTGCTGATTTTCTTTTTTGGTTTCACTGCTTTGTTTCTAACCGCGGGTTTTTTTGTTTTGCTAGCGGCCCTGACCCTTATTTTTTCGGCCAGGGATAAACCCTTTCATGACGCTCGCTTTTTAACCTCTTTTGCTTTATTTAAAAAACACCTCAAAACCTTTTTGGCTTATTTAGGTTGGGGTGGAGAAACAGCTCTGTATGGCAACCTTTGGCCGATTTTTCTGATTCTGATTTTAGGCGACATTCTTTCTTATGGGGGAATTATAACCATTAGTATTTTATTTTCCGTTTTGGTGATTTTTTTAATCGGTCGATGGGTAGATAAGGCCAAAGGCAGCCGGGTTTTAACTTACGGGGTTGCCTTAGGGAGTTTTTCCTGGCTTTTGAGAACCATCGCTTATTTTCCCTTTTTAATTATTCTAGTTGATGGTTTTTACCGTTTAACCGAACAGATGATGACCATTCCGATGGACGTTTTATCTTACAAAAAGGCTATCAGCGGGGGAACAAGTCAATCTCTTTATTTTCGAGAGATCGCTCTTAGTTTAGGAGCCTTTCTCTTTTTAGCCTTGGCCTCTTTGATGATTTTTTTCAACTTGCCCTTTTGGTCAACTTTTATCTTGGCTTTTTTGGGGACATTAATGCCTCTTTTAATTATGAAAAAGGTTTAAATGAAAAATAAGAATTTTCATTCACTGAAGGATATTTTAGCTTCTTTTAATCCCACCCAGGATAAATATATCTCGCGGGAATTCCAGGATTATGGTTATCATTTGGCTGAAGAATTGAATGACTTAGAACATAAGGCTTTATATATGAAATTAGCTAAGGAAACGCCTAGGTTTTTGTTGGAAAAGACCAGAAACTTTGTCAAAGATGCCTATCAGGTTAAAAATCCCGCCAGACTTTTTATGTGGAAACTTCAGCAATTGAAAAAAGAAATAAAAAAATAATGTTATACTAAAAAATGCTTAAAAAGGAACTTAAAACACATCTTTTGCTTGTCTTTATTTGGTTAACGGTTATTACTCTTTTAAGATGGCAATGGCAGTGGAATTTGGTTTGGCTTTGGCTGGGTGGTTTTATGGGCACTTTTTTAATTGATCTTGACCATTTTATTTATCTTTTTTTTACTAATCCCCATGAATTGACGAGCCAGCGGGCTCAAAGATTATGGGAGCAAAAACAGCTAAAAGAATTAATTGCTTTGACTTTTAAGACAACCGAAGAAAGAATAAGGTTGGCTTTTCACAATGCGCTTTTCCAGTTGATTCTTTTTATCCTTTGTTTTTTTGTTTTAACTTCAACTAATAATCTGTTCGGCTCAGGCTTGGTAATGGGGATGTTTTTACATCTACTTAAGGATGAGTTTTATGAATGGCGGAGAGGGAGGGAAGAAAAATTAAGAGAACGTCTTTTCTGGCCTGTCAAAATTGATATTTCCTTTCAGAATCAAAGAATTTTTTTAATTTTAATGTTCTTGCTTTTTATGGCTTTAAATTTCTTTTTAATTTAATATAATGAATATATTATACAAGCCGTAAGGCGTAGTATAATTATAAGAGAAGAGGGTGAAGAAAATGTTCGAATTGACAGGTAAAAAAGCTTTAGTCACCGGAGCCTCCAGAGGGATTGGCCAGGGGATTGCTTTGGCTTTGGCCAAACAAGGGGCTGATGTCGCCGTTAATTTTCATTCCAAAGCTCAAGAAGCCGAAGTGGTGGTGGCTTCCATTAAGGCTTTAGGTCGAGATTCTTTTACTGTTCAGGCGGATGTTTCCGATTTAGAGAGTATTAAGAAAATGTTTAAAGAGATTGAGAATAAATGGGGGAAATTGGACATCTTGGTTAATAATGCCGGTATTCTTCAATCCAAACCTTTTGAACAGATTAGCGGTGAAGATTGGGAGAAGATGGTTAATACTAACCTCCGGGGCCAATATTTTTGTACTCAAGAAGCAGTGAAATTAATGAATCAAGGCGGACGAGTTGTCAATATTGCTTCGATTTCCTCGGGCGGAGTGGGCATTGCTTATCCGCAAATTTCTCACTACACGACCTCTAAAGGAGGGGTAGTGGGGATGACCGAAGCCTTAGCAGTAGAATTAGGGCCAAAGGGGGTTAATGTTAACGCCATTGCTCCAGGAGGAATTGAAACAGATATGACGAAAGAGATGCTGGCTGATGAAAAGATAAAACAAGCGATGTTGGCACAAATTCCCAAAAGAAGAATGGGAAAACCTGAAGATATTGGCGCCGCCGCCGCCTTTTTAGCTTCAACTGAGGCTGACTATATTACCGGAACGGTTTTGTATGTTGATGGTGGTTGGTTGGCTGCCTAAAGAAATTCCATTTTGTTTTTATTAAAAAAAAGAGAAAAGTGATGACTTTTACTGACCAAAATTTTGGAAAAGAAGTTTTAAAAAGTGAAACACCCGTTTTGGTGGATTTTTGGGCGCCTTGGTGCGGCCCTTGTCAAATGGTAGAACCGATAATTGAAGAATTAGCCAAAGAGCTTGACGGAAAAATTAAAGTCGGCAAGATTAATGTTGATGAGAACCCCAAAATAGCGGCAAAATATGGCATTATGAGTATTCCGACGGTAATTTTGTTTAAGGAAGGAAAGGAAGTTATAAGAAAGGTGGGATTTGAGGGGAAAGAAGCCTATCTTGAAATAATATCTAATATCTAATGTCTAATATCTATGCTCTTATTATTATTGGTGCTGGCCCGGCTGGCTTAACTGCCTCGATTTATGCCAGTCGTTATCAAATTAAGCATCTTTTGATTGGCAGTCAATTAGGAGGAACAATGGTTTGGGCTTCAATGATCGAAAATTATCCTGGCTTTGAGTTAATTACTGGGGTTGATTTGGCTCAAAAAATGATGGAACAAGTTAAAAAACTAGGAGTAGAGATTAAAAATACTGGAGTGTTGGAGATTAAGCAGAAGCAAAAAAGCTTTGAGTTGAAAACCGAAAATGACGAAGTTTATGAAGCCAAGGCTTTAATTATCGCTACCGGAACTCAAAGACAAAAATTAAATATTCCCGGTGAAGTGGAGTATTTAGGTAAGGGAGTTTCTTACTGCGCTACCTGTGACGCAGCTTTTTTCAAAGAAAAGATAGTGGGAGTGGTTGGTGGTTCCAACGCTGCTGTTACCTCGGCTCTTCATTTAGCGGCTTTGGCCCAAAAAGTTTATCTTATCTATCGTAAAAAACCTTTAAGAGCTGATCCTATTTGGCAAGAGAAAGCTCAAAAAAATGCTAAGATAGAAATTATTTATGAGACCAATGTCTTGGAAGTTCTTGGTGACGAACAGAAGGTAACGGCTTTAAAATTAGATAAAAACCATCAAGGGAATAATCAGTTAAAAGTTGACGGTCTTTTTATCGAAATTGGTGGTCAACCAGGAACGGAATTAATGAAACCTTTAGGCGTTGAATTAGACGAAGAAGACTATATTAAAGTTAAGCCTGATATGTCGACTAATATCCCTAGTCTTTTTGCGGCTGGTGATGTGGCCAATATTTCTGGTGAATTTCAACAAATTGTAACCGCTGCAGCTGAAGGCGCCTTAGCTGCTAATAGTGTTTATCAATATCTAAAAGGGGGTAATAAGCATGAAGATAATCATCGATAAAAATCTTTGTCTTGGTTGCGGGACGTGTGTGGCGATTGCCTCTAAAACTTTTAGGTTAGGCAATGATGGAAAGGCAGAGGTTATCGAGCCAGCCGGTGATAAGGAAGAAACAATTAAGGAAGCTATTGACAGTTGTCCTGTTAGTGCGATAAAATCAACCGATTAAGATGAAAGAAAAGAAGAATTTTAACCTGACAACTTTAATTTTAGCTCTTCTTTTGGTGGGTATAGCCTTCTTTGCCGGAATGATGTGGATGAAGAATCGGAACTTGGAACAAGGAAAGGCCGCCGGTACTGCTGACCAAACTGCTCAAAATGAAGCTGAAACTCAAGTAACCCCAGAGCCATTAGAATCAACAGTTGGTGGCTTTGCTATTACTAAAGACGAGATTTGTTATGAGAATGAGAAGCCTTTAATTTATTATTTTGGTTATGCCGGTTGTCCTCATTGTAGTTGGAATCATCCTATTTTACAGTCTGTAGCCAAAAAATTTCCAACCCAAATCGCCTTTCATGACAATATGGATAAATTGGAACAAGATCAAGATGTTCAAGAAAAATATGCTCAGATTAGCCAAGGAGCCGTTCCTTTCTTTGTTTTTGGCTGTAAATATGTTCGACTTGGCAGCGGCGAAAATTATGGCGAGAAAGATGAAGAAAAGTTTTTAACTGCCTTAATTTGTAAGTTAACCAACGGTCAACCGGAAAAAGTTTGTACCCCAGTCCAAGATTTAATTGACCAAATCAAGTAATCCTTCTCCCATGCTTGAACAACTTTTTTTAAACCAGACTCTAGGCCCTTTAGGAATGACTAATTTCTTGAGGCATGCTCTCCATTGGGGTGTGGCTCAAGGCTATTCTTTAGATTTCCTGATTTTAATTCTTCTTCTTCCCTTGGCTTTAACCGCGATTGCGTTGGCTCGATATCTGATTGGGATACAAGGTTTAAATTTCTTTGCTCCGGTTATCATCGCTGTGGTTTTCTTGCCAATTGGTATTATCCTTGGACTAATTTTATTTTTAGCCATCTTTTTAACCGAAATTTTGGTGATTTTAATTTTACGGCGTTTAAGAATTCATTTTGCCGCTAAAATGGCTTTGGTTTTATTGATTACCTGTTTGGTTTTTTTACCATTGCTTTTTTTGTCTTCAAGCCTTAAGTTGTCTCCTTTATTTAATTCTTCTTTAATTCCAGTTCTCGTCTTAATTCTTATGGGGGAGAATTTGGCTGAAGTTCAATTAAGAAAAAACCCCAAAAAGGCTTTCCGAGCTGTCTTAGAAACCTTAATTTTAACTTCATTAGCTTTTGCGGTTTTAAGCTCGATGGTCTTGAAAAGAGTGATGCTTCTTTATCCAGAGGCGATGATCATTTTGATTGTTATTTTGGATATTTGGATTGGTCAATTTACTGGTTTGAGATTGTTAGAATATCGCCGTTTCCGTAAATTATTGAAAAAATGATTGTTTCTCCTGTTAATCTTTTAGGCCTTAATGCTCGCAATCATCTCTTTTTATCAACAAATAAAAAAGAAGGGCGGAGAATAGCTGACTCTAAACTTTTAACCAAAAGAATTTTAAGAAAGAATCATTTAGCCACACCAGCGATTTTGGCTATTTTTAGAACTTCAAGAGATATTATGAATTTTCCTTGGGAGACTTTGCCTAATAACTTCGTTCTTAAACCTTCCAAGGGTTTTGGCGGGCAGGGGGTAGTGATTGTTAAGAAGAAAGCTAAATGGGCCGGGGAATGGCATTTAATGGATGGTTCTTTAATCACAACCCGAGATTTACGCTTTCATGCCTTGGAAATTTTATCTGGGCGTTTTAGTCTTCACAATGGTTCTGATATTGCCTTCATTGAGGAGCGGATTAAGATTCAAAAAATCTTTGCCAAATATGTTTGGCATGGGGTCCCCGATATCCGGATAGTTGTTTTCAATAAAATCCCGGTGGTGGCGATGTTAAGATTACCGACAAGAGAATCCCAAGGCAAATCTAATCTTCATCAAGGAGCCATTGGGGTGGGGGTTGGTTTGGCTACTGGAATTAGCACTTACGGGATTTTAAACGGCCGTTTTATTAAATTTATTCCGGAAACGAAAAGAAAGATAAATGGGTTAAAAATACCACAATGGGATAATATTTTAACTCTAGCTGTCAGAGCTCAGGAGGCCGTTCCGATGTTGGGTTATTTTGGGGTGGATATTGTTTTAGACAAAGAAAGAGGCCCGATGATTTTGGAGTTAAATGCCAGACCGGGTTTAGAAATTCAAAATGCCAATCTTTCTCCCTTAAAAAAAAGATTAGAGAGGGTTGAAGGGCTAGAGGTTAAAGACGCTGAGCATGGAGTAAGGATTGCTAAAGCTTTGTTTGCGGAAAGATTTGCCGACCGGGTGATGGCCGAAGAGGGAATTAAAACGATTAAAGTTTGGGAAAATGTTAAAATTGTTACTGGCGATAAGAAAAAAGTTGAAGTCAAGGCTAAAGTTGATACCGGCGCTTGGAAAACCTCACTTGACAAGGATTTAGCCGAAAAATTAGGGATTCTTAAGGCGAGCAATGTTTTATGGACCAAAACTTATAAAAGTTCCTTGGGTGAGGAGAAAAGACAGGTGATTAATTTAACTTTTTTTCTGGCGGGAAGGAAGATAGAAACCATTGCTAATATCGCCAGCCGAAAAAATTTACGCACACCTTTAATTATTGGACGCCGTGATTTAGATGGGTTTTTAATTAAACCGGAAAGGAACTGATGAAAAAGCTTTTAATTTTAGTTGGTAAAATCGGCCCTAAAAAGGAATTCTTTACGGAATACATCGCGAAAAATTTACCAAAGGGTAACAAAGTGGTTTTGGCGAGGTTTTCGGATTTAATTTTTACCATCGAGGGAAAGAAAATAGAAATTGCCATTGATGGAACAGATTATAAGATTCAAGATTTTGACTTGGTTTATTTTCGCCGCGCCGGTGGCACTTTTCTCTCTTCGGCGGGGACATTGGCAGTTTGTCTTAAGAAGTTGGGAATTAGATTTTTTGATACCACCTTTAGGGATATTGGTCCGGCGGGGGATAAATTAACCTCTTATGTCAAACTTTCTTTGGCAGGTTTACCTACCATTCCGGCCTATTTTTGTTGGCATACTAAAATTGAAGAAAAAAAGCAAGAGATCATTGATAAATTAGACCTACCGTTGGTGGCAAAACAACTTTCTCTACAAAGGGGGAAAGGAGTCTTTTTAATTAAAAAGACTAATGATTTTAAATTACTAAATAAAGATTTTCCGGAAGGTGAATTTCTCTTCCAAAAATTCTATCCAGGCAAGGACGAATACCGCCTGCTGGTTTTAGGTGAAGCAATCGGTTCTTTTGAAAAAAAGTTGGAGATCAGCGCCAAGGAATTTCGTCACAATGTTGGTTTGGGCAGTAAAGAAGAATTTATAGATATCAGCAAAATTCCCGAAAAAATGAAACAAATAGCCATCAAAGCCGCCAAGGTCTTAGATATTCAAATTGCTGGTGTTGATATCCTGGTCGATGAAAAGGGAAAGATGTGGCTTTTGGAAGTCAATCGCGGCCCGGGTTTAACTTATGATCCTCAGATTTCACCGGAACTGGATAGCTTAGCTTCTTTTTTTAACCAAGAATTGAAAAAAACCGATGAGAGGTAAAATTGGAATTTGTTTTTCCAAAAAATTTGAGGAGCAAAATCCTCTTGGGCATGTAGGGATTAAGCTGCCGGTTTATCTTCGTTTTTTAGAATTTTGCCAAAAGGAGGGCTGGGAAGTTTATGTTTTGACTCGTAAAACTTATCAAAGGAATGGAGTTTTTGCCGGAGCCTGGTTGTTTGACAAAAATAGATTTAAATTTCTTAAAAAGACAATCAAGATTGATTTGGTTTATGACCGGACAGGAGGGGTTAAATTTCCGCCAAAAGAAGAGACCAAAATGAAAGTGGTCGATAGTAGAGATTTTAAATTGCTTTGTTGGGATAAATGGTTGGCTTTTAAGGTTGTCGGTAAATATATGCCCAAGACTTTTTGGGTTGGGGAGAAAGATAATTTGGTTTCGATTTTACCACAAATTAAAACTGATTGGGTGGTTTTAAAACCCTACAATGGCCTAAGGGGGTTAGGGGTTTTTATTGGCCCCAAAAAAGAGGCGATGAGCTTTAAATTTCCGGGAAAATTTAAAAAATACATTGCCCAAGAATTTATTGACACTTCGGGAGGAATACCGAAAATTACTACAGGCCTACATGATTTACGGATTGCACTGTTAAACGGGAAACCGGTTTGGAGTCGTATAATAATTCCACCTCAGGGAAGTTTTAGTGCCCATACGGCGGGAGGAGGAATACTTAAGGAAGTTGACTACGAATTGGTGCCTGACTTAACGAAGAAAATTGTTTTAGAAATTGCCCCAAAATTTTATCGAAAATATGATAACCCTTTCTTTAGTTTAGATTTTGGTTTTGATAAAAATGGCAGACCTTGGCTTTTTGAAATCAACGACCAGATTGGTTTCCCCCTCTGGGAGATGAAAAAGAGAGATTTGTTTTTAAAGGAGCTGGTCAAAAATTTTGCCCAGAAATTGGAGAGAATCAAGTGAATAAAATTAAAGTCGCCATCGCTATGTCTGGGGGGGTTGATTCAGGCGTAGCCGCAGCACTGTTGATTAAAGAGGGTTATCAATGTACTAGTTTTCATCTTCATCTATGGAGCGAAAAAGTTGAAGGCGAAGGATTTGAGAATAAATGTTGCAATACAGAGTCTTTAGAAACAGCCAGAAAAACAGCTCATCAGCTGGGGATGTTATTTTATGTTCTTAATTTTTCAAAACTTTTCAAAAAACAAGTTGTTGATTATTTTTTAGAGGCTTATGCCTCTGGTTTAACCCCCAATCCTTGTGTTTTTTGCAATAGATTTATTAAATTCGGCGAGCTGTTAAATTATGTTCGGAAATTAGGTTTTGATTATTTAGCAACCGGGCATTATGCCAGGATAAAAAATGGACATCTTTTAATGGGTAAGGATAAAGACAAAGACCAGTCTTATTTTCTTTATAATTTAAAACAAAACCAGCTAGCTCAGATTTTATTTCCTGTTGGTGAATATCAAAAAAAGGAAGTCATTCAACTGGCGAAAAAGTGGCATTTACCTGTAGCACATCGACCTGAATCACAAGAAATTTGTTTTCTGCCAGGGGATGATTACCGGCCTTTTTTAAAACGCCATCTAAAGAGTTCAATTAAGACTGGTGAGGCAGTTGATATTAAAGGTCAAATTATTGGTCAGCATCAAGGTTTGCCTTTATATACTGTTGGCCAACGACATGGTTTTAGTCTTAATTCCAAACTTCAAACACCAGTTTTACCGCCTTATTATGTCATTGGTAAAGATGTTAAGAAGAATCGTTTGATAGTTGGTTTTGGCAAAGAAACAGAAAGAAAAGAATTTGTCGTTAGAAATGTTAATTGGCTTGCCCTCCGAAGCCTTGGCGAAGGAGGGATAAAATGTTTTGTTCGAATTAGACATCAAGAGGAACTTTATCCAGCCAAACTTCAGAGCCAAAAAAACAAAATAAAAGTCACCCTCAGTGAACCCGAGAGGGGAATCAGCCCTGGCCAATCAGCGGTTTTTTACTTAGGCGAAGAGGTTTTAGGCGGTGGGATTATTACTGATTGATGATTGACAATCAAAAAGAAAAGTGTTTAAATACTTTTCAGGATGACTTAGAAACTTTGCCAAGTGAGAAGTTTTGGGTTTAACCCCGCGCTTGGCGGGGTTTTTTAATCCTAGTTCGTTCTTTGACAATCAGGAAGTGGTAGGAATTTTTTTGAGAATTTGATCCTGGTTCAGGATGAACGCTAGCGGTGCGCCTTAAGCATGCAAATCGAGCGGTCCCGACCTTGTGTCGGGACAGCGGTGGACGGGTGAGTAACACGTAGGAATCTACCCTTTGGTGGGGAATAACCCTCCGAAAGGAGGGGTAATACCGCATAACTCTGCAAAGAAAAAGGGCTTAACTGCCCGCCGAAGGATGAGCCTGCGCCCTATCAGCTTGTTGGTGAGGTAATGGCTTACCAAGGCTTTGACGGGTAGCTGGACTGAGAGGTTGGTCAGCCACAATGCTACTGAGATACGGAGCATACATCTACGGATGGCAGCAACTGGGAATCATGCGCAATGGGCGAAAGCCTGACGCTGCGACACCGCGTGGAGGATGAAGGTTTTCGGATCGTAAACTCCTTTTTTCTAACTATCGTGGTTAGAAGAATAAACACCTGCAAACTACGTGCCAGAAGCCTCGGTAATACGTAGGGTGTAAGCGTTATCCGGATTTATTGGGCGTAAAGAGTTTCGTAGGCGTTTGATTAAGTTTTTGGTTAAAGCCCAAAGCTTAACTTTGGAAAAGCCAAAAAAACTAATTAAATAGAGAGTCTTAGGGGATGCTGGAACACTCAGTGTAGGGGTGAAATCCGTTGATATTGAGTGGAATACCAAGGGCGAAGGCGAGCATCTGGGGGACTTCTGACGCTGATGAACGAAAGCTAGGGGAGCAAAGCAGATTAGAGACCTGCGTAGTCCTAGCCGTAAACAATCCTCGCTAGATTTCTTCAACATTCGTTGAGGGAGTCGCAAGTTAACACGTTAAGCGAGGCGCCTGGGGAGTACGGCCGCAAGGCTAAAACTCAAAGGAATTGACGGGGACCCGCACAACCAGTGGAGCATGTGGTTTAATTCGATACGAAGCGAAAAACCTTACCTGGGCTTGAAATCCAAGCGTTCTATTTCCGGGAAACCGGAGAAATCCGTAAGGAGGCTTGGACAGCTGCTGCATGGCTATTTTTGACGATGGCCCTTCGAGAGGTAACTTTCGAAGCAAAACCGGCTCATAACGGTGAAACCCTCATTGATTTCGGGTAATCTTCGGATTACAATGAAACAAAAGGATAATACCGTGGGAAGCAAAGTCTATTTAAAATCAGCCGAAGACTTTTATATTTTAGGTCTTTGGTTGGCAGATGGGTATTGGTGGTCAAGTTCCTTCGGTCTTTCGTCTACTGATAAAAAGCTAATTAATAGATTCGGTTGCTATCTGAAGAAGATTGCTCCGGATCATCCCTTAAAAAGAAGGATTTACAAAATTGGCAAAAATCAGAAACGAAAGAAAGAAGCAGAGCATCTTTATATCAACAACAGGGCAATCACTAGATTTTTTCTACTTTATAAAAAGAAGAAAAATTTTTCTGTTCCATCACGTTTCCTTCTAGCTTATTTAGCAGGGAGGATTGACGGAGATGGAAGTATTGATCGAAAATATCGGTCAGGAATTAGGATTGCCTATGGTGACAAAAAAGATGCTGAACATGATGTTTTACTTTTCGGTAAGCAAAATGTTAGCTTATATTTTTATAAGTCTGCTGGAACTTGGGTGATTTATTTAAGAAAGAAATTTCGCGAAAAAATCATCAGTAAAATTGCCAAATATTCAATAAAACTTTGCCCCGTAGAGACTTTTTCCAAATAGGAAAGGATAGAAGTAAATGAACTTCTATAAAACGCCGGTCTCCCATAAAAATGGGATGATGGTATAGTCCGATCCTCTAAGAGATTAGAGTAATTATAAAAACTTTAACGGCACAAAAGAGGTCGTCAGCTCGTGCCGTGAGGTGTATTCTTAAGTGAAACAACGAGCGCAACCCCTATTTTATGTTAAATATTCATAAAAGACTGCCTGTTTTTTAAACAGGAGGAAGGAAGGGATGACGTCAAGTCAGCACGGCGCTTATGTCCAGGGCAACACACATCCTACAATGGCGAAAAACAATGGGCAGCCAAGCCGTAAGGTGGAGCTAATCCCTGAAATTTCGCCTCAGTTCAGATTGTGGGCTGAAATTCGCCCACATGAAGTTGGAATTGGTAGTAATCGCGGATCAGCAGGCCGCGGTGAATACGTTCTCGGGTCTTGTACAAATTAAATTGCGCCTTCCGGTTATAATTCCTAGCAGTAATGCTTAGTGAAACTAGCGCTAAAAGCGAAATAACATCCTTTGTTGGTAACAACAAAGTGAAGAGGGTTAAAGTAGCGGTTTTCAGCTTGAAACTAAAACGGCTTTTAGAAATGACGATCCTGCGTACAAATGGAGAAATTCTAGTTCTTAATTTTCTAAAAGTAAAGGGGTTCGAGATGAAAACAAAAAGGAATTATGATTACGAAGGGAGATCCGTTATTGACTTTAATTGTTTTAAAAAGAATAATTAAAGTAGGTTTTAGTGTGAACTAACACCGAATAGATAGCGGAAGTCTGCAGAGGTCATAGTAGGTTAATTTTTTAAACTGAAGGACCGAATCTATCCTACCAAAATATATGGCTGTTTATAAGATTTTCAGTCCTTGGTATCTTGTCGGTTTTACCGAAGGAGAAGGATGTTTTGCGATTATCATTACAAAACATAAAACCAAAAAAACTAAAAAAGATGCTTGTTTATGCTTTGAGATTGAATTAAGAGCTGATGATCGACCGATTTTAGAATTAATCCAAAAGAGATTGAACTGCGGTCGTATCGTGATGCTTAATTATCAAAGATATGGTTGGAAGCCTCATGTTAAATTTGTGGTTAAAAAACAACAAGATATCTTTTCCAAGGTGATTCCCTTTTTTAAGCAATATTCTTTAAAAGGGAAAAAAGCAAAAGATTTTGAACTTTTTTGTCAAGCCGCTCAGATTTTTCGTAAAAAAGAGCATTTGTCAGAAGAGGGGATAAATCGATTGTTAAAAATTAGGGAATTTATGAATAATCGCCGGCCAATATCAGGATAGAATTTCGCTAGGGTGCGGGAAAACCGCGCGCCCAGCGAGTAAGGATAAATTTTGAAGCAATTCATTTTTAATCCTAGAACACCGCCCGTCAAGTGAGCAGAGTCGTTAGCACCCGAAGCCTCGTTTTTTCGAGGTTAAGGTGAGATCGGTAATGAGCACTAAGTCGTCCTATCAGAGATAAGTGCGACCTAGTTGAGCAATTGACTAGAAAAATCCAACTATATCGGAGAAGCCCAAACGTAAAGTCGTGGGTAACGCCGAGGGAAGTTGCAATAAATAAAATTGTTAACCCCGTAGAGACTACACGTTGGCCCCTTTTTAGGGTGAAGACATAGTCCATGCCCCTAGTAATAGTGGGAATAACATGAACAAGGTATCCGTTCTGGAAGGAGCGGATGGATCACCTCCTTTCTGGAGTGATTTACGGTCTTGGTTTTAAACCAAGAAAAATAACACCCAAGTTTTTTAGTTGTTTCTTGTTAAAAAACACCATTCCTACCACTTCTTGGTTGTCAAATAAAAAAGCCCTCCTTTTTCGGAGGGTTTTTTGGTGGATTAATTTTATTTCTTAAGAATTCTTTCGGTAGGAGTATCTTTGTTGGGAGACTTTAATCACTTTTTCGTGGTTCTGATTTTTTGATTGAGGCAGGGGTAAGGTGTAGGCAAAAAAGGGTCTTGAGGTTAGATTATCAATGGCTAATTTAATGATAGTTTGAAAGTTGGAAAGACCGACCAAATCTTTTTGCACAAAAACCCCACCAAATTCCTTTTCCAAAATAAAACCATCTTCGGCTCCAACCAAAAAGGAAATGAGAGTGCCAGCATTGCCAAAAATTGCTTTTTGCACCGGCAGGTCAATTTGAGCCATATATTGGTTGGCCAAACAAAGATTCAGGCGATATTTTCTGGCTTCCGATAAAATTTTAACAAAAGAATTAGTGGCAAAATTTTGGAACTCATCAACATAAAGGTAAAAATCTTTTCTCTGGGCTTCGGGAATATTCACTCGGTTCATCGCCGCCAGCTGGATTTTACTAATAATCATCGCTCCCAACAAAGCCGCGTTGTCTTCACCTAAGCGTCCTTGTGATAAATTAATAATTAAAATCTTTCCTTCGTTCATAATTTTTTCCAAATCAATGGTCGATTTTGGTTGGCCGATAATTGCCCTAATAGAAGGAGAGGAAACGAATTGGCCGACCTTGTTTAAAATCGGGGAAATGGCTTCCTGTTGGAGTCTATCCGGCATCTTTTCAAACTCACTTTGCCAGAAGTTGTTCAAGACTGGGTCGTTTAATTTTTGGACCACTCGATGGCGAAAATCCCTATCAGTTAAGATTCTGGGAATATCAACTAAAGTGCTGCCTGGAGTTTGAGCCAAAGTTAAAAGAGTATTGCGCAGAATGTGTTCCAAACGGGGACCCCAGGAAAAGGAGTAAATTTTGTAAAAAATCGAAATAATACCGGAAGTAACCAATTCAGCTTGGGTGAGGTCATTAACTTCCAAAATGTTAATCGCAAAAGGATGCTCTTTATCGGACGGATCAAGGTAACAGACATCATTAATCCGGTGTGAGGGGATATAATCCAATAAAATTTCCGACAAATCACCATGAGGGTCAATGACCGCCAAACCGTGTTTTTTCTTCATGTCATCAATAGCCATATTAGCAATTAAAGTGGATTTACCGGTGCCAGTTTTCCCGATGACATACATATGGCGTCGTCGGTCAGCTTGTTTGATACCAAAAGTAATGACGCGGTTTTTGTATTCGGTCTTGGCGAAAAAGTTAATATCCTGTTTTTGTTCATCGTTTAGATTTAAAGAAACCGGTAGATTTTCCGGAGCTTCGGTTAAAACTTGTCTTCCCCAGGCAATATTGGGAATTTTCGTTTGGGCGCTGGGTAAATGCCACAAACTGGCTGTTTCCGAAATAGTCAGAATTTGAAATTTTGGTGTAAATTCTGCCGAACGTTGGTAAACGGCTTGTTTAAATTTATTCTTTTTTATAAGTGGCGCTTTTTGAAAAATAAAACCATTGCCGTCGCCCCGGGTAAAGATGGCAAAACCACCTGAAAGTGATTTTAAAAGATTTTGGTTGGAAGCCATAATTCTAACGCCTACTTTTAAACCCTCTTCTTGGATTTTCTGGCGGATAAGAGCTTCTCCTGGTAAAGGCCGGCGTTCGGTTTCACTAACTTTAATGCCGGCTTCCACAGTTTTTTGCGCTTGTCTTTGCCAACCGGAAGACGCTTTTTGGATAACCAATTGGACTAAAGTTTTATCATTTTCACTGCCCTTGGACATAACGGCCAAAAGGCTGGCTAAAGGATCCGTCTCCTGAAAATCTTTAATGGTTTTTAAAGGATAATAGAAGCTATTGCTTAAAACCATTTGGCCGAAAGATAAACCTTCTTGAGGCCAAGAAGAAAGATAGTCGGGGACTCGGTTTAAAACTGACAAGGGGTAAGAAGCCAAAATCTGGCTTTCGAAATAAGGCAGCATTGATTCATTAAGAACAACGCAGAAATGAATTTGCTGGCGTTCACAGACAATCTCCAGGGCTAAAGATTCTCCCTGACGGCCGCGAAGTTGATCAAAAAAAGAAGGCGAGGAGAGAATACGGGTGAAACCAGAGAATAAAGGAATGGCCGATTCCATGGCATATTCGTTTTCGCGCGGAACTTTAATTTCAAAAATAATCTTTTGGTCCATTTAAATTCTTACCCTTTCTATATTATAGCAGATTTTTCAGGCCAAAAAGAAGGAGAATTTCACCTAGATTTTGGCTTCAATTTGTGTTAAAATTTCTTTGTTTGGGCGATTGGTTCAGCGGTAGAACGCTTCTCTGATAAAGAAGAGGTGCATGGTTCGACTCCATGATCGCCCACAATTCATATACTTTTTACGTTCATTTTTTAATAAAAATGCCATCATACAAAATTTTATGCATTGATGAAACAGGAAAAGCTTCTTATAGTCACTCTTCTAAGCTTTTTGTCCTTTCAGGCGTAATTATTCCAGAATCTCTTCAGATTAAAGTTAATAATCAGGTAAGGAAGTTAAAGAAAAAGTACTTAAAAGATGAAGATGCAATTTTTCATAGTCGAGATATGTCTCGTAAAAAGGGTAGATTTTCAATTTTCAAAGATTCTAAAATTGAACTAAACTTCTGGAGTGATTTTGTTTCAATACTTAATCGCCCAGAGATATCAATGTTCTTTATTATTGTGGATAAACAAAATGCTAAAAAGGCAAGTTGGCAACCTAAAACTATTTTAGTTCGCTCCTATCTAAGAATACTTTCAGAATTTGCGAAACATCTCAAGGTGAATAAATGCTGTGGAAAAATAATTAATGAATCTGAACCTTCCCAAGATATCTATTTGATAAGTTCCCATAATAGGTTGCAGAGCATGGGAACTGGAGATGGGGGCGTTAGCGCCTATGAATATAAAGGTATGGTGACATCTCTTTCCTTAGTAAGCAAGATTAATAATGACATAGCCGTTCAAATAGCTGATGCTTTAGCTCCAATTGCTGGATTAAGATATAAAAAGAATTCACAAAATCAAATTAAAAAGCTAACACATTCGGAAAAAATTAAATATAAATTAATAGAAAGAAAACTTGCCGATACTACAAATCCGAGTCTTTTTGAGGTTCTTATTTGAAAAACAAGGTTCTGCCGAAGGAAGGTTCTTATATAATACAAAAGAGCCGGTCTTGGCTATCCGCACACATACCGACTCCTTATAAGCAAATATTACACTACTATACCCCTAAAGTCAAGAATATAGAAATTAATTCTATAATATTGACATATTGACACTTGAGATTATCTCTGTTAGAATGAATCTTGTCGGTAGACAGCTTTTTATGATAATTCAAACACAATCCTTTTTAAATAAAAAACGCTTTTGGCGTGGAACATAGGATTGATTGAAAGCTCTTTGAAGTAAAGCTGGCTCCGCCAGCTTTTTTGATGGTATACGGGCCTGTAGTTCAGTTGGAAGAATGCCTCGTTTGCAACGAGGAGGTCAGCGGTTCGAACCCGCTCGGGTCCACCTAGCTCCTTGAAAAGTGAATAGAATTCCTATTAATTAAAAGCTACTTTTACTAAAGCAGACAACGGATGTCTTGGCTGTTTGAGCCGATGAAGGACGTTGCCGTCAACGAAAAACGTCGGGGAGGTGACAAGCAACCTGCGATCCGGCGGTGTCCGAATGGGGAAACCCCCTCTTTTGAGGATTTTGTATCGTTTGGTACAGGAGGGGAACCATCTGAACTGAAACATCTCAGTAAGATGAGGAAAAGAAACCGCGTCTAACGCGGGATTCCGTCAGTAGCGGTGAGCGAAAGCGGAAAAGCCTAAACCCAGATTTTTCTGGGGGTTGCGGGGCAGAAAACATGGGATTGGTTAAGGATAGAAGAAGACCTTGGAATAGGTCGCCAAAGAAAGTGAAAGTCTTGTATTCGAAATCCAAAATCACCCTATTCTGTTCCCAAGTACCACGGGACAAGGCGTCTTGTGGGAATCTAGCTAATCACAGGCTAAGGCTAAATACTTAAACAGACCGATAGTGTACTAGTACCGTGAGGGAAAGATGAAAAGTCCCTATAAAAGGGAGTGAAATAGAACCTGAAATTGTCTGCTAACAAACAGAGAGAGTCCGGCTTCGCCGGATAATCTCGTGCCTATTGAAGAATGAACCGGTGAGTGTTTGATGACCGCTTAGTCTTAGCCAGTTTCTGGCGGAGGCGTAGCGAAAGCGAGTCTTAACAGGGCGATTTGGCGGTTTTCAGACGACCCGAAACCGGGTGAGCTAACCATGAGCAGGGTGAACTTCGATTAACATCGTAAGGAAGGCCCGCACCAGTGTTTGGTTCAAAAAGCTTGGATGACTTGTGGTTAGGGGTAATATGCTAAACGAACCCGGAGATAGCTGGTTCTCCCCGAAATATATAGAGGTATAGCGTTCATCAAAATTGGCACTGGGGTAGAGCACTGAATGGGCTTGGGGCGGCAACGTCTCATGTTCAATCAAACTCCGAATACAGTGTCAATCTGATGGGCAGTCAGTCTTGCCGGGCTAAGCTGGTGAGACAAAAGGGAAACAGCCCAAACTCTCATCTAAGGTCTCTAATTTTACTTAAGTGTTTTAAGGAAGTAAGATTGCTAAAACACCCAGGAGGTTGGCTTAGAAGCAGCCATCCTTTAAAGAAAGCGTAACAGCTCACTGGACGAGGAATCTTGCGCCGCAAATTCAGGAGGCTAAAGTAAATACCGAAGATGGAGGTGCGATTTATCGCGCGGTAGGGGAGCGTCGATAAAGCAGTGAAGCCAAGCTGTAAGGCGAGGTGGAGCTTTATCGAGTGAGAATGCCGGTATGAGTAGCGAAAGGCCGATGAGAATTCGGCCCGCCGAATGTCCAAGGTTTCCCACGTAATGTTCGTCAGCGTGGGGTTAGTCGGCCCTAAGGCAAGCCCCGATTTTAGATCGGGGGTAGTCGATGGTTGGCAGGTTTATATTCCTGCACCTTGGTTGTATCGTTAGATCACACTTTGTGTGATGATTCACTTTGTGAATGCAGCTAGGGAGTGACGAGATTTGATAAGTAAGGTGTCTTATTGATTTGACATTGAGGCAACGAGTCAGTTTTGGTTGGAAAATCCGCCAGAGCGACGGCAAGTTGAGTCAAAAGTCTTTTGGCAACAGAGGGCGATCTTACTGGATTAAGTTTCCAAGAAAAGCTTCGTGGCGAGAGACAACCAAGTCCGTACCGAAAACCGACACAGGTGGACTGGACGAGAAGTCTAAGGCGAACGGGAGAAGGGAGTTTAAGGAACTCGGCAAAAAATCTGGACGTAACATTTGGAGATGTCCTACCTTATTAATTAAGGTCACAGCAAAAGAGTGCTTACCGACTGTTTAACTAAAACACAGGTCTGTGCAAAAGCGAAAGCTTAAGTATACGGGCTGAGGCCTGCCCAGTGCTGGAAGGTTAAGGGGAGCCACTTGTGGTGAACTGAAGCCCCAGTAAACGGCAGCAGTAACTATGAAAAGTCGTAGTTGAGTGACCCATTGTATTTGGTCACCATCGCACAAGCGATGAAAAACCTAGCTATATGCTGGAAAATCCGTACCGTAACAAACGGTTGAAGTATCTGACGTTACCATGTTAATATTTTATTATATGGTAAAAATACGATCAGTGCGGACAATCAGCAGGAAAGGTTTTAGTCGGGAAGAAAAAGGATGGTTTTTAGCTGGATTCGTCGAAGGTGAAGGAAGTTTTAATGTTTCCTTACGAAGAAAGAATGATTATAAATTAGGTTGGCAAGTTGTTTTAAGTTTTAATGTTTCTCAAAAAGATAAAGAAATATTAGAATTACTTAAAAAAGAATTGAATTGTGGAATTATTAAAGTAAGGAAGTTTGACAATCTTCATTCTCTTGATATTACGAATCCCAATGAAATTATCCATAAAGTCATACCATATTTCCAAAAATTTTCTTTATTTTCTTCTGGTAAAAGAAAGAATTTTGAAATTTTTTGTCAAATTACTAATTTGATGAAAAAGGGGAGTCATAGAACAACTAATGGCTTGAAGAAAATTCTTAAATTAAGAGAAGAATTGAATAAAGGGAAGGCGAGAAAAAGGAAATATGAATATGATGATGTTTTTCCGATTAGAAAATCCTCAGAGACTATATGCTAGGATCCCCGCCAAAAATTGAATATTTAGGCGGGAGATATGATATAGTCCGATCTCATGGGCGACCATGAGACTCCGTATTCAATCGGAGCTTTGTAACAAAATGAACTGTTCTACGGTAGATTTCGCGCTGCCGTAGTAAAATCTGACTATATGCTGGAAAATCCTAAGTATCTGACAGTACCAAATTTTGGTGAAAATCTGTTCAGTGGGGACAATCAGCAGGAAAGACTCATTAGTTAACAATTAATGAGAATCCTCAGAGGCCATACGTCAGACGCCATAATTTTATGGTAAAGATATGGTCCACATTCTAAAATTTTTTAGAATTTGAGCGAAGTTCCTTGTCGTGTAAGTTACGACCCGCATGAATGGTGTAACGAGTAAGCAACTGTCTTGAACTCTCCCCCGGCGAAATTGAAATGGCCGTGAAGATGCGGCCTACTTACTGCAGGACAAAAAGACCCCGTGGAGCTTTACTACAGCTTGACATTGAAAAGCTTAAATAAACTGTTGAGAATAGGTGGGAGTCTTCGGACGACAGTGAAATACCACTCTTTTGTTTATGTTTTTCTCACTAAAATATGCTGGAAACGCATATTGGGACAGTGTCTGGTGGGTAGTTTGACTGGGGCAGTCGCTTGCTCAAGAGTAATGCAAGCGTACCAAGGTCGGCTTAGCGCGGATGGAAATCGCGCTGGACGTATAAAGGCAAAAGCCGGCTTGACTGCGAGACTGACAAGTCGAGCAGGAACGAAAGTTGGTCTTAGTGATCCCCCGTACAACTGTGATGGTTGTCGGGGCTTAACGGATAAAAGCTACCCCGGGGATAACAGGTTGGTCGTGCCCGAGAGTCCATATCGACGGCGCGGTTCGACACCTTAACATATCGGGGTGCGATAGAAGTAATTCTATCAGCCTGTTTAATTTTTATTACTAGCTCATAACGGTGAACTCCTAATTGACTTTCGGGTAAACTTCGGTTTATCATTAAGTTAATGGACAACACCGTGGGAAGTTTAACAGAAGAACAAAAATCCATCCTTGTTGGTTGTCTTTTAGGAGATGGCACAATGAGGAAAAAGACAAATGCTCATTTAGAAATTAACCATTGTTATAAACAAAAAGCATTGGTTGATTGGATTTTTAGTAAATTTAAATGTTTAGTGAGAACCAAGCCTAAATGGAGAAAAGGCAACGGTAATAGAGAAGCATATAGATTTGCAACTCGAAGTTTACCAGTTTTAACTCCATTTTATGAAGAATTTTTTCCTCAAGGGAAAAAGGTTATTCCAAAAAAATTAAATTTAAATGGTTTAACATTAGCAGTTTGGTTTATGGATGATGGCTCAAAAAGCTATTCATCAATTTATCTAAACACACAACAATTTACTAAAATTGAGCAATTGAAATTAATAAGTCTTCTTAAGAGTAATTTTGGTATTGAATCTAGCCTAAATAAAGATAAAAAATATTTTAGGATTAGAATTCGAACCAAAAGTGTTAAGAAATTTATTAATTTGACAAAAAGATTTGTTTTAAAAGAATTTAAATACAAATTTCCTTCTGTTATGACCCCGTAACGACTTATTCCATTAGATTGGAATAGAGTTCTCTAATCAAGAGGGCTAAAACGCTAGCTCCTACTCCTTTTCGAATGGTATCGATGAGGACAAGAGGATGAAGGTATAGTCTAAACTTATAAGGAATTATAAGAATCAGAGCGATGTCGGCTCAGCGTATCCTGGGGCTGAAAAAGGTCCCAAGGGTCGGTCTGTTCGCCCGTTAAAACGCTACGTGAGCTGGGTTCAGAACGATGTAAATCAGTTCGGTCTCTATCCGCAGTAAGCGCAGGATATTTGAGGGAATCTGCCGGTAGTACGAGAGGACTCCGGTGGGGGAATCCCTGGTGTACCAGTTGTTTCTATCAAGAACAACGCTGGATAGCTAAATTCCTAGTGGATAACTGCTGAAAGCATCTTAAGCGGGAAGCCGCTCCCAAGATAAGATATCCATATGTGTTTACACATTGAAGATCACCCGTAGACTACGGGTTTAATAGACTGGAGGTGTAAGTGGAGTAATCCATTCAGCTGACCAGGACTAAATGATCAAAAAAAGTAGTTTTAATGGGAATTTCTGTTCACTTTTCAGGGAGTTTACCCCGGTGATTGGAGCGCCGTCGAACTACCCCTTTCCATTCCGAACAGGGTCGTCAAAGGCGGTAGCGGGAACGATAGTTGTTCCGCGAGGAACTGCGAAAATACCTCATCGCCGGGGTAATTTTTTGTCAAAAAAATTGCCACGGGGACAAGGTTCTGCCGAAGGCAGGTTCTTATCGCTGGGGTTTTTGGTTTTTAAAACCAATTTTTCCTTCTTGTGAGAAGGAACTTTTTAGATTATAATCGTGAGTAATAAATCAATTGAAAGTGAGGTAAATGTGAGTGCCCAAAGCAAAAAAGGAAACGAGACAGAGGACTAAAAAAACTTCTAAGAAAACAGAAGCGACTTCCATGGATGATTTGCTGAAGAATTATTCTTGGCATGGTTTTAAAAAAGGAGAAGTTGTCGAAGGAATTATCACCGAAAAAAATAATAAAGCGGTTTGGGTTGATATTGGTGCTAAAACCGATGGTCTTATTTTAACTAAAGAACTTAGAGTTGCCAGGGATTTTGTTAAAAGACTTAAGGTTGGCGATAAACTTAAGGTTTCCATTTTTCAGTCGGAAAATGAAAACGGCTATCCACTACTTTCTTTCAGGAAAACCCTCAATAATTTTGTCTGGGGTGAGTTTGAAGAGAAGTTAAAAACAGGTGAGCCAATTAAAGTTAGAGGTAAGGAAATTAATAGGGGTGGTTTAGTTGTTGATGTTAATGGTTTTTTTGGTTTTATCCCGACTTCCTGTTTTGGGGCTAAGGCAGCTGGGAAAACAAGAGATTTAATTAACAAAAGTTTTGAAGCAAAGATAATCGAAGTTGATAAAGAAAAAAACCGCCTGATTTTATCGGAAAAAGAAGTTTCTGAGAAAGGTTTGATTAAAGAGCAAAAAGAAGCTTTGGGGAAAATTAAAGTTGGTGATGTTTTTGACGGCGAGATTACCGGGGTGATGCCTTTTGGTTTGTTTGTTAAAGTCAAAATTGGCAAATATCCGCTTGAGGGTTTGGTTCATATTTCCGAGATTTCTTGGGAAAAAGTTGATGATCCGAATAAGTTTTATAAACAGGGGGATAAGGTTAAGGTTAAAACTTTGATTGCTGACGAAAAAACAGGCAAAGTCAATTTTTCTCTGAAACAACTTCAAGAAGATCCTTGGGTAGAAATTGAAAAGGAATATTCAGTTGACGCCAAAATTAAAGGTGAGGTTATCCGTATAGCCCCTTTTGGTGTTTTTGTGGCCCTAGACAAAGGGATTGAGGGTTTAATTCATATTTCCAAGATTCCGGCAGAGAAAGCCTTAAAAGTGGGTGACAAAGTCGATTGTTTTGTGGAATCAATCGATAAAGAGGCTCGAAAAATGAGTTTGGGTTTGGTTTTGAAAGAAAAGCCAATCGGATATAAATAAGGCTACAAAGGAGTATCCTTTGTAATGGGTTTTATTCTAAAGTGATTTTTCCTAAAATTTCCTCAGGCATTTGTTGGTAATCTTCAACGAAACTTTGATAGGAAAGTATATCTTTAAAGTCTGTTTTCTGGGCGGTTTTAAAAAAGCTTAAGATTTCTTCCGGATGTATCCAATTAGTCTTTCTTTTGCCCAAATATTCTAAATAACTAGAATAACTTTCAAGAAGCATCTTTCGTAAAGCAGATTTATTGTTATCTTTGGTTGGATTAAGATGAATATAACGAGAAAGATGTAGAAGTTGTTCATCAGTTTTAACTAAAACAGCCTTGTATGTATCTTGGAAAAGGGGACCGACTCTTTGATAACGTTTATTAAAATACTGAACATACTTAGTCCCCAAAGAACGCATAAATTTTTCAATCGCATGAGCAGATTTTTGTTTTAGAAGTAAATGGAAATGGTTAGGTATTAGAGAATAAGTCATAAGAATGATTTCTTGAGAAAAATTATTTAAAGGCCGTTGTCTTGGTGGATTTACAAAGGATACTCCTTTGTAAACATCATTGAGGGAGGCTGGAGGGGAAAGATAAAGCTTAAGATAGTGGAGAAAAACACGATAGTCCTGTTCGTCTTGAAAAATGATCCGTTTTTCTACCCCTCGGTTATAAATATGATAATAACCATTTTCTATATAAGATTTAAGAATGTTTTTAGCAGGCATAATTTAGGTTATTACAAAGGATACTCCTTTGTCAAGAATGTCTGTGATTGAGAATAGTTAAGAAGAATAGTAAAATAGATATAAATTTAACCCACCTTAAAAATTAATTTATGCCAAAGGCTTTAACCAAATTTATTTGCCAGCAATGTGGAATGGAATCGCCTAAATGGTTGGGGAAATGCCCCGAATGCGGCGAATGGAATTCTTTTATCGAAACCGTTATTCCGACAACCAAAAAAGGTTTTTCAATTGGAACTTCTTTTGCTGCCTCTCCGCAAAAACTTTCCCAAATTAAACCAGCTGATTTAAGAAGGATTAAAACTAACATTAGCGAATTTGATCGAGTTTTGGGTGGTGGCCCGCCTGCCGGCGAGGCAGGTTTAGTCCCTGGCTCAGTAGTTCTAGTGGCCGGTGAACCAGGGATTGGTAAGTCAACTCTCATGCTGGAATTGGGGGATGAGATTGGCGGTTTGTATATCTCTGGTGAAGAATCTCTCCATCAGATTAAATTGAGAGCTGAGAGATTAAAGATTAAGGGTGAAAAAATTCTTTTTCTTTCAGAAACAGACGTGGACATTATTTTGGAAACAATTAAGAATTTTAAAAAGGAAGATTTTAAAGTTTTAATTGTTGATTCCATCCAAACCCTCACTACTCAAGATTTGACCAGTTCAGCTGGTTCAGTTGGACAAGTTAGAGAATGTGCATCTAAATTACTCAGAATGGCTAAATCTTCAAATATTGCCGTCTTTTTAATTGGCCATGTGACTAAAGAAGGAATGTTAGCCGGACCAAAAATTTTAGAACATATGGTTGATACGGTTCTTTCTTTAGAAGGAGAGAAATTTGGGGCTTTTCGTCTTTTGCGGACAACAAAAAATCGTTTTGGCGCTACCGATGAAGTTGGCGTGTTTGAGATGACTGATAAAGGAATGGTAGGGATTGAAAATCCTTCAAAACTTTTCTTAGCCCAAAGGCAAAAGAATGTTCCTGGTTCAGTA
>Ga0210015_1000711_pt1 | contig 34551 bp, 28 predicted proteins | sample CryGeymeta201522_FD_185471 | JGI IMG/M metagenome (GOLD analysis project Ga0210015, IMG submission 185471) | Groundwater microbial communities from Crystal Geyser aquifers in Utah, USA - Crystal Geyser metaG 2015-22 (SPAdes) (version 2) | ecosystem: Environmental > Aquatic > Deep subsurface >...
CGCGCATCGGCTGCTGCCAGACGATCCATTCCGGCGGGACCGTCCCTCCGGGATCGTCGAAGGGGCTGCTCGGCAGCGGGAGGCTCTGCGGGGCAGACCAAGTCACGCCGTTGTCGTCGCTGTACACGGCGTCCATCGTCCCGGTGTGCATCATGATCCAGCCGGCGTTGCCCTGGTTCTGGTTGTAGACCACGTAGATCCGCGCACGGACGCCGTGCGTCCGCGCACGGACGCCGTGCGTCCGCCTGGACCCCGACACCAGTGGGAACGCCCAGCTCGCCATGGGAGCGGGGTCGTCGGCCCCCTTCGGTCCGGCGACGTGCGTGGGCGGCGCCCAGGTGACGCCTTCGTCGTCAGAGCGCGAGAACACGATCCGGTTCACCTGCCGCTTGCCTGGTCGACCTGCTGCCATGGCGGACTGAGTCCACACCGCCATGAGCGATCCGTCCGGGCCGTCGAACACGAGGAAGTGTTCGTTCAGCCCGTCGTCCGTCGAACCGTCGTAGTGGCCGGGCACGTAGACAACGTAGTCCGGGTTGGTTCGTTGCAGTTCGCGGCGTAGCTGCGCCTGGACTTCGGCAATCATGTTTGGTTCTCCCGTCGGTGCGTATGCTGAGCAGACAGAGGGTACCCGGAGAGGCGGGCTTGTCAACAGGGCACCGGGGCCGGTTCGCGAGGCATACTGAGGAGTGCGGACGCGCGGCGTCCGTGCGCGGACGCGCGGCGTCCGTGCGAGGGGACCTCGGCGAAAGGAAGTGGATCCCGTGCGTCCAACCAGCGGCCCTTGTTCGGCTCTACTCGCAGCAGCCATGAGTCTGCTCGCCTTCGGCTGTCGCCCTGCTGATAGCAAAGGCACGGCCAAGTCCCCCACTCCCGCCGGAAAGCAAGGAGCGAAGATGGAGAAAGCAACATTCGGCGCAGGCTGTTTCTGGGGCGTTGAGGCGGCGTTCCGGAAAGTGCCGGGCGTCGTCGACACCGCCGTCGGCTACAGCGGCGGACACACGAAGAACCCCACCTACAAGGAAGTCTGCACCGACAAGACCGGGCACGCCGAAGTGGTGCAGGTTGAGTACGAGCCGGCGAAGGTGACGTACAAGCAGCTTCTCGAGGTGTTCTGGGCGAACCACGACCCCACCCAGCTCAACCGGCAGGGACCCGACGTCGGCGAGCAGTACCGGTCGGTGGTCTTCTACCACACGCCCGAGCAGAAGGCGGCGGCGGAAGCGTCGAAGAAGAAGCTGGAGGGGTCCGGGAAGTGCAAGCGACCCCTGGCGACGCGCCTCGAGCCAGCCGGGGAGTTCTGGCGGGCGGAGGAGTGCCATCAGCGCTATCTGGAGAAGCGCGGCCTGGCGGCGTGTGGGACCCATTGAGGTGAGAGCAGCGGCTGGGCGAGGGGGGAGACGGCGAGGTTCGGGCAACCCAAGCTCCACACGTGCGAAAGCCCGCCAGTACAACGCTGCTGAGTAAGCCGACTACCCAAAGAGGGCTGTTCTCCTACGACCTTGGTAGCGTCGTAGCGAGGTGTCCGCTTTCATTGGTGATCGCTGGGTGGGAGGTTTCTCCCGCGAGCCGTATTGGGGGCTCCTTCAGTGTCGATCACCGGCGTTAAGCTGACGGGCTTCCGGTTTGGGGAAAATGACATCCTCCATAGGCATCACTCCCTGTCCGGTGGAACTTGGTTTTCAAGGATCTGCGGTCCCTTCGACTGCAGACGCTGGCTATTATACCCTATGTCGCGGCGAGTGCAAGAGGGCGCGGAAAGTCGCCTTCGGAGTCGCCGCTACGCTGCCGCGGCGTACCTGAGCGCGGCAGTCACGGCTTGGTTGACGCGGTCGAGGTCCTCTGCCGCCATCTACGACGCCGGTCGCCAGCAGTGGCGCCTTTCGTCGTTGAGCACCATGACAGGCATGCGGTCGTGCAGCTCCGCAAGGACGCGCCGCGCGAAGTCCTCCGCCGTCTCGGGTCCCTTGTTGACGACCTTGTAGCTGGCGTTGCCTTCCTTGTGCTGACGAACAGCCGCCTCGGCAAGTCCGCGCGCGCCCGATGATTCAGCAGCTCCCGCGTGACCGCCTGCACGCCACGGTAGCCCTTGTCGCGCCACCGGCGGACATCCTCGCGGAGCGCGCTGACCAATGGGAGATCGTCGCGCTGTTCTTCGGCGAAGAGGCGGCGCAGAAACCCGAGGGGTTCCACGTCGTAGGTCGCTGTCCACGAACCAGGCGGCGCCCTTGTCGGTGCCCGTTGGCGTGATGCTGTTGTCTACGGGATTGTAGACATCGACGCCTTCCATCGTCACCGTGTACTCGCCCGTGTCGTCGTCCTTCTCGACGGTGACGCGGGGGTTGGCCGAAGAGGCTTACCGGGTTGCTCCTTGAGCAGGCCGCTCATGCCGGCGCTTCGCTTCCCGCAGCAACTCCGGCAACGCATCCGGCTTCCCGTCCCGTTCGAACCGCAACGTCGGCGGTCGCCGCGGGCTGTCGTGGTACTGCGCCTGGGGGATCAGCGGCACGTGCCCCTCGGCGACGATCTTCACCGGCGGGTCGTTCTTCCGCGACTTGTCGTGGCGGTACGACTCGACCTCGGCTTGCTTCTTCTTCCGCCTTGCGGCCAGGGACTCACCTCGCCGGCATACGCCCGAACGACCCAAGCAGGAACCCGCTTCGTGAAGCGCCACCCCTCGACCGTCCACGAGAAGAGTACCCGACTTCTGCAGGGGGCGCACTCCGGCAAACGGGTCCCTGCCGGCCGTAGCGGAAGCCACTGGGCTACGGGGTAGGCCGTTCTTTGGGAAGCGTGAAGAAGAACGTAGACCCTTTGCCATACTCGCTCTCGACCCAAATGCGACCGCGGTGAAGGTCCACGAGCTGGCTGGTCAGGTAAAGCCCCAGTCCGGTGCCGCGGATCCGCGCCGTGTCTTCGGTGAGGACCCGTTGGTAGGGCTGAAAGAGGCGCGCTACGTCCTCCGGCTGCATGCCGAGACCGTGGTCGCTGACGCTGATCGTGACCGCGTCGCCTTCGTCGGCGACGCGGGTGACGACTTCGCCTCCCTCGGGCGAATACTTGATGGCGTTGCTGAGCAAGTTGGTCGCGATCTGGATGACGCGGTCTCGGTCGGCCTCGAGCGGGGCCAACTCCCCGGGGATCTCGGTCGAGAGGAGGTGTCTCCCCGAGGCGTAGTACTCCTGCATCTTGACGACGTTGGTGAGGACCTCGCGGAGGTCCACCTTCGAGTAGCTGATCGGGAGGGGTCTTCCCGCCTCGAGTCGCGAAACGTCCAGCAGCTCGTTGATCATCCCCAGCAGGCGTACGCACTCCTGCAGGATGATTCCGTAGAACTCGGCCACTTCTTCGTCCGCGAAGGAGTCGCGCGGCGAGTCGCTCAGCATGTCGATGAAGCCCTTGATCGAGGTGAGCGGCGTGCGCAGCTCGTGGACGATGAAGGAGACGAAGTCGGCCTTCATGTCGGCAAGCTCTTTAAGCGCGGTGATGTCGCTCAGGGTCGTCACGGCCCCCTGCGGTCGGCCCTTGTCGTCATGGAGGGCCGTTGACCGGGCCGTGTACACACGCCGCAAGGGCTCGCTGAGAGTGATCTCTTTCTCGGCGTGCTGCTCCTCGCCGGTGGTCACCTCACCGATCATTCCGCTCAGCGCCTCGGCGGTCGTCCATTTCGCGACAGGCTGTCCCTCAACCTCGTCGTCCTGCCAGCCGAGGAAGTCGCGCACGGCCGGATTCAGGAAGGAGATCCGGCCTCGCGGGTCGGTCACCAGGAGTCCGTCCGCCATGCCCTCCACCGTCGCGCGGAGCTTCGCCATCTCGAGAGACAGGTTACGGTTGGCTTCGCGCAACTCCCGGTTCGCCAACTGCACCTTACCCTTGAGCCGCGTCACCAGCTTGGCGTTCTCGATGGCGATGGCGGTCTGGGCGGCGAGCGTCTCCAGCACCGCCAGCTCGTCAGGCGTGTACGGCATCCCGCCGAACTTGTCGGTCAGGGCGACGAAGCCGACCAATCGGTTGACCGTGGCGAGCGGGACCCACACGGCGAAGGCGCAAGGCGCTGCTGCGAAACCGTCCCGCACGTGCTCCGGGAGTTCACTGCCGTCGCCGACGACAACCGGCCTGCGCTGCTCGCGAAACCAACGCAAGACGGCTTGACCCAGCTTGAACCGCCGCTTCAGCAGCGAGTCAGCGTCGTCGCCCTTGGCGGCGCGCACGGTGAGGGTCGTCCTTTCGTCGACGAGTGCGACGCAGCCGGTCAGCGCGCGGGTCAGCTCGACGAACATATCGACCGTGAGGTCGAGCGTGCGCTGCAACTGGGTCACCGACCCGACCATCTTCATCGCCTGGTTAACGGCGAAGAGCTGGAAGGAGGTACGGTTCAGCTCTTCCTGAAGTTGATGGAGCATGTCGTCGGGTGAGGGTCGGGACACTGTTATGGGCATGGATGACGTCCTTGAAGACGCTGGCTTTGGAGCAGGGCGGATGACAGGCGCCAGCCCGACGACTTCGCCTGCAGTCGCGTTGATACCGGCCGGCTTGCGCCCACCTTCGAGACTGGGCGACGTCTCAGATCTCGTACTCCCCGTGCTTCACCGTGCGCACTGTAAGCGTGCCGGTCTCCGTGGAGAACGTGACCGTGCGGGCGTAGTCACCACCTGTATCTTCGGCGAGCACGCGGATGCGCGCGCGCGCCAGACTCTCCTTCACCGCGGCCACATTGCGCTCGCCTATGGTCGGGGCGCCGCCGTTCTGAGTGCCAAACAGGCTCGCTCCGCCGGCTACCTTCGCCACGAGGTAGCGTCGGTCCGCCCCAAGCGTCTCCATGGAGGCGATCAGTGGCTCGAGCGCCTGGTTGCCGAACTTGGCGGGCAGGTCAGGCGACGCGGCGTCCGACTCCGGCAGCATGACGTGCGCCAGGCCGCCGACGTACGCCCGTCGGTGGTAGAGCGCGACCGCGACACACGAGCCCAGGCTGTAGCTGATCAGCCGCGTTGGTGACGCCGCGGCCGCCAGTTGGGCGATGCCGACCTCGATCTGCTCCTGCCGTTCAGCAGACATCCTGGCTCAACTCCCGGAGGCGCCTCAGCAGCGCGTCCATCGTCGTTGCGTCGGGAGCGATGAGCAGATGCCCGCCAACGTCGTGATCGCCCCAGAGGAACGAGACGTGCATCACGAAGGCGTAGTCGCGGTCGATGCCCGACTCGATCAGCAGCGACTGGACGAGCGCTCCGATCATGTCGACGGCCAAATGCGGCACCGACGGCAGCAGCACCACGTTGACGAAGTTGCCGATGGCAGTGAGGAAGGCGCCGGCGAGGATGTTCCCCACCTCCCGCAGGGCGGACTGCTCCATCTCCGACAGCAGGTGCGCCGGCCGCCCGAGGTTGGCGAGCAACAGGTCCACCAAGCTGAGCGCAGCCTGGCGTCGCAGCGCGACCAAGATCGTGCCGTTCCCGTCCCCCATCAGCCGCATGTACATTCCTGCCATCGGCTCCTCCTGGGGGCCGATGAGTTTGGACACCTCGGAGATATGGACGATGCTCACCTGCGGCACCTCGATGAGCACCTTGGCGCCGGCAAGCTGCGACAGCGCCGTAGCCACGTGCCCGGCGCCGATCGTCGCCACTTCGCGCAGGGCGTCGCGGTCGAAGTCGGTAAGCAATTCTTGGGTTGCGATAGCGTCCATGAGTATCTCTCCCTCCGTCCGTCTCAGGAAACGGCTCGCGCGCGGCTTAGCGTCACGAGGCAGCGCTCAAGCCGGGAAGACGATCTGCACCTTGTCGGCGCTCAACTTCGTGACCTGGAGGTCCTCCTTGAAGTGCTTCCCGACGCCTCGCACAAGACCGACCAGGAAGTCGATCAGACCCCGGTGCGACTTGTAGTGCATGAGGAGCGTCCGGCCGTCTTTCCACTCGTAATCGAACTGAGGCGGTCGCGCGTCGGGGATGCTCCTGGTCGAAGCCTCGTGCCCGAACTTTGTCGCCACCAGTTCCGCCAGGCAGTTCACGAGGACAGCTTTCATGTTTGCGTCTTCCTTTCTGGGTGTCGTAGCGATAGGACCAGTCAGCCGTTCGCGGACTGGCTTGCTGTCTCCGGTGCCGCCAGCGCTTCCACGTCTTCGGTGCTGAGCACCTTCGAAAGGTCGATGAGGATCAGCATACGGTCGCCGGGCCGGGCGACCCCCCGGAGGTAGGCGCCGGAGACCTCGGCGATCATCGGCGGCGGCGGCTCCACCGCGCCGGCGGGGAGGCGGAGCACCTCGGTCACGGAGTCAACGATCATTCCGACCTGCTGGTCCTCGAGGTTGGTGATGACGATCCGTTGGGAATCGGTCGGCGTCGGCGGCACGCCAAGTCGCTCGGCCAGGTCAATCACCGGCAGGATCTTCCCGCGGAGGTTGAGGATGCCCTTGATGAAGTGCGGCGCGCGCGGCAGGCGGGTGATGTCCTGCAGCGGGATGATCTCTTGCACTTGGCCGACTTCAACGGCAAACTCCTCCTTCGCGAGTCGGAACACGACGAGTTGAAGCTCTTCGGGGGCGGACAGGGTCTCGGCCATGGTTCTGTCTCCACAGGGATGATACGGCCGCGCGATTCCGACTGGACAACGCAGACGGGTCACGCGGTGCTTTTCTGGTAGATCCGTTCCTCCGAGTCCACCGTTACGAACTCGCCATCGAGCAACGCCGGCGGCATCGTCTCGGTGCGGCCGAGCACGAGAAAGCCGCCGTTGTTCAGCGACTGGTGGAACGAGCGGATCGCTCGCTCCTGCAGCTCGCGCGAAAAGTAGATGAACACGTACCGACAGAAGATGATGTCCACGTGCTTCAGCGGTTCATCGTTGAGCAGGTCGAGGCGCTGAAAGCGCAGCATTCCGCGCAGGGTCTCGCCGACTACGCGCGCGCCATCGGGCCGCTCCCGGAAGTAGTTGGCAGCCAGCGCAGGCGGGACGTTCTTCAGCGACTGACTGGGGTAGACGCCGGCGCGCGCGCGCTGGAGCGAATCCTCGTCGATGTCGGTGGCGTGGACGCACACCCACAGTCCGCCGAGGTCGCGGCCGAGCGCCTCCAGAAAGCACAGGGCGATGGAGTAGGGTTCTTCGCCGGAGGCGCAGCCGGCGCTCCAGGTACGCACGAGGCTGGTGCCGGCCTTCTGTTTGGTCGCTACGACCTGCGGAATCACCACGCTTCGGAAGGCCGCAAACGTGGGCGCATCCCGGAGGAACTCCGTGACATTGACAGTGATGTCGTTGCGCAGCCGGTCGAGCGCCTGCGGGTCGCGTTCCAGGCGGCGGACGTACTCTGCGTAGTTGCGGATGCCCGCCGCCGACATGCAGATGCCGATTCGCCGCTGGAGGTAGTCAGGGCGATAGGACGACCAGTCCAACCCCCAACGGCTCCTCAGCCACGCAAGGAACTGGGAGAAGGCGGCCTCGCCCTGCTGCCCGAAGGCAGCCTGAGAATCGGCTGTGGCCGACGGCACACTCAAACTCACCTCGGCTCAGGCTCCTGCCAACGTGTTCTTGAGTTGGGAGGCGATCTCGCCGATCTCGCCGATGCCGGCGGCGATCTCTTCCAGGGCAGCCGTCTGTTCTTGCGTGGCGGCTGCCACTTCCTCAGCGCTGGCGGAGTTCTCCTCCGCCGTGCTGGCGATGCTCTCCACGGTGCCGCGGAGGTCGCCGAGATGAGCCACGAATTCCTCGGTCGCGGCAGTGTTCTCCTGGGCGACGGCCGCGATGCCTTCCATGGCGCCGCCCACCTCGTCGGCGAAGGCCGCCAGGCGCGTGGCCGACTCGGAGTTCTCCTCCGCGATCTGCGCGACGCGCTCGACGCGCTGCGTGACCTCGTCGGCGTTCGCTTCCATCTGCTGCATCGCTTCGGACACCTGCTCGATCTGGGTCACGATGCTTCCCATGGAGCCGAGAATCTGGTTTAGCGCCTGACCGGACCGGTCGGCGACCTCGGAGCCACGCTCCGTTTGCTCGGTAACGGTCTTGATGGCGTTCACCGCCTCCGCGCTTCCGGTCTGGATGCGCGTAATGAGGCTCTGAATCTCCCGGGTTGCCTGGCTGGACCGCTCGGCAAGCTTGCGGACCTCCTCGGCCACGACGGCGAAGCCGCGACCGTGCTCGCCCGCCCGCGCTGCTTCGATGGCCGCGTTGAGCGCCAGCAGGTTCGTCTGTTCGGCGATCTTGTTGATGACGTTCACGATCTCGCCGATCTGCTGCGACATGGAGCCCAGTTCCGTGATCTGGCGCGTGGAGGTGGCAACGGTCTCGGAGATTCGCTTCATGCCGGTGACCAGGTCGGACAGGACCTCGCCGCCGCCTTGAGCGGCTTGGGCGGCCTGAGCCGACGTCTGCGCGGCGCTCTGGGCATTCGAGGCCGCGAACTTCGCACCGGCCGACATCTGCCGCATCAGGTGCGCCACCTCCGTGACGCTGCCACGCTGTTCCTCGGTCCCCTGGGCAACCTGGCGCACGCTGGTCGTCATCTCACGTACCGATTCGCCAACGCGGACCGTGCCGCCGGTCTGTTCCTGCGCGCCGCGGGCGAGCTGCTCGACGCTGGCGGTCATCTCCTTGACTGTGTTGGAGACCATGGTCGTCGCCTGGGACTGTCCCTGCGCGCCGCGCGCTACGTGCTGCGTGGCCTGCCCGATCCGTTGGGCGGCCTCGCTGGCTTGGATAACAGACTGCACGACCTGGTCGGCCGACTGCGTCGCTTTGACGCCGAATTCCGTTGCCGCCTGGAGTGCGGCGCGCAGCCGTTCGCCTTCCGCGCGCAGTCGTCGGCCGTCGTCCTGGAACTCACCAAAGGCGGCGCTGATCTCGCGCAGTTCGTCGTCGTCCGTAGCCGGCGGCGGCGCAGTCGAGCCCTCGCGAATCGCGTGGGCCCATTGGGACAGCACGAGGAGCGGACTCAGCACTCGCCGGGACAGCAGCACGCCGGCGCTGCCGATGAGCAAGAACACGAGCGCCGACAGGTCACAAGCTTGCCCGAGCCGCAGCGGCGGCTGGCCGAGCAGGTCCATGACGAGCAACGGCCGCGCCGCGCGAGCTGTCTCCAGGTTCGCGCCGCTCACCTGCCCCGCCGGCGGCTGGGCGACCGAGCTCATCGTGACCGCCGCCGTGAGGACGATGGAAACAAGCACCGCACTGACCAGCAGTGTGGCCATCCTGAAACGTAGTGTGTGGGTCATTGGGAGCAACCTCCTGGTGGGTGGATGCGATGTAATGGGGTGGTGTTGGCTGACCTACGAGGGGTGACTGGGTAGCTCGGATAGGTCCTCTGGGTCGTATGGGTCCTATCCCAGTTACCTCCTTCGGACTACACGTGTGCCAGCACGGTCGCCGGGTCCAGGACGAGCACGACGCGGCCGTCGCCCAGTATTGTCGCACCGGCGAAGCCGCGAATCTGCCGGACCAGGCTGGAGAGTGGCTTGATCACTACCTCCTGTTGGCGGAGCAGACCGTCGACGACCATCCCGACACGCTGGCGGCCCACCTCGACGACCAGCACGCGGGGGGTGCCGCCGTTGGTGGGCGCCTCCGGGACTTCAAGCAACTTCTTGGTCCGCAGGACCGGGAGCACCAGGTCGCGAATCGTCGTGACCTCCCGGTTGCCGATGGTGCGCAAGGTTACATCTTCCATGCTGACCGCTTCCTGCACGTTGCTGAGCGGCATGCCGTACACCTCGGCGCCGAGGCGGATGAGGAGCACGCGGATGATGGCCAGGGTCACCGGGAGGTGCAGGGCGAACCGGGTCCCCTTGCCCAGCTCAGAGACGATCTCCATCGTGCCGCCGGCCGCTTCCACGGCGGTCTTCACGACGTCCATGCCGACGCCGCGACCGGACAACTGCGTCACCTGCGCCACCGTCGAGAAGCCCGGCGCACAGACGAGTAGAAACACCTGAGCTTCGGTGAGCAGGGCCGCCTCCTCCGAGGTGAGCATCCCCCGCTCGACCGCCTTCGCGCGGAGGGCTTCGGCGTCCATCCCTTTGCCGTCGTCGACAACTTCGACGACGACGTGTTCGCGCTCGCGGCGCGCCGACAGCGTGAGCTTGCCGACGGGCGGCTTGCCCAGGCGCGTTCGCTCTGCCGGCGACTCCAACCCGTGGTCGAGCGCGTTGCGGAGCAGGTGAAGCAGCGGCTCGTGGAGTTGGTCAAGGATGACGCGGTCGAGCTCGATCTCCCGCCCGAGGACCTCGAACTCCACTTCCTTTCCCAGCTCGCGGGTCAGATCGCGGACGGTGCGCGGGAACCGGTCGAACACCCGGGCCACCGACACCATCCGCAGTCGGAGCGCCTGCGACTGCAGCTCCGAGGTGATCTGCGTCAGTTGGTCGAGCGCTTCGTCCATCTCCTCGGAGGCAATGCGCTCGCCGATGTCCGTCAGGTGGCTCCGCGCGGTAACGAGTTCGCCGACCTGATCGACCAGCGCGTCGAGGTCGTCGACCTTGACGCGAATGCTCTCGATCCGTTCGGGCTGAGCAGCGCCGCCCGTGGCAGAAGCGGGGGCGGGTCGTTCCGGCTCCCGCGTCGGCTCCGTCGGTTCCCCGGGCGCCGGCGGCTGTGCCCCGCTCACCACCGCCTCGAGCCGAGCGCACAGCGCCTCGGTATCGACCTCTGCCGCGCTGCCCGTCACCGCTGCCGAAGTCAGCCTTCCCAGCGCGTCGACCGCGGCAAGCATCTGGTCAGTCGCTTCCGCCGTGAGGGCGGCGTTCCCGGAGCGGAAGGTGTCGAGCGCGTTCTCCAACCGGTGGGCGAGCGTCGCGGCCTCCGTGAACTCCATCGCCGCCGCCATGCCCTTCAGCGTGTGGGCGGAGCGGAACAGCTCGTTGAGGGGACCCGCGCGCTCATCGGTGGGGAGGCGTTCCAGCTCAAGGAGCAGTTGCTCCATGTGCTGCAAGTGCTCCATGGACTCGGCGGAGAATGCCTCCACGTACTTGCTCAGGTCAAGTTCCACCGTCGGTCACGAGTCCTTCTCGAACAGCTCTATGCTTCCCCCACCGCGCCGCGCACGGTGTCCAGCACCGCCTGCGGCCGGAACGGCTTGATGATGAACCCCTTGGCGCCGGCCTCGCTGGCCTCCTGTACCAGCGCGTCTTGACCCATGGCGGAGACCATGATCACCGCGGCGTTCGGGTCGGCCTGACGGAGGGCGCGGAGAGCGTCCAGCCCGCCCATGTTGGGCATGACGATGTCCATGGTGACGAAGTCGGGCTTCAGGGTCGGGTAGGCGTCGAGGGCTTCCTTTCCGTCACCTGCCTCGCCGACGATCTCGTAGCCACCCGACTTCAGGATGTCCTTCAGCATCATGCGCATGAACGCTGCATCGTCTACCACCAGCACGCGCTTAGCCATCGTCTCTCTTCTCCTTCAGCCCCCTCCCGCGCAATCGAGCAACGGGAGGGGCGCGCGGTCTCTCACATTGCTGCTGGCGGGCTGTGCCCCAAAGCACAGCTCAGCAGCAGGTGTTGTGTCAACAGGATCGTCGGCAACGGCTGCACCCGCCTCGGGTTCCGCCCCTGCGCTCCATAGACGAAAAACCTTTCTCCCGGAAGACGCTTACGCACGCCTCCACCGCCTCGGGAGCAAAGACTGGCGAGCCCTCCGCCTCCGGCTCACCTGCGTCCATCAGCAGCGCGGCAGTCTCAGCCGCTCCGGCGCTCTCTCTTGAGGCTCCCCTTCGTGTTGGCCGGCGCCTCGGCTTTGCGCGCCTCGTCACCTGACACCGGACACCTGACACCTGCGCGTGCCCGCACTTCTTCAGCGCCTCGACCGGCTCCTCTTTTGCGGAGCCGCTGAATCCCTTCCATCCTTGCGAGTGGTCGGCGGCCATCTGTGCGGTCGCCTCCGCTGCCTCGCGGGCACTGCGAACCTCCTCCGTCAAGGCAGCGATCTCCGCTCGAAGCGCCCCGCGGCGCTCTTCCTTAGCCTTCCTTCCCATCGTTCACCTCGAAGTCTATCCGACGGCGACGGGCAGGCGTAGCAACGAACGGCGCTGCTTCAACGCTTCTTGACCTCAGGATGGCAGGACGGCGACCGAGACGCGCAACGCTGAAGACAGCGCCATTCGGCTGGGTAACTACATCCTCAACGCCCCGCGCCAGGCCAGCGCCTGGAACTTGGTCTTCGCCTCGCCCCACATCTGGATCACGCGCGCATCCTGGACGATGGCATCCACCAGTTGGAGGTACTGGTCCTCCGCGAGGGCAGCCGGGTTGATCCCCAGCCGCCCGGCGTGGGTGGAGAGGACGGAAGTCGTCAGGTCGGCGCCGAACGACTCCTCCAGCTTCGGCTTCAGTTTGGTGTCAAATGCAGTCTTGGCGTCCACGCTCGTCCCTCCTCACGGTCTGCATGAGTGTTCCGGCGGCGTCGCGGACCTCGAGGGTCAGCGCGGGGCCTCGGGTCATCGCGTGCGTGCCGCACGACAGGCAGGGGTCATACGCTCGGATGGCCATCTCCACTCGATTGAGCAAGCCTTCGCGCGGCTCGCCGTCGTGGATGAAGGCGCGGGCCGCGGTGGCGACGCTCTTGTTGATGGCCGCGTTGTTGTGGCACGTCGCCACGATCAGGTTCACCTTCGTGAGGTGCCCCATGTCGTCGGCGGCGTAGTGATGGATTAGCAGCCCCCGCGGCGCTTCGACGATGCCGATGCCCTCGCCGGCGCGGCGTTTCGCCGGCGTCCGCGCGTTCTCGTCGCAGATCGCCGGGTCCTCCAGCAGCTCGACCGTTCGCTCGCAGGCGTACAGCAGGTTGATGGCGCGCGCGTGATGATACTGCATCGTCCCTTGCACGGGGCCGTCGGCCTGCGCCTTGAACTCCTTTAGCGCGGCATCCGCCAGCGGCGTGCCCATGCGGCTGTTCACGTTCAGTCGCGCCAGCGGGCCGACGCGGTAGATGCCGTCGGGGTAGCCCAGCGCCTTGAAGTACGGGAACTTCATGTAGCTCCAGTCTTCGGCGTGCTCGCCAATGTAGTCGGCGTAGGCAGCAGGCGCGAACTCAGCCAGCGCCGCGCCCTCGGAGTCGATGACTTTCACCGTGCCGTCATAGAAGGCGAAGTTGCCGTTGTCGGTCAGCGCGACGAAGGGCGTGACGACGCCGTCCATCTTCGCGAACAGGTCCGCGTGCTTCTCGCCGGCGGCGCGAATCACGTCCAACGTTACGCGCGCGTGGTCCACCGCGACGTGAACCTGGGCCAGTAGCTCCTGGCGCTCGTTGTAGCTCAGCGGCTTGCTCATCCCGCCGGGGATGGCGGTCACCGGATGGGTGGAGCGGCCGCCGACGACTTCCACGAGGTTCTGTGCGATCTTCCTGAGCGCCACGCCGCGCCCGGCCAGGTCCGGATCCGCAGCGATCAGTCCGACCACGTTGCGCTGCTCCGGCGGCGCGTCGGGACCAAGCAGCAGGTCGGGCGCCGCGAGAAAGTACAGGTGCAGCGCGTGGTCGCCGATGATCTCGCCCTCGTGAAGCAGCTCGCGCTGCAGCTTCGCCGCGGGGGGGATGTCCACCCCGAGCAGGTCGTCGCACGCCTTCGCCGCGGCGAGGTGGTGCGACACGCTGCAGATGCCGCAGATACGCGGCGTGATCAAGGGCGCCTCCCAGAACATGCGCCCTTCCATGAACTTCTCGAAGCCGCGCAGCTCCATGACGTGGAACCGCGCCTCGGTCACTTCGCCGGCGTCATCGAGCTGGAGGGTGACCTTGGCGTGGCCCTCGATGCGGGTGACCGGCTTGATCGTGATCTCCTTGCTCACTTCGCCTCACTCCCTTCCACGGCTCCGGGGATGATCGAGACAGGCAAGGTGAAACGATACCCGGTGCCTACCGTGTCTTCCGAGAACATCAGCGCGCCCGCCGGCAGAATGGTCGCCAGACTATCGACCATCTTGCCGCCCTGCTCCATCGCTTCGGGCGGCGGCCCGTTGCAGCCGCGGCAGGGCACGTTGGCATTGACACACCGCCCGTGGCATCCGGCGCGCGTCGCCGGCCCGATGCAGAGCACGCCCTGCTCCAAGAAGCACTTGGTCGGGTTGATCTCCTCCAGCTCGAAGAGCGCGTGCACGCCGGTCGTCACGAAGGACCGCTGCGGCTTGTGCATCTCCACCTGCTGGCGCTCGCACTCGAAACAGAGGTTCTTGGTGGGCAGTGCCGGCTTCTCGCCCCGCAACAGCGCCACGATGGCGTCGCCGAGCAGGTCTGGACGGGGCGGGCAGCCGGGCACGGCGTAGTCCACGTCAATGACGTCGGTGACCGGGCGAACCCGGCCGTGCAACCGGGGCACTACCTCACTCATGCGCTCAACGCCACTGCCGTCCGTGACGGTCTCGCACAGAGCGCGGCGCCGAACTTCCTCCACGTCGAACAGGTTGCGCAGACCGGGCAGGCCGCCGAAGCACGCGCACGAGCCGAAGGCGATCACGGTACCTGCCTTCTCGCGCAGCTCCCGCGCCTCAGCCTCGTTGTCCTCATTCCCGATGCCGCCTTCGACGAGCGCAACATCGACTTCCGGGATCTTCTTCACGTCCACGACCGGGCTGTAGCGGAGGCTGAGTGTGGTCGTCAACAGCTCCACCAGGGTCTCATGCAAGTCCAGCAACGCCATGTGACACCCCGAGCAGGTGTTCAGCCAACTGGTCGCCACGGTTACCGTGGGTTGTGCTCCCATCTCAGTCACCACCTCGCTGTTCTCGCAGGTAGGCGCAGAAGTCATTCACCTGCTCCGCGTACTGCTCGCCCTCGTTGGGTGACAGTCCCCAGATGCGCACCCGCTCCGGGTTGATTCGCCGCGCCCTCAGGGAAGCGCGGAACAAGTCCATCCGCCGATCCATGTCGGTGTTGCCGACGATGTTGCGGCAGTGGTCGTCGTGGCAGCGGCCCACGAAGATGCCGTCGAACCCCTGCTTGAAGGCGTAGAGCAGGTACTGGGTGTCCATGCGGCCGCCGCAGCAGATGTTGAGCGGCAGCACGCTCGCCGGGTACTGAAGGCCCTTCGTGCCGGCATCGTCGGCGGCCGGGTAGCCGCAACTGTCGCAGAGCAGGCAGAGCACCTTCGGATCGCCGTTGCTCGGGTACTGCGAGAGAGTCTCGATCGCCCGCAGCAGGTAATGGTGGGGATAGGTCACCAGATCCCGCGCGGCAGCCGGGCAGGCGGTCACGCAGTTCCCGCACGCCTTGCACCGACGGGTGTCTACGGTGGCCACATCGAGCTTGGCATCGATAGACGCCGCATGGAAGGCGCACGTCTTCACGCACGTGCCGCAAGCGCCGCACAGGTCGGGGTTGACTTCCGTGATGGCGATGTCGTGGAAGACCTCATTGCGGTCAAGGAGCATCGAGAGCGCCGTCACCGCGGAGTCGGCGCGCATCGCTGCGGTGCGCAACCGGGTCGTCTCGTCCACATCGTCCTCCCGGACGAGGAACACGCCCGGCTCCCTGGTCTCGGTGAACAGAGTCGTCGAGTTCAGGGGCCGCAGCGTGCCGTCCATGCCCAGCTCCACAAGGAGCAGCTCATGGATGCGCTGGGCCAGTGCGGGATCGTCCTGCTCGCGGACGGCCACAACCACCGCGCCGACGTTCAGCCAGCGCTTCCCGTCGCTGTTGCTCACTTCCACGGCGAAGTCCCCGGCCCAGCCGTTGGCGTCCGTAAGGCTGTGACCGAAGTGGAAGGTCATGCGCGGGTCATCGTCGAGGGCCGCGATCGGCAGGTCCTCCACGTGCACCCTCTTCAGCGCCGCCTCGCGCGGTCGCTCGTCGATCAGGTGGACCTTGTACCCCTTCGTCACCAGGCGGTGCGCCGCTAAGATGCCCCCCGTGGTCGCCCCCACCACGAGAACGACGCGGCGCGGCGCGATCTCAGTGGAATCCATCGGGTGGGAGAGGCGCACCCTCTCCAGCGCGACTTGGACGAGTAGCCGCGCCTTGCGCATGGCGCCTTCGGGATCGTCGCGATGGGGACCGACAACCTGCTCTCGCAGGTTCGCGAACCCGATGCGGTTCCGGTTCATCCCGACAGCTCGAAGTCGCTGGAGGATGATCCGATGCAACGAGTTCCCGTAGTGCCCGGGCGAGCACGTCGCCAGCACGACGCCGTCGATCTCACCGCGCTCCACCTTCCCCAGTAGTTCGCGCTGAGCCTCCGTCAGGCAGACGTGCTCATGCACACTCACCTGCCCATCCTTGGCGAACTCTTGCGCCAAAGCGTCCACGTCCAAGGTTCCTCCGCCCGGGCCGTGCCCGCGACAGAAGAACAGCCCAATACTCATACAGCTCACCTCCGTAGGCCGCAAACACACTGCATGACGGGCCGGTCACCGGCCGGCCGCTCCGCCTGCCGTAGCGAGGCTTGCCTGCTAATCGCGCGGGACGGAGCCCTCATCGGGTCAATCCGGGGAGGGCGAAACTCCCGCCGAGCCGCCAAACCGGACAGAGTCGGCTCAGCAGGAGCTTCACCCTCCCGGTTTCCAGAGGCCGATGGGGAAGCGGCGGCGGTGCCAGACTACAAGCCCGGCGGGGGCCACGATGTTATTCCCTGGCCCTTTTCCTCAAATCGTGCTCGGGTTGCGCCAACCGGCGCTGAAATGAACTGGACCGGAAGGAGGACCGCCCCTCGCTGTCCAACCAGTACCTCCTGTGTGCGCGCCCTCCGAGCGCCCATTTCCCGTGGAGGTCGATCGAATGGCAACTGAAGGCAGAACCCCGTCCAAAGAAGAGACCCTCGGCTGGTACGACGAGGACGACCGGCAATTGGTCAAGCTGATCCTCGAGTCCAAGAACAGAGCCGTTCCCCGCGTCCAGGAGATCATCGAGTTCGCGCAGCACGCCGGGTACACGCGCCTCGGTATCGCGAACTGCGTCGGGCTGGCGGATAGCGCGGCGGTTCTCGCGGAGAAGCTGTCGGAACACTTCGAGGTGACGCGCCTCGACTGCAAGGTGTGCGGTCTGCAGAACTGCGAGTTCCTGGCGGACGCTGAAGGCGCTGCATGCAACCCGGTGGCGCAGGCGAAGCTGCTTGCCGAGGCAGGCACCGAGTTGAACATCGTCCTGGGGCTGTGCCTCGGGCATGACCTGCTGTTCCAGAAGTACACCACTGCGCCGAGTACCACGTTGGTGGTGAAGGACCGCGTGTTGGGGCACAACCCGGTGGCGGCTCTGCAGAGCTGACCGCGGCGCAGCACTGACCTCAGGACTTGCGGGAGGCCCCCGACCATGCGCGACCTCCGAATCGCCGCCGCTCAGTTTGAGCCGCGCGACCGCGACAAGGAGTACAACCTCGGCCGGATCAGCGACTTGGCAGTGCGCGCCGTGGCGCAGGAGGCAGAGCTGGTTTGCTTCCATGAGTGCTGCGTCAGCGGCTATACCTTTCTGGAGACACTGACGCGGGACGAAGTCGCAGCGTTGTCTGAGCCGGTGCCCGAAGGGCCCTCTACTGACGCGCTCATCGCGCTGGCCGGCGAGCTGGGCGTGGCGCTGGGCGCCGGGCTGGTCGAGCGGGAAGGCGACGAGCTGCGCAACACGTACGTGGTCGTCACCGGCGACGGCATGGTGGCCAAGCACAGCAAGCTGCACCCGTTCATCCACCCGTGCCTGTCGCCCGGCAAGGGCTTCACCGTCTTCGACTTGTTCGGCTGCCGGTTCGGCATCCTGATCTGCTACGACTGCAACTTGGTCGAAAACGTCCGGCTCACCGCCATGGAGGGCGCCGAGATCATCCTGGCGCCGCACGTCACCGGCTGCCTGCCCTCGCCCATGCCGGGGCGAGGCAAGGTGGACCCGGAGGTGTGGCACACCCGCCACCGCGATCCGGTGCGCTGCCGGCAGGAGTTCACTGGCCCCAAGGGCCGCGGCTGGCTCATGCGCTGGCTGCCGGCCCGCGCCTACGAGAACGGCGTCTACCTTGTCTACACCAACCCCATCGGCGTCGATCATGACACCATCAAGCCGGGGGGTGCGCTGATCCTCGATCCGTTCGGCGAAGTACTGGTGGAGTCGGTGGCCCTGGAAGACGACGTGGTGGTCGGTCTCTGCACGCCCGACAAGCGCGAAGTCGCCAGTGGGCAGGCATACATCCGCAGCCGGCGGCCGGAGCTGTATGGGAGGCTGGTTGAGCCGAACCCGCACCGGACCGAGGGTCATGCAGAGGTGTACTGGAAGCAACTCCGGAAGCCGTGAACTCCCTCGTGACACAGGTCTCCTGACCTGGGAACGAGGTCCCGAGAGGACAGACCCCGTGAAGTCAACCGTTGGGATAGGTGGAGACGTGGGGGAGCGGGTTCGTGGGTTCCTCTTGGGGGCGTTGTTGCTGATCGGCTTTGCCCTGTCGCGCGTGTTCGCCCAACCTGCTCTCGGGCTGTTCGCGGTTCGGGCCACCTCGCCCCGTGCCGGGCTGCTGTTCACGGAAGGGGAACCCGTCGACGTTCGCGCGCACGTTATCGGCGCCGCGGCGCGAATGTCGGTGGAATATGCGGTGAAAGAAGCCGAGGGGCCGTGGCAGAACACCGGGAGCGTGGTGGTGACCCCTGGCCCGGACGGTACTGGCGAGGCGCCGCTGCCGCTGGAGCTGCCCGGTCGGGGGCTGTATGCCCTAGCGCTCGCGGCGCGAGACGGCGGCCAGCGCGTCACGAACGAAACGTCGGTTGCCGTAGTGTTCCCGCCCGCGCCACCCGGTGCCCAGTCGAAGTGGGGCCTCTTCTACATCCCGATCGCCGTCTTGGACGCCACCCACCCGGACGCGCCGGCCGAGGTCGCCCGGAACATCCGGCTCCTTGGTGCCTCGTGGGCGCGCTACAACTTCTGGACACAGACCTATGGCAAAGTCACCGTGACGGAGGGCGATCCGCCGACGGGGACCGCCGACTTCGCGCGTGCCGCCAGCGAGATCGCTGCCCTGCGTCAGGAAGGGGTCTCGATCCTGGGTGAGGTAGCCCAGATGCCGCAGGTGCTGTCGTCGCGGCCGGAAGCGACAGACCAAGTGGGCGATGCCGGCCCGCTCTGGTGTCGTGTCAAGCCGCGCGACTACGGCCTGTGGGACCAGATGCTGGAGAAGCTCGCTGCGAAGTTCGCGGACGAGATTCAGGTCTGGGAGATCCTCAACGAAGCCGACATCCCCAACGCGTACTGGTCGGGAACCGCTGCCGAGTTCGCCGAGTTCGTCGACCACACCAGCGCCGCCCTGCGACGCGGAAACCCTCGGCCGCGCATTGCCTCGGGACGCAGCAGTACGTCGGTGAGTCACCGGGGATCGCCGGCTTCCGCACGCAGCTCTTCGGGGAGGGCGACGAGTCGGTGGCGGTCATCACGTCGGACACCCAGGCGACCGAGGACGGAGCCGTCCGTCTGTTCGGCGGCCCCACCGCGTTGACCTTGGCTGTTGAGCCAGCGGATCCGGCGGTCACGCCCTCAGTCACCAACCACTTCGGGCGAACGGCCGCCCTGTCCGTGAAGGAGGGCCGCGCGGACGTGCCCTGCGCAAAGCGCCTCTTCGTGACCGGCTGTCGTAAGGTGTCGGTTGTCGACCGCAAGCCGGATGCCGGCGCACAGGCGGACTTTGCCGTCGAGGCGGAGGCCGGCAGGTTCAGCGCCGGTTGGGGCATCTTGAGCCGCCCCGGCTTCTCCGGCGGCCAAACGGTAGACCTTTGGGCGGAGGGCACCCCGCCGGACGCCGAGGGCTACTGGGTTGAGCTGACGTTTGACGTCCCCACTGCCGCCGAGTACGAGGTCTGCTGCTCCGGGAACAGCCTTGCTCGGCTGAAAGAGCCGCGCTCCCTGTCGCCCTTTGTCTGGCGCCTCGACGACGGCCCGGAACAGGCGCTGCCCGAGAAGATCCGAGCGCTGTCGGACATCCCCGGGGCACCCGAAGGCCTGAGCGTCCTGGGGACCGTTTCCCTGACCGCCGGTAAGCACACGTTCCGGTTGCGCCGACAGCACCCCGCCAAGTGCCCGACCAGCGCTGGGCCCTGTGGTTTGACGCACTGGGGTTGAGGCGGAAGAGCGCGGGGGAGTAGGGGGGAGTGCCTGCTGCCGACGCACAGGTCTTCCGCCCAAGTGACCCTGCTTGCGTTCAAGTGTCCTGTATTTAGGCCGCACGTGTTACACTGAGTGGGATGCTACAGACTACTCGGTTCCACGGGAAAGGAGGGCCAGCAATGGGTCTCAGCAGTCCATTTCGGTGTGTTCCCAACCTTCGCGGGTATACCTCAACTACGCCGCCGGCCAACCGGGGACCCGCGAGCTGGACGGCAAGCTCACCGGGGCCCTGTTCGCCCTTGCCGGCTGCGCACCGACTGCGCTCGACGCCGCAGCGGCCTACTGCCACACCTTCGACACCGGCCCCGGCAAGGCGGCAGTGCTGTGAAGCCGGGACGCGTGCGACCGCTTCAAGTTCGAGTACCGCAACGACATTGAGCAGCGGATGGCGTACCGTGATGCCGCCGTGGAGGTGCCTGTTCGGGTCGCGGCTGCGCCCGGCACATACCGCCTCTACGACTTCTTCGCCGATACAGAGGAACTGCGGACCGCCGAAGCCGGCGGGCTCTCGCTCTCTCTGCGCGGAAGAAGCTGCGCGCTCCTCTACTTCGGCGCGGACACTGCGGAGTGGCGAGCGCGCCTCGTCGAGATTCGCGACGCGGCGAAGGTTGCATTCAGCCCTGAGCCGTCGCACGTGGCTCCGGCGGGTTGAGGACGCCAAAGACCTCGAGGCGACTCGCCCGGCCCCCCAATCTGCAATCCGACATCCGGGATCTGCATCCCAACCGGAGAACACCATGCCCAGTCTGTACCTGCTCGGAACCGGCACGCCGACGCCCACCCCCAATGCGTTTGGGACCGCGTATGTGCTGGAGTTGCAGGGCGAGTACCTCATGATCGACTGCGGCCCGGCCGCCACGCACAAGCTCGTCAAGGTCGGGCTCTTCCCGACACAGATCGATCACCTGTTCTTCACCCACCATCACTTCGACCACGACGCGGACTACCCGTGCTTCCTCCTGTGCCGGTGGGACCAGAGCACCGGGAGGGAGAACGCCCTGAAGGTCTTCGGTCCACCTCCCACGGAGCAGCTCACCGAGCGACTCATCGGCGAGAACGGTGCCTTCGTGCAGGACTGGAAGGCGCGCGTCGGCGCCCCGGTCAGCCAGTGCGTCCACAGGAACCGCGGCGGCGAACTGCCACGCCCCGTGCCGCAGGTCAGCGTGACCGATATCGGTCCCGGTCCGGTTCTCGCGACCACCGCTTGGCGCGTGACTGCGGCCCCCGTGTGCCATGTCGAGCCGTGGCTGCACACGCTCGCATACCGAGTAGACACGGCCGGTCTGAGCGTTACCTTCGCCGGCGACACGGGGCTGTGCGATTCGCTGCTCCAATTGGGCCGCGGGTCAGACGTGGTGGTCGTCAACTGCTGGGACCACCAAGAGTTCATGGAGGCCAACGGCGAAGCCCCCGGCCAGACGGGCACGCTGGACGCCGCAACCATCGGCCGCGAGACCGGCGCACGGACGCTCATTCTGACCCACACCGGACAGCGGATGACTGCGCCTGGTCTGAAGGAGAAGGCAATCGCCGACATCAGCCGCCACTACTCCGGGCGGATTATCTTCGGAGAGGAGCTGAGGTGCTTCGAGCTGGGGTGAGGGGGGGCTCTCTCTCAGTTCGTGCCTGACCGCTCCTCAAGGCAGCCGCTGTGGGGTAGCCCGCTCGTCCGCCGGCAGAATCTTGACGCTGACCCGCTTGATGAAGACTGACCGTCGGCGCCAGCCACAACGGTGATCTCCACCCGGTTTCGGACCCGTCGGTAGAACACGTAGCTGTCGTCGACCCCGCAATACAGGAACGCTTTCACTGCGTTTGGGTCCATCCGGATCGCCCGCGCGCCCTCGCGGTCCACCAAAGGACGGTCCGCCAGCCGATGCCCCCGGTACTTGCTGTAGCGGATACCAGCTTCGGCCTCGGCAGACTCGAAGTCCACGAATGCCGGCGTTTCACGCTCGGAAGGCGGGGACCATGCCATCGGCGGCAGGTCGGCGGGCACGAGCGTCACATTCTCCAGAGCAACAGGCTCTGCGCCGACAGAGACGAGACCGGTGATTGGCGCGGGCGAAGCGCGTTCTCCACGGCCTGGTTGGTTCGGCCCCGGGCATCGACCACGAGCCCGACCGGGTTACGGTCGGCAGAGGGCATATCGGGAGCTCCCTGGACCCGGCGGGGGGAGGCGAGGCTCGTCAGCAGAAGCACGGGAACGGCGAGGAGAGGGTGCATGGCTCAAGAGGACGTGCAGGGACCACGCGGGACCCCTCGAGATCGCCGGTGGCCCCTACCCGGTTCTCGGGGCGGCTGCAGTAGACGCGGAGGGCGGTCAGCCCTGTTGCTTGACGATCCGGACGCACTCGTTGTAGGACAGCCACTGGCCGTTCTCCTGGAAGACCAAGTAGCGAAGATACCCGGCCAACGACATGTGGTTCGCCTCGGCGCTGAAGGCCTTCAGGTCCGACACCTTCGGGTACTCGGCCGCCTGCGCTTGCCTGTCCAGCCCTCCGCCGAAGAAGATCGCCACCGCAGCGGCTACCACCAGCACGACTCGCTTTGTCGTCACGATCATGTCTTTCTCTCCCGTGATTGGGTTTGCGGCTCCACTCGACCGGAGCCGCTTCGTAGAGTATGACACGACTGCCGGTCACTCGGGTGATTTCACCGGCGGTCGCTCGACACCGGGCGCCCGCGGGGCTACACTGCCGGTGACGACAACTGCAACGAGGAGGTGGCGTTTCCATGAACTTCCGCAACAACGGGGTGAAGCCGACCGGACTGCGGTCCCGGATCGGCGTTCTCGCTCTCACTGGATGCTGCATTCTTCCGGCGCCTTATGCGCGAGCCGGCGAGCCGGGCGCTCTCCTGCTGCAGGTCGAGGACTGCGCCGGCCCCTGGCGCAGCCAGACCAACATCCCCGGCTACCTCGGCACTGGCTTCAAGACGTCCAACGCGGCGGGCGTGGCGGAGACCGCCATGCGTGGCAAGGTGACCGTCCCGCGGGCCGGCTGCTACGCCGTGTGGGCGCGGGGGTACGAGGGAGGGGGGAGCGATCGCAGCTTCTTTGTGTCGGTGAACGCACTGGACCTCCGGCCGACCCACATTAGCCGCGAGGCGCAAGGCTTCAGTTGGCAACGGGCCGGCGAGGTGGAGCTGACACCGGGCGAGGCGGAGGTCGTGATCCACGACCATGGCGACAGCTTCGAGGTTGCCGACGCGGTTCTGCTCACCGATGACCTGCAGTATGATCCCGCGCGAGCAGAGCAGGCCCGCCGCGTTCTGCCGGACGGCGCCGCAGAGAACCGGAGGCTGGTGGATACACTCATCGCTCAGACTGTCAACGAGGCGGAAGCGGGACATGCCCGATGGGCACAGGCCATGGAACGCCGAGAGACTTGGGAGCCAGCTCGGCAGGAGCTTCAACGGCGCTTCCAAGCGACCGTCGGGCTTGAGCCGCTGCCGGCGCGGACCCCGCTCAACGCGCGGATCCTGGGCGAGACGCCGCGGGACGGCTACAAGGTCCAGCGACTCCTCTTCGAGAGCCGGCCCGGCTTCGTAGTGACCGCCAACGTCTATGTGCCGTTACCGGCAGACCGCGAGACGCGCGCCCCCGTTGCCGCGCGCTTTCCCGCCGTTCTCTGCCCGCCCGGGCATTGGCAGTTCGCGAAGGCTCAAGAGCAGGTGCAGGCACGATGCATCGGGCTGGCAAAGTTGGGCTTTCTGGCGCTCTCTTACGACCCGTTCGGTCAAGGAGAGCGCAACGTGGAGGGCAACGGCCACCAGGAGTACTTCCGCACGGTGCTGGCCGGGCGGAACAACATGAGCTACATGCTCTGGGACACAATGCGCGCGCTGGACTACCTGTTGACCCGCGACGACGTTGACCCGGACCGCATTGCCTGCACGGGCGCCTCGGGGGGCGGGCTGAACACGCTCTATGTGGCGGCCCTCGACGAACGCCTCAAGGTGGCGATCCCAGTGGTGTACACCACGAGCTTCCGCGAGTTCCTCGGCACGCGCCTCGACCACTGCCCGTGCAGCCACCTGCCCGGGCTGGCGGGATATGCGGACATGGGCGACCTCGCCGCACTCATCGCGCCCCGACCGCTGCTGCTTCTCGCCGCCCAGCAGGACCCGATGTTCACCGTGCGGGGCGCGCAGGAGGCGCTTGCTGAGGCGCTGCCGGCCTACCGGGCCTACGGCTGCGAGGAGCACGTGCAACTGCGGGAGTTCAGTTGCGGACACGACTACAACCAGCCGATGCGGGAGGCGCTCTACGGCTTCGTGCGGAAGCACCTGAACGGCGAGGGGGACGGCGCGCCGACGGCGGAACCAGCGCTCACACTGGAGCCGGTCGATTCGCCGGCGCTGCGGTGCTTCGACGCCGGACACGTGCCCTCGACGGCCGCGACCGTGCGGTCGTTAGCGCGTCAGGACGCCCTCGCCCTGCGAGAGCAACTGCCGCCGGCCGAGGGCGCCGACCGCGCCGCCCTGCGGAAGGTGCTTGCGTGGCCGACCGGCGCGTTGCCCACGGCGATGGCGGAACCGGTGTCGGGCGGAACCAGACCCGGCGTCCCGGAGAAGATCCTGCTGCGTGCTGCCGACGGAGTCGCGTTGCCGGGGTTGCTGCTTCCAGCCGGCCCAGAAGCGCCCACGGCAGTTTGCCTCGACGAGAACGGCGCGCAGAACGCACTGGACACTGCGCCCACGGCCGCATTGCGGGGAGCCGGGTGGAACGTCGTGGCGCTTGACCTCCGCGGCTGGGGCGAGACCCGCGGCAGGGAGCACCTCCTTGCCACGGACAGCCTGCTCTGGGGGAGGCCGCTCGTCACGCAGAGAGCGCTTGACTTGCTGGCGGCCGTCACGCACCTCCGAACGCGCGGTGATCTGGCCCAGCCCATGGTGCTGCTAGCCAAGGGACCCTCGGCGGGTATGGTCAGCTTGGTCGCCTCGGCCCTCGGCGGCGGCTTCGCTGCCGTGGCAGTGGACGGTCTGCCCGAGTCGCTGCTGGACCTGTTCGACAGCGGCGTGCCTGCCGGCTGTGCCGTGTGGAATCTGCTCACGGCGGCAGACGTGCCGCACCTGAAGGCGTTGAGCAGGTGCCCGGTGCGGGTGCCGTTCGGGCCGGTTCGAGACCTCGTCGCGTGGGCGCGGCAGGCGGCCGAGGCGCAGCGCTGACACGGCTGTGCATGCAACCGACGTAGGGGCAGACCTGCGTGTCTGCCCCAGGGCGCACAGACCTGCTCGGAGGGGGCGGGCACGTATTCGGGCGGGCACGCAAGGGAACCGCGGATCAGGCGGCTTCCTGCTGAGCTGCAAGCGGCTCGACAGCGACGCGCTGAAGTACCTCGCCCCACTCGCCCGGGAGCGCGTCCAGCAGACCTCGCGTCAGCTCAGCCGCGCGGTCCGGTTCCCGCAGCAACTGCCGGTACAGCCGGTTGAGGGGCGCACGCTCCCACTGGCGGGTGAGCGTCCAGCCTCGCAGCCGTTGGGCGAAGGTGATCCAGTTGTGCATGAAGGACTTGCCCAGGCTCCTGCCCCAGGGCTGCCCTTGTCGTCGCTCCGCGCGGAACCGCGGCCAGTTGGGCCAGACCATCGGCAGCAGTACCCGCGGGAGGCTGTAGAATGAACGCGTGCTTTCAATGGCCGCCTGCTGGACTTGTTGCAGCGACAGGGACTCATTCCCCAAACGGGCGTAGTGCCCATTGACGAAGAACCAGTTGAGCAGGTCGTACGGCTCTTCGAAGGGGCGGAATGACGCCTGATCCAGCTTGCGCTCGTCGTAGTCCTGCGAGCCGGGCAGATCGATCAGGCACAGGAACTGGGCGGTGTCGATGCCCACTCGCTTCGCCCACTTGACGGTCTCCCGTATCGTCTGCGCCGTGTCGCCCGGCAGTCCGCAGATGAACATGCCGTGCACGGCGATTCCCGCCCGGTGGAGCGCGCGCACGGCCTCCGCCATGTTCCCCACGGTCTGGCGCTTCTGGCTGGACTTCAGCGCTTCCTGCGACACACTCTCAAACCCGACTGCCCAGCGCACGCAGCCGGCGCGCTTCATCAGGTCCACCAGTTCGGGCTGCAGGGCGGCAGGCACTTCGGCCTGGCAGGTCCATTCCAATTTCAGCCCGCGCCGCAGGATTTCCTCGCACACTGCGACGGCCCAGTTCCGGAAGGCCGGGAAGTTGTCGGCCGACATGAACAGGTGCTGCAGGTGACTGAGGGCGAGTGCGTTCTCGATCTCGTCCACAAGGCGCGTGGGATCCAGGTTGCGGTCCTGCCTGCCGTCACGGGGCCACACCGCGCACCAGGAGCACTTCCGCGGGCAGCCCTGCATGCCGTGGGCCGAGAAAATCGCCATCCGGTCGTGATCTCGCACTTTGTTCCACGCCGGCAAGGGGAGCTGGTTCAGGAAGTCCTTTGACAGCAGCGGCGCCGGGGGAATGTGGACGGGCACTCCCGCACTGAGGAAGGAGATCCCCGGAATACCAGAGAGCGGCTGCCGGTGCTCCAGGGCGCTGAGCAGCAGTGGGAGCGACTGGTACCCCTCGCCGCGGACGACGTAGGGCACGAACTGCAGCGCCTGGGCCGTGCAGGTTAGGGCCTTGGGGCTGCTGTCTGAGTGGGCGAAGTGGTAGCCGCCGGCGACGACGGGGACACCGCGCTCGGCCAACTGCCTCCCGAGAATCAGCCCGTGAGGCGCCGTAGCGCTGATCAGCGAGAGACACGCCACGTCGAAGTCGCGGGCGATCTCGTCTACGTCGAGGGGCGACAGCTCTCCAGAGATCACCGTCGTGTCGTACCCAAGCGAGTCCAGCACTGCGGCCATCCGCGGCCCGGCGCGGGGGAAGAGAACTCCCTTGTAGATGTTCTGGTCATCCCAGCCGAAGGGCAGTCGGCCGGGTTCCAGCCACGCGATCCGCTTGAGCTTGGGGTTCCGGGGACCGGTGCGGCGGAGTTGTGTGCCAGTCATCGCTACGTACCTCCACGGGGAGTGGAGCCGGCAGGTCGGGTTCCCGCCAACTCACCCTGAGTGTGCGCGTTCGATGTGTGGCAGGCGTGTAGCGGGTGTGAAGTTTGTGTTGCAGCGGCCGCACGGCGGTTCGGGTACCATCTCCTTCTGTCGCGTTGCGGCGAGGTACGGCGTCGGCGCAGCGTCTCACCTCCGTACTGGTTCTACTCCTCAACAGGCACACACAGCATGACCGAACGAGTCCGCAAACTCCGTCAACAGAGCACCGACACAAAGCCGCACATTTCGGTCGAGAGGGCGCAACTGCTCACGGAGTTCTACAAGACCAAAGCAGCGCGAGCGGCGTCGGTGCCGGTGTGCCGAGCGTTGGCATTCAAGCACCTCATGGAGCACCGGACGAGCTACGTCGGCGAGGGGGAGCTGCTCGTCGGGGAACGGGGGCCCGCGCCGAAAGCCACGCCGACCTATCCGGAGCTCTGCTGCCACAGCCTCGAAGACCTGCGCATTTGCAGCCAGCGCGAGCGGACGCCCTTCGCAGTGAGCGACGAGGTCCGGCGGGTCTACGAGAAGGAGATCATCCCGTTCTGGTCGGGCAGCACGATTCGGGAGCACGTGTTCGGCCTGATGACGCCGGAGTGGCATGCCGCCTTCGCGGCAGGCGTCTTCACGGAGTTCATGGAGCAGCGGGCGCCTGCGCACGCAATTCTTGACGACAAGATCTACCGGCGCGGATTCCTGGACTTCAGACGGGAGGTTGAGACGCACCTGGTCGGGCTCCATCCGCTCACCGATCCAGAGGCCTACGCCAAAGGCGAAGAGCTGAAGGCGATGGCGATTGCGTGCGATGCGATCATCGTTTTCGCGGAGCGCCACGCGGCGCTGGCGCGCGAACTGGCCGAAGGCGAAGCCGATCCTCAGCGCGAGCGGGAGCTGCTGGAGATCGCCGAAGTCTGCGCGCATGTTCCGGCCAACTCGCCGCGAACGTTCCGGGAGGCGCTGCAGGCGTGTTGGTTCACGCACCTCGGTGTGATCAGCGAACTGAACACGTGGAACTCCTACGACCCCGGTCGGCTCGACCAGCACCTGCACCCGTTCTACGCCGCCGAGGTCGCGGCGGGAACGCTCACCCGTGAGCAGGCGAAGGAGCTGCTGGAGTGCTTCTGGGTCAAGTTCCACAACCAGCCGGCGCCGCCAAAGGTGGACATCACCGAGGCGCAGAGCGGGACTTACCAGGACTTCGCGTTGATCAACCTCGGCGGGTTGACGCCCGCTGGCCGCGATGCGGTCAACGAGGTGTCGTACTTGATCCTGGAAGTGGTTGAGGAGATGCGGCTCATCCAGCCCAGCGCCTGCATCCAGTTCAGCCGGAAAAACCCGCGGCAATTCTTGAAGCGCGCCTGCGAGGTCGCGCGGACGGGCATCGGCCAGCCGTCACTCTTCAACACCGACGTGATCCTCAAGGAGATGCTGCACGACGGCAAGACGATGCTCGACGCGCGCACCGGGGGACCCAGCGGCTGCGTGACCATCAGCTCCTTCGGCAAGGAAAGCTGCACGCTCACCGGCTACCTCAACTGGCCGAAGGTCATGGTGGAGCTACTCGAAGCAACCCAGGCCAACTTCGACGGTCGTGAAGACCTCCGCCAGCGGCTGCGCAACGACACCCCGACCTACGGCAACGACGACCCTCGCGCAGACGAGATCACCGAGGCGATCTTCAACGCCTACTACGACGTGCTGAACGGCCGCCCCAACACGAAGGGCGGCAAGTACCGCGTCAACCTGTTGCCGACGACCGTGCATAGCTACTTCGGCGAGTGCGTGGGCGCGCTGCCCAACGGTCGCCGGGCAGGCGAGCCGACCTCCGAAGGCATCTCCCCCACCCAGGGCGCCGATCGCTGCGGCCCCACCGGCATCGTCAAGTCCGCCGCCTGCATTGACCACGCTCGCACCGGCGGCACGCTGCTCAACATGAAATTCACCCCCAGCGCACTGGCCGGAGCCGGACTGGATCGCCTGACGGACTTGGTAGCGTCCTACTTCGACATGGACGGTCACCACGTGCAGTTCAACGTGGTCGACGCGGCAACCCTCCGCAAAGCGCAGCAAGACCCCGAGCAGCACCGCGACCTCATTGTCCGCGTCGCTGGTTACAGCGACTACTTCGTGGACATCGGCAAGGAGCTGCAAGCGGAGATCCTCTCGCGAACGGTCCAGGAGTCGTTCTGACGACGGCGCGCGGGAACGGAGTTGGACCCCAACATGAACCTGTTCCAGACCCACTTCCCTCCCGCCGAGTTCGCCGCTCGCCGCGCAAGCGTGTTCGACGCCCTGGGCGGAGCCGCTGCCGTCGTGCAGGGCGGGCCCGAGGTTCGCGGGTTTGAGGTGTTCCGGCAGACCAACGAGTTCTACTACTTGTGCGGAGTCGAAGTGCCGCACTCGTATCTGCTGCTGGACGGGAGGGACCGCCGGACGACGCTGTTCCTGCCCGAGCGGGACCCCTCGCAGTCGGCCAGTGAGGGCGAGTCGTTAGCGGACCGCGACGAGACGACTGTTTGTGCGACCACCGGCGTCGACTCGGTCTGCCGCGTCGGCGCGCTGCTCACCCACCTCAAGGACGCGCGGACGCTGTACGTGCCACACAGTCCGGCGGAGGGCAGAGCAATGTGCCGCGACACGCTTCGCCACGCCAACCGGACGGCGGCTGCCGACCCGTGGGACAGCAGCACGAGTCGCGAAGGCCGCTTCCTCGACCTGCTCCGCACGCGCGTGCCCGGTGCCGAGATCTGCGACCTCTCGCCGGCCCTCGACGCGCTGCGCGTCCTCAAGAGCCCGGCCGAGGTCGCCCTGATCCGGCGCGCGTCAGAGCTTTGCGGCCGAGCGGTCTTGGCGGCGATGCGCGCGACGAAGCCCGGCGTGTGGGAGTACCAACTCGGCGCGCTGGCCAGCTACCAATACGAGAGCAGCGGCGCGCAAGGCGAGGGCTATCGGGCCATCATCGCCGGCGGAGAGAATGCGTGGAACGCCCACTACTTCCGCAATGGCTGCGTGCTGAACGATGGCGACCTGGTCCTGATGGACCACGCGCCCGACTGCGGCTACTACACCTCAGACATCGGCCGCATGTGGCCGGTCAACGGCACATACAGCCCGCTTCAGTGCGAGCTGTACGGCTTCGTAGTCGAGTACCACAAGGCGCTCCTCAAGCGAATCCGCCCCGGCGCCATGGCGGCACAGGTGCATGCGGAAGCCGCCGAGGAGATGACGGCTGTGGTCGAGCGGTGGTCGTTCTCCAAGCCGCTCTACGAGGCAGCCGCCCGCAGGATGCTGGAGTTCCAGGGCCCCCTCTCCCACTCCGTCGGCATGGCCGTTCACGACGTCGGCGACTACAAGCCCGGCCCACTGGAGCCCGGGATGGTGTTCGCCATCGACCCGCAAATGTGGGTACCGGAGGAGAAGCTGTACCTCCGCTGTGAAGACACCGTCGTTGTGACCGGCGGCGGGAGCGAAAACCTGACCGGGTTCGTGCCGGTGGAGCTGGACGCGGTGGAGGCGGTCATGCGGGAAGACGGCATGTTGCAGGCGCGGTAGACTGCGCCACGTCCGGACCAGTCCGCAATCAATACAGGAACCCGAACAGCCACAGCGGAATTCGCTTCGCCACGCCGGTCTCGATGTCGTCCAATGCCAGGAACGCGCTCTCCTGCCCCGCGATCTGACCGCCCCCCTTGCTGCGCCCTCCGACCTCGAAGCTGAAACCCTCGTCCACGCAGAAGTCGCCCCTGGCCGGGCTGCGGACGGTATGGGCAGGGGAGACCATGCGGCAGAAGAAGGTCTCCCGCACATTGCCGAGGTCAACCCGCGCTTCCGGCTGCACTGCATAGATCTGGTTCGGGTCGCCGAGGTAGATCCTGTCGGGCTTCTCCAAGGCAGCCAGTCCGCGCCCCGACTTGGTGACTGCCATGAGGAGCCCCGCCTCTTCCAGATGTCGCAGGTACGTCTTCAACGTCCGGTCATCTGCGATGTCCAGCAGCTTGCGGAGACTGACCAAGTCAGGCGTGAAAGGCACTGAAGACGCGACCACCGCCAGCAGCTTTCTGATCTTCGAGACGCTGTTGCCGTTGAGATTCGGCTGCACTGCCGGTAGGTCACTCTCGACGGTTGTGCGCATGTTCTGCTCGAGCGTCATCCGGAACAGACCGGGGTCTTCGTATTCGAAGAAGTATGGGTAGAACCCGAACCGGAGATAGTCCCGGAAGGCGCTCAGCACCTTGACGCCCTTCTCACCAAGTTGGGCCACAATGGCCGCTGCCCTGGTCTCATGTTCCGCCACGAGCTGGCCCAAGTCGAGCACGGGCAACTCGAGGACCAGCCGGATCTCGAGGAACTCCCGGAACGACATCCCCGTCATCTGGTAGACGATCGCTCGACGAGACAGGTCGTGGGTGCCTTCGTGAATCCGGAGCATGGAGCTACCCGAAGCTACCACCTGAAGCTCGGGAAAGGTATCGTGGATGCTCTTCAGGTCGCGAGACCAACTGGGGTACTTGTGGATCTCGTCGAGACACAAGAGCTTGCCCCCCTGCTGCGCGAAGTCATGCGCGATCTCGTAGAGAGGCGCCTGCGCCACAGCGAAGTGGTCGACTGGAAGGTAGAGGCACTCACGCGAGGAGGGGTGGTCCGGATAGCCGCCGACTAAGTGCTGGACCAGCGTGGTAGTCTTGCCGACGCCCCGCTGCCCAACGAGGATCGAACAGCGGGCCTTCAGGGCAACGGTGCGGATGAAGTAGCGCCGGTAGGGTCGGTCCAGCACCCGGACAAGGCGCCGGCTGAGTTCAAACATGTTGTCAAGCATGAGAATGCCGTCAGTGCGGAGCGACGTTCGTTCGCTGCCCATCCGCGAAATGGATTGCATTACATGTATAGCCCATCCGAAGATGGAATGCAATTCCCCCCCTCCGCGCTGCTCGCCGGCATCGCGAGGCGTTGGCAGAACACGCCGCACTTCAGTTCGTGGAACCAGTCGGTGCTTGCACGCATTGTCGGCCCTTCAGTTTGCATCTTCGTCTCACCAGCCCAGCGGCCGAGGACGCCCGCACTTGTTCGGAGATTGAGCGCGGGCCGCACCCGAACAAGTTGGGGCGTCCTCGGAGCCTCCTTCTGGGAAGTCTCTGGTGGTTGGTTGATCGGTGAGGACAGCGCTACTTGCCTGCCTTTCCCTCCGCGCGCCACTTCCCGTACAGCTCCGCTGTGATCGCATACCGGTAGTCGTCGAGCAGCTTGTCTTTGGGCAGGCAGTAGATTCGGACGCCGTCACACATTTGCCTTGAGCGGGTCAGCACCTTGCGCATGTAGTCGCCGGTGCGCGGGCCTCTCTCCGCGGGGCCGCTCGACCCGCTGGCGTAGACGTTCATCAACAGGAACTTGTGAGGGCCGAGCCACTCGCGGCATGTCTTCAGTTGGTCGGCGAGGTCGTCGCCGGTCTCCAGTTCGGCGTAGGGGAAGACGATACCGTCAACCAGCGGCCCGTAGTCCTCGATCCACTGCTGGTCGCCGATGGTGCCCCAGTAGACGGTGGGGAGGAAGGCGAGATTCGGGTTGTGGCTGCGGAGCGTGCTCACCAGCTTGCCTATGTACTCGGGCGTGAACAGACCGTGATTGCCGCCCGACCAGAAGTCGTCGATGACCAGCGCCACCAAGTTGTCGTACTGCTTCGAGAGCTTGCCGATCTCGTCGGCCCACTTCAAGAAGTCCAGCCGGAACGGCTCCGACCACGGGTAGCCGTCGCCCTGTTCGCTGGGCGGGCAGAGCGTCACCCAGACCTTCAGGCCGCGCGCCTTCGCCAGCGGAAGGAAGCGCCGGAAGTCCTCCCAGTCGGTGGGCGCGTGCCAGATCAGGAAGTCGTACATGTTCATGTGGGCCGTCTCGAGCTGCGCCAGCAACCGCGGCAAGTCGACCCGCCCCTCCGGCGTCCGCGGCTCAGCGTCGTAGTCGCCCAGCGTACCCGTCAACAGCGGCGTCAGGAGTTCCTTCCGCGCTGCCTGTTCCTCTCGGAGGCGCGTCTGCAACTGCCCGTCCAGCGTCACGGTCACAGGCGCCGCGACCGCTCGGCGACCGTCCGTCTCCAAGCTGGCAGCCACTTCGTAGGACCCATCAGGCAGTTCGGCTGAGTTGAACTCCATCGTCGCAGCGCCGGCCTCGACTTCCCCGTCCGTGTGCGTCCATTGCAGCGACGCGGTTGCTGTGGCGCGTGCTTCCTTGCCGCCTGCCGCATGAAGGCTCACGGTGCAAGAAGCGAGGCCCTTCCCTGTGCCAACTCGTCGGAACGCTTTGCAGCCGACCGAGAGCGGTGCTGGTTGGCGCACGTTCGGTCTGGCCAGCGAGGTGAACGCGACAACTGGTTGCTCCGCCAATCGGGAGTCAGCCAACAGCCAATCGAGGGCGTCGTCCAACACTTGTCGCACTTCAGATTCACGGGTCTGCCAGACAACCCAATTGACGCACATGCCAACACCCTCCCCGCTGCGCGCCACGATGACGGCCGGATACGTCGCCCGTTGCCCATTCTCTACGGTGCCCTCGAGGTCGTACAGGACGAGCGCCTCGGCCCGCGGGCGGGTGGCGAAGTTGCCAACGACGTTCTTCAGGCTGGCGTTGAGCATCGAGATCGACGCCGGGTGCTTGGGCACCTTTGCCCGCAACGTGCAGTCGCTGAGTGGCGCATACGACACGCCGGGATCGAGACCAAGCGCCGCCCACAGGCCGGGTTCGGTGCACCGTGCCGGCGAGTCGATCCACAGCAACCGGCCGCCCTTGGCAACGTACTCCCTCAGCCCCTTCGCCGCGGCCTCGGGCACGAGGTAGGTACTGGAGGCAAGCACAACCGCGTACCCGGAGAGGGTGGGGGCCTCGGCGGCAGCTTCGTCGCCAACGACCTCAAACTCCTCCCCTCGCTGCGTGAGCCACCGGCGCAGCGGCTCCTGGTAGATACCGTGGTACTCCTGGGCGTTGGTCTCGGATTGGTAGACGGCGAGGCGCTGAGCATGGGCCGTGCTGAGTGTCAGCAGGGCGATGAGCGCAACGGAGATTGGGGACTGCATCTGTTCACTGCCTTCCTGCGCGCGGCTGGGTACAATCGCGCTGAAGAGGCCCAGGCGCCCGGGGAGCGCTGCATCTCTGCTTCGTGCTGCGTCGCTGCCAACCTTGTCCCCGGCGCAGCTCGGGAGAGGAGAACGGCAAGAGACTCGTGCCGGACAGAGGGCACCGTATGCCCGAAGGAGATCACCCAGATGACCAGACGACGACACGGCCGCCCGACGACGGCTCCGCTGCTTCTGCTGTTGGGCCCGCTCTGCCTCAGTGGCGGCGCGGAACCGGTAGCCCAAGCGTTCGCCGTTGCGGTCCCCCCGAAGATCGACGGCAGCCTCACCGACAAGTGCTGGCAGGCTGCGCCGACCGCCGGCAACTTCACCTTGCTCGGAAAGCAGCAACCCGCAAGCCAACCGCCGGAGGTGTGGCTGGGCTACACGCAGACGCATCTGTACATCGCCGCGCGGATG
>Ga0210015_1000714_pt1 | contig 34488 bp, 26 predicted proteins | sample CryGeymeta201522_FD_185471 | JGI IMG/M metagenome (GOLD analysis project Ga0210015, IMG submission 185471) | Groundwater microbial communities from Crystal Geyser aquifers in Utah, USA - Crystal Geyser metaG 2015-22 (SPAdes) (version 2) | ecosystem: Environmental > Aquatic > Deep subsurface >...
GGTGCATCCGAGGAAGTGCCAGGTGTTCCCGGCAAAGCAAGGCGTGCCCTTCGTCGGCTACCGGATCTTCCCCACGCACCGCAAGTTGCCCAAAGAGAATGTGCACCGCTTCCGCCGGCGGATGCGGCGGCTGGCAGAGCAGTACGCCGCCGGCGCCGTGACCCAGGACCAGGTGCGCGCCAGCGTCCACGGCTGGATCGGCCATGCGCGGCAAGCCAATACCTTCCGGCTGCGAGAGGAGGTGCTGGGGGAGGTGGCGTTTTCGCGGGGCACACACCCTGTCTGAGCTGCTGCCGTGCTCGGCGGCTGAACGGCAACTGCAAATTGCAAATTGCCAATTGCGAATTGGCAATTCGTGCTGACACCACTAACCAGTTTAGGGACCGGCTGCAACGGCGGGTGTTGCGGGGCGGCGCGTGGAACAACAACAACCTCAACAGGTTGCGCTGCGCCAACCGCAACAACAACGACCCCGACAACAGGAACAACAACAGGGGTTTTCGTTGCGCCCAAGACCTCGTGCCTCCCCGACTGGGGAGCCAGCATCCGGTCGACCCGCGCCCTCCCGGCGCCGCCCCGACCGGAGCGTGCTTCTCAAGGTCTAAGCCGGTTCCTGTCCCCCGGAAGGGGGCGAATCAAGCCAGACCCCGGTTCCGGCTGGTAACTCGCCCTGCGACCACTCAGGGGCGGGCCAACGTCGGGGCCGGGGCCGCCCATTTCTTCGCGCTGACCGCAGAAAGCGGGGGGCGATTCGTATGTATGGGCGAACGGCGGACAATGCAAATTGACAATTGACAATTTGCAATCTGCGGTCTGCAGTTCGCTCCCTCCGCCAACCGCTAACCGGGTGTGGCGAGTGGTGAACGTTGAACGTCGAACGAGGAATGGGAGATGAGAAGAGAAAGCGGCATTTTGCAGCAGATCGAGCAGGCGGCGCGGCAAGATGCGCGGCGGCTGGGGCATGGGTATGTGGGCGTGGAACATCTGTTCTCCGCCATGCTGCGCATCGAAAACGGGGTCACGGCGGCGGCGCTGCAGCGACTGGGGCAGGAGCCACGGACCGTCCGGCGGCGGCTGCGCGAGCATGTCGGGGCGGGCGAGCAGACGCCCGAGGGCGAGCAGACGCCCGAGGGCGCGCAGACGGGCGAGGGCGCGCGGGCGCTGACCCCGCGTGCCGAGCGGGTGCTGCAGGTGGCCGGGAGGCTGGCGGAGCAGGAGCGGGCGGCGCAGCCGGGCGAGGTGCACCTGTTGGTGGCGCTCATGCAGGATGGTCCCAATGCGGCGGTGAGGGTGGTTTGGGAGCTGGGACTGGAGCCGGAGGCGGTTAGTCAGGCAGCTGTGGCAGTCGGCAGGAGGCAGTCGGCAGGAGGCAGAGGGCAGGAGGCGGGGGAGGGAGGGCCGGTCTTAGAGCGCGGCCGGGATCTGACGGCGTTGGCGCGGCAAGGAGAGCTGCACGAGGTGATCGGCAGGCGGGCTGAGCTGACCATGTTGGCGCAGACGCTGTGCCGCAAGGACAAGAACAATGCCGTGCTCCTCGGGGAGGCGGGGGTCGGGAAGACGGCCATCGTCGAGGGGCTGGCCTTCCGCATCGCCCGGGGCGATGTTCACCCGGAGCTGCAGGGCAAGCGCGTCATTGAGCTGTCGGCTTCGGCGTTGGTGGCGGGCACGACGATGCGAGGCGAGTTTGAGCAACGGATGCAGAACCTCCTGACCGAGCTGCGCGCGCAGCCGGAGGTGATCGTGTTCTTCGATGAGATCCACACACTGCTTGGTGCCGGCGCCGGGCAGGGGTCGTCGATGGACGCGCCGCAGATCCTGAAGCCTGCCCTGGCGCGTGGTGAGATCCGCTGCATCGGGGCGACGACCATCGCCGAGCACCGGCGCTACGTCGAAGCCGACCCCGCCCTGGAACGCCGGTTCCAGCCCCTCATGGTCAACGAGCCGTCGCCGGAGGTGACCTTGGAGATCCTGCAGGCGGTGAAGGGAGGCTACGAGCGCCACCACGGCGTGTCGCTGACGGACGAGGTCTTGGAAGAGGCGGTGCGGCTGGCTGGACGGTATGTGCCGGACCGGCGGTTCCCGGACAAAGCCCTGGACCTGCTCGACCAGGCGTGCGCCCGAACCCGGATGGCGCGGTTGACCTATCGGGCGGACGGCGAGGCGCCCGTCCAGGCGGGGCAGTCTCCGGCGGTGACGCGCCAGACGGTGGCGGAGGTGGTGGCGCAGTGGACGGGGCGACCGGCGACGGAACTGACTGAAGACGACCGGCGGCGGATGCTGCGGCTGGAAGAGGACCTGCGGCAGTACGTGGTCGGTCAGGACCACGCCCTCGAACAGATCGCCGGGGCGTTGCGGGCGGCGGCGGCGGGGCTGCGCGAACGGGATCGACCGCAAGGCGTGTTCCTGTTCCTGGGCCCCACCGGGGTCGGCAAGACCGAGTTGGCGAAGGAGTTGGCCCGGTTCCTCTTCGGCTCGCGAGAGGCGATGCTGCGGCTGGACATGAGCGAGTACATGGAGAAGCACAACGTCGCCCGGCTCATCGGCGCGCCGCCGGGCTACGTGGGCCATGAAGAGGAAGGGCAGCTCACCGGTCCCCTGCGCACCCGGCCGCACACGGTGGTGCTCTTGGACGAGGTGGAGAAGGCGCACCCGGACGTGTGGAACCTGTTCCTGCAGGTCTTCGACGACGGCCGGCTGACCGATGCCAAAGGCCGCACTACCGACTGCCGCGACGCCACGTTCATCATGACCTCCAACGTCGGCGCCGAATCGCCCGAACTGTTTTCCGCCGACCCGGACGACACCCAGGCGCAAGAGCGGCTACGGGAGACCTTGCTCCGGCACTTCCGGCCGGAATTCCTGAACCGGCTGGACGAGTTGGTAGTCTTCCGCCCGCTGGCCCAAGCGCACATCCGGCAGATCGCCGGGCTGATGGTCGACGGGCTGCGGAACCGGCTGACCGAGGAGCGGCGGCTGAACCTGCACCTGACGGAGAGCGCGTGGGAAGCGCTGGTAGCCGCCGGCTACGACCCGCAGTTCGGCGCCCGGCCGCTGCGCCGCGCCATTGAGCGCCTGCTGACCCGGCCGTTGAGCGAGTTGCTGCTGGCGGAAGACTGGGGGGAAGGCGAGACCGTGGTGGTGAGCGCGACGCCGGAGGGGCTTTCGTTCGAGCGGATGAATGCGCCGGGGAGAACGGGCAATTGACAATTGCAGATTGCCAATTTGCAATTGTCAATTGGCAACTCCCCGTTTCAGATTGCCGCCGGAGGTAGCGATGGCAGCCAGAACACAGATCCGCCTGGAGTACCTGAGCGGCCCGGAAGACGGGAAGATCGTGGGGCTCTCGAAGGACTCCATCACCGTCGGCCGGGCCCAGGACAACGACCTGGCCTTCCCCGCCGACAGCGCCCTGTCGCGGCGTCACGCCCGCGTTTTCCGGGACGGCGAACGGCTGTTCGTGGAGGATGCCGGCTCCAGCCACGGAACCTTCCTCGACGGCCGCAGGATCGAAGGACGCACTGAGCTGCCGCCGGAGTCGCTGCTTCGCGTTGGCAACAGTTGGCTGAGAGCGGCCGGTGGTTAGTGGTGCGTGGCGAATTGACAATTGCTAATTGGCAATTCGCAATTGCCGGTGGCGTCACTCCCCACTCAACACTACCCCGAAAGGAGTCGAACATGTCACACTTCAGCAAGATCAAGGCGGAGCTTCGCGATGAGGAGTGCTTGCTCAGGGCGCTGGATGACCTGGGCTTCGAGTATGAGAAGAACGGGACGGTCCGCGGCTTTGCCGGGCAGACGATGCGCGCCGACGTCGTGATCCGCCAGCAGGGCGGCTACGACCTCGGTTTCATCCGCGAGGGGGAGGAGTTCCAGATGGCGGCGGACCTGTGGGGGCTGAAGGTGGACAAGGACCGGTTCTTGGAACAGGTGAAGCAGCGGTACGCCTGCCAGGTCGTGCTCAAGCAGGCGCAGACCGAGGGGTTCACCATCGTCGAGCAGGAGGAGTCGGAAGACGGCTCCATCCGGATCGTCTGCGAGAAGGCGGAGCCGGTGCAAGCCTGAGAAGGAGTGTTGGAGATGGCAGTACAGCGTGTTGTCTATGTGATCCGCCGTGATGCGACGGTGGAAGAGCGGGTGGAGGGCGTGCCCGGCCCGGCCTGCGAGCAGGCGACCATGCCGTTCGAGGAAGCGCTGGGCGAAGTGGTCGAACGCACGTACACCGCGGACTACGTGCTCCGGCGGATGCCGGAGCCTACCCGGGAGACCGAGGGAGCGAAGCAGCGTGCCGAGGCGGTGCGGGCATAATCGAGACGCCCGTGCGAACGACGGAGCCGTCCGGCGGCAGCACGACCTCGAAGCGCGGACACGTCTGGAGGTCAGCGAGCGCATAGCGGCCGGTGAGCAGGTGAAGGCGTTGGTTGGCGGAGCCGCGCAGCCCGTCGTGAGCGGGCTGGCTTTGGTCGTAGGGGCCGTCCACCAGCACGTCCACCAGCGCGAGGACCTCGGAGCCGAAGGGCTGGCTCGGGATCTCCTCCAAATAGTAGCCGGTGTAGAGCAGAACAGACAGCGGCGAAGACGCGCGCAGCAGGCCCAAGTACTCAACGAGGGCTTCGGCTTGCAGCATGGGTTCGCCGCCGCTGAGCGTTACGCCCTCGATGTCTGTCACGCTCTCCGTCCACTCCCACAGTTGGCGTGGGGTCAGCAACTGCCGCGGCTCGACCGGCAGGAGGTCCGGGTTGAAGCACCCAGGGCACTGCCGAAGGCACCCCTGCAGCCAGATCACCGCGCGCACGCCCGGGCCATTGGCGCGGCTATGAGGGAGCAGAGCGTGGACGTTCAGGAGGTCCGACGGCCCGTCTTGCGTTCTCCCGTGGTCGCTGTCCAGGGCTATCGGCTTCCTTGCCCCGAGGGGTTGTGTGCCAGTGGGCAACACGGTTCAGTGTTGCACGGCAGTCTCCTTGACCGCGGCGAGTGGCTCAAGGACACCTACCTGGCCGGAGGGACCTTCAGTTGGCGGGACTGGATCGAGGTCGCGTGCGATCTGCGAATGCCCGGCGACTCGAAGGCGCGGTCCGTCGACGTGGAGTGTGTAGCTGAAGGTGGCCGGGTGCTGCTGGGCGGCGTGGAGGTTGTGCGGGGACGGGCGCTGGAGTGACGGCAGACACCCGGGCTGTGTGGCGTCCTGCTTGGCGAGCGAGGGGTGGTCCGGTGGGCGCCAAGCTGCTACTATAGGGGTGTCCGAACGCAATAGCTCTTCCTGGAACCCATGATGAACGCAAGGGCGGTTACTGCTGCGGAACTCCGGCAACTGGTGCGTGTGCTGTCCTTCGTCGTCGCGCTGGCCTCCCTGGCTGTCTCCGAAACGCTGTGTGAGGAGGTCGCGCAGCAAAGTCAGAGGTCTCGGCGGTATGACCTGTCGGGGCGGACAGAACCGGGACTCCCGGTGTCCCTGGACCTGAACGGCCGGTCTCTGGGCACGGTTGCGGCCGACGGCCGGGGCACGTTCCGCTTCGGCGAGTTGCTGCTCGACGAGGGACCGAACGTCCTGACTGTGACCAGTGCCGACAAAGCGGGCAATCAGACGCGGGAGACTCGGCGGGTATTCGTCGACAGCCTCGCGCCGGCCTGGAAGTTTGAGTCTCCCCCCGATCACCTGCGAACGAAGGAGCGCCAGCTCACGATTGTAGGCGTTGGCGAGCCGGGCGCCGTCGTGACGTTCACCGAAGCCGACGGGACGCGCACCGAAGCCGCCCTGCCACGTAACGGCCGCGTGTACTTCCATGTCAGCAACCTGGCGTACGGCGAGCACCGCTTCACCGCCAGAGTCCGCGATGCGCTGGGCAATGCCTCGACGGGCACTCTCACTGTCACGGTGAAGCCGCCGCCGCCGCTCGAACTGCTGCCCGGCTGGAATGGCGACCGCACCCGCGAGCGCGCCCTGGAACTTGCCGGGCGAACAGAACCCGGCGCGGCCACCGTCCTCTACGACGGGGGGCGTCGAGTCGACCAGCAGGCCGTGGGTTCCGAGGGCAGGTTCCGCTACCGGCTCAGCGACTTGGCCTACGGCCTCCACAGACTCGCGGTGGTCGCCACGGACGACGTGAGGAACGAGACGCGGAGGGAAGTGGCCGTCACCGTCAAGGCGCCTCCGGTGCTCGTCGTCGACAAGACGTGGGACGGCCGAACCACTTCGGCGCAGCGGCTGGTGATTGCAGGGCGGTCGGAGCCGGGCGCGACCATATCGCTGTACGACGACGCAGTGCTGCTTGAAGCAGGCCGGCTGGGGGCCGCTGACGACTTCCGTTTCGACGTGCGCGACCTGCCATTCGGGACCCACACGCTCGGAGTGGTCGCCCGAGATGACGTCGGTAACGTCGTCCGCGACCACCTCACCGTAGCCGTGAAGCCGGCGCCGCCGCTGGAGATCGAGGGAATGTGGGACCCCCGGGTGATCCTCGATCGCCAGGTCGACCTGTGCGGGGGCTCGGAGCCGGGGGCGGTGGTCACGGTCTACCTTGACGGTCGCCCGGTGCTGACGCCGGAAGTGGACACGGCCGGCACGTTCCGGGCGTCGCTGACGGAACTCGCCTACGGCGACCATGCCCTCGACGTCGTCGCGACCGACCACGTCGGGACCTCCGTCCGTCGGGTCGCCCGGCTGCGGGTGGCAAGTCCGTTGGTTCTCGAGGCTCCCCAAGCGGGCGCTCTGCTCAACGCCCGCCAAGTGGCGGTGCGGGGGACTGCACTCGCCGGTGTCCCGGTGACGTTGTTCGTCAACGGGGCAGAGACAGCCCAGGCCGTGGCGGCGGACCCGGGCGAGTTCTGCTTCGACCGGGTCGTGCTGCAAGAGGGACGCAACTCACTCTCCGTTCGCGCCGACCCGGGCAAGGGAGTCCAGCAGGAGACTTCCCGGAGCCTCGACGTCGACACGGTACCCCCGTCGTTGGAGATTGATTCGCCGCAAGGCCCGTGGCGCTCGCGCGGCCCGACAGTGGCCGTTTCCCTGCGGGCTGAGCCTGGAGCAGAAGTGCGGCTGAGCGTGTGGGACAAAGAAATCGCGGTCCGCCTTGCTCCCACAGACGGGCGCTTGGAGTTCCAGAGCGTTCCGCTCCCCAAAGACGCCAACCTGCTGATCCTGGTCGCCCGCGATGCCGCTGGCAACGAGACCACGGTCCAGCGTTGGGTATGGCGCGGAGCCGTGCTCTTGGACGAGGAGTAGCAGGGCGCGCGACCGCCTCCCTCGCCGAAGGACTCCTGTCCGGCTCGTCCGGCAGGAGCAATCGCGTTCTCGAAGGAGCAAACACATGGCAAAGCAGAAGCTACGCGTAGCAGTAATCGGCGCCGGGGGGATCTTCCGCGGCGCGCATCTGCCGGGATGGCAGAAACTGGCTGACGTCGAGGTGGTCGCCGTCGCCGACATCCATCGCCCCACGGCCGAGGCAACCGCTGAAGCCGCCGGTGTGCCGAAGGAGAGGGTGTTCGAAGACTTCACCGAGATGCTCCGCAAGGTCGAGGTGGACATCGTCGACGTCTGCACTCCCAACAAGGCCCACACGCCTGCGACGGTTGCTTCGCTCAAGGCGGGCGCGCACGTCATCTGCGAGAAGCCACTGGCCGCCACTCCCGCAGAAGTCAACAAGATGATCCAGGCGCGCGACAAGGCCGGTAAGCTCCTCATGACGGCGCAGCACAAGCGGTTCACGCCGAGCGCCCGGGCGCTGAAGAGCTACATAGAAGGCGGCGCGCTGGGCGACCTCTACTACGCGCGCGCCTGGGCAATTCGGCGGCGGGGCGTGCCCGGTCGCGACACGTTCATCGTCCACGACCTCAGCGGCGGCGGCCCGTGCCTCGACATCGGCGTCCACTGCCTCGACCTCACCATGCACCTGATGGGCTGCCCCAAGCCCGTCACCGTGACCGGCGTCGCGCCCATGGCCATGGCGGGACTCAGCGACGTCACCGGGCTGTGGGGCCCGTGGGACAAGCAGAAGTACGATGTAGAAGACTTCGCCGCCGGCTTCGTCCGCTTCGAGAACGGCGCCAGCCTCAGCCTGGAATGCAGTTGGCTACTCAACATGAAGGAGCGCGAGATCTTCAGCGCGCACCTCTTCGGCACCAAAGCGGGGGTCCAGTTCCCCGCGGCTGAGTTCTACACCGAGAAAGACGGCACGCTCATCGACGGGCAGCTCGTACACATGCCCCAGGAGTCGGGTTACGAGAACGAGATCGCCGCGTTCCACGAAGCCATCGTGAAGGGACTGCCTTCGCCGGTGCCCGCAGAGGAGTCGCTCGACGTCATCAAGATCCTCGACGGCATCTACCGCTCCCACAAGAGCGGGAGGGAAATCAAGCTGGCGTAGACCGCCTCGCGACCAAGACGCACCCAAGCGGCCGGAGTGCGTGGTGGGTCGTGACTGAAAAGTGGGGTGCGCGCACCACCCCACTCCTCACCAACCACTCCAACAGTCACCACGATCCACGCAACTCGCGCAGGTCCTTACCAGGGAGACTCCACCAGGGGCACTCTCCACCTCCGCCCGCGCTACTTCCGCCTCTACACCGACCCCGGCGTCGAGTTGGCGGAAGAGAACATGCGCCACGCCGAGTTGGACTGGTGGCCGCCGCTGGACAAGATTGCGCTCATCTCGCTGGACGTGTGGAACTACCACTTCGCCCGCGACACGGTGGCGCGGATTGAGGACCTGACCGTCAACCGGATTGCGCCGCTCATCGCCGCGTGCCGGCAGCACGGCTTACAGGTAATCCACGCCCCAGCCGGGCCAGTGGCGCAGCAGCACCCCAACTGGGTGAGGCTGATCCCCGAAGAAACGCCCCCGCCCGCCCACCTGAAGTCGCCCGCGTGGCCGCCGCCGGACTTCCGTGCGAAGACCGGCGAATACGCGCAGCACGCCCGCCCCTCCGAACCGCAGGACGGAGCGCGCGTTACCCACTGCAAACAGCTCCGCGATTTCCACCCGGCGGTCCGGCCGGTCGGCGATGAAGCCGTCGTTCTCAACGGCGAGGAGCTGCACCGGCTCTGCGCCCAACGAGGGGTTCTGTTCCTGCTGTACGTTGGCTTCAACACCAACGCCTGCATTGTCATGCGCGACTACGGCACCTACGCAATGCACCAGCGCGGCTACGAGGTTGTCCTGATCCGCGACTGCACCACCGGAATGGAGACCCACGAGACGACGAGGGAGCTGCTCTGCACCCGCGGACAGATCGCGTCGTTGGAGCAGTTTGGAGTGTACCCGGTGACGGCGGAGCAGGTTGCGGAGGCACTGGGGACGGCGGCACGACCCGTCGCCTGAGCGCGGCCGGGCCCGCAACGACGGCGGATCGCCCATCGCCAGTCTCCCAGCGCTCGGCTGGGCGCGTATTCTCGCCCGGCTGCGAAGCGCGGCCAAGGTGCTCGTCGCCCGCGCTCAGATGCCCGACGGCTTCGCGTAGACGCGCTCCTTCTCTGCGTCGGGCAGAGCCAGAAACGCGTCGATCTCACCCAGCACTGCCTCCCGGTCGGCGCCGCCCATGCCCAGCAGCACGTAGTGCGACAACTCGATGCCGGCCTCCCGCAGTGCCCGCCCGGCCTCAATGTGCCGCGCTTGCGTTACGCCCTTATCGTGGAACGCCAGCAACTTGTCGTCGCCGCTTTCCAGCCCAACGTGAACCCGAGTGAGTCCGGCAGCCGCCAGTTCGCTGAGGTGCTTTCGGCGCACCCAGGCAGTCGCTGCGCGGCCGTAGCAGGTGAGGCGTTCCAGGTTCGGGAAGGTGGCGCAGAGGTGCTGCGTGATTTCCACGAACCGCTCGGGTCGGAGGATCAGCGGGTCCGCGTCGCCGTAGAACGCGTGTCGCGCCCGCGTGGTCCAGGGACGCAGGGCGAGGTCGAGGTCGCGCTTCACTTCGTCAACCAGCCGGATCTCGAACTGCGGCTGACCGAAGTGCGAGTAGATCCCGCAGAACCGGCACCGGTTCCAGTTGCAGCCACGCGTCACGCGGAGGAGTACGCTGCGCGCCTCGTTGGACAGGCGGATGAGCGGGTGTTCGGGGCGGTCGTGCTTGGGTATGGCGATTGGGCTGGCTCCACTTGGGGGCACGGTCACGGCACGCGCTCCAGTACCGCAACCTCACCTTCCTTCACTTCGAGGTTGACTCGCCCGTCTGCCTCCTCTGCCGTCATGTGCTTCGTCTCCCGGAGCTTGCCGTCTGCGCCGAAGTGTCGGAGCGTAGCCTCGCGCGTTCCCTCGGGCCAGCCGTAGCGGCCCGAGTGCGTCGTGACGAGGCGCTCCTTGCCCAGCAGGTAGCCGTGGTGCAACTCGACGGGCGTGAACGGGAAGAGATAGCGGGAGAGGTCGTACTCATAGTCGCGCGCGGTGCCGACAAGCAGCGTCGCCATTCCCAAGGCGCGGGTGACGTTGCCAAAATCCCTGCGGCTGCTGGCGTAGCCGAGAGGCGAGTCCAGGTTGCCCTCGTGGCACCAGTAGTCGTTGTGCTGGATCTCGACCATCCGCTGGACGCGCTTCGCCAGGAGGGCGCGGGTGGTCGTCGGACCGTTGCCCATCAGCGTGCCGCCCTTGGCGCGTACCTTGTCGATGACCGCCAATCGGTGTCCCTCGCCCAAGAGCGTCGTGAGGCCGATTTTCGCCTGGATGGTGTAGGTCTTCGGGTCGAGCAGGCAGGAGTACCCATCCCATTGGCTGCAGGTGACCAACGGGTAGCCGTAGGCGACGTTTTCCATCTCATCCCAGTACAGCCCGTCGGCGCCGATCTCGTCCATGTAGGCATCGACCACGCCGAGCAGGGCCTTCCCGAAGCTGTTCTCCGCGGTGGCGACCATCGACCACGTGAGCGAGTACTGCCCACTCCAGTTGGTCGACAGGTGCTCGCCCTTGGCGTTGGTGAGCTTGCTGTCCGGGTACAGAGCGCCGGCGTCTGCGCTGGTGTCGCGTTGCGTGTCGTAGTAGAGCAGCACCTTGAGGTCGGGGTCGGCGGCGTGGAGCTTCGCAGTCGCCTGCCGCAGCCGACCGCGATAGTCCGCCCAGTAATCCGACAGCACTTCGGCGCCGAAGCCGATGCGCTTCGGGTCGTGTTTGCCATCGACCCAGCCGCCCCACGAGCAGGAGTAGTGGATACCGAGGCGGGTGAGCTGGCTGCGCAAGTCCTCAAGCGGCGCCTCGACAATCATGTCCGGCGTGAAGAAGCACCAAGCGCCCTCGACAGTATAGTTGGCGTCCCAGTCCTGGCGAACAAGGTTGATGAAGTCGTAGTAGTCCGCCGACGCCACCGGGTAGACCGACCAGCGAAGGGTGTAGTGCTGGCCCGGTCCGAGGCAGAGCGTCTCAGTGCGCAGTCCGACGCTTGCCGACTGCCCGTCGAAGAACAGCCGCGCCTGATTGCGGAACACGTCGTCTTCACAGAGCAACCCAAGGCCGAACTGTCCCAACGCAATGTGCACGCTGGGATTCGCGGGCGCGTAGTAGTCGTTGGTGGAGGGGTCGCCGTTGCCGGCAAGGCGGACGCCCGCACCCGGGAAGTCCCTTAGGTTCACCGTGTGCCTGACCAGCAGTCCGAGGTCGGCGCCGTTGTGGGCGTTGGCGATCTCATCCGCGATTTCCACCTTCCGCGGCGCGAAGCGGATGGTTCGCCGAACTGAGTAATCCGGTCCAGTCGCCGTCACCACCGTCCCCTCCGTCCGAACCACCCACCCGGCCTGCCCGTTCCCCTCCGGCTCCCCTGCCGCCAACCGGTTCAGCCCCGCGTTCGGAAACGAAAACGCTGAGTCGAACGCCAGCCGCTTCCCGTTGACGGTCACCGCGAACCCCCCCCCGGGCAGCAGCTCGCCCTCGTACGCCGCCGGGCCGGCGCCCGGCTCGCCGCGGTTGATGACGGGAGCGAGCACCGTCGCGGCGGCCATCGTCGGGCTGGCGCCTGGCTGCGTTCGCACGTTCAGCGCGCCAATCACCAAGTCGAGGCTGCTATTCAGGCGCTTGGCAAATGCGGGCGTGGCGCTGTTGGTGAGTTCCAGGCGGTTCTCGGCGGCGGGGTTGGTCAGGTCGGTCACGTCCAGGACCAGCGTGTAGGGATCGCCCGCGTAGAAGCGCTGGCTCTTCGCGGCCTCGAAGTCCGGCGCGTACAGCACGCGCCACCCGCCGCTCCCGTGCCACTGCGACACAATCCCCGCCGCCACCGGTGACTCGAAGGGCTTGTTGACCAGCCGACACACCGTCCGGCTCTTCGCCGGCAGAACCGGCTGCCCGTTCAGCTTCAGTTCCAGGAAGTACATCGAGCCGCCCAGCCCCGGCGATTCCATCCGCGCCTTGACCTCCAGCAGGACCGTCGTGTCGTTCTGCGGCACAGTGCCGAACTCAAGCGCCTTGGCCTCGCCGACGGGGACACGGATCTCCGTCGGGGCAAGGCTGAACTCCTCCGAGGCGGCTGGACGGGCGAGGGTGGCGAGACAGGCGAGCGACAGTAAGCGAAGCATGACGCACTTCCCGGACGAGTGTTGGCGAGGCGAGAACGCATAAAGCATAGTCGTCACCGACTGCGGCGACAAGCGCTCGGCGACAGGCGCTCGGCGACAGGCGCCAACTCCGTTGACCGATTCCCACACGCTGAGGTGTCGGGGCGCGGGAGGGCGAAGCGCGGCTGTCGGCCGCGCTCGCGCCGGCCGCCGCCGAGCCTCGGTTCGTGTCCGAGGTGATGACGCAGGTGCGCGCCGCGAAGGCGTGACGCGGCGTGCAGCTCTACCGGTTCGCGCTCAGCCGGCGGGCTGTTCATGCTTCAGTCGGCTTGGCGGCTGCAGCGGGTGCGGCTGCAGCTATCGCGCTTCTCCGGCACTCTCCACCCGTGCCGACGCCGTCACCCGCACCGCGCGTGGCCGCGCACTCGGCACCCAGAGCCCCCGCACCGCCTACCGCGTCGGCATCGGCGGCGAACGTCCCGAGGAAGACCGCACCCCAGCGACCCAAGTCCCAGCCGGTGAAGCCGCGTCCGAAGCCGCGCCCGCCTGTCCGCCTCCCGCAGCCGCTCCCCGTCGTCGCGCACCTCGTCTCCACACCGAAGGCAATCCAGGTACGCGATGCCTCGGGTCGCCAGTGGCAGCCCTACCAGCGAGGGCGACCAATCAGGAGAGGAGAACTGCTGCGGCCGTCCACGGCAACAGCGCGGATCAGGACCGTACAAGGCGACGACATTCTGCTTAACCAGGGCACCGTTGCTCAGTTCCGCGGCGACTCGATCGCGCTCTTCCGCGGCGAAGTCTTCGTGACAGCGCAACACTCCTCGCGCGGGTTCGTTGTCCGGACGCCGGGAACGACCACGACCGTGCACGGTACGCAGTTCAACGTGAAGCTGGCCGGTCAGGCGGCGCAGGTGACCGTCGTCGAGGGCACGGTCCAAGTCGGCACGTCAGCGGGCACGTGCCGGCTGACCGGCAGTCAGCAGACCACGGCGGACCCCGGCCGGCGGCCGTCGGCACCGGCGGTCGTGGACGTGAACCTCGTCATCGCGTGGACTGGTCAGAGCGCCGCGCCGCTGGTTGCCGCCGCCCCTCTGCCGCCCCCCACCGAACCGCAGCAACTGCCCGGCGTGACCTTCGCCGTCAAGGCAAGCACCGACACCGGTTGGTTTGCCGAGAACGAGACGACAGTCACCTTTGTGGCAACCCTCCAATGCGCGCCGACCGCCCCCCGCGGTCTGAAGCTCGCAACGACCGTGTCCAACGCCGCCGGCAAGACCGTCACCCAGCGCGAAGAGACCCTCGCCGATGACGAACACCGCTACCGAGTGAAGAAGGTGGTCCTGGATCGCCTGCCCGTCGGCGAGTACGTTGCCCAGTTCACGTTGGCCGCCGGTACTCAGCAGTCCACCCGCGAAGTCCGGTTCAGTGTTCGGCAGGGGGACGGATCGCTTCCATAGGAATCAGGCAGCCTTGCGTCCTCAAAGGAGGCCCGGAACACGATGAACAGACACGCCAGAACTACAGTCCACACCGGGGTGACTGTCCTTGTCGCCTGCACGCTCGCCCACAGCCAACCGCCGCCGACACCGCCCACCTGGAAGCAAGCAGAAGACGTGGCCTACTCCGGCCAGTTCGCCACGGCCGTCGAGTTGCTCGCCGGGCGACTGGCCGAGGTACCGGGCGATCTGAAGGCGTGGGCCGACCTGTTCCTGGCCATTCGCGGCGCGGCGGCTTCGGCCCAGCGGGACCAGATGCTCACGTTCCTCGCCCGGTGGGCTGAGGAGCCGCACGGCTCCATGGGGTACGCGGTACTCGGCTATGCCCAGTTGATGGCAGGCAGCGAGGCGGCGGCCAGAGCGGCACTCAAGACCGCCCTGGACGCGGAGGTCCGCACCTCCGGTCCGGCGCTCTATCTCAAGGCGATCCTGCACGAACGCGCCGGCGAGGCCGACGCCGCTCGCGACACCTGGCGGGCCTTCCTTACTCTGAGCGACGAAGGCCCCCTTGCCGACGCGGTTCGGCAGGGGTGGGTCGTCGTCAATGACTGGAAGGCCATCGGTCCGGGGTTCGGCTTCACCTACCCGACCCTCTCCCCCGATGGGCGCCTCTTCCTCTGCTCCGCCTGGAAGAAAGACGGGGTGCACCTCGTGCTGTTCGATCCGGCCACAGGCAAGGAGCGCATCCTCGTCCGCGCGGAGGAAGGGCAGCAACTGCACCGCCCCATCTGGAGCGCCGACGGCCGCGAGCTGTTCTATGAACGCGTGATCCCACAGAAGGGCGAGTGGCCGCTCCGGACGATCATGCGCGCGCCCCTGCGAGACAACGCCTAAGGCCAGTCCGTGGCGCCGAGCCTGACCGGGAGCGGCAGTCCATTTCTCACGGCCGATGGTAAGACGCTCTGCTTCGAGGGCAACGAGGGGCAGGTGTGGACGCTCCCCGTCGCCGGCGGTGAACCGACGCTTCGCCTGGAGACGGGCCCGGCATTCCACTTCTTCCGCAGCGCCAGCCCCAGCCTCACCTGCGACGGCAAGTACCTGATCCTGTCTGGGATCGCCCCGCAAGGTGGCGCCGTCGCCCGGGTGCGGACCGACGACCCGGCGAAGCCCGATCTCATCGCCTTCACCGAAAAGCGGCTGTTCGCTTGGGGGACCCTCTCACCCGACGAGCGAACCTACGCCACCTCGATCGGCACCAAGGAAGGGGAAGGCTTCTGGGACCTCTGCGCAGTCAACGTGCAGGCACACCAAGCCGCAGCAGCTCGCCTGGGGCCGACCCCAGTGGAACTACCGGCCGGTGTGGTCGCCCGACGGGCGGAAGATCGCCTACGTCGGCCGCAATGTCGATGTCCGCGTGTTGACACTGGGCGGGCTGCCGCAGCCAAGCCTGGCGCTGGTGGTGGCGCCGACCGACAAGGGCGCCACGGCAACGCTCACATGCACCGGCAAGGAAGCGACGACGGTAACGGCAACGTATCAGCTCTTCGACGCCGCCAGCGCCGAGGTCGCCTCCGGTGCGCTCACCGCGCAGCCCGTGCCGCTGAAGCCGGGCGAGGTGGTGGAGTTCGCGCTCCCAACTGGCGCGGCCGCCGCCCGCACGATGAAGGCAACGGTGGTGGCGCAGACCGGTGAACGCGCCATTGCCCTCGCTACAATACCTGCACCGTAGCGGGAACATCGCAGGCGCGCGCGTCGTCTGATTGCCCAACCGACCGGAAAGGGGAGATCGTGCCATGTCGCTCTACCGGAAGCCGCCGAGACGTGGGGCTGTGCCTGCCGTGACCGTGTGGGTGTGTGTCCAGTGGGTGTTCGCGCCTCCCGGCGTGGCGCAGCCGCCGCAGGGGGTAAACGTGGCCGGCACGTGGGCCATGTTTCGCGGCACGCCGCAACGGACGGGTAGGGCGGAAGCCGCGCCTGCTCTGCCGTGGACGCTGGCGTGGAAGGCCAAGGCGTACAGCCTTTACTCGTCGCCCGCTCTGAGCCATGGACTCGTGTTCTGTTCTGGCATCGGGAACGGGGCCGTAGCGTTCGACAAAGCGACCGGCGAGCGGCGTTGGCGTCACACAGAGCTCCCGACGTATTGGTGGTCGTCACCGGCGCTGGCCGAGGGCACGCTGTACGTGGCGGCCGGGTCCGCCAAGCTGGCAGCGCTTGACGCGTCCTCGGGACGCGTGTTTTGGCAGGTCGACTTGCGGAACGAGGCCGAGGCAGGCGCCATCAATGCGTCGCCACTGCCGGCCGGAGACAAGGTGTTCGTCGCGACACAGGGCGGCGGACTGCTCGCCCTTGACGCCAAGTCCGGCAAGCAGTTGTGGCGCGCGGTCATCGGGACCAGCGTCAGCTCGCCCGCTGCCGACGGAGACACGGTGTTCGTGGGCTCCCGCGACGGCATGTACGCCGTCGGCGCCGACACGGGGAAGCTGAAGTGGTGGGCCGACCTGCCGAGGGGCGTCGACGCGTCACCTGCCGTTCTGCAGGGCGCCGTGTACGTCGGCGGACGGGACGGCTGCGTCTATGCCCTCGCCGCCGACAGCGGGAAGATCCAGTGGCGCCAGCCGGTGAGCAAGCAGTGGCTGCATTCGTCGCCGCTCGCGACCGACGACTCCGTCGTCGTGGGGACGTTGGACGGAGACGTGGTGTCGCTTGATCGGGCAACCGGCAAGCAACGCTGGGCGACCAGGCTGGGCGGCGCGGTCTACTCGTCGCCGGTGCTGGCCGGGGACCGGGTGCTGATCGGCAGCCGCGACTGCTCTCTGTACGCGCTGAGCCTGACGGGCGAAATCCTCTGGCGCTTCCAGACGCGCGGCTATGCCCACTCGACACCAGCGGTGGATGACAGCGGCGTCTACTTCGCCGGCGGGGACGGCACGCTGTACGCCTTCACCACCGTCCGCGACGACCTGCCGATGACCCGAAGCGATCTGGTGAAAGCCGTTGTCGATGCCGTCGGGCTGCGCAAGTGCCCCGAAGTCCCGGAGAAGCTGGGGTTCCAGAGCGTGCCCGAGGCAGACCCCAACTACGCCGCCATCGAGGCCGCCGTCAGCCACTGCCTGATCGGCGAGTTCTACCAGACGGTCGGCAGAGGGGGTGGACCGTGGCGCCGCGCCGTGCTCCAGGAGCCGACCGAGCCGATGAACCGACAGGAGTTCACGGCGTTTCTGGAGAAGCTGCTGTGGACGTTTGCGCCGTTGGGTATCCCCGTTCCAGCGTTCGAAGAAGCAAAGCTCGCCGACGCCTGGGAGTTGCCGGCGTGGCTGGGCCGCGTGCCCGGCAAGATCGTCGGCTGCGGACTGCTGAAGGCGAAGCCTGGCGGCCGGCTTGACCGAATCGCCCCAGTGACCCACGGCGAAGCCCGGCAGGCGTGCGAACTGCTGCGGCAGTGGGCGGCCAACGCACCCGCCAACCGCAACTATTCGCTGGTGAACCGTCTGACGGAGTTGATTCGAGAGGGCGAACCGAGAGACCGCGCCGCGTTCCAGACGCGGCTCCGCTACCTGCAGCAAGGAGTTGGTCGAAGATGAGGCTTCCGCAATCGCCGCAAGGACTGCCCCGAAGACTCGCGTTCCTTGTGGCAGCCGCAGCATGGGTGGCGACGCCGAGCGCGCAGTCCCAGCCGCCGGAAGCCCCACTACTGCGCGCCGAGCCCCCACGCCTCCCGGTCGACCAGTTTGGCCAGCAGCCTCAACTGCCGCCTCAGGTCGTGTTCGGACGCGACGGCATGACCATGCAGATGCTTGCCCCCGGTGGCGCCGGCCGGCAAGGCGCGCTGGCGCTGTCCGACAAGTACGTTTTCGTCTTGCTGGACGGACAACTGTACCAGTACGACATCGACACGCTGACTCTGCGCAACCAAGTGCGTGTGGCTCCGGTCGTATTCGAGCAGATGCCGATGACCCTGCGTACCCAACCGCGTACGCCGATGATCCCGCCTGAGCCGAATCGCGCCTGGCTCGGCGTCTCGCTGCAGCCTCTGCCCGAGGACCTGGCGAAGCAGCATGGACTCGTGGCAGGCGCTGGTGGTCTGGTGACCGAGGTGGTCGTCGGCAGCCCTGCAGATAAGGCCGGGCTGAAGGCCGGCGATGTCATCGTCTCGTTCGACGGGCAGCCGGTTCCGTCGCTGGAGGAGCTTGTCAACCGCGTCCGCACAACCGACGTAGGGAAGAAGGTAGCAGCGGCGATCATCCGGGACGGCGAGAAGAAGACGGTGACCGTCGAGATGACCAAGATGCCGGAGCTGCCTGGAAGGTAGAGCACTCGCCGGTGCCAGACAGCGGAGCGAGCAAGTTGCCTGCTCCGCTCTTCTGGCGAATGGTCCCATCAGGACGCCCGAGCTTGTTGGGGGGCTGCGCGGAGTACCCCAACGAGTTGGGGCGTCCAGAAGCGCTCTGAAAGGAGACTGACGATGGACCGCCGCGCTCAATCTGACGGTTGTGGCGGCGAGCCAGTGCCCGAACTGGTGGACGACGGGGCGAAGTGGGGCGCAGCGTGAGTGGAAAGGAGGTACGTCAATGGACGGACGACTGCTGAGTGCGCTGACGTGCCCTGAGTGTCGAGGCGAGCTCGGCTTCGCTGGGGACGAGGAGGGAGGTTGGCCCGTCTCGGGCGAACTACGTTGCGCCGAGTGCGGCCTTGTCTTCGAAGTGAGCGACGGCGTGCCCGTTCTCGTGGTGCCCGGCACCGACATGGACGGAGCGCAGTGGGAGGGCAAGGAACGCCAACTCGCGGAGTGGGTGCCCCGGAACTTCCAGCGCGCGCTGCAGCCGGACCGCGTGCCGGCGCCCCTTCACAAGTTTGTCGAGACAGCCCGTGCTACCGAAGGGATTGTGCTGGACATTGCCAGCGGCCCCGGCGGCTCATACTGCGTCGAGACGATGCGGGACGGGCCGCCCACGGGCCTGCTGGTCATGAGCGACCTCGGCGCGCCGGTGATGCAGAGGTGGCGGAAGCACCTTCGCGAAGTGGGGTGGGACAGCCGGTGCTCCAACATGGGGCTGGACGCGCGGCGACTGCCCTTCCGAGACGCTGTTCTGGACGCCCTCACGTCCGTCGGTGGTTTCTCCAACATCGTGGGGAACCGCCAAGCGTACGCAGAAGCCTCGCGCGTGCTGAAGCCGGGCGGGCCGTTGATGGAAGTCGTCCGGCTGTACGAGGAGGGTGGACCGACACACCGACTCCTGACAGAACAGGGCCAGGTGGCGACGACCTGGTGCGACTATGAGGCGTTCCTGAATGAGAGCGGCTTCAGCGTCACGTCTTGCGAGCTTCTGAACCAAGGCCGCGGCAAGACCGATCCCAACGACGGTCTGCCGGTGGGCGACGAGGCCTGGGAGCACCGGGTGGTGTTCGCGGTTCGGCAGTGACCGGGGCGTCGCAGGAAGGCCAGATGCCGGCGAGACAACTCATGAACCTCAAGACACGGCGAATCCCTATCGGAAGCGCAACGTTCGCAGTTGCTCTGATCACAGCCGCGACGAGCATGACGGCTGCTGAGGAGCGAACCACTACGCGTCTGAGCCAGACCGTCGATGGCGTCTCGGTCCGCTTCACCGACGCCAAGTGGTGCACGCTGCAGGACCTCGGCCGGAAGCCCGGCTCGGGCGATGACCCGCGAGACAAGGGGCTGGCGATCTGGTACGAGGTCGAGTCCGATGATCCGGCGATTCAGGCAGCGGTGGACGGGAAGCTGGCGCGTCATCTGATGTCGGTCACAACGCCAAGCGAGTCGGGCCGTCCACTGCGGGCCGAATGGCAGAAGGACCGACAGTGGGTCTGGTAGAGTGGCGTCGACCCGCGCTGGGACAAAGCGATCATCGACTTCGAGCTTTTCGACCCCCGGGCGCCCCCGGACGCGACGGCGGAGTTCAGCGATCCACTGGAGTTCAAGGGCATCCTCATCCCCCATGGAGACGGCGGCGTCATCGAGGTGAACCGCACGCTGACCACGCTACAGGGCACACCGATCACGCTGGAGAAGGTGGGGCTGCAGACCAAGCGAGCAAAGGAAATCGTCTTCGTGATGCGGTGGCTGCCGCCCCAGGACCTCCCCGACCTCTACGCCCACCCGGTCCTGACCGGTGGCCGCGTTGTGGATGACAAAGGTACTGAGCTGCCGGCGCGTGGCCGGGGTTGGCACGCCGGGGATGAGCTCGAAGGCAAACCGGGCCGTGAGACGCTGCGGGCGCCGGCCGAGTTTGTGCCCGGGGCGAAGACGTGCGATGTGACCGTGCGCGTCGAAGAGAAGGCTGCCAGCCTTCGACAGGGGAAGTGGTACCGGCGGTTCCGGTTCGAGTTGCCGCTGCAAGAAGTGCCGTTCGAGACAGAGGCAGCCAGTCCGCCGCCCGTGGCCACTGTCCAGGGCGACGGCGTCACCGTCACGCTGGAGAGCCTCGAGGCGATGCTGTCCGGTAGCACTCCGCCTCGGGACTACCGCGCCCGCCTGTGGATCGTGCCCAAGGAGGGGGCGCAGCGCGAGCAACGACTCTGGCTGCTCAAGCGTGTCAACGCCACCGACGACGCGGGCAACGAGTACGTGGGCGCCGTCGGCTTCCAGCGCCTGCTGTGGAAGGCGGACGGCACGCCGGTACGCCTTGGCGAATGGGGATGGTCGGTCCGTCCCACCAGTTTCGCACGCCGGCAGGGCAAGCCGACGAAGCTCGACGTGCAAGCCGAGATCGTGGCGGTTGACCGGTTCGAGCGGATGCTGGATTTCGCCGACCTGCCGATGCCCAAGTCGGGCGAGTTTATCGAGTTGCTGAACAAGGTGCAGGAGACCGGCGCCGGTGGTCAGTTCGCGATACGACGATTGGGCTACTTCGCTGAGAAAGAGCTCCCGCTGACCATGAGCGACGAGCGCAAGGAGACATTCCGCCCGCCCGTCGGCATTGCGGTGGTCCGCAGTACCTGGCTCCCGAGCATGCGCCGGGTGGCACGGCCGTCCACGACGTGAAGCCCTACCTCTAGTGCGAAGCCGCCGCTGATGACCAGAGCCGTTCGTTGAAGGAGCGCGGTCAGACGACCCAGACCCTCGACGGCGACGCGTTCGCCGAGAAGACCTCCGCTGAAGGCACGTGGCGCACGTTCCTGCTGACGCCGCCCTGGCCCGAATCGGGGAAGCTAAGCCTGGAGTTCCGGGTGGTGGAGACGCTCGACACTGGCATCGCCGAGACTGTAGCGTTCAGCCGCGTGCCAGCAGTGCAGTAGCCGACCAATCCCCCGTAGGGTAAAGCGCCACCTTTGCCCTACGGATTGCCGTTGCTGGGAGGAATGCCTCATGAGACGACCCGCCCCGCTGCGAATCTGCCTTCTGCTGTCAGCCGCGGCCACCGGTCCCCTCGCTACCGCCCAACCTCCCTCCGCGCGCCAACTCGACCCTCGACCGCTGCCGCGCGCCTATCCGCCGTTCGAGGGCAAAGCGGATCTCGCCGGTGTGGCGCTACGCAGCGACGGCAAGACGCCGTGGGCGAACGCGAGAGTGGAGCTGTTCTGGTTCGGTGCGGACGAACCCATGCCCTCGGGTCCTCCCGACCAGGAACCCGAAGTCGTCACAGTTTCGGATGGTCGAGGACGGTTCGGCTTCCACGGCCTCCCGGATGGCCAGTACTGGCTCCGAGTCTCGGAACGGGGGGAGGGCGGGGAAGAGAAGCAGATCCCGCAACGGTCTGTGCGCGTGGACATCGAGCAGAGGCAAACACCGGCGCCACTCCGTGTGGCGATGGCGAACCTCACCGTGCGCGGGCAGGTGCTGCTGACCGACGGTGGACCGCCGGTAGCCGGCGCCGAGGTCGAGGTGTACCGCGAATCGCGCTACACGCCCACGGGTGGCGCTTCGGGGCGACGGGTCGCGTCCCGCACGGCGGATGCGGAGGGGCGCTTCCACGTGGACGGACTCGACCCGGCCGACTACCGCTTCGACGCGAAGGACGCCGGAGAGCCGGAAGACAGCGAGGAACGGGGCCGCCAAGCGATTGCACTTCCCGAGGGTGGGGTTGCCGAACCAGTGTTGATCGTGCTGCGACCCTACACGATCCGTGGTGTCGTGCGGGACAAGGACGGCGCTCCCGCACGCGACGCTGCTGTGGTGCTGGGCCGGTCGGCACGCGAGGGACTCGTCATTCCGCTGCAGCCCGAAGACGCTAAGGGGGTCAAAGTCGTCCGGGCTGACGCCGAGGGACGGTTCGTCCTCGGCCCGATCGGTCGTAGTCGCTCCGGTGGGTACTGGTTGTTCGCCAGCGGGGCCGACGGAACCTCCACTGCAACGACGCTTCGACTCGATTCGCGCGACAGCCCGCCCGAGTTGGTGGAACTCCAGCTCACCCACACTGCGATCTCCGGCACGATCGTCGACGCCGACGGGAAACCGCTCCCCGAGATGGTGGTCCGACGATGGAAACTCACCCCGGAACCGGGATACCGGCAGCCTGACGTCCTTGCCGCGACCGACGCTGAGGGCAGGTTCCGCTTCCCTGGCTGCGATGCCGGCACGTTTCGCCTGACGGCCTGGAAAGAGCGCCTGTCGCTGGCGCCCGCCGAGGTGACGGTGGCAGCGGGCGCCGAGGCGACAGTGCAACTCAAGCACGTGACGACAACGCTTGAGGGCGTGGTCGTGCGCCCCGATGGCAAGCCGTGGCCCAAGGCGCGGGTGTCCGTGGGCGCACAACAGGCGACGACCGACCAGGCGGGACGCTTTCGGCTAGCCGACCTGTTGCCAGGCAAGCAGAACGCGTCGATCCGGGATGCCACCGGGCGATACAGTCGGGCCGCACAGGTCAGTCCCGACCTGGCTACTACTACAACCGTACTTAGCTCGGGGCAGGTCTCCGACCGCCCCGAAACGCTTGACCGGAAGGTCTCAAAGGGCTGCGAATCCACGGGATTCGAGGAGACCTGTCGGTCCGGGGAGCGGCGGGGTCAGGAGACCCTCGCCGAGCACATTCGCGCTAAGTACGGTTGTAGTACTACGCCAACGAGACCCGTTCGTCTCGTGCTGCCGGACTACAAGCCCGTCGTGGTGCTGGCCATCCAGCGACCAGACGGGAAGCCCGCTGCTGGCGCCCGGATCCATACCGCCATCCACGTCTTCGAGGCGGATGGCAGCCCCTGCTCCTACGGCGTCCGGGACGCCACCCTCAAAGCCGACGGCAGACTGCGCTACGTGATGGAGGTGCCTCGCGGAGGCCGGCTCCAGTATGTCGTCTTGGCGCCCGGCATCGGCTGCGCGCAACCTGCGAGCCTCGAGGTCACCGGTCTTGAGCGCGACAAGGTCGTGCCGATCCGCCTACGTCCCGCCGCCTCACTCAGCGGTGTGGTGAGGGAGGAGACCACCGGCAAGCCGGTGGGTGGCGTCATGCTTACTCCCTACCGGAAGGCCGAGGGGGATCCCGGAGGTCGCCTGTGGAACTACCTGTTCAAGCCGCACCCGACCGGCGACGACTCGATCTTCCCAGCGACCTCTTCCCGCGATGGCGATGGCGCCTTCACCTTGGAGCCTTTGGGTGCTGGCACCTACGAGCTGAAGGTCTGGGACACTTTCGGACACGAGCATACGGAGACCATTGAGCTGGCCGAAGGCAAGAACCGCAAGGGCGTTGAGTTCCGCGTGCCAGTGCCGGCCGATGCCGCCTTCGTGACCGGCCGCATCGTCGGCACCGACCACGAGCCCGTCGCCAACACCGAAGTCGGTCTTCGCCTTTGGCAGACCTGGAGCAACCGTCAGCCCACGACCCCCGAGTTCTTCGAGGGCTCCGGCAAGCTCCGTCGCGTGGTCACCGACGCGCAGGGCCGCTTCCACCTCGGGCCCTTGGCGCGGCGTCCCTGGATCATTGTGGCGGGTGATCGAATGCACGTGGACGAGTACGGCATTGTGGCGTCGCTGGACCGCGGACTGGTAGAGAACGTCACCCTCGCGGTGCCACCAAAGAGGCGGTGAGCTGGAACCATGGAGAACCACCCCGAACCGGACCCGTGGTGGAGCGTACAGGAGCAGTTTCGCCCGGCCATCGAGAGCGTCTTGCGATCATGCACCCAATGGTTCGGCGAGCGTATGACAGCCCTCTACCTGGCCGGAAGCGTCGCGTTCGGCGAGGCGTGGCCCGGGGCGTCTGATGTGGACTGCTTCATCTTTTTGGAGGCGGCGCCCGACGAGAGCGACGCGCGTTGGTGCGAGAGCCAGGCAACCAGGCTGGCGCGGGAATACCCCGTGGTCAGCGAGTTCCACCTAGTCGTCCACTCTGTTGACCGGCTGCGCACGGACACGACCTGGCGGTACCTGCTCCGGCATCCGCCGTGCGGCTGCACGGGACCGACCTCCTCGCGGAACTGCAGAGGCAGGGAATCGACACCCCGATACCGTCGCAGGAAGCCGCGCGGTCCATGGCTGCAAGCATGGAGAAGATCCTCGACGAAACCGAACAACGAGGCTTCCCAGAGCGGATCTGCAAGCTGCCCGCAGACCCCCGTCTGGCGACAAGGAAGCTGGCCCGGTGGTTCATGATTCGCGAGGGAGCCCACCTGCTGATCGCGGAGGGCGCCTTCCCCTCTTTCCGGCAAAGCGACGTGCTGGACCAACTCAAGGCAACGTACCCTCAGTGGCGTGCCCTCTTCGTGCTGACGGAGAGGATTCTGGACGATCCGTTCAGGGCAGGTGTGCCCCCTGACGAGTTCCTTGGGCGGGCTGCTCCGTCCCTGCGGTGGGCGATTCGGCGGATCGCGTGCGGCTGATTGCTTGGGCCGCGACGGAACCCGGGAACGCCGAGTGGTATGCGCGGTTCGGCAGTGACGGAGCAATCGCTTCAGCAGAGCACTGCATAGCCCGACAGTCAGGAGTCTCTACATAGGTAAGGGCGCGCTCTCTCAGGGAGGTAGCGACATGCAAAGCCTCGACTCCGAACTGCTCACCCGCTATGCAACCACCCGCGACGCCGAGGCGTTCGCGGAGTTGATGATCCGGCACCGCGACTTGGTGTATGCCACCTGCTACCGAGTGCTGAGAAGCCGAGCCGATGCGGAAGACGTCTCGCAGGACTGCTTCCTGCGCTTGGCCCGGCATGCCGGCGCGATCCACACCTCGGTGACCGGCTGGCTTCACCGCGTGGCGGTGCAACGCTCGCTGGTGTGGATCAAGCGGGAACGGTCGCGCCTCCAACGAGAACAGGAGGTGGCGAACTTGGCTGACCACTCCGGCGAGGAAGCCACTTGGGAGGAGATCATGTCCGAGGTGGATCGCGCCATCGACCGCCTGCCGGGCAAGCTGCGCGAGCCACTGGTGCTTCACTTCCTGGGTGGCCGCGATCAGACCAGTGTTGCGCTGGACTTGGGGGTCTCCCAAGCGACCGTCTCACGCCGGATCAACCGGGCGGTCGAGCGGATCCGCGGCGATCTCAAGAAGAGCGGGTTCGGCATCTCGGCGGCTGGGCTGGCCGTGTTCCTCTCGACACGCACGGCCGAAGCTGCACCTGCCAGTCTGGCCGAAGCGTTGGGCAAGCTGGCACTGGCCGGTATCCGGCCGGGCGCCACGACGCTTGCCCTGACCGCGGCGTTCGGGGCCGGACGTGTCCTCACCGGGTGGAAGGTGAAGCTCACCTGTGTTGCCGTAGCCGCGCTTGGAGGAGGATTCGCTCTGCACCAAGCCATGCGCGGCTCTTCAACTCCACTGCGGGCGCAGCTACGCGCCGCCGAAGAGACTGGGGTTGGCGGCAGTTCCCTCACCTCGCGCCAGCGCGCTATCCCCGAAAGGGCAACAGGCAGCGGCGAACGTCGGATCCCCGTGTCGCTCCATCGCGGACCTGGCGACGCAACCCCTCGGCGCTTCGTGGCAGCAAAGGCCGGAGAGGCGCCACAGCCCAAGGCGTCGGCGCTGCCGTTCGGTCGAGCTGTCGGCGGACTGACCGCCCGACTGACCCCTGGCCAGACCACGTACCAGGAAGGGCAGAACGTCTGGCTCTACCTGGATGTGCGGAACGTTGGCGACGAGCCCCTCAAGGTGGCCTGGGGAAGGACCGTTGAGGCTCGCCTGCGCCTCACGAGCGCGACGGGAGAGGCACGGCACGTGACCAAGCCCGTGGTGCCGAACGTCGGTGTCACAACACTGCCCCGCGGCAGACAGTCTTCCGAGACCCTTTATGTCTCCGGCAACCAGTACGCCCTGTACGCGCCTCTCAAACCGGGCCGCTACCAGGCCATGTGGGAGGTCGCGAAGGGAGAGCAGGTCAAGGGCGGGCGCCTGCCGCCCACCACGGCGCCCGTCTCGTTCGAGATCCTCCCAACCGACAGCGCCTCACTGGTTTCCGCGGCCAACTCGGTACCCTACGGACCGGCGAGGGGCGGTCTCCGCACACGCGTCTTCGCGCAAGGGACCAAGTTCCCGGCTGGCTCGCCCATCGTGATCGGCGTCGAGATGAAGAACGTCGGCCAGCAGGAACGGCGGTACTACCAGCCGGTCATTGGGGACGATGGCTGCCTGACCGTCCAGGACGGCGCCGGGAAGGCGGCGCCTTACCTCTGTGGCAGCGTCCAGACGATGAACCCGAAACGCCCTCTGGCGCCAGGCAGAACCACTCTACTCGGCACCCTCGATCTGACGGAGTACTACCTGCTCCTCAAGCCGGGCACATACACGGTCAAGTACGTCGGCGATCAGTTCCCGCCGAGCAATGCGCTCAGCTTCGAGGTCGTGCCTGCCGAGGGGACAGACCCACTGCTGAGAGCCTTGACGGTCCTGGTCGAGAACCGCCCGAAGGAGTGGCACGTCGTCTCCCCCCGACCGGTCTCCTACCTGGAACAACCTGGTCCGCAGTGGAGCCGGGTCCATTGCCGGCGCTATACCTTCGAGCACAAGGACCAGTATGCCGACGGGTTGAAGCCTCCCAAGACCGAGCCCGTGTCACTGTGGATCGCCACCCAACGCGCAGTCAAGGAGCCGTGGCAGTTGAGCGAAGAGGAGCAAGCAGCGCAGACCGAGTACTGCGGCGAGTGTGCATTCGGTCACGTTTACCTCCAGCCGCCCCCCCCGACGGCCTTGGCCCGGTGGTCGGCGTTGAAGGACAATGTCATGGGGTGGTTGAGGTAGGCCGGCTGACCGCTGCGAGTCGCACCGCCAGCGCTCGACTCAGGACAGCGAGGCACCATCGATTGATGGGTGCACGCGACGACTCGTGCACGGCGTTGAGTCTACAAGGAGCATGGACATGCGAAACTACCGACGGATCTTGACAGCAACTTTGGCCCTGGGCGCCGCCGCGACCCTCAGCTACGCCGGACTGCGCGGGCCGGGGAAGTGCTGTGGAGTGGTCATCTTCGACCGTTGGGATGCCTGCCTGCTCTACAGCGGTGTCTACGTGATGTACGTCTCCGAGGGAATCAAGGACGCGCTGCGGGATCACGCTGGCGAGGCGGTGCAGATCGACGCCACGGAGGTGTACCAGCCGCTCAACCCGGGCGAGGGCTTGATCAAGCGGTTCACCTACCTGGGTCCCGCTCCTGCCGCCGCGAACCGCGACTACTTGAGGCTCACGGGGCTCACGATCACCTGTCGCGCCGCATTCGAGGACGGCGCGAGGCCCGCCGTGCTGCTCGAGGTCGCGAATACCGACGACAGCGAGACCGAGGTCTTCACCGAGGAACTGGCGCCAACGCTGCTCACGAGGGACGCGACCCCTCCGTCACCGACGGCCTGCTGGGACGGTCCGTCTTACGCGCTCATTACTCGGCAGGGATTCTGGAACGGAGCCGACGAGTCACCGAGATGGCAGGGCAAAGGCGTCGCCAACGGCAAGACCTTCTCGTGGACGCTCGGCCAAGAGAACGCGCTGCCGCGGTCGTTCAGGCTGAAGCCCGGCGAGCAGAGGCAGGTCCGGCTCCACTTCGACCTGCCGCCGGGTGAGTACGATTTCCTCTGCGGCTACGGTGGCGGCTGCCACGAAGGCACGTGTGTCCCGAGCAACCTGGTGGCGTTCGACGTTGACGAAGCCGCGCGCGGGAAGGCAACGCCCAATCGCCGTGCCTGATCACTTGGGCACTGTCCGACGAACCCGCGGCGACGCTCGGCTCCTCAAGCTGTTCCCGCCAGACTGACGGTGACAACCATCCTCTGCTGCGGTCCGTTAGGCCTTGGCAACGTCAACCGTTGTCACGACCGATTGTCCGCCGGCTGCGTGTCTGGAAGGACGGAGGTGTCACTCCGATGGCCAAGATCCGGGTACTCCAGTTCACTGCGCTCCTGCTGTCGGTGTCTACCGGGCAAGTGGTCGCCCAGCCGCCCCAACCGCCGCCTGACCTCAGTCGAGGCGTCTCAATTGCTCTCGGCGAGACCAACACTGAGAACGGCATCTCGCTGATTCCCCCGAGGCGGGAGACGAAGTCGCGCGTGGCGACGATCGGCGGTCGGTCGTGTCTGGCCACGGACAAAGCTAACGGGCAGTACTGGATGGAGTTCTCGGTCTCCGCCGCGTACTGCGACCAACCGGCGGACACGGGGCAGGCGCTGGAGGTGACGTACTTCGATGGCGGCAAGGGGCCGGTCACGATCATGTACCGGGCGCGGGTGCGAGGCGTGAAGGCGGAGCACCACCTGCGGATTGCGCAGCGGACCGGAAGCGAGGAGTGGAAGACGGTGCGCGTGCTGCTGCCCGAGGCGACGCTGTCGGGCTGGCAGGGCGTGTGGCTGCTTCGTCTCAGCGGCGAGTCGTGGACCTTCGACGATCTCTGCGTGAGTGAGGTCCGGTTGGACCGCAAAGGCGTCTGGCTCCGGGCGACTCCCGCTGCTCTCGCCGCCGACGGGCCCGAGCCGTGCAGTCTGCGGGTGTGGGTGACTGACGAAGCCGGACAGGCGAGGAAGGAGCCGGTGACGGTGGAACTCACCGCCTCGGCGGGCAGCCTGGCCTCGGAAGTCGTGACGGCGGACGGCGTCGCCGAGACACCGTTCACTCCGCCGGTCGTTCCAGGCGATGTCGAGCTGACCGCCGAGTGCGGATTGGGCCGCTGTCAGGTCGCTGTTCCCGTGGTGCCCGGCAGAGGGCGGGTGCTGTCACGCTCGCGGATGCTGGGCTTCGAGCCGGGTGACCCGTTGGACACCGACAAGTGCCTCAGGACGTTCTGCGAACGGTTTGAGCTGTCCGCCAACACCAAAGCGCCGGTGCGGCTGCAACCGGGCGAGGTGGTTGAACTGCCGCTGAGGTTTGCCGAGATACAGGAGCCGGGTGACTACCCCCTGGAGATTCTCGCCGTTGCCCAGGAGACGGGCGACTTGGTGGAGGTACAGACGCGTTGGAAGCGCTGAACACGATGAACGTGTGCCACAGAACCACCGTCGGGCTCGGCCTTGCACTTCTCGCTGCCTACACGCTCGCCCACGCCCAGCCGCCCCAACCCAACTACGACGCCGAGGCAAAGGCCGCGACCGCAGCACTGGCCGCGGGGGAGCTGGGCAGTGCCGCCCGCCATGCTCGCTCGGCAGCGGCGGCGGCGGCGCAAACCGGCGACAGGGCGAAGGCGCTCGACTTGCTTGCGCGTGCAGAGTCGGCCGCGGACAACAAGGCAGACGCACTGGCGGCGTATGCGTTTGTGCAGGCGCTGGTTCCGGCTTCTTACGCCCTCAGCGAGAACGTCGTGAACTACGCCCCCGCGCTCTGCCGGGCTGTGGGGGCGCCCGCGCTGATTGCCGCTGTGGAGGCGCTCGCGAGGGGGGTCGCCGCGCTCGAAGCGACGGTCCCGCAGGCGCTCGTCGGCATCGCGTACCTGGGCTACCACCGAACCAAGGACTACGCGACGGAGAAGGAGCTGTGCGGCGAGGTGCTGAAGCGCTATCCGAAGGATCGGCCGGCATGCGCTCGGGCGAACCATTACACTGGATGCGCGCTGTTGGCCGAGGGTCAGTACGAGCAGGCGTACGCCACGTTTCGCGCGAACGCCAAAGACTACGGCGACCAGCGCGGCGTCGCCGCCAACTCACTTCACATGATCGTGTGGGGATTGTCGCAGCATGAGAAGAAGCCGCAGGAAGCGCTTGCCGCGGTGGCCGCCGTGTTTGAGTCGTTCCCGGACCAGGCGTGGGTGCTCGATCTGGACGCGCCGCTGGCCGTGCAGTCGGCCCGACAGGTCGACGACAAGGACGCGGCCCTTGGCCAGCTTCAGCGTCTGGTGGATCTCTGTCAGGCGCCCAACGCGCTGGTGCGGCTGTGCGCGGACATGGCGAACCTCTGCACCGACCTCGGCCGGTTCGCGGAGGCGCGCACGTTGCTGGAGAAGGGGGAGACGGCCGACCGCAATCCTCGCGCGCTGGCAGAGGCGTGGGAGCGCCTCGACGACAAGGCGTTCGACCGGGAAGACGCGGATGAAGGGCTTCGCATCGTGCGCCGGCGGATCGGCCGCGAGAAGTTAGACGACGCCGAGCGCATAGCGCGAGCGCTGGTTGAGGCGTCTCCCGGCAAAGCGCTCTCGCACGTGGCGCTCGGCGATGTCCACCGAACTCGGCGTGATGACGAGACCGCGGAACGCGAATACCGGCGGGCGTTGACCCTCGACGCCGGGCAGCCGGAGGCGCACTTCGGTGTCGCCATCGTGTACGAGCGCACCGGTCGCGAGGAACTGGCGTGGCGAAAGTGGGACTCGTTTCTCGCCAGGGCGCACGACGACTCGCGCGCCCTGGCAGTCCGTCACGGGTGGGTCATCGGTGACTCCGAGAAGCTCTCGCTGCCGAGGGGGCGCCGATCGTCGCCCGCGTTCTCGCCGGACGGCCGCCGACTTGCGTACTCGAAGCAGAACGGAAATCACTGGGACCTGTGCGCCCTCGACCTCGCGACCGTCCAGGAGACACTTGTCGCCAAGTGCCCCGATGACGCCAAGGGATACCACGTGCCAGTCTGGACGCCCGACGGCTGGAGCCTCGTCTTCGACGTGGACTTCGGCTGGCCGAACACCGACCTGCTCATCGTTCCCGCCGACGGCAGCGCGGCACCGAAGCCGTTCCTGCCGGACGTGACCAAGTCCTACAACGCCCGCTTCACCCTTGACGGCAAGCAAGTCACCTTCGCCGGCCCGGACAACAGCGTCTGGATCGCCGACGCCGACGGCCGCAACCCGAAACAGCTCATCCACAAGCTGCCTTGGGGCGAGATGGTCGGGCTGAGCACGCCGCAGTTGCTGCCCGACGGAGAGCGGCTGCTGTGCTCCGCGTCGCGGGATCAAGGGGAGACGTACGACCTGTACGCCGTCGAACTGGCGGAGCCGGGCAAGTACAGCCTCCTCGCGACCGGCGACTACCAGATCCGCTACGCTCTCCTCTCCCCCAACGCTCGTAGCCTCGTCTTCGCCCGCAGCGACGCCTGGCACAAGAAGGAAGATAAGCGACACCTCTGGATCATGCCGGCGGACGGCAATGCGACGCCGCAGAAGCTCGTCGACGGCACGTTCGAGTGGGAAGCGCCTGCCGCATGGTCGCCGGACGGCCGCAAGATCGTTTACGCTACGAAGGCCGGCGGTGAGGGCGGGTTGAGGGCTGGTGGCCGCCTCATGTCGAGCAACGAGATTCATGTGCTGACGCTTGCCGGTCTACCCAGTCGAAGCGTCGGTCTGCAGTTGAGCGCCGGCGACAGGGGCATCGTCGCCCGAGTGACTTGCCGCGCCAATGAGACAATTCAGGTGGTTGGCAGCTACCAGGCATTCGACGCGGCCGGCGTTAATAAGATCACGTCCGGCACCCTCACCAAGCAGCCTCTGTCGCTCAGACCCCAAGAAGTCGTGGAGTGGCCGGTGGTGCTCAACGGCGAAGACGCGATGATCGTGAAAGTGACCGCCGTGACGGACGGAGGCGAACGGGTGGTTCGACTGGCATCTGTAAGGAAGTGACACCCATGCGCTTGCGCTTCGCACTTACCCTCGGCATCCTGCTGCTCCCCTCGTGGTTTGCGGTGGCCCAACCTCCACCAGCTCGGACCCAAGTCACGGTCATCGTGCACGATGGCCAGGGCGCACCCATTCCCCAGGCCCAGGTAATGGTCCACGACATGGGTGACCCGGACTTCCATGCCCCGTGGCAGCTCGTTGGTCTCACAGCGGCCGACGGGCGTTGCGTCGTGGAGAAGCTGCCTGAGGGCGTCTACGACCTGCGCGTCGAGGCGACCGGTTTCGCGGTGCATTGGCAGCGCGAGATCCGCGTCGAGGGCGGCAAGCCGGTGGAGCTGCGGGTGGTGTTGCCCCGCGTGGGTGCGATCCGGGGCCGCCTTCTGCTGCCGGACGGTCAGCCCGCCGCTGAGCGCGAGTTGGCGGTGCGGTTCGACCGCAACACGCCCGGGCAGTCGTTTCTGGGGGACGCAACCGCGAACACCGACGCCGAAGGCAACTTCCGCCTGCCGTTGGAGCCGGGGGAGCACGACCTCGCTGTCCGGCTGGCGGGGGTGGGCTACGCGTTGTTGCCCAAGTTCACGGTGGAAACCGGTCGCGACCTGGCGGTGGGCGACGTGACGCTCGTGAGGTTCGCCACCATCACCGGCAGCGTGCGCTCCCAGTCGACCGGGCAACCGCTGGCCGGAGTGAAGGTGCAGCGCAGCTACTTCGGCAACTCGCTGTTCAGCATGCGCCCGTTGGACCCGGTGAAGACCGATGCGCCGGGGCGCTTCACGATGGATGACCTGTGGGCGGGCGAATGGATGATCGTCGCCGCCGCTGCCGACTATGCTCGGAAGGCAGCCGAGGGAACGGTGAAGGTCGGCTCGGGGGAGACCGTCGAGGGCGTCACCATCGCGCTCGAACGGGCGTGCACCCTCACGGTGCGTGTCGTCGACGCCGACGGGAACCCGGTCCGCAACGCCGAGGCGTGGCTGTACTGGGAAGGCAAACGCCCGGTGGACGCCGACGGGCGAGTCTCGTTCGAGGGACTCACGCCCGGCAAGCTCAAAGTGACTGCCGGCGCCCCCGACTGGGCCTCCATGAAGCGCGACGTGCAACTCGCCGAAGGCGAGACGACTGAGGTCACCCTCTCGCTGACCTTACGCGGCGGCACCATTCGCGGCACCGTCCGCAATGCGCTCACCGGCGCGCCGCTTAAGGACGTCCTCATTGGGGTCATGGAGGACGCCGTGGAGTTGGAGTTCGGCCAGCAGACCCGGTTCGACGTGTGGATCAAGCCGTTCATCGGCCAGTGGGGGCCGGCCGAGTTCCGCCTCCACAGATGGCGCAGCCAGGAGCACCTGGAGGCGACGACCGCCGCAGACGGCACGTATACCCTCTCGCACGTTGCAGCAGGCGAGTACACCGTCTGCGCGATCGCCGACGGCTACATCAACGAGACGGTGGAGAGCACCCGCGTGAAGGAGAACGAGACCACCACCGTGGACTTTGGGCTGGCCGTCCGCTGAGCGTCAAGGGGCGGCGCCGGACGCCCTCACACTTTCCGCAAAGGGGGGTGCCGCCAGAAGAGGCTTGACAGCCTCGCTGCTGCTCTGTAGACTGGTAGTATTATGCACATAGGAGACGCACCATGGCCACGCAGCGGAGCAACCGTCTGACCGAACTCGGGGAACTGCAGGTGCAGGTGCTGGAGGCGTTGTGGAAGCTGGGGGAGGGGACGGTGTACGACGTGCTGGCGAAGTTCGCGGCACGGAAGCGACCGAAGTACACCACGGTCCTCACGGTCCTGCGCACCTTGGAGGAGAAGGGTCTCGCCACCCACCGGACGGAACAGCGAACGTATGTGTTCCGGCCGACGGTGGAGCAGCGGGAGCTTCGCCGCAACGTGCTCACGGACGTTCTCGGTCGTGTCTTTGCCGGGTCGCCAAGCGATCTGGTGGCGGCGCTGCTGGACGTGGGCCAGGTCACCCCGGAAACGCTCGCCGAGATGAAAGCGCTCATCGCGGAGCGCGAGCACGAGGCTCGAGATGCGTAATGCCCCAATCTCGCTGGTTCTGCTGGTGACAAGCCCGCTCGCCTAGGGGCTGGCCGCTGCCACGGTGGTCGCGGCTGCAACTTCGGGGCTGACGCGTGCCGTTCGTCGTGGGCCGGTCGTCTTGCGGCTGTGGCTGTGGCGGGCGGCGCTGGCGGCCTTCTGGGCGTTCCCCCTGGCCGCGATCTTGGCAGGGGTACTGCATGTCCCACCGGCGGTGCGCGTTGGTGCGCCTCGATTCTCCGGCCTCCGCCCGGCCGCCGATTCCGGGTCCCCGGTCCGCCGCGAAGTTCTGCCACCCAGGGGCGGCGCTGAAGTGCGCTCGGCAGCAGGCGAGGCACCGTCTGCGCGCGTCCCTGCGGGGCCTTTCGTGGCTGCCCGAACGACGCCCATCCCTCTCAGCGCGGCCCTGTCGGCGGTGTGGTTCGCGGGCGTCTGCTTGGGCGGGCTGTTCCTGCTGCGAGACTGGCGGATCGTGCGGCGACTGCGCCAGGGGGCCGACCTCCACGCTGCCTCGCTGCTTGGGGAACACGTTCGCCGTTGGCAGGCGCAGATGGGTCTGCGCGATGAAGCCCAGGTCGCGCTCTCCGGCGTGACCGGGGTTCCCCTGCTCCTGGGGGGGCGGCGGCCGGTCCTGTTGCTCCCGACCCACCTGGCCG
>Ga0210015_1000719_pt1 | contig 34336 bp, 46 predicted proteins | sample CryGeymeta201522_FD_185471 | JGI IMG/M metagenome (GOLD analysis project Ga0210015, IMG submission 185471) | Groundwater microbial communities from Crystal Geyser aquifers in Utah, USA - Crystal Geyser metaG 2015-22 (SPAdes) (version 2) | ecosystem: Environmental > Aquatic > Deep subsurface >...
TAAATAAGGAAGATGATTTATTATGAAGAATATTAAAGATAAGATATTCAAGGGTGTAATAAATATTGCGGTGAGGGCGAATTAAGGGGTTTTCAAGGGGAAGAATTCCCCTTGAATATCTTACCAGGGAAGGAGGATTAGTTATGATTGACCTGCCGGTTCAAAATATTAAAGGAGAAAATATAGGAGAAATTTCCCTAAGAGATGATATTTTCAATACTAAAATAAACAAATATCTTGTTCATCAAGTAGTTAAGCATTATTTAGCTAACAAGAGAAGAGGGACTGCTTCCACAAAAAATAGGAGCGAAGTAAGAGGTGGAGGAGTTAAACCCTGGAAACAAAAGGGAACTGGAAGGGCTAGAGCAGGAACGAACCGTTCACCTATTTGGGTAGGAGGCGGAATAGTATTTGGACCTGCTCCCAGAGATTATTCCTTTTCTTTATCTAAAAAAATGAAGGTTGTTGCTCTAAATTCAGTGCTTTCAGATAAAGTAAAAAATAAAGAATTTATAATTATAGATAAATTATTTTTAGAAGAAAATAAAACCAAGAGGATGGTAGAAATTTTAAAAAATTTGCAAGCCTCCAAAAAACCATTAATAATAATTGAAAAAGAGGATAATGGTATAGCACAAGCAGTAAGAAATATTAAGGGAGCAAAGGTTTTACCTGTATCTAAAATAAATACCTATGATCTTATAAATCAAGGAAAAATAATAATTACCAAAGACGCTTTACAGCGAATAGAGGGGGTGTTAATATAAAATGCCTTCAAATAGAGATATTATATTACAACCAGTAATTTCAGAAAAAAGCGTGAGATTAAAAGAGCAAAATAAATATGTATTTAAAGTAGATTGGAATGCTAATAGTACTGAAATTGGAAAATCTATTGAAGAAAGATTTAAAACTAAAGTTGTAAAAGTAAATATTATAAAGATGCCAGGTAAAAAGAAGAGCTTAGGAAGATATTCTGGCAAAACTGCACATTGGAAGAAAGCAATAGTTACCTTAAAAAAGGGTGAAAAAATTAAAGAATTGGAAAATATTTAGATCTTAAAAATATTTTTTAAGAAAGGTGTAGATTAAAATGGCAGAGATTAAAAAATATAAACCTACTTCTCCCGGGAGAAGATTTATGACCGTTTCTACTTTTGATGAAATAACTACTGATAAGCCAAATAAATCTTTAACCGTAGGTCTTAAAAAAAATGGTGGAAGAAATAATCGAGGTAGACTTACGGTACGACATCAAGGTGGAGGGAGTAAGAGAAAATACAGAATAATTGATTTTAGAAGAAAGAAATCAGAAATTCCAGCCAAAGTGTCTAGTATTGAATACGATCCTAATCGTTCAGCGAGGATTGCTTTGCTTAAATATTATGATGGAGAAAAGGCCTATATCTTGTGTCCAGAAAAATTAAAGGTAGGAGATATAATTATATCTGGAAAAGAAGCAGACATAAAGGTGGGAAATACGAAATTCTTAAAAGACATTCCTACCGGTACCTTAATTCATAATATAGAATTAAACCCAGGGCAAGGTGGTAAATTAGTTCGTTCAGCTGGAGTAGTGGCTCAGCTTATGGCTAAAGAAGGAAAATATGCCCACATCAGATTGCCTTCTGGAGAGGTAAGATTAATAAATTTAGAGTGTAAAGCTAGCATTGGGCAAATTGGTAATCTCGCTCATGGAAATTTATCTATTGGTAAAGCAGGTAAAAGCAGATGGTTAGGGATAAGACCAACCGTGAGAGGTGTAGCTATGAATCCTATTGATCATCCAATGGGAGGAGGAGAAGGAAAGAGTTCAGGAGGTAGACATCCATGTTCTCCAACTGGTGTACTTTCTAAAGGATATCGTACTAGAAAAAAGAACAAACTTTCTGATAAATATATTGTTAAAAGAAAAACAAAAAAATAGTTAATAAGGGAGGCAATTATTATAAATGTCTAGATCTTTAAAAAAAGGACCTTATATAGATGAAAAATTATTAAATAAAATTAAAGAATTAAATCGGAAGAGAATAAAATCAATAATTAAAACTTGGTCTAGAAGTTCAACCATTTTTCCGCTAATGGTTGGACATACCATCGCTGTACATAATGGTAAAAGGCATATACCAGTCTATATTACAGAAAATATGGTAGGCCATAAATTAGGAGAATTTTCTCCTACCAGAATTTTTAGAGGGCATGGTGCTCATACAGAAAGATCAACTGCATTAAAGTAGATGTAGACAATAATATTAAATCATAAAAATTTTCTAAATATATTTTATGTTTTAAAATAAGGTAAAAATAATTTTATTTTAATTTATAAAAATTATAAAATAATAAATTATTAATCTTTGAAAAACAAATAAAATTGAATTAGGAGGAAAGTAATGAGTATAAAAGCAATAGGAAAATATTTACCCATATCTGCTCGGAAAGGAAGACAGGCTGTAGATATTATTCGGGGTAAAAATGCTAATGAAGCTCTCTTAGCTATAAAGTTTCTTCCTAACCGTTCAGCTAAAATGGTATATAATGTTTTAAAATCTGCAATTTATAATGCGCAAAATAATAAGGATATAAAAGTAGAAGATTTATATGTATCCGAAGCCTTTGTTAATGAAGGGCCAACGATGAAAAGATTTAAACCAAGGGCAATGGGAAGAGCAAGTAGAATAAGAAAAAGGAGTAGCCATGTTACCATTATAGTTGATAATAAAGGGGAGGGGAAATAATTGGGACAAAAAGTACATCCAAAAGGGTTAAGAATTGGAATTATAAAAAGTTGGGATGTTAAATGGTTTGCTAAAAAAGGATACGCAAAAAATATTTACGAGGATTATATAATAAGAAAGTATATTAAAAATCGTTTAAAACATGCCGGGATCTCTTGGATAGAAATTGAACGTATAGCTAATCGAATAAGAGTAACTATTAATTGTTCAAGACCAGGTATTGTGATAGGTAGAAAAGGAGCAGAGGTTACTAAATTAAAAGAAGAGATGTCTAAATTTATAAAAGGTGATTTACAAATTAAAATTATGGAGGTAAAAACACCCGAATTAGATGCTCAATTAGTTGCCGAGAATATTGCCGAACAATTAGAAAGAAAAAGTTCTTCTAAAAGAGCAATGAAACAAGCAACCAGTCGATCTATGAAAATGGGTGCGGAAGGAATAAAGATATCTTGTTCAGGTAGAATAGGTGGGGCTGAAATTGCAAGAACAGAGTGGCATCTAGAGGGAAGACTACCTCTTCATACTTTACGAGCAGATATAGATTATGGTTTTGCTGAAGCTAATACAACTTATGGCAAAATAGGCGTTAAGGCATGGATTTTTCGCGGGGAAGTGCTTCCTATAAAAGACAAAGAAAAAATTAGCCTAAAACCAGGGACCAAGGTTTTAACTAGTGAGAAGGCAGAAGAATCAAGTGGAGAAGGAGTACGGAAAGATGTTACAACCAACTAGGACAAAATATCGCAAAACACAAAGGGGAAGAATGAAAGGATGCGCTAATAAAGGAAATTATCTTGCTTTTGGTGATTTTGGTTTACAGGCGTTAGAGAGTCATTGGATAACCAGTGCTCAGATAGAAGCAGCAAGAGTTGCCATTACCCATGCTATGAAAAGGGGTGGAAAGGTTTGGGTAAGAATATTTCCTGATAAATCAGTGACTAAAAAACCAGCAGAAACTAGAATGGGTAAAGGAAAAGGAGCACCAGATCATTGGGTAGCAGTAGTAAAATCTGGAAGGATTTTATTTGAATTAGGAGGAGGAGTTGAAGAAAATTTAGCTAAAGAAGCAATACGTTTAGCTGCCCATAAATTACCAATTAAAACTCGTTTTCTTTCCAGAAAAGAACAGGTGGTGGGATAAATGAAATCAAGTGAATTAAGAGATTTGTCAATAGAAGAACTGCAAAAGAAATTAATCGATTTTAAAGATGAATTATTTAGTCTGAGATTTCAAGTTGTTACCGGACAATTAGGTAATCCTATGAGAATAAAGGAAGTAAGACATAATTTTGCAAGAGTAAAGACCATTTTAAAAGAAATTGAGTTGCAAAAAAAAGATCAGATTGAGTTAAAAGGAGAGCCAAATGCAGACCGAAAGAAAAATTAAAACAAAAATAGGCAAAGTTATAAGTAATAAGATGGAAAAGAGTGTGGTGGTAAGGGTTGAATACTTGGTTTCGCATCTTATTTACAAAAAAAGGATAAAGAAGTCAAATAAATTTATGGCACATGATGAAAAAAATGTATGTAATATTGGTGATAAAGTAAAGATTGCTGAAACACGTCCCTTAAGTAAAAGAAAAAGGTGGAAAATAACAGAGATATTAGAAAAATCGAAATAAAATAATTTAGACCATATAAAATGATAAAGAGAGAAGGTAGCTAAGATGATACAGATGCAAACTCGTTTATTTGTAGCAGATAATTCAGGTGCAAAAGAAATAATGTGTATAAAAGTTTTAGGTGGTTCTCGCCGAAGATATGCTAGAATAGGAGACATTATTGTTGCCTCAGTAAAGGAGGCAGCAGTGGGAGGAACATGTAAAAAGGGTGAAGTTGTAAAAGCAGTTATTGTGAGAACAAAGAAAGAACTTGGTCGTGTGGATGGTTCTTATATTAGATTTGATGATAATGCAGCAGTAGTTATTAATGATCAGAATGAGCCGGTAGGTACTAGAATATTTGGACCAGTTGCCCGGGAATTAAGAAATAAAAATTTTATGAAGATAATCTCATTAGCTTCTGAAGTAGTATAAAGTAAAGGGAGGGATAGTGATTTGATGAATAATAAAATGAGTTTTAAAAAAGGTGATTATGTGTTGGTTATTAGTGGAGATGATAAAGGGAAAAAAGGTAAAATTGTTAGTATTTTCCCTAAAAAAATGCAAGTAATAGTTGAAAGTGTTAATTTTTTAAAAAAGCACACTAAACCTACCCAAAATGTTCCCCAAGGGGGAGTAATTAAGCAAGAAGGTGCGTTACATATTTCTAATATCAAATTAATTTGTAATAAATGTAATAAACCTACTACTGTAAAAAGAGAAAAAATTAAAGAGGGCAAAAGAGTAAGAGTGTGTAAAAAGTGCAAAGAAATAATAGATAAGGTTTAGGAGGTTAAATTATGCCCCGATTAAAAGATAAATACTTTAAACAAGTTGTTCCAGAGATGATGAATAAATTTAAATATAAGAATGTAATGGCGGTGCCCAGAATAAGGAAGGTAGTAATAAATATAGGTTTAGGGAGTGCCATTAAAGACTCAAAAATTATGGATGAAGCAGCAAAAGAATTAGCGATTATAAGCGGTCAAAAGCCTATTATTACTCGCGCAAAAAAATCTATATCTAACTTCGGAGTTAGAAAAGATATGCCGGTAGGCTGTAAAGTAACTTTGCATCATAATAGAATGTATGAATTTTTAGATAAATTTATTAATGTAGCTCTCGCCAGGATTCGAGATTTTAGAGGTACCCCTTCAGATTCTTTTGATGGAAGGGGGAATTATACTATAGGGGTAAAGGAGCAGTTAATTTTTCCTGAGATAGATTTTGATCAAGTAACTAATACTTTAGGAATGAATATTACTATTGTAACTAGTGCATTAAACGATGAAGAAGGAAAAGTTCTTTTAGAGTTAATGGGTATGCCTTTTAAAAAGTGATTTATATCGCGTATCGCGTTTTAGCGGATAGCGTTTAGCGTATAGTATAATATTTTAGTATCCAGTATCGAGTATTGAGTATTGAGTAAAGATTACGTAATTTTTCGAAATACAATTCACAAGATACGAGATACGAGATATGAGTATGTTAATTTTGTGCTAAAAGGGAGGAAATAGTGTGGCTAAAAAAGCCTTAATAGAAAAGTCAAAAAAAGAACCAAAGTATAAAGTAAGGAAATATTCCCGCTGTAGTATTTGTGGAAGACCTCGAGGATATATGAGAAAATTTGACATATGTAGAATATGCTTTAGAATGATGGCTCATAATGGTGAATTGCCAGGGGTAACTAAATCAAGCTGGTAAAAGGCATATTTATCGAAGTTTATTATAATTTAATAGAGTCAAAAGAGAGGAGGATTATATATGAGTGTTGTTTCAGATCCTATTGCTGATATGTTAACTCGAATAAGAAATGCCAATAAGATGCGGCATAATTCTTTAACTATACCAGCATCAAAGCTAAAATTAGAAATTACTCGTGTATTAAAAGATGAAGGTTTTATTAGAAACTATAAATATAAAGAGGATAATAAACAGGGTCAATTGATCATTTATTTAAAATATATTAATAAAGAAAAAACTATTAATAATCTTAAAAGAATCAGCAAACCTGGGTTGAAAGTCTATGCCAAAAAAGATGAAATACCAAGAGTATTAGGCGGTTTAGGAATTGTTATTTTATCGACTTCTAGGGGGATTATGACTGGCAAAGAAGCTTTACAACGTCATCTTGGTGGAGAAGTAATCTGTTATATTTGGTAAATATACCACACATACGAAATACGATATACGCGATACGCAATACGAAAATGGGAGGTTTTATATGTCCAGGATAGGGAAGATGCCTATAACTATTCCTAAAGGAGTAAAGGTTGAAGTAAATAATAATAAGATAAAGGTATCTGGAGAAAAAGGTACTTTGGAGAGAATTTTTCATTCAGATATCCCCATAAAGATAGAAGAAAATAAGATTTATGTTTCCAGAATTTCGGAAAGTAAATTTCATCGTGCTTTACATGGATTAACTCGAAGTTTAATAAATAATATGGTAAAAGGCGTATCTTTAGGTTTTGAGAAAGTTTTGGAGATACAGGGAGTGGGTTATCGAGCTACCCTTGAAAGTGGTAAAATGGTGATTCAGATAGGTTATTCTCACCCTATTAAAGTTGAACCACCTGAAGGAATTGAATTTGAAGTGGAGAAACAAAAGATAATTAAAATAAGGGGAATTGACAAACAATTAGTTGGTGAAACTGCAGCAAAAATAAGAATATTACGAAAACCAGAACCTTATAAAGGAAAAGGAATAAGATATATTGATGAAGTAGTAAGAAGAAAAATAGGCAAAACTGGTGCGAAGTAATAAAATAATAATATAGATAAATTCCGAAGAGAGGAGTGCTACTATGGGTGATATAAATAGAAGATTAGCTAGGATTAAAAGGCATAAAAGAGTACGAAAAAATATATTCGGTACTAACAAAAAACCACGATTATGTATTTTTAGAAGCTCAAGACATATTTATGCACAAGTAATTGATGATGAGAAGGGTATATCTTTAGTTTCATCATCTACCCTTGATCCAGAAATAAAAGAAAAAGTAAAATATCACGGAAATATAAAAGCAGCTGAAATGCTTGGTGATTTATTAGCTAAAAAGTTAAAAGAGAAAGGTATAAAAGAGGTAGTGTTTGATCGAGGAGGTTACCTTTATCATGGCAGAGTAAAAGCTGTTGCAGAGAGCACTAGAAAAGGTAATATACAGTTTTAATTGATTATATATTTGGGTAAATATTTTATTAATTTCAAAAATTTAGATATAATTGTGTTTCAAAAAAATAATTTGAAACCAAGAGGATATAAATGAAAGAAAGAGAAAAATACAAAGCAAATAAAATTGGGGAGGGGGTGAATAGGTGTTAAAAATAGATCCTAAAGGTTTAGAATTAAATGAAACAGTTATTTTCGTAAATAGAGTAAGCAAAGTCGTAAAAGGTGGAAGGAGATTTGGTTTCTCGGCAATGGTTGTAGTAGGAAATGGTGAAGGGATTATAGGTACAGGTTATGGAAAAGCCAAAGATGTATCTGAGGCAATTAAAAAAGGAGTCGCGAGGGCGAAGAAGAGTTTAATAAAAGTAATAATTAAAAAAGGAACTATTCCTTATGCAATTACAGGACGATTTGGAGCTGCTCAGGTTTTTATGAAACCAGCCTCTCCTGGGACTGGGGTAATCGCTGGTGGCTCTGTTCGAGCAATATTAGAAGCAGCAGGATATCAAGATATTTTAACTAAGTCCTTAGGAAGTGACAATAATTTAAATATTACCAAAGCTACTATGAACGGTCTTATGAATTTAAAGAATGCTAAAGATATAGCAAAATTAAGGGGAAAAAGTGTGGTGGAAATGTATAGCCAACCATTACAACCAAGGGAGGTAACCAGTAATGAGGTTAAATAAATTATTTCCTGCTCCTAAATCGATTAAAAAACGTAAAAGAGTAGGTAGAGGTTGCAGTTCAGGTCATGGTTTTACTTCGGGGCGGGGGTCAAAAGGACAAAATGCTCGTGCAGGGGGCGGAGTCAAAGCCAATTTTGAAGGAGGCCAGATGCCTTTATATAGAAGAATACCTAAAAGAGGTTTTAATAATGTATTTAAAAAGGACTATAGTATTGTAAATATAGAAAAATTAAATATGTTTAATGATGGCGATATAGTTAGTTCGAAAGAATTGATTAGTAAGGGAGTTATAAAAAAAGTAGTGGATGGAATAAAGATATTAGCTAAAGGTAGTCTAACTAAGAAATTAACCATTAAGGCAAATAAATTTAGCCAGAAGGCGGTAAGGGAGATTGAGTCAGCTGGTGGGAAGATTGAGGTGGTATAATTGTTAGAGACTTTACGTAATTTATTTAAGATTCCTGATTTAAAGAAAAGATTATATTTTACTTTAGGAATGTTAGTGGTAGTCAGATTAGGTAGCCATTTACCATTGCCTGGTGTAAATAAAGAAGCATTAACTAATTTATTTGCTCAAGGAGGGATATTAGGGTTTTTTGACCTTTTTGCTGGAGGAGCATTAAGTCGTTTTTCCGTTTTTGCTTTAGGGATAATGCCTTATATTAATGCTTCTATTATTATGCAACTTTTAACTGCGGTTGTTCCTACTTTAGAGCAATGGGCTAAAGAAGGAGAAGAAGGAAGGGATAAGATCACTAAAATTACGCGTTATTCTACAGTATTTTTGGCTATTGTCCAGGCCTTTGGAATAAGTGTTTGGCTACAAAACATGGGTGTATTGATGATTTCAGGATTTAGTTTCAGATTCTTATTGTTAATCACACTTACAGCTGGAACTTGTTTTTTAATGTGGTTAGGTGAACAAATTACTGATTTTGGCATTGGTAATGGTATTTCTATAATTATTTTTGCTGGAATTATTGCGCAAATTCCTTCTCAACTTACTCAAACTATTAAACTTTTACAAGTTGGAGAAATTAATATTATATCATTATTGAGTTTAATTATAATTGGTATTATTGTGGTTGGAGGAGTTATTGCTATCCAACAAGGGCAGAGAAGGATACCGGTTCAATATGCAAAGAGAGTGATAGGACGTAAAATGTATGGTGGTCAAAGTACTCATATTCCTTTACGAGTAAATCAAGCTGGAGTTATTCCGATAATATTTGCTTCTGCATTTTTACTCTTTCCTGCTACCATTGCTCAATTTTTTCAGAATATAACTTTTATGAAGAGTATGGCTGCGGCTCTTTCACCAGGACAACCATTATATTTAGTTTTATATTCTATATTAATAATATTATCTACTTTCTTTTATACAGCAATTACCTTTAACCCCATCAATTTAGCAGATAATATGAAAAAATATGGAGGTTTTATACCCGGAATAAGACCAGGTAAAAATACCTCTGTTTTTATCGATCATATAATGACTCGAATTACCTTAAGTGGTGCAATATTTTTAACTATAATTGCTATTCTACCTAATATTTTAATAGAAATTACTGGTATTACAACTTTTTATTTTGGAGGAACATCTATATTGATTATGGTAGGAGTTGCTTTAGAGACTATTCAACAAATTGAATCACAATTATTAATGAGACATTATGAAGGATTTATTAAGAAATAAATCTATGGAATAAAAATATTTTAAGTAAAAAATAATATTTGGCATTAGAAGAAAGGCAATCTATAATGAGATTAATTTTGTTAGGACCTCCAGGAGGGGGAAAAGGTACAGTAGCAAAAAAGTTGCAAAAAGAATTTAATATACCAGTTATTTCAACAGGAGTAATCTTAAGAGAAGCGATAGATAAAAAGACTAAATTAGGAAAAGAAGTAATAAATATTATAAACAGAGGAGGATTAGTGCCAGATAATATTATTTTAGAGATAATAAAAGAAAGAATAAAACAAGAAGATTGTAAAAATGGCTATATCTTTGATGGGTTTCCTCGAAATATTGAACAAGCCAATTCATTAAAGAAATTAAATAAAGAACTTAACGAGCATATCGATTATGTATTTTATTTTGAAATACCCTTCTCTGAAATAATTAAAAGATTATCTAATCGCCGAGTATGTAAAAAATGTGGTACTAATTATAATTTATTATTTAATCCTCCTCAAAAGGATAATATTTGTGATATTTGCGGAGGAGAATTATATCAAAGAGATGATGATAAAGGAGAGACTATAAAAAATAGATTAAAAGTATTTAATAATCAAACTTTATCTTTAATAAAATATTATGAAGAAAAAAAATTATTAACTGTAATAGATGCTGATTTAAGTGAAAATGCTTTTTTAGAAATAAAAAAGGTTTTAGAAAAAGGAACGTCCTGATAAAAAGTAAATGGTTATTTTAAAATCTCTTGAAGAAATTAATTATATAAGAAAGAGTTGTAAATTGGCAGCAAGCACTTTAAACAAATTATTAGAAAATACAAAAGAAGGAATCACCACTTTAGAGTTAGATAAAATTGCTGAGGATTATATAGTAAAACACGGAGCAAAGCCGGCATTTAAAGGTTACGGAACAGGAAAAAATAAATTTCAACATTCTATATGTGTTTCTATAAACGAAGAAGTAGTTCACGGGATTCCCGGAAAGAGAAGATTAAGAGAAGGAGATATTGTAAGTATAGATATTGGAACAAATTTAAAAGGTTACTATGGAGATACTGCAGCTACAGTTCCGGTTGGAAAGATCGACTCAAGAGAACAAAAGCTTTTAGAAGTAACTAAAAAATCTCTGTTTGCAGGCATAGAGAAAGCTATTATAGGCAATAGATTAGGTGATATTTCTTTTGCTATACAAAAAACAGTAGAAAATTTTAATTTCTCTGTAGTAAGAGAATATGTAGGTCATGGAGTAGGTTGTTATTTGCATGAAGAACCACAAATACCAAATTATGGGGTTCCTCATACTGGTTTAATGCTAGAAGAGGGAATGGTATTAGCCCTTGAACCTATGGTAAATATGGGTGATTACAAAACAAGACTTTGTAATAATGGGTGGACAGTTGTAACAGAAGACGGAAGGCGATCAGCACATTTTGAACATAGTATAGCTATAACTGCAGATGGGAACGAAATATTAACTATTCTTTAAATAAATTAGTTACTTTTAAATGGTTTAAATAAAAGATATTTTAAGCGGTGGAATAATTAATGGTGAAAGAAAAGTGTATAGAAATGCAAGGAAAAGTTATTCAAGCTTTACCTAATGCTACTTTTCGGGTTGAATTGGAAAATGGTTGTGAAATATTAGCCCATATTTCAGGTAAAATTAGGATGCATTTTATTAGAATTTTACCTGGAGACAGAGTAAAAGTTGAAATATCACCTTATGATTTAACCCAGGGCAGAATCGTTTATAGATTATAAATTTCTATTACTTATCTGGTAAATCGTATCTCGCTAAGAATTAGTTACTTAGTTAGCTAGTTTATCGGTTTGCCCGTAAACAGTGTAATGTGTAATATGTGACAAGTAACCTGTTTTTATAAACTTAAAATATAAACTCATTACTCATTACATATTACTCGTTACAGTATTTTTTTCTATACACTAAACGCTAAACTATTTATGGAGGAAATAAATAAATGAAAGTAAGATCATCGGTTAAAAAAATTTGTGCAAAGTGTAAAATAATTAAAAGAAAAGGTAAAATAAGAGTAATTTGTAGCAATCCAAAACATAAACAGAGACAAGGTAAATAATATCAAAGGAGGATATATTAAGATATGGCCAGAATAGCTGGAGTAGATTTACCCAGAAATAAGAGGATAGAATATGCTTTAACTTATATCTATGGAATTGGTATTACCAGCGCACAATCCATATTGAAGGAATCAAAAGTTAATTTCGATACCAGATCTAAAGATTTGACTGAAGAAGAGATAAATAAGATAAAGGAAATTATTGATAAAAATTATAAAGTAGAAGGGGAACGTAGAAGTGAAGTTACTATCTCTATAAAAAGGCTTATGGATATAGGTTCATATAGAGGATTAAGACATCGAAAAGGACTTCCGGTTAGGGGTCAAAGAACTAAAACTAATGCGAGAACTCGAAAGGGACGCACCAAGACAGTAGGAGCAAAAGCAAAGAAAAATATAGATAAGGAAAGGAGTAATTTAATTGACCGAAAAGAAAAAAATAAAGAAAACCAAGAAGAAAGTTAAAAAAAATATAGTATCAGGAATAGCTCATATTAAATCTACTTTTAATAATACTATAGTTACTATTACGGATAAATATGGAAATGTAATTGCTTGGTCTAGTGCTGGAAATATGGGTTATAAGGGAAGTAAAAAAAGTACTTCCTTCGCTGCTCAAGTAGCCGCAGAGGCAGTGGCGAAAAAAGCGATGGATCAAGGGATGAAAGAAGTAGATGTATTAGTAAAAGGTCCTGGTCCAGGCCGAGAAACAGCAATTAGATCTTTGCAAGCAATTGGTTTAAAAGTTAATATAATTAAGGATGCCACCCCAATTCCACACAATGGTTGTAGGCCTCCAAAACAAAGAAGGATATAAATTAGTCGTTAGTGAATAGTGAATAGTCGTTAGTTTCAAATATAAAATGCAAGATAAATTAGTTAGTTAGATAGTAGTTCGTTTTCTAAATATCTTTACATTTTGTTCTGTCATTGCGAGGAGCAAAGCGACGAAGCAATCCCTTAATTTGTAAGGACTTGAGATTGCTTCGCTATCGCTCGCAATGACAAATCATTGTAACATTATTAAGGAAACGCTCTACTAGTTAGTGGTTAATTAGTAAATGAATTATTAGTATTAAACTAGCTAATTAGTTAACTATTAAACCAGTTAACTAATTTAAATTAAAAATTTCTATTGTAAAGTTTTAAGAAAGCGGGGAGGTTATTGTTATATATGGCAAGATATAGAGGGTCAGTATGTAAATTATGCCGTAGAGAAACTGAGAAATTATTCTTAAAAGGGGATAGGTGTTATGCTAATAAATGTCCCATTGAAAAAGGAGCTTCCTTACCTGGTCAGAATGCAAAAAAAATAAGAATGAGAAAACTATCTACCTATGGTATACGATTAAGAGAAAAGCAAAAACTTATCAGATATTATGGATTGCTAGAAAAGCAGTTCAAAAATCTTTTTAAAAAAGCTGAAAGACAAAAAGGTATTACCGGAGAAAATTTATTGATATTATTAGAGAGAAGATTAGACAACATAGTTTATCGATTTGGTATAACTAAATCAAGAGCCCACGCTCGTCAACTAATTTTACATTCACATATATTAGTTAATGGGAAAAAGGTGGATATACCATCTTACCAGGTTAATATCAATGATGTGGTAGAGATCAGAGAAAAAAGTAAAAATATCAACGATATTAAGGAAATTAAAGATGGGAAAGTAGAGATTAATATTCCTTATTGGTTGGAGTTTGATTCTGAAAAGCTAAAAGGAAGGATTATAAAATTTCCTTCTAAAGAAGAATTAAATTTACCAGTAAAAGAAAAATTAGTAGTTGAATATTATTCCCGTTAATATTTTTGGTTTCCCATACCTAAAGAAGGAGAGTATTAAAAGTAATGGAAATTAATAATATAAAGATTAAAGTGGAAAATTTGTCCGATAGCTATGGCAAATTTATTATAGAACCATTGGAAAGGGGTTATGGCGTTACTCTAGGAAACTCTCTTAGAAGAGCACTGTTGTCTTCTATATGGGGAGCAGCTGCAACTGCTATTAGGATTGAAGGAATTACTCATGAATTTACTACAATTCCAGGGGTTAAAGAAGATGTAATTGAAATAATATTAAATATTAAAGAATTAGTAGTTAAAATGTATACTGATGAGCCGCAGATTTTAAAAATAAATATAAAAGGTAAAAAAAAGGTTACCGCAGCAGATATAATTCCTAATATTAATGTAGAAATACTTAATCCAGATTTTATAATTGCTAATTTGAATGAAGATGCTAAATTAAATATGGAAATAGTTGTAAATAAAGGGATGGGTTATGTACCCGCTGAAAAAAATAAAAAACCAGGACAATCAGTAGATACTATCTTTATTGATTCTTTTTTTTCACCTATTACGAAAGTAAGTTATAATGTAGAGAATGCAAGCCTAACTCAGTTTTCAAATTATGATAAATTAATTTTAGAAATATTTAGTAATAAGAGTATTTTACCAGATGAAGCTTTAAGTAAATCAGCAAACATACTGATTAAATATTTAAAAATTTTCACCAAATTCTCTCCAGAAGACATTGAGTTAGCGAGTGAATTAGTATCAGAGGAAGAAAAAGAAAAAAGTGAAAAAGAGAAAATTTTAAATAAGACTATTGAAGAACTGGATTTTTCAGTTCGTTCTTATAATTGCTTAAAAAAATCTAGTATAAACACATTGAAAGATTTGATTAAATATTCTCCAGAGGAAATTATAAAAATAAAGAATTTAGGAAAGAAATCTTTAGATGAAATAAAAGAAAAAATAAATAAATATGGATTTATCTTAGGAGAAAAAAAGCAGCAGGAGGATTTTTTAGGATGAGACATAAGAAATTAAAAGGAAAGTTAGGCCGTACTAGTAGTGAAAGAAGTTCTTTGTTAGCCAATTTATCTATTTCGCTCATAACTCATAAAAAGATTGAAACAACATATGCCAAAGCGAAAGAAGTTCGAAAATATATAGAGAAATTAGTTACCACAGCTAAAAATAATAATCTACCAGCTCAGAGAAAAATATTGAAAGAAATAAAAAATAGAGGAGCATCTAAAATATTATTTGAAGAAATTAGTCCAAAATATTTAGAAAGAAATGGTGGATATACCAGGATTGTAAAGACTGGATTTCGTAAGGGTGATGCTGCACCTTTAGCTGTAATTGAGTTTATAGAATAAATTAATCACCAGATATCAAAAGGTTAAAAAGTTTTATATATATAATTGATTATATAACTTTTTAACCTTTTGATTTTTAATCATTTGGTTAGTTGGTTAGCTGGTTAAGAAAACATATTTAAGATAGAAGACTAGTTTTATAGTTTTATAGTTTTTCGTTTTTAATTTTTAGTTTTCTTAACTAATTAACCAGATAACTAGCTAACCAAATAACTAATTCTTAACGAGGTACGGGATACGAATTTATTCTGAATTCTGGCTTCTTCCTTCTATTTTCTTAGCTAATTAACCAGGTAACTAGCTAACCAACAAGTGATGTAATGTGTAACATGTGATAAGTAACCTGTAATAAGTACCTGTTTTTATAATTTGGGAAATTTAATCTTATTACTCATTACATATTACTTGTTACTGTATTTTATCGAGATACGATTAAGAAGTGGTGAGTATTTTGATTAAAATAGAAAATTTAAGCTATATATATAATTATCATAAAAAAGAACAAATAAAAGCTTTAGACAATATTAGTTTAGAAATAGAAAGTGGAGATTTTATCTCTATTATAGGTCCTAACGGATCAGGTAAATCTACTCTAGCCAGACATCTTAATTGTTTATTACTTCCTACTTCTGGAAATATCTGGGTAGAAGGAATGAATACTAAAGAAGGAGATAATACATGGAAGATTAGACAAAAAGTAGGTATGGTCTTCCAAAATCCCGACAATCAGATCGTGGCTACTACGGTAGAAGATGATATTGCTTTTGGTTTGGAAAATATTGGGATAAGTGAAAAAATTATGAAAGAGCGAGTGGATTGGGCTTTAGAGGTTGTAGAGATGGAGGAGTATAAAAAAAGTGAACCTCATTTACTTTCTGGTGGACAAAAACAAAGAGTAGCAATTGCCGGAGCCATCGCCATGCATTCTTCACATTTGGTTTTAGATGAACCTACTGCAATGCTCGATCCCCGAGGACGAAAAGAGATAATAGATATGGTTAAAAAATTAAATCAGGAAGAAAATATTACTATAATCTATATTACCCATTTAATGGACGAAGCAGCAGAGTCTAACCAAGTGATTGCCTTAGATAAAGGTAAAGTTGCTTTGGTGGGAAAACCTGAGGAGATATTTATTCAAACTGATATTTTAAAAAAATTAAGATTAGATGTTCCTCAAATAACAGAACTTGCTATAAGATTAAGTAATAAGGGATTAAATATCTCTTCTCATATTTTAAAGGTTGAAGAAATGGTGGACTCTTTATGTTTATACGTTTAGAGAATGTATACTTTACTTATAGTTTAGGAATGCCTTTCGAAACTGAAGTGTTGAAAAATATTAATTTAGAAATAAATGAAGGCGAATTTATTGGGCTAATCGGACATACTGGTTGTGGAAAAACGACTCTAATTCAACATTTTAATGGCTTACTTAAACCTACTTCCGGTAAAGTTTTTGTCGAAGGAATCGATATAAATAAAAAAGGAGTGAAGCTTAAGTTAATTAGACAAAAAATAGGTTTAGTATTTCAGTATCCTGAGAACCAATTATTCGAAGAAACAATATATCAAGAAGTTGCCTTTGGCCCAAGAAAATTAGGCTTACCAGAAGAAAAAATTGAAAAGAGAGTTCAGGAAGCCTTAAAGATAGTTGACCTTGATTATAATCTCTATGCAGAGCGTTCACCTTTTTCTCTTAGTGGAGGAGAAATGCGTCGGGTAGCTTTAGCTAGTATATTGTCTATCAGACCAAAAATGTTAGTTTTAGATGAACCTACTGCTAATCTTGATCCGCAAGGTAGAGATAATATATTATCTGAGATAAAAAAGGTACATCGCGATTTTGGAATGACTGTAGTTTTAATCTCACATAACATGGAAAAGATTGCCGAAATAGTAAAACGCCTTTTGGTAATGAACCGAGGAGAGATAATCATGGATGGCAGTCCTCAGGAGATTTTTGAAAAACATGCCAATGATTTAATCAAGATAGGGCTAGGACTTCCTCAGGTAACTGAGTGTATGTATGAATTAAAAAAAAGAGGTAAAGAAGTATATACTGGGGTATTAACTGTAGATGATGCTGAAAAAGAAATATTAAATAGAGTGAAAAAAATTAATAAAAAGATAAAAATTTAATAAATTTAATATATAAAAATTACCAAGAAGATGTGGAAAAATGATAATATTAAGGAATATTAGTTTTGGTCAGTATATTCCAAGGGATTCTTTTATTCATAATTTAGATCCCCGAATAAAAATAATAATTTGTTTAACTGTAATTATAAGCTTGTTTCTTATAACGAATTTTTGGGGATATTTTATTTTAGGCGTTTTTATAATGATTGGTATTATTACTTCCCGAGTTCATCCAAAATTTGTACTAAGAGGATTACGCCCAATATTATATATAATTTTATTTACTTTAGTAATCCATCTTTTTATGACTGAAGGTGAAGTAATTTATCGTTTAGGTATTTTTAAAATAACTCGGGAAGGATTAATAAAGGGTTTGCTTATTTCTTGTCGATTATTTTTATTAATTTTAACTACTTCTCTACTTACTTTAGCTACTTCTCCTATATCTTTAACTGATGGGATAGAAAAGTTATTAGTAGTTTTTAAATTTATAGGTATACCTGCTCATGAGATAGCTATGATGATGACTATCGCCCTGAGGTTTATTCCGACTTTACTAGAAGAAACAGAAAAAATAATGAAAGCTCAGATTTCTCGAGGGGCAGACTTTGAAAGTGGTAATATTGTTAATAGAACGAAGAATTTAATTCCTATTTTAATACCCTTATTCATTAATTCATTTCGACGTGCTGATGAATTAGCTATTGCTATGGAAGCTAAATGCTATAGAGGGGGAGAAGGAAGAACTCATTATAGACAATTAAAAATCAAAAAAGCTGACCTCCTGACTCTTTTCTTAACTATAGTTATTACTGCTATGGTTAGTATAATGTTTTAAATTAGTTTGGTTAAATGGTTTTACCCGGTTAATTAATTAATATTAAACTAATTAACCAGAAAACCAACTAACCAGCTAACCAGAGGAAAAAATGATTAATATAAAGCTTACCATAGAATATGAAGGAACTAAATATCATGGCTGGCAAAGGCAAAAAAATTCTTTAAGCATCCAAGAAATATTAGAGGAAAAAATTTCTCAAATTACCAAAGAAAGGATAAAATTAATCGGTTCTGGAAGAACCGACGCCGGGGTGCATGCCTTAGGACAAGTAGCTAATTTTAAAACTAATAGCTCCCTTCCTTGGACGAGATTACCTTTGATCTTAAATGTTTTATTACCTTTGGACATCAGAATTAGAAAAGCAGAAATGGTAGATGATAATTTTCATGCCCGTTATAGTGCAATTAGTAAAATTTATCATTATTATATTTTAAATTATCCTAAAAATAATTACTACCTGCCCATTTTTCTAAGAAATTATGTATATTGTGTTTATAAAAAGATAAATTTAGAAGAAATAAGAAAAGCAAGTAATTTTTTACGAGGAGAACATAATTTTTCATCTTTTGCATGTTCAGGGAGTAGGATTAAAAATAGGGTTAGAAATATCCAAGAGATAACTGTTACTAAAAAAAAGGGAAGTATAATTTGTTTTCATCTTGAAGCTAATGCTTTTTTATATAAAATGGTTCGTACTATAATAGGTACACTTTTAGAGGTTGGTAGTGGCAAAAAGAGTTATTTAGAGATAAAGAAAATATTAGAGGCTGAAGATAGGAAAGTAGCAGGTAAACCCGTTCCTGCCAAAGGATTATTTTTAATGAAGGTAAATTATTAATTAGTCGTTAGTGAATAGTGAATAGTCGTTAGTATTAAATGCAAGTTGACAGTTTTCAGTTATCGGTTTACAGTTTACAGTTCATCAAAAGGACCTATAATAATATAACTCCTATGCGCTTTGAGCTTTCTATAAACTTGTAACTCGAAACCTGAAACCTGCAACTTATTACTGTATTTTATTTACTAAATACTATTCACTATTCACTAATTTAGCTTGACATCAAGACTTGATTATATTACAATTTATTATGTCGTTTTCTATTGAAAGAAAAGTGTTTTAGAAAAAATAAATTTTATCTAAATTAATTAGGCAGGGAGGAGCAAATTGAAAACTTACAGTGCAAAAGCAGATGATATTGATAGAAAATGGTATTTAATTGATGCAGAAGGTAAAATATTAGGAAGATTAGCTACTCAGATAGCTAAAATATTAAGGGGAAAGAATAAACCAACCTACACGCCATCTATGGATTTAGGTGATTATGTGGTAGTTGTAAACGCTGAAAAGATTAAAGTAACCGGGAATAAACTCCAAGGGAAAATATATAGGTACCATACCTTTTATCCAGGAGGTTTAAAAAGCGTTAGGTTAGAAACATTATTAAAGAGAAAACCAGAATTAGTTGTAAAAAAAGCAATACAAGGTATGATTCCTCATAATAAATTAGGTAGAGCTATGATAAAAAAATTAAAAATTTATAAAGGAAGCGAACACCCTCATCAAGCTCAAAAATTAGAAAAAATTAATTAAACATTAAAAGGGAGGTTAAATATTTGACGCAGTTAAAAAGTTATGGTACTGGAAGAAGAAAATCCTCAACTGCCAGAGTATGGCTAGTTCCTGGTAAAGGGAATATAAAAATTAATAATAAAACATTAGATAAATATTTTAGTGGAGAAGTTTTATGGACCGCAGTAGAAAAACCTTTAGAATTGGTAAATAAAAAGAATGAATTAGATGTTTTTGTCAAAGTAGAGGGGGGAGGTTTTACTGGTCAAGCCGGGGCAATACAGCATGGAATTGCCAGAGCTCTTCTTAAATTCGATCCTGCTTTACGGTCAAGCTTAAAGAAAGAAGGTTTGTTAACTCGGGATTCAAGAATGAAAGAGAGAAAAAAATATGGTCAAAAGGGCGCTCGAACTAGATTCCAATTTTCTAAAAGATAATATTTTTTTACATCTTCAACAAGAGAAAGGTTTACCAATTGGAAAAGGAGCCTTTCTCTTTTTTTTTACTTTTTTGTTCAAAAATACGCCAACTATATTTTTAATTAAATTTATTTTTATTATTATTTTATCTTTTTAAGGAAGGATACATTGAAAAGAAATCCTCATTTAGATATTTATTTAGAAAAAATTAAAATAAATACGGAAAACATTAAAAATTTATGTCAAAAACATGGAATCGAGGTAGTAGGAATAACTAAGGGTTGCTGTGCTATTCCAGAAGTAGGGCAAGCTATAATAGAGGGAGGAATAAAAATATTGGGAGATTCTCGAATTGAGAATCTTAAAAGATTAAAAAAAAATGGACTTAAAGCGGAGACGATGTTAATACGAATACCAATGCTCAGCGAAGTGGACAGAGTTATTGACTGGGCTGATATAAGTTTAAATTCGGAGATTTCAGTAATTAATTTACTATCACAGGCAGCATTAAAGAAAAAAACCGTGCATAGAATAATTCTAATGATTGACCTGGGAGACTTGAGGGAAGGAATTATGCCAGATAATACTTTAGAGATGATGGGAGAAATTAGAAAGTTATCGGGAGTAAAATTAATAGGTTTAGGAGCAAATTTTTGCTGTGTTAGCGGAGTAATGCCTACTCGGGAAAATTTAAATAAATTGGTTAGACTAACGGAAGAAATAGAGAGAAATTTTCAGATAAATTTAGAAGTAATTTCAGGGGGGGATACTAGTGTTTTAAAATTAGTGGAAGATAATATAATTCCTGAAAGAATAAATCAATTAAGAGTAGGAGTAGGAATATTACTCGGTCAAGACGATGTAAGATTGCGAAATATAGCCGGTACTTTTCAAGATACATTTATTTTAACTGGAGAAGTTATAGAAATTAAAGATAAACCATCTTTACCTCAAGGAGAAATTGGACTGGATGCCTTTGGTGAGATACCCGTTCTTCAAGATTTAGGAATAAGGAAAAGAGCTATTTTAGCTTTAGGGAAACAGGATGTTCATCTCGGTAGCTTAATTCCTTTAAAAGAAAGAATAAAGATAATAGGGGCAAGTAGTGATCATTTAATTATAGATGTTACTGATTTTGAAGAAAACATAAAAGTTGGAGATGAAGTAAGGTTTAGATTAAATTATCCGGCTTTACTTTCTACCACTACCTCTAAGTATATAAAAAAATATTTTTATAGAAAGGGAAAAAATAATGGCTATAAATTATGAAAGGAAAGAATTTAATATCTATTAACGATTTAAGCCAGGAAGAGGTTGCTCAAATATTAGAAACCGCTGAGATTATGAAGTTAAGGCACTATTCTCACGAAGAACAACCTCTTTTAAAGGGTAAAGTTTTAGGGATGATTTTTCAAAAACCATCTTTAAGGACTAGAGTATCTTTTGAAGCAGGAATGATCCAGTTAGGTGGAGCAGCTATTTATCTTGGTCCTGAAGATATAAAATTAGGGCAAAGAGAGGCCACTAAAGACATTGCTCAGGTGTTATCTCGTTATGTAGATGGAATTATGGCTCGAACTTTTAGCCATGAAATAATATTAGAGTTAGCTAATTATTCATCAGTTCCAGTTATAAACGGATTATCTGACCTTTTACATCCCTGTCAAATATTAGGGGATTTACTAACTATTAAAGAAAAGAAAGGTAGATTATCCAATCTTAAATTAGCTTACCTCGGGGATGGTAATAACGTAGCTCATTCCTTATTGTTTGGGGTAGTTAAAGTAGGTATGGATATTGTTTTAGCTACTCCTTCTAATTATGAACCTAAATCAGAGATCGTAGAGCAGGCTAAAAAGGATGCTAAAAAAATGGGTAGCAGAGTAGAGATTATTCATAATCCATTAGAAGCTGCAGATAAAGCTGATATTATCTATACAGATGTTTGGACTAGTATGGGATTTGAGAAAGAGCGTGACATTAGGAAGAATGTATTTAGACCTTATCAAATAAATCAAGATTTAGTAAATAGAGCAAAAGATGATGTCCTAATATTACATTGTCTTCCAGCTCATCGAGGCGAAGAAATAACTGATGAAGTTATAGATGGACCTCATTCTGTAGTAATCGATCAAGCAGAAAATAGATTACATGCTCAAAAAGCTATTTTAGCTTTATTGCTCTAAATAAAGGAGGATCAAGTGTCTATCTCTTTTCACCTTTTGGATATTATTGATATATTAGTCATTGCTTTTGTATTATATCATATAATATTATTAATTAAGGATACTCCGGCATTACAATTAATCAAAGGACTAATTGTTCTTTTTATTGCTTCTTTCGTTGCTGATCAACTTGGCTTTCGGGCTATTAATTGGCTTTTAAAAGGAGCTATGGCTATGATGGTCGTAGCATTGCCCATAATATTTCAACCAGAAATAAGAAGAGGATTATTGAAGATGGGGAGGAGAGGTTTTTTAATAAATACTTCTTTTTTGCATAAAGAAGATAACAAAAAGATTGAACAATTAATAAACGGATTGGTTATGGTTATACCTATGCTTTCCGCAAAACACAAAGGAGCTTTAATTGTTTTAGAAAGAGAAATTGGCTTAAAAGATATTTTAGAGACCGGCATCATTTTAAATAGTGAATTTTCTCCTGAATTATTGTATTCTATATTTATGCCTGATTCTCCTTTGCACGATGGAGCTGTAATTATTCGGGGTAATAAGATAATAGGAGCAAATTGTATTTTACCACTAAGTGAGAGAATGGATTTTAGCAAATCTATGGGTACTCGACATAGAGCAGCTTTGGGTTTAAGTGAGCAGAGCGATGCCTTAATAATTGTAGTATCAGAAGAAACCAGTAATGTCTCAATCTCTTTGGATGGAAAAATTACTCGACCTTTGGAACCTCAAGGATTAAAAAAGATGTTAGCCCACTTATACCAGCCTAAAATAGTTTCTGAATTTACTTTCTGGCCCAAAGAGGAAGATAATAAATGAAAGAATTAAGAAGTTGGTTATTAAAAAATATTGATATTAAACTACTCTCTATATTTTTAGCTATTATTTTATGGTTATACGTAGCAAGTGGAGAGAACAACCCCATAGTAGAAAATTTTATTGATGTATCTCTTACTGCTACTAATCTCAAAGAAGATTTAGTGATAAAAGAGTTACCATCAACGGTAAGCGTAGGAATTAAAGGTCCTAAAAATATAATAAACAACATTTCTTCTCATCAAATTACCGGAATAGTAAATTTTTCAGAAATTAATAAAGTAGGTCAATATATATTAAAAGTAGAAATTGCTCCTCCTAAGAGAACGGAAATTATCAAAATTATTCCTTCGGAAATTAAAGCAGATATTGAGAGAATTTTAACCAAAGAAGTTGAAGTTGAATATAGTTTAATAGGAATACCTGAAAAAGGATATTCTTTAGCTGAGGAACCTAAAATTATTCCTTCTAAAGTTAAGATAATTGGAGCTCAAAGTATATTAGAAAATGTAAAGCAAGAAATTTGTACCATTGATATTTCTGGAATTAAAGAAGATTTTAATAAAAAGATAAAAATAAATGCCATAGATGTAAATGGAAATGAGGTTAAAGGAGTAAAGATTGAACCGGATACAGTAGAAGTTTCTATTTCTCTATCTCTTGGTTATCCTGAGAAAATATTACCAGTAAAACCAAGAATAATAGGGAAACCAGCTCCCGGTTATTATATTTCTCAAATATTGGCTAAACCTGATGAAATAAAGATTTTTGGAAATTATTCTAAAATAAACAATTTAGAATTTTTAGAGACTATTCCTATTAATGTGAGCGATATTACTACGACTCTATCCGTAAAAGTTCCGCCAGCATTAAATGAGGGGCTAAATATAGTAGAAGGTGAGACTACCTTAATAGAAGTAACTATACAGGTTAAAGAGGCATTAGTTCAAAAAACTCTACCAAGTGTTCCAGTTATACTTCAAGATTTATCTCCCTTCGTATCTTGCGAAATAAAACCTGAGGTAGTGGAGGTAATAATTGAAGGGGAAAATATTTTAATTGATCCATTAAAGAAAGAAGATATAAAAGCTTTTGTAAAATTTGAAGATAATTTCCAGGTAGAACAGAAAGTAAAAGTTCAAGTAGAAGTTCCTGATGGAATTTCTTTGATAAAAATTGAACCAGAAGAAGTAACAGTATTGATTAATAAATAGAATTTATAATTTTCCAATTCGCCAATTCTCCAATACACCAATTGGTAAATTGGGCAATCGGTTAATTGGTCAATTGATATCGAGGTAATTAATGAAAAAATTATTTGGAACAGATGGTATAAGAGGGGTAGCAAACCAAGAACCAATGATTGCTGAGGTAGTTTTTCAGATAGGAAGAGCTGGGGCATATTTATTTAAAGATGAAATTGATCCTAAGATATTAATTGGCAGGGATACACGGATTTCAGGTGATATGTTAGAAGCTGCTTTGATAGCTGGGATATGCTCAATGGGTGTAGATGTTCTAAGAGTTGGAATAATGCCTACTCCCGCAGTAGCCTACCTGGCTAGAGTTTATAATGCTAATTGCGGTATAGTTATTTCTGCTTCTCATAACCCTTTCCAGTATAACGGTATTAAATATATCAGGAGAGATGGATTTAAATTTTCTGATTTAGAAGAGGAAGAGATAGAAAGAATATATTTTAAAAATTATACCAAGAATGAATGGCCTACTGAAAAAAATATTGGCCGGGTAAAAGATTTATCTGAAGCAACAGAAAAATATATTGATTATATTAAAACTACCATTCCCTCTGGATTTAACTTAAAGGGATATAAAATTGTTTTAGATTGTGCCAATGGTGCTTCTTTTATAATTACTCCGCAGGTTTTTACCGAATTGGGGGCGAAGATAATTACCATTAACAATAAACCCAATGGGATTAATATAAATTTTGAGTGTGGATCTACTCGTCCTGATTCCTTAAGAAAAGAAGTTTTAAATCAACAAGCAAATTTAGGTTTATCTTATGATGGAGATGCAGATAGGGTTATAGCTGTAGATGAAAAAGGAAATATTGTAGATGGAGATCAAATTATGGCCATCTATGCTTTAAATCTCATCAAAAAAGGCCAATTATTAAATAATACGATGGTAACAACTTTGATGAGTAATATTGGTCTTGATCGAGTTATAAAAAAAGCAGGTGGAAAAGTTATTAGAACCAATATTGGTGACCGTTATGTATTGGAAATGATGAAGAAGATTAAGGCAGTATTAGGAGGTGAACAATCAGGTCATATTATTTTTTTACAATATGGCACTACTGGAGATGGATTATTAACTTCTCTGCAGCTTTTAAAAGTTCTTCAAGAAGAAGAAAAATCTTTATCTAATTTAGCCTCAGTAATGGAAAAATATCCTCAAATTATTTTAAATTTTAAAGTTAAAGATAAAGGGGAATTCTTTAAAAATATTTACCTAAAAAAAACTATTAAGGAAATAGAAAGGAAATTTAAAGGGAAAGGGAGAATTTTCGTACGGCCTTCTGGGACCGAACCTTTAATCAGGATATTATTAGAGGGAGAAAGTAGGGAAGAATTAGAGGAAATTTCTCAAGATTTAAGAGAGGTGATTGAAAGAGAGGTGATCAAGAATTTAGATTAAAAAAAATTGAATATAAGCGCCAGAACTTGCTTATTTTTAAATAATTTTATATTGCAAAGTAAGTTGACGAGGTAGGAGTTTATCGAAAATTCGGCGGATGCTCCTGGGTTGGCCAGATCCTTAAAAAACCTACAAAACTTTCCAGTAATGGCAAGGACAAAAAGGTTTTTATGGTTAGGATCCATTTAGGGATTCAATAAAACTTTCTTTAAATAAAAATTAACCAACCATAGTTTTTTATTTTGTATTAGTATTTTATTGATATTAAAGAATAATACCCTATTATCTATCCTTTTGAATGGATTGTTAATAGGGTATTTTGTTTTTTAAGAAAATATTTAATTTAAGAAGGGATGAAAAATGTGCGGAATAATTGGATATATTGGTTCAAAAGAAGCAGTACCAATTTTGTTAGATGGGTTAAAGAAATTAGAATATAGAGGATATGATTCTGCAGGTATTGCGGTATTAAAAGATAATAAAATTGAAATTAAAAAAAGTAAAGGAAAGATAGCTAGATTAGAAGACTTATTAAAGAAGAGTATACCGAAAGGAAATACCGGATTGGGACATACTAGATGGGCTACTCATGGGAAACCTAATAACCTAAATGCTCACCCTCATAATGGATGTAATTCAGAAATAGCGGTAGTGCATAATGGCATTATAGAAAATTATCTTCTTTTAAAAGAAAGATTAATTTCAGAAGGGCATAATTTTGTCTCGGAGACAGATACTGAAGTTCTTCCTCATTTAATAGAAACTAATTATAAGGATAATTTAACCTCAGCGGTAAAAGAATCTCTAAAAGAGATAGAAGGATCTTATGCTATCGGAGTCATTTCAACTCGTGATCCAGAAAAAATTGTAGCTTCACGTTGGAGGAGCCCTTTAATTATCGGAGTAGGGAAAGGGGAAATGTTTTTAGCTTCTGATATCCCAGCCCTGCTTAAATATACGAATAGAGTAATCTTTTTAGAGGAAAGGGAAATTGCTACCATAACTAAAGATGGAGTGGAAATAATCAATTTTGAAGGTAAAATTTTGGAAAAAGAAATAATAAATATTGAATGGGATGCGGAGATGACTGAAAAGAGTGGATATAAGCATTTTATGTTAAAAGAAATTTTTCAAGAAACTATGGTTATTCGCAATAACTTAGAAGATAGGATTAATTTATCCACCAAATCTCTAGAACTTTATAATTTATCTCTCTCCTTAAAAAACATTAAAGAGATAAAAAAAATATTCATCTTAGCTTGTGGAACTTCTTATTATGCAGCTTTAGTTGGTAAATACATTTTAGAAGAGTTAACCAATATTAATGTAGAAGTAGATTATGCTTCTGAATTTAGGTACAGAAAAATATTGTTAGACCAGAAAGATTTAGTTATGGTGATATCTCAATCGGGTGAAACTGCTGATACTATTGCTGCTTTAAATTCCTGCCAAGAAGTTGGTTCCCATGTTTTAGCTATTACTAATGTAAGGGGAAGCACCATTAGCCGTAAGGCAGATAGTGTAATATATCTTAATGCTGGACCAGAAATAGGTGTTGCTTCAACGAAAGCTTTTATTGGTCAATTAATATCCCTTTACCTTATATCTCTCTATTTTGCCCAAGTTAGGGAGTCTCTTAATTTCTCAGAGATTAAGAAAATAATTTCTGAGTTTATAAAACTTCCTCAAATGGCTGAGATTATTTTACTTAAAGACCCGGAAATTATCAAATTAAGTGAAGAATTTTGTAATTTCCATAATTTTTTATATCTGGGAAGAGGAATTAATTATCCTATCGCTTTAGAAGGAGCTTTAAAACTTAAAGAGATTTCCTATATCCATGCTGAAGGTTACCCAGCGGGAGAAATGAAACATGGGCCAATTGCTCTACTAGATAAAACTTTTCCGGTAGTGGTAATAGCACCTCGAGACAAAGTCTATAACAAAGTAATTAATAATATAAAGGAAGTTAAAGCCAGAGATACATTGGTATTAGGTATTGCTACGGAAGGAGATAAAGAGATTTCCAATCTTGCAGATAGAGTATTCTATATTCCTCAAACTTTGGATCTATTATATCCAATTTTAGCGGTAATACCTTTACAATTATTTGCTTATCATATTGCTGATAAATTGGGTTGTGATATTGACAAACCAAGAAATTTAGCTAAAAGTGTTACTGTGGAGTAAAGAACTGGTTATTTTAAAAAAACATTTTGTAAAATTTAAAAGCAAGAGTATAATTAATTAAAATAAAATTAGGAGAAATTTTTAGGAGGAAAATTATTGATGGAAAAAATAACTAAAGAAAGGATTTTAGAAAAAGTTAAAGAATTAAAGGTAAAGTTTATTAGATTAAGGTTTACAGATATTTTAGGGATACCTAAGAATGTAGAAATTCCGACCAGAGAATTTAAAAAAGCTCTTGAGGGTAAGAAAATGTTCGATGGATCATCTATTCAAGGTTTTGTACGGATCGAAGAGTCGGATATGTATCTAAAGCCAGATTATTCTACTTTTACCATAAATCCCTGGGAAGAAGAAAAAGATGTAGCTCGGATTACCTGTGATATTTATAATCCTGATGGTTCACCTTTTGAAGGTTGTCCCAGAAATAATTTGAAGAGAGTAGTAGAAGAAGTTAAAGAAATGGGATATTCTACCAATATTGGACCAGAAGTAGAATTTTTTCTATTTTTTAGAGATGAAAACGGTAAAGCTACCACAAAAACTCACGATCAAGGGGGATATTTCGATCTTTTACCCATTGATTTAGGAGAAGAAGCAAGAAGGGATATAGTTATTGCTTTAGAAAAATTAGGCTTCGAAGTTGAGGCCTCTCACCATGAAGTTGCTCCAGGGCAACATGAAATAGATTTTAAATATTGTGATGCACTTACTGCCGCTGATAGAATAATGACTTTAAAATTGACTGGTAAGACCATAGCTTTAAAACATAATTTACATGTTACCTTTATGCCCAAACCTATTTTTGGTGTAGCTGGCTCTGGAATGCATACTCATTTATCTTTATTTAAAAATGGGGAAAACATTTTTTATGACCCTAATGGTAAATACAGATTAAGTCAAGAAGCTTTATATTTTATTGGAGGTTTATTAAAACATGCCAAAGGGTTTACGGCTATTACTAATCCTTTAGTAAATTCTTATAAGAGGTTAACCCCTGGTTACGAAGCGCCTGTTTATATTGCCTGGTCAGAAAGGAATCGTAGTCCTTTGGTTAGAATACCTGCGGAAAGAGGAGTAGGTACTCGAGCAGAACTTAGAAATCCTGATCCATCCTGTAACCCCTATTTAGCCTTTGCAGTAATTTTAAAAGCTGGAATAGATGGAATTAAAAAACAGATTGATCCTGGAGAGCCAGTTTATCAAAATATTTATACTATGAGCCAAGAAGAGAAAAAATCGTTAGGTATTGAAAGCTTACCCTCCACTTTAAATCAAGCTTTAAACGAATTAGAAAAGGATGAGGTGGTAAAATCAGGCTTAACTGATCACCTATTAACTAATTATATTGAAGCCAAGAGAAAGGAATGGGAGGCATATCGTATTCAAGTTCATCAGTGGGAATTGGATAGATATTTGACGATTTATTGAGAAATGAAGAGATTGGAGGTAAATAAATATGGAGAATTTTAATAAAAGCTTTAATTTAAAAAAAATCGATTTAAGAAGTGATACGGTTACCTTACCGACAGACGAGATGCGAGAAGCAATGAAAAATGCTGAAGTTGGAGATGATGTTTATAAAGAAGATCCCACCGTAAATCGATTGGAAGAATTAGCTGCTAAAAAATTAGGAAAAGAGGCAGCATTGTTTATCTCAAGTGGAACTATGGGTAATTTGATCGCTGTCTTGACTCATTGCCAAAGAGGAGATGAAATAATTTTAGAAGCAGACTCCCATATGTATTATTATGAGGTAGGAGGTATGTCAGCTGTAGCAGGGGTGATCCCTCGACTAATTGTAGGAAATAAGGGAGTTCCTAATCCTCAAGATATTAAGAAAGCATTTAGAGAAGAAAATATTCACTATCCTAAGACCACCTTAATTTGTTTAGAAAATACTCATAATCGAGCTGGGGGAACAGTTATTCCTCCTAAAGTAACCGAGGAAATCTGCCAATTAGCCCATCAACGAAATATTTTGGTTCATTTAGATGGAGCTCGAATATTTAATGCTGCTATTGCTTTAAATATTGAACCTTCTGACCTGGTTAAAAGTGTCGATTCAGTTATGTTCTGTCTTTCTAAAGGATTGAGTGCTCCAGTAGGATCAATTTTAATAGGTTCAAAGGAATTTATTCAAAAAGCTCGCAAAAATCGAAAGATGTTAGGTGGGGGGATGAGACAAGCAGGAATTTTAGCCGCAGCGGGAATAATTGCTCTTGAAAAGATGGTAGAAAGATTAAAAGAAGATCACCAAAATGCTCGTCTTTTGGGAATAGGTTTAAATGCCCTAGATGGGCTAAAAGTTGACTTAGAAACAGTTCAGACTAATATGGTTAATTTTGATCTTCAAGAAGTAGGTATGGACACTGCTCAATTTTTACCTAAGTTAGCGAAATATAATATATTAGGATCACCACGGCCACCCGCTAAAGTTCGTTTAGTTACTCATTATGGAATCAGCGAAGAAAACATTTTTACAACTATAGAAGCGATAAAAGAAATAGTTAGAAATTAGTATATAGAAGTAGGGGCGTATTGCATACGCCCTAAAATATAATCATAAAAATTGTAAGGCAGGCGTCTCGGCTGTCAAGGAGGTATATTTTTTGCAAGCTTTACCAGGATATAGAAAATGTTTTGTATGTGGAAAAGATAATCCCATTGGTTTAAATATTACCTTTTTTAAGGATAAAGACAAAATAAGAGCAGAATTTATTCCCGAATCAAAACATCAAGGTTATAAAGGAATTGTTCATGGGGGAATATTATTTTCTATTTTGGATGAGATAATGGGCAGAACTGCATTTATAAATAAAGGTGTAATGACTTTAACAGTAGAAATAAATGTCAAATATAGAAAAAAAGCTCCAGTAGGTAAAAAGATTATCTTTACTGCTCAGATGACTGAAGATTTGGGTAAAATGGTTGAGGCTCAAGCGGATGCCCGTTTAGAAGATGGCACACTATTAACGGAGGCAAGGGGGAAATTTATAGTTATTTCTAAAGAGATGCAGAGAGAAGTAGAAGAATATTTTAATTTTTAAATTAGTTTAAATTTATTATAGAAGATTAATTAACCAATCTTCTTAAATAAAATAAGATTAGTAATAAACAGGAGAAAAAAATTAATTTTTACTAAATTGTTAATGTTATTTATAGCAATTCCAGTAGTGGAGCTGTATATCTTAATTGAAGTGGGAAAGAAGATAGGAAGTCTAACTACTATCGGTATAATTATTTTAACCGGGATATTAGGAACTTATTTGATAAAAAGTCAGGGTTTTATGATTTTAAGGAAAATTCAAAATGATTTAAATGAAGGTATCATGCCAGGGGACAGCTTAATTCAGGGAGCAATTATCCTGCTCGGAGGAGTATTACTGCTTACTCCTGGTTTTATCACTGATATCATGGGCTTTATTTTTTTAATACCTGCTGGTAGAAAAATAGTTAAAAAATATTTATTGAAATGGTTAAAAGGAAAGATAAAAAAAGATAATTTTTATTTTAAAGAATTTTAAATATTGATAACTAAAATAAAAAATATTAAGTAAAGAGGAATGATATTCTTGATTATAGGTTGTGGGATAGATTTAGTTAAAATTGAAAGAATAGAAAAAATAATTAAAAGATGGGGAGATAATTTAACCTCTAGAATGTTTACCCTCTTAGAAAGAGAGTATTGTAAAAAAAGAAAGAGTAATAAATATCAATCTTATGCCGGGAAATTTGCAGCCAAAGAAGCTTTATTAAAGGCATTAGGATTGGGTTTGAGAGGGGTTAACTGGACCGAAATAGAGATAAGTAATAATGAACTCGGTCAGCCGATTATCAAGACCAGTGGAAAATTAAATATAATCGTTTCCAAAAAAGGGGTAAGTAAATATTTTTTAACTATATCTCACACCAAAGATTATGCTGTAGCTGAAGTAATCTTAGAAAGTTCAGCTCAGAAGTCAGAAGAAAATAGTAATAAGTGATTAGTAATGTGTAATAAGTAATGGGTAGGGGTTTGATTCATCAAACCCGTAAAAAAACGGGTTGAATAAATTCGACCCCTACCACTAAAAAATATACTTTATTTGAAAATGTTTTGAATTTTAAATTCAGGCGGTATTTTATGAAGGTAGTTACCAGTCAACAAATTAAAGAGATTGATCAGAAAGCAATAGAAGAATATGGTATATCTGGTCTTACTTTAATGGAGAATGCCGGTTCAAGAATATTTCAAAATATGAAAAATATTTACCCTGATCTAAAATTAAAAGAAGTGGTTATCTTTGCTGGTTCTGGTAATAATGGCGGAGATGGCTTTGTAATTGCCCGTCACCTTTATAATTATGGAACAAAGGTAAAAGTATTTCTACTATCTCCTTTTAATAAGATTAAGGGTGAAGCAAAGGTAAATTTGAATCTTATTAATGAAATGGGGATTGAATTAATTGAAGTAAAAACAGAGGAACTCAAGAAAATACAAGAAGCTATACAAAACTCTGATTTGATTGTAGATGCCATATTGGGTACAGGGTTACACGGGAAAGTAATCGGTTTAAAAGCTGAAATAATAGATTTGATTAATGTGGCTAAAAAAGAGGTAGTAGCAGTTGATATTCCCTCAGGTTTAGATGCAGATATAGGAAAAATCGAAGGACCTTGCATAAAAGCAACTTATACGGTTACTTTAGCTTTACCGAAAATAGGTTTATTAATCTATCCTGGAGCAAGTTATGTAGGAAAAATAATTATTGAAAATATTGGAATTCCCTCCTATTTATTAGAAAATAGAAAATTAAAGATAAATTTGGTAACTAAAGAGATGGTTAAAACTCTTTTACCTTTACGTCCTATTTACTCTCATAAAGGATCTTTTGGTAAAGTTTTAATCTTAGCTGGTTCGGTAGGTATGACCGGAGCAGCTTTTTTAACTAGTGAAGCTGCCCTAAGAAGTGGTGCAGGTATAGTAGTATTAGGAATTCCTCAAAGTTTAAATTCAATAATGGAAGTAAAATTAACTGAAGTTATGACCCTCCCTTTAGCGGAAACAGAGAATCAGTCTTTAAAAGAAGATGCAGAAGAAACAATTTTAAAATTGATAAAAAAATTTTCGGTATTAGGAATAGGTCCTGGTATTTCCCGGCAATTAGAAACTCAAAGATTAGTTAGGAAAATTATAGAAAAATCTACTATTCCTCTGGTAGTGGATGCTGATGCGATATATGCTTTAAGTGAAGATCCTACGATATTAAAAAAGATCAAGGCTCCTCTGTTAATTACTCCTCATCCAGGAGAAATGGCTAAACTTACCAATAAAGATATAAATTATATTTTAGATAATCAGTTAAATATTGCCAGAGAAGTTGCTCAAGAATATGGGATTATAGTAGTATTAAAGGGAGCCAGAACAATTATTGCCAACCAAGAAGGTGAAATCTATATTAATATTGGTGATAATTCAGGGATGGCTACCGGAGGATCTGGAGATGTTCTAACTGGGATAATTTCTAGTCTAATAGCTCAAGGGGCAAATAACCTTTCGGCAGCAATAGCTGGAGTTTATATTCATAGCCAAGCTGGAAATTTAGCCCGAAATATTAAAGGGGAAAGGGGTATGATAGCTGGTGATATTTTGTCTCAAGTTCCTCAGGCCTTTTTAAATATAGAAGATTATGTAATAAGTGATGTGTAGGGGTTCGATTTATCGAACCCGGATGAAGGAGCGGATAGAAAAAAGATAGATTCCCGTTTCCACGGGAATGACAGATAAAGAAGAGATAATGACATAAATATTATTGTAGCGAACATGAGGAGAAAAAATCTAAAGATGCAAAAACTATTGGGTCTTACCTGGACAGAAGTAAATCTTGATGCTATTGCTCAAAATGTTAAAAATATTAAAAAATTAATCGGTAAAAAAAAAGAACTAATGGCGGTAGTAAAAGGGAATGCTTATGGACACGATATTTTAGAAATTTCTTCAGTAGTTTTAGAAAATGGAGCTACGAGATTAGCAGTCGCTCGTTTAGAAGAAGCCATTTTCCTCCGCAAAGCCGGTATTACTGTCCCTATTTTAGTCCTTGGTTTAACTTTAAAACCACAAGCAGAATCTTTGGTATCTTATGATATAACTCCTACAGTATGTGAATTTGAAATGATAGAAAAACTTTCTGAGTCGGCAGTTCAAATGAATAAGATGACTAAAATTCATCTCAAAGTAGATACGGGCATGGGAAGGATAGGAATTTTCCCTGATGATGTTTTGAAATTTATTAAAAGGATAAAGACCTTGAAAAATGTAGAAATAGAAGGTATTTTTACTCATTTTTCAGTTGCTGATGAGA